>VFQQ010000037.1_pt1 | contig 363960 bp, 343 predicted proteins | sample 3512341 | NCBI WGS metagenome assembly VFQQ01 (sample SAMN10412373, study PRJNA504923) | tailings metagenome | isolation source: Relicate 2 Philex TSF1 revegetated site | place: Philippines: Tuba, Benguet | collected 2017-08-29
CGGCGCCGCGGCTGTGGAACGTGACGACCACGTTGTACTGTTCGCCGCCGCGCAGCGGGTAGTGCACCAGGTGGCAGTTCGGGCCGACCCAGATGCTCGCCGCGTTCCAGCGCAGGTCTTCGGGGAAGTCGGCCTTGTCCACCACCGCGCGGTAGACCACGTGGCCGGTCACGCGCGCCTCGTCGCCCACGAACTGCTGGCGCACCACGGACTTCACGCCGTCGGCGCCGATCAGCGCCAGGCCCCGGTGCGCCGTGCCGTGCTGGTCGTGCACCGTCACGCCGTTGGCGTCCTGCTCGATCCGCTCCACGCGCGTGGAGGTGAGGAACTGAATCTGGCCGCTGGCCTGCACGCCTTCGAGCAGCGAGCCGTGCGCATCGGCGCGGTGGATCACCGCATACGGGTTGCCGAAGCGCTGGCGGAAGGCCTCGCCGGTGGGGATCTTGCCGACCTGGTACTCGTCCAGCGCGTCGTGCATCACCATGAAGTCGGTGTACACCGCGCGTTTGCGCGCCTGTTCGCCCACGCCCAGTGCGTCGAAGGCATGGAAGGCGTTCGGGCCCAACTGCATGCCGGCGCCGATCTCGCCGATCTCGGGCGACTGTTCCAGCACCTTGACGCGAAAGCCCTGTCGCGCCAGCGCCAGCGCAGCCGCAAGGCCGCCGATGCCGCCACCGGCCACCAGGACGGGAAGGTCCGATGTTGTCGCACTCATCGTGGTCTCCTTTATCAGCCGCATGCTAATGATCAGTATACTGATTGTAGAGGCGATGCTAGGATTCCGACAAGTCCCGCTCGTCACCCGCCTCTCCACCGACCTTCATGAAACGCAGTCAGACCCCGGTCATCGACATCGACGACCAGCCCGGCCACAACATCCGGCGCCTGCACCAGATCTCGGTGGGCATCTTCCTGCAGGAGCTGGGCGAAATCGGCATCACCCCCGTGCAGTACGCGGCCCTGCAGGCGGTGGCCAACCATCCGGGCATCGACCAGCGCACGCTGGCCCGCACCATCGCGCTGGACACCTCCACCACCGGCGGGGTGGTCGATCGTCTCGAAGCGCGCGGTTGCCTGGAGCGCCGGACCTCACCCGAGGACCGTCGCGCCCGCCAGTTGGTGCTCACGGATGCCGGCCATCGGCTGCTGACCGAGGCGGTACCCGCCATGCTGCGCGCGCAGGATCACATCCTGGGGCCGCTGAGCGAGCGGCAGCGCGGCGAGTTCATGAAGCTGCTGCGCCTGCTGGTGAGCACCAACAACGAGCACAGCCGCGCGCCGAGCGAAACGATGAAGTGAGCGGCCGGGCTCAAGCCCGCGCGTGCGCCACCACGGCCGCCAGCACCTGCTCGTCGCGCAGCAGCCGGGTGTGCCCCAGCCCACTGGTCTCCAGCAGCTGTGCGCCTGCGATCGCGTCGCGGTAGGCCTCGGCATCCGCGAAGCGGTTGATGCGGTCCTCCCGGTCGTGCACGATCAGGGTGGCCGCCAACACGCGGGGTCCCACGGCCTCGGGTTCGAACTGCCGCATGAGGATGCCCTCGCGCGCTTCCACCCGCTGCTGCATGCGTTGGCGCGTGTGCTCGCTCAGGCCGAAGACCTGGGCAAACAGTCGCGTGTATTCGTACGGCGAGGCCGGCGGTGCCAGCAGCACCAGGCGCGGCACCGCCAGACCGCGTGCGGCGGCGAAGGCCAGAGCGTTGGCCGCCAGCGAGTGCGCCACCACCGCCCGAACCTCGTGCCCCTGCTGTCGCAGGCGGGCGCTCAGGTACTCGATGGCACGGGCAAACTGCGGCAGGTTGCTGGTGCTGCCCAGGCTGTGGCCGTGGGCGGGCAGATCCACCAGCATGGGCCGCAAGCCCTGCGCCGCCAGTGCGTGGGCGAGTGGCAGCATCTGCGCGGCGTGGCCACCCCAGCCGTGGAACAGCAGCACCACGGGGCCGTGCGGGCCGGGCGGCGGTTGGTAGAGCGTCACGCTGGCCTGCTCGAACGCCCAGGGCGTGGCCTGCCAGTCCGCCAGGGCCTTCGAACGGCGGTGCAGCCACTTGGGTGGCAGCGGTGTGCCGAACAGGCGGTGCGCGCCGCGCACGGCGAGCGCCGGCCACAGGCGTTCCGAAACGCCCAGGGCCCAGCGGAGCCAGCGCGTCCCGGGGTTGGCATCGTAGTAGGTGGAAGCGGTCTTCAGGGGGATGGTGTTCATGGGGGCTTCTCCAGTAATCGCACGATCGTGCGAAAAAAGGTCAAAAAAAAGGCGGACGGGGCTCAGGTCTCGTAGGTCCTGACCAGGCGTGTCCAGGTTGCCTCGGCCCGGTCGGCGGCGCGGGGGTCGCGCAGGAAACGCACGTCGTGCACCAGCCCGATCATCAGACTGCATAACTCACCCACCAGCTGTTCGGGGTCGGTATCGGCCTGAAGATGGCCGGTCTCGATGGCCTGCAGCACCGTGCGCCGCAGCGCCGCGCGCCACCGCGTCACCTCGCCCAGCAGCAGTTCCCGCAGTTCGCCCTCTCGGTCGTCCAGCTCGAACGCGCCCGAGGTGTAGAGGCAGCCCGTGTGGGCTTCCACCTCACGCAGGCGGACCAGCCAGCGCCGCACGATCTCACGCAGGCGAGGCAGACCCTTGGGCGCCTGCATGGCAGGCACGAACACGTCGGCGAGAAACCGGCGGCCGAATTCTTCGATCACCGCCTTCTGCAGGGCTTCGCGCGAACCCACGCGGGAGAACACACCGCTTTTGGAAACGCCAATGCGATCGGCCACCGCCTGCAGCGTGATGGCCTCCAGGCCATCCGAAGCGGCCAGGTCCAGCGCCGCGCCAACGATGGCGGCGCGGGTCATTTCGCTTTTCTGGGTACGGGCGTCCATGCGTGGCACTTTAGCACGATTGTGCGAAAGTGCAATCGGCAACCCTCCGATGTCAATCGAGATGGCGCACGCTGCCGCGCAACTGCTTCACCTGCGAGCGCGTGGCCTTGCCCTCCAGCCGCCGCTGTCGGGCGCCAAAGCTCGGCTTGGTGGCCTTGCGCGCCTTGGGCAGCGTGGCCACGCTGTCCACCAGGGCCTGCAGACGCTCCAGCGCATCGGCCTTGTTCTGTTCCAGGCTGCGGCTGGTCTGCGCCTTGATCACGACCACGCCCTCGGTGGTGATGCGCTGGTCGCTCAGCGCGAGCAGGCGCTCGCGCACCGCTTCGGGCAGTGAAGAGCCATGGATGGCGAAGCGCAGGTGCACCGCGTTGGAGACCTTGTTCACGTTTTGCCCACCCGCGCCCTGGGCGCGGATGGCGGTGAACTCGACCTCTGCAGGGTCAATGCGGATGGACATGGGCTCAGTGTGCCACGCTGGGATAATCGCCCGATGGCAAGCAAACAGCGCGTGGTGGTGGGGTTGAGCGGGGGCGTGGACTCCGCGGTGAGCGCGCACCTGCTCAAGGCGCAGGGGTACGAGGTCATCGGCATCTTCATGAAGAACTGGGAAGACGACGACGACAGCGAATACTGCTCGACGCGGCAGGATTTCCTGGACGCGGCCAGCGTCGCCGACGTGCTGGGCATCGACATCGAGCACGTGAACTTCGCCGCCGAGTACAAGGACCGCGTGTTTGCGGAATTCCTGCGCGAGTACCAGGCCGGCCGCACGCCCAACCCCGACATCCTGTGCAACGCCGAGATCAAGTTCAAGGCCTTCCTCGACCATGCCATGCGCCTGGGCGCCGAGAAGATCGCCACCGGTCACTACGCCCGGGTGCGCGAGCGCGACGGCCGCTTCCAGCTGCTCAAGGGGCTGGACCCCTCCAAGGACCAGAGCTACTTCCTGCACCGGCTGAACCAGGCGCAGCTCAGCAAGACGCTCTTCCCCGTGGGCGAACTGCACAAGACCGAGGTGCGCCGCCTCGCCGGCGAGATCGGGCTGCCCAATGCGAAGAAGAAGGACTCGACCGGCATCTGCTTCATCGGTGAGCGGCCCTTCCGCGAATTCCTCAACCGCTACCTCTCGAACACGCCCGGCCCCATCAAGGACGACCGTGGCCGGGTGCTGGGCGAACACGTGGGCCTGAGCTTCTACACCCTGGGGCAGCGCAAGGGCATCGGCATCGGGGGCGTCAAGGACAAGGGCGCTCCGCGCGGCGGCGGCGACCACGAGCCCTGGTTCGTGGCGCGCAAGGACATGGACCACAACACCCTCTACGTGGTGCAGGGCCATGACCATCCCTGGCTGCTGTCGCACCGCCTGGTGGCCGGCGACGCGAGCTGGACGGCGGGTGAGCCGCCGACGGCCGGCACCTATGGTGCCAAGACGCGCTACCGCCAGAGTGATGCGCCCTGCACCTTCGAGGGCCTGGACGGTGCGCGCTTCGGGCTCGACTTCCCGCAGGCCCAGTGGGCCGTGACGCCGGGGCAGTCGGCCGTGTTGTACGACGGCGAGGTGTGCCTGGGGGGCGGGGTGATCGACGCGGTGTCCGCCTGAGCGCTGCTCAGCGCGGCGTGCCCAGGGTCTGCGTCCAGTACCAGCCGTAGCGGCTGCCGTTGTTGCGCGCGCAGGCCAGGCCCATGTCGCGGAAGTTCGGGTTCATGAGGTTGGCGCAGTGGCCCTCGCTGGACATCCAGCCGTTGATCACACTTTGCGCGGAGGTGTAGCCCGCCGCGATGTTCTCGCCGGCGCGGCTCCAGGTGTAGCCGGCAGCCGTGATGCGCTGGCTGAAGGTGCGTCCATCCTGACTGGTGTGGCTGAAGTAGTTGTTGTCGGCCATGTCGCGGCTGTGGCCGTAGGCGGCCGTCGTCAGCGCGGCGTTCCAGTTCAGCGGTGTGGTGGCCGCAAAGCTGCCTCGGCTGCCGCAGGTGGCGCCGGCGGTGCGGCGTTCGTTCACCAGGCGCAGCAACTCGGCCTGGAAGTCGGGCAGGCCGCAGGTGATGTCCACCGCAGGCGCCGGAGCGGGCGCGGCGGGCGGATCCGCTGGCGCGGGAGCGTTGGTCTGCGTGGAGGAGGACTCGCTTGGCGCCCCGGGGGCGTCGTCACTGCCACCGCCGCCGCACGCCGACAGGGCCACTGCGGCTGCGGCCAGGCAGGCCACCCGGACCGACACGAGGGAGAGAATCGAACTTGGCGCGACGGGCATGGACTTCTCTGGCGGGACGCGAAGCGCGCATCTTGGCGCGAGGCTCGCCGTCCAGGGATTACCAATTGCAACCGCCCGTGTGAATGTCACAACAGGAATCTCACGACACATGTCAGCAGCATGACGGCAGATGACCCCACAGCGCCCCCGAAAGAGGGTGGGTGCGCTGCTCGCGCACGCGCATAATCGTGAACATCTGCACAAAACCGGCCTCTGGCCCACCGGGGTCCGCCCTCACGGTGGTGCTGTCTCTCGGGCCGTTCTCCTCGAGTCCTCCATGAAGCTTCGCTGCCTTGCCGTGTTCTTGTCTTGCCTCGGGGCGCTCCTGTGGATCGGCACTGCCCAAGCCCAGGCTCCCTCGGCCAATGGCGGGGCCGCGCTGGTCCAGGTCCGGCCCTTCGGCGACGTGGCCGTGCGCCCGCAGCGCGAAGCGCCGGCGGCCGTGGTGGCGCGCAACCAGGCCCGCGTGGCGGCCGAGGTGCCGGGCACAGTGTTGCGCTGGACGGTGGATGCCGGCGCCAGCGTGCGCCGTGGCGAGCTGCTCGCCGAGATCGACCCGACCGACTTCCGCCTCGAGCGCGACCGCGCCCAGGCGGCCCTGCAGGCCACGCAGGCGCGCGTGGGCCTCGCGCAGACCCAGCTGCAGCGTACCCGCGAGCTGGTGGCGCAGAACTTCCTGTCGCAGGAGGCGCTGAACCAGCGAGAAACCGAGCTGAAACTCCTGCAGGCCGAACTGGCCGCCAACCAGGCCCAGCTGGCCACGGCCCAGCGGGCGCTGGCGCGCACCCGCATCACGGCACCGTTCGCCGCCACGGTGAGCCAGCGTCTGGCCCAGGCCGGTGAGTACGTGGCCCCGGGCACGGCGCTGTACGTGCTGACCGAAACAGGCGCGGCCGAAGTGAGCGCCCAGCTCCTGCCGGACGATGTGTCGGGCCTGCGTGCCGCTCAGGCCCCCCGCTTCGAGACGGCCGGGCGCGCCGTGCCGCTCAAGCTGCTGCGTGTGGCCGGCGCGGTGACGGCGTCGTCGCGCACGGTGGAGGTGCGCCTGGCCCCCCAGGAGGCCGTGCTGCCGGGCACCGAGGGGCGGCTGGTGTGGGCCGAGGACCGCGCCCATGTCCCACCCTCGCTGATCGTGCTGCGTGAGCGCCGCCTGGGGGTGTTCACGGTGGCCGACGGCCGCGCCCGCTTCGTGCCCTTGCCCGGTGCGCAGGAAGGGCGGGCGGCCGTGGCCACGCTGGCGGCTGACACGCCGGTGGTCATCAGCGGCCAGGCGGCCCTGCGCGACGGCGAGCCCGTCAGCATCGACCGCTGACGGGGCCTGCCGATGAAGCTGCTGGCTGCACTGATCCGCAACCATCCGCTCGCCAACGTCACCTTCGTGGTGGTGCTGGTGATGGGGGTGCTCAGCTACCTGACGATGCCGCGCGCCCAGGACCCGGAGATCAACTTCAACTGGGTCAGCATCGTCACCGCCCTGCCGGGCGCTTCGGCCGAAGACGTCGAGCGCCTGGTCACCAACCCGCTGGAAGACGGCATCAAGGGTGTGGCCGACGTGCGCTTCGTGATCTCGAGCAGCCGCGAGAATGCGTCCAGCATCCTCGTGCGCTTTCGCGAGATCTCCGAGCGCACCTTCGACAAGCGCATCGCCGACCTGCGCCGCGAGATCCAGAACAAGGCCAATGCCGAGCTCCCCAGCGAGGCCGAGGATCCGCTGGTCGTCGAGATCACCACCTCCAACGGCTTCCCCACCGCGCAGCTCATGCTGCTGGGTCAGGCCGACGACGAGGTGCTGCGCCAGGCCGGCCGCCAGATCAAGCTCGACCTGGAGCGCATCACGGGGGTGGACCAGGTCTATGCCTCCGGCCTGCGCGACCCCGAGATCCTGATCACTCCCGACAATGCCGCCCTGGTGGCGCGCGGCCTGAGCGCCACGGACGTGGCCGATGCGGTGCGCAGCGTCTTTCGCGACACCTCGGCCGGCACGCTCAAGACCGAGGGGGGCGCCTGGTCGGTCACGGTGCAGGGCATTGCCACCGATCCGCAGCGCCTGGCCGGTGTGGTGGTGCGCAACCCCGCACGGCCCGAGGCCACGGCGCGGCTCGAAGACGTGGCACGCATCGAGCGGGCCCGCGCACCCGCGGCCCAGCTGGCCAGCATGGACGGCCAGAGTGCCATCAGCCTGGCGGTCACGAAAAAGGCCGGTACCAACACGCTGCAGCTCGTCGAGCAACTGCGTGGCTACATCGAGCAGCGCCAGGGGGCCCTGGCCGCCAGTGGCCTCACGCTTGTGCTCACCGACGACCAGACCGTGCCCACGCGCGAGGCCATCGGCGTGATGGAAACGAACGCCCTGTTCGGCCTGGTGAGCGTGCTGGCCATCTGCTGGCTCTTCCTGGGCTGGCGCATTGGCGTGCTCATCGCCATCGGCATCCCCTTCTCGCTGGCGGGCACGATGATCGTGCTCAGCAGCCTGGGGCACACGCTCAACATCTCGGTGCTGCTGGGCCTCGTGATCGCTCTGGGCATGCTGGTGGACGACGCGGTGGTGGTGGTCGAGGCCATCTACTACCGGCTGCAGCGCGGTGCCGAAGCCCTCGACGCCGCGCTGGGGGGGGTGCGCGAGGTGTTTGCGCCGGTGCTGTCCTCGGTGATGACGACGATGGCCGCCTTCCTGCCGCTGATGCTGCTGCCCGGCATCGTGGGCAAGTTCATGTTCGTCATTCCCTTCGTCGTGACGCTGGCCCTGCTGATCAGCCTGGTCGAGGCCTTCTGGATGCTGCCCACGCACGTGACGGCGCTGCGCCTGCGACTCGACCAACCCTCCCGCTCCCAGGCCTGGCGCAACGAGTTCAACCGCAAGCTGCGCCTGTGGTACGGCCAGAGCCTGGCGGCCGTGCTGCGCCGCGCCGGCTGGTCGATGGTGGTGGCCGTTGCCCTGGTGGTGGGGGCGGTGGGCCTGTTCCTGGGGGGCGCCGTGAAGGTCCAGTTCTTTGCCTTCGACCCGCTGCGCGTGTTCTATGTGAACGTGGACATGCCCTCGCAGGCCACGCTGGACGAGACCCTGGCCGAGACCGAAGCCGTGGAACAGGTGGTGCGCCGCTACCTTCAAGGGGTGGGCCCCGAAGGCGAGGCCCGCTCGGTGGTGTCGGTGGCCGGCATCAAGTTCACGGAGACCGAACCGGTCTATGGTGACCCCTATGCGCAGGTGACCGTCTCGCTCAACCCGCGCGGTGAGGACGGACGCGAGGTGAGCGAGGTCATCGAGGCCATGCGGGCCGAGGTGGAAGCCCTGCCCGGCCCCGGGCGCAAGAGCTTCACGCTGCTCTCCGGCGGCCCGCCCAAGGGCAAGGCCATCAACGTCAAGGTGCGCGGCGATGATGCGGCGCAGCTGCGCCGTGCCGCCGATGCGGTCAAGGCCATCGTGGCCGGGGTGCCTGGGGCGAAGGACGTGACCGACGACGACGTGCCGGGCCGCCCCAAGCTCACGCTGCAGTTCGACCACGAGGCCCTGCGGCGTGCCGGGCTCGATGCGGCCTCGCTGGCGCGCCAGCTGCGCATCCAGGTCGACGGGGAGATCGTGGCCTTCACCCGCGAGGGCGGCGACAAGATCGAGGTGCGCGTGCGCGGCCGCGACGACCAGCGCGCCGACCCGGCCGCGTTGCTGGCCGAGCCACTCACCCTGCCCAACGGCCAGGTCACGCGCCTGGAGGCGCTGGTGACGGCCAGCGTGGAGCCGGGCAAGGGCTTCATCCGCCACTACAACCTGCGTCGCACCATCACGGTGGAGGCCAATCTCGACGACCCCAAGGACAACGCCGACGCCGTGAACACCGCCCAGGCCAACGCGCAGGTGCAGGCCGCCTGGCGCGAGGTGGCCAGCCAGTACCCGGGCATCGACCTGGAGTTCTCGGGCGAGCTGGAAGACATTCAGGAGAGCCTGGACGCGATGGTGCAGCTGTTCGCGCTGGGCGTGGGCCTGATCTTCCTGATCCTGGCCGCGCAGTTCGTGAGCTACTGGCAACCCTTCATGATCCTGGTGACCGTGCCGCTGGCCTTCACTGGCGTGACGCTGGGCCTGGCACTGACGCAGAACCCGCTCTCGCTCTACACGATGTACGGCGTGATCGCGCTGACTGGCATCGCGGTGAACGCGGCCATCGTGCTGATCGACGCGGCCAACGAGCGCCGTGCGCGTGGCATGGGCACGATGCATGCCATCGTCTGGGCCGCACGCCGGCGGGTGGTGCCCATCCTGATCACGTCCACCACCACCATCGGCGGGCTGTTCTCGCTCGCCACGGGCCTGGGCGGCAAGAGTCTGCTGTGGGGGCCGGTGGCCGCCAGCATCGTCTGGGGCCTGGCCTTCTCGACGCTGCTCACGCTCTACGTGGTGCCGCTGCTCTACCTCGTCTTCATGCGCCGGCTGGATCGCAAGCGGCCGGCGCACCATGAGGCGCCGGCTGCCGCCTGAGCGTCAGGAAGCGCCGCCCTCCGCCAACGTCGGATCGTTGTGGGCGGGGAAGTCGGCCAGCGGGCCCAGCAGGGCCGCGTCGCGCTTGAAGAGCGGCGGGCTCTGCACATGGGCCAGCAGCAGCTCGGCCAGGGCCATCAGCGAATCGACGTGCACGCGCTCGTGGCCGTGCGAGGCATCGAGCCCGAAGCACACAAGGGCCGTGCGGATGTCGTTGCCGGCCTCCAGCGCCGCGGCGGCATCGCTGCGGTAGTAGCGGAACACGTCCCGGCTGTGCTCGATGCCGCGTTCGCGGCACAGCGCCAGCAGGTGGCGCGTGAGGTGCCAGTCGAAGGGGCCGGCCGAGTCCTGCATCGAGATGGTCACGCCGTACTCGCAGGTGTTCTGGCCTTCGGCCACCGTGCCGTTGTCGATGGAGATCAGCTCGGCCACGTCGCCGTGCAGCACGTGCGACGCGCCCACGCCCACCTCTTCCGAGATGGTGAACAGCAGGTGGCAGTCCACCGGGATGCGGGTGCCGGACTCGCGCAGCGCGCGCGCCACGGCCAGCAGGGCGGCCACGCCGGCCTTGTCGTCCAGGTGGCGGGCGTTGATGAAGCCGTTGGGCAGGAACTCGGGTGCTGAATCCACCGCGATGGTGTCGCCCACGTTCACGCCCAGGCGGATGAGGTCCTCGCGCGAATGGCAGCGTTCGTCCAGGCGCAGCTCCACGTGGGTCCAGGCCACCGGCTGGGTGTCGATCTCCTTGTTGAAGGTGTGGCCCGAGGCCTTGCAGGGCAGGATGGTGCCGCGGCAGGTGAGTCCCTCGTCACCATAGAGCGTGACGCGCGCGCCCTCGGCAAAGCGCGAGGACCAGAAGCCGATGGGCACGAGTTCGAGCCGGCCGTTGGGCTTGAGCTGCTTGACCATCGCCCCCAGGGTGTCGAGGTGGGCGACGATGGCGCGATCGGGGCTGTGGCGCGCGCCTTCGATGTCGGCCCGGATGGCCCCGCGCCGGGTGAGGCTGTAGGGGATGCCGAGCTGTTCGAGTTCGTTGGACACCTTCACGACGATCTCGTCGGTCATGCCCGAGGGGCTGGGCGTGAGCAGCAGGCGCTGCAGCACGTCGAGCAGGTAGTCGCGGTCGATGCGGGGGGTGGTCTTTCGGGTCACGCGCTCTCCTTCAGGTCAGGCAGCGGCGCGGCGCGGGTCTGCGGGAAGAGCAGGTCGATGAAGCGCTCGGCCGTGGGCTGGGGTTCGTGGTTGGCCAGCCCGGGGCGTTCGTTGGCCTCGATGATGGCGTAGTCGGTGCCGCCCAGGTCGGGCACCATGAAGTCGAAGCCCACCACCGGGATCTCCAGCGCTCGCGCGGCGCGCTCGGCCACCTCGCGCAGAGCGGGGTGGAGCTGGTCGGTCACATCGTGGATGGTGCCGCCGGTGTGCAGGTTGGCGGTCTTGCGCACGGGCAGCACCGTGCCCGCAGGCAAGACCGTGTCCATCGTGTGGCCGGCGGCACGCACGCAGCGTTCGGTCTCGGCATCCAGCGGGATGCGGCTTTCGCCGGCGGTGGCGGCCTCGCGCCGGCGGCTCTGCTTGGCAATGAGCTCGCGCACGCTCGCCTGCCCGTCGCCGGTGATCTCGGCCGGGCGGCGTGTGGCGGCGGCCACCACCTGGTAGTCGATCACGACGATGCGCAGGTCCTGCCCGGGCACCAGCTCTTCCATGATCACGTCATCACAGTGCGCGCGCGCCTCCTCGATGGCGCGGTGCACCTCGCCCGGCGTGCGCAGGTCCACCTTCACACCCCGGCCCTGTTCGCCACGGGCCGGCTTCACGACGATGCGGCCGTGGCGGTGCAGGAAGGCGGCCACCTGGGCATCGTTGCGCACCAGGGCCTGTTCGGGCAGGCGCAGCCCGGCGGCGTCGAGCACCTTGCGTGTCACGCGCTTGTCGTCGCAGCGGCTCATCGCCACCGCCGAGGTCAGGTCGGTGAGCGATTCGCGGCAGCTCACGGTGCGCCCGCCATGCGTGAGGCGGAAGAAGCCGTGTTCGGCGTCCTGCAGCTCCACACCGATGCCGCGACGGCGCGCCTCGTCGATGAGGATGCGCGCGTAGATGTTGACCTCGGCGCAGTCGTCCGGCCCGGTGAAGAGCTTCTCGTTGATGGGGTTCTTGTGCTTGACGCAGTACACCGGCACGCGCTCGAAGCCCAGCTTCTCGTACAGCGCGATGGCGTGCTGGTTGTCGTGCATCACTGACAGGTCCAGGTAGCGTCGCCCCTGCGAGCGGTAATAGTGGGCCAGCGCGCGCACCAGGGCCTCGCCCACGCCGGGCCGTGTGGCCTGCGGGTCCACGGCCAGCGACCACAGGCTCGCGCCTTGCTCGGGGCAGCGGCAGGCGCGCACGTGGTCCACGCCAGTGACGGTGCCCACCACCTGATCGCTCGCCTCGTCGTGCACCACCAGCAGGATCACCGCCGGGTCGCGCTGGCCGTCGTCGAGATAGCCCGGGCGCAGCGGCACCATGCGGCAGGCGCGGTAGATGCGGTTGAGCGTGGCCTCGTCCTCTGCGCGGGCCTCGCGCAGCGTGTAGCCCTCTTCGGGGGGCGGTTCGATGCGGTGGCGGCGCAGGTCGAGCCGGTAGGTGTGCGAGGGGTCGAGAAAGAGGTGCTGCGGCGCCACCGCGATGGCCACGTGCGGGTCGCGGATGTACAGCGCCACATCGCGCCGGCCTTCTTCCTCGCGTCGCAGTTCGTCGGCCAGGGCCTGGGGGCTGGCGAAGGTCTGGCCCAGCAGCAGCCGGCCCCAGCCGCAATCGACGTGGGCTTCGGGCTGCATGGCGCCGAGATCCACATGGGGCGGCGGGTCGCCCCAGTGCTTGAGGCTGGCCATCTGGGCCGGGTCCAGCGGGTTGTGGGAGGTGATCATGGTCTGGTCTCCTGCCGGCCTCACAGGCCGCGCGATTGCAGCCACAGCTCCAGCAGGGCCACCTGCCACAGCTTCGAGCCGCGCAGCGGCGTGAGGTGTTCGCCCGGATGGGCCAGCCAGGGGGCCAGCGCCTCGGGGCGGAAAAGGCCGCGCTCGCGGGCGGCGCGGCTGTTCAGGGCGTCGCGCACCATGTCGAGCACCGGCCCGTCGAGGTATTTCAGCGCGGGCACTGGGAAGTAGCCCTTGGGCCGGTCCACCACCTCGCGTGGCAGCAGGCGGCGCGCGATGGCCTTGAGCACCCCCTTGCCGCCGTCCTTGAGCTTGTCCTGGGCGGGCAGGCGCCCGGCCAGTTCCACCAGCTCGTGGTCGAGGAAGGGCACGCGGGCCTCCAGGCCCCAGGCCATCGTCATGTTGTCCACGCGCTTGACCGGGTCGTCCACCAGCATCACCGTGCTGTCCAGGTGCAAGGCCTTGTCCAGCGCCGTGGCCGCATCGACGGTGGCGAAATGCCGCTCGACGAAGGCGCGGCTGACGTCGCCGGTGTGCCAGCGCGGCCCCACCGTGGCCTGCACGGCGGCGTGGTCGCGGTCGAAGAACACGCGCGCATAGTCGGCCGCGGGCTGGACGCTGGATGCCAGCTTCGGATACCAGTGGTAGCCGGCGAAGACCTCGTCGGCACCCTGGCCGCTTTGCACCACCTTCAGGTGGCGCGACACCTCGCGCGAGAGCAGGTAGAAGGCCACGTTGTCGTAGCTCACCATGGGCTCGCTCATCGCCGCGATGGTGTCGGGCAGCACCTGCAGCAGGTCGGGCGTGGGGATGCGGATCTGGTGATGGCCGGTCTCGAAGCGCTGGGCCACCAGGTCGGAGTAGCGGAACTCGTCGCCCTCTTCGCCGCCGCCGGCCTCGAAGCCGATCGAGAAGGTCTGCAGGTCGCGCTGGCCCATCTGCGCCAGCAGCGCCACGATGAGGCTGGAGTCGACGCCGCCCGAGAGCAGCACGCCCACCGGCACGTCGGCCACCATGCGCCGGCGCACGGCGGTGCGCAGGGCGTCTTCGACGAGGGCTTCACGTTCCACGTCCTTGAGTGCGGCCAGCGCCGGGTCTTCGCGCACCGACAGCGTCCAGTAAGTGTGGTCGTGGCGGGTGCCGTCGCGCTCGAAGGTGGCCACCGTGGCGGGCGGCAGTTTCGTCACGCCCTGCACGATGGTGTGCGGGGCGGGCACCACGGCGTGCCAGCTCATGTAGTGATGCAGCGCGATGGGGTCGATGGCAGTGTCGATGTCGCCCCCAGCCAGCAGCGCGGGCAGGGTGGAGGCAAAGCGCAGCCGCTTCGGTGTGGCCGCCAGGTAGAGCGGCTTGATGCCGAAGCGGTCGCGCGCCAGGGTCAGGCGGCCGCTGTCGCGCTCCCACACGGCGAAGGCAAACATGCCGTGGAAGCGTGTGACGCACTCGCGTCCCCAGGCGTGGAAGCTCTTGAGCACCACTTCGGTGTCCCCGTCGGAGAAGAAGCGGTAGTCGAGGGCCTCCAGCTCGCGGCGCAGCTCGCGGTAGTTGTAGATGCAGCCGTTGAAGACCAGGGTGAGCCCCAGCGCCGCGTCGGTCATGGGCTGCTGGGCCTGCTCCGACAGGTCGATGATGCGCAACCTGCGGTGGGCCAGGGCGACGGGGCCCTGCTGGAAGAGGCCGGCGCTGTCGGGGCCTCGGGGTTGAAGGATCTCGCCCATGCGGGCGACCGTGCCGGGGTCGGCGGTGGAGGTGCCGAAATGCACCTCGCCTGCAAAACCACACATCGGTGTGCTGCCTCCGTGGAAAGGGAAGAGCCGACCGACTGTGCCCCAAGAAGGGGTTCAGATCAAATCATCTGCCTTTAACTGCACGGCTGGGTGCGGCATCCTGTTGCCAACTTGCGCGATCTCGATTTGCTGCTCTCCCGCATGAACAGGGGCGATCCGGGCAATGCGTCCTGCCCCCAGGGTCAAGTCGGGTTGACCATTGCCGATATGGTGACGACGATGCTCCCGATCTGAAAGGTGGACCCTTGCCAACGTTTTCTTGCCGATCGATCCTGACGGCCGCCCTGGCCGCGACGCTCGTGGGCTGCGCCGCGCCGCCTGCGCCGGTGGCGCCCGCCCGGCCCCTGGAAACCCCCATACGAGTGTGGGTGCTCACTGCCTCCCATGAACTGCTGCAGATCGACCCGGCCCGGCCGGAGCAGATCCTGCGCCGCACGCCCCTGCAGGGCCTGGCGAGCGGTGAGTCGATCGTGGGGATGGACTACCGTGTGGCCCGCGGCCAGCTCTATGCCTTGAGCGACCTGGGGCGCTTGTACACGCTGGACCCCACCCGGGGCCAGCTGCAGCGCCTGGGCCCGGCCGACTGGCCGCTGGGTCTGGACGGTCGCGCCATCGGTTTCGACTTCAACCCGGCGGCCGATCGCATCCGCATCGTCACCGAGCGGGGCCAGAACCTGCGCGCCCACCCTGACACCGGGGCGCTGGTGGACGCCGACCCCAAGACGGACGGCTTCCAGCCCGATGGCGTCCTGCGCTATGCCGAAGGCGACCCGAACGCGGGCCGCACGCCGCGCATCGAAGCGGCGGCCTACACCTACAACAAGCAGGACGAGAAGCTCACCACCAACTACGCCATTGACGCCGGCCTGGGCCTGCTGGTGCGCCAGGGCTCGCTGGAAGGTGTGCCGCCGGTGGTGTCGCCGAACACGGGTCGGCTCTTCACCGTGGGTTCCCTGGGCCTGGCCACGCCGCTGCGGCAGGTGTCCTTCGACATCGCCGACCTCGACAACACGGCGCTGGCGGCGGTGACGCTGCCGCGCGAGCGCGTGTCGCGGCTCGTGCATATCGACCTCGACACCGGTCGTGCCCGCCTGGGGGGCGTGATCGGCACCGGGGCGCCGGTGCGCGCTCTGGCCATCGAGCCCTGACAGGAGGCCACCATGAGGCGGATCGTGCGTCAGGTGACCGGGGCTGCCGCCGGGCTGGTTTGCGTGACCGTGTCGGCAACCGAGCTAACGGTGAGTGTGAGCGATGCCGCCGGCCGGCCGCTGGACGACGCCGTGGTGGCCTTGCTCCCGCAAGGGCCGGTGCCGCCCCTGCCGGCGGGTGCGCAGGCCGTCATCGAGCAGCGCGCCCGCCAGTTCCAGCCTCGGGTGACCGTGGTGCAGACGGGCACGGCGGTGCAGTTCCCCAACCACGACACCGTGCGCCACCACGTCTATTCCTTCTCGCCCATCAAGTCCTTCGAGATCAAGCTGTACGTGGGGACGCCCGCGCAGCCGGTGGTGTTCGACAAGCCCGGCACCGCAGTGCTGGGCTGCAACATCCACGACAACATGGTGGCCTGGGTGCATGTGGTGGACAGCCCCTGGTTCGCCTTGACCCGCGAGGGAGTGGCTCGCATCGCGCAGGCGCCTGCAGGGGCCTACCAGCTCCAGGTCTGGCACCCCCGTTGGCCTGAGGGCCGCGCACCCCATCGCCAGGCCGTTGCGCTGGGCCCGCGGGGCGAGCAGGTCACTGTGAAGCTCGGTGTGGGGCCCTGATGGAGCGAGCGCCCGCCAGGACCTTGTTCGACTGGCTCTCGCGCCGCCTGAGCCGGCGCATCGTGGCGCTCTTCCTCGGCCTGCTGCTGGCGGTGCAGGCCCTGAGCTTCCTGGCCACGCGCGAAAGCGTCTCGCGCAATGCGCGCGGGCAGATCGCCCAGGAGCTGCAGCTGGGCGAGAGGGTCTTTCGCCGCCTGCTCACCCAGAACGCACAGAAGCTCAGTGACGGCGCCACCCTGCTGGCCTCCGACTACGGCTTCCGCTCGGCCGTGGCCACCAACGACACCGACACCATCGGCTCGGTGCTGCTCAACCACGGCGAGCGCATCGGCGCCTCGATTGCGCTGTTGCTGGACACCCAGTTTGCCCTGCGGGCGGCGGGCCAGCAGGATGCTGCTGCCCTGATGCCGGCCGTGCTGCGCTTGGCCGAGCGCAGCGCCTTCGGCATGAGCAACCGACCGGCCAGCGAAATCGTGGCCCTGGGCGGCCAGGCCTACCAGCTGGTGATGGTGCCGCTGCGCGCGCCCCTGGTGATCGGCTGGGTGGTGATGGGCTTCGACATCGGCCCCTCCCTGGTGCGAGACATGCGGGAAGTCACGGCTTTGCAGACCAGCCTGCTGATCCGTCCTGACGAGCCGGGCGTCCCGCGTATCGGCGCGACGACGCTGCCTGCCGATCAGGCGGCCGGGCTGGCTGCGACCGACTGGGCGGCTGACGACGGCCTGGGGGCCGTCCAGCGCGCCTCTTTGTTGGTAGACGGAGAGGATTTCAGCGCCCGGACCTTCGTCCTCAACCCAGACGACGGCGGTAGCGTGCGCGCGGTGTTGATGCGTTCGGTCGACGAAGCGGTGGCGCCCTACCGTCAGCTGCAGCTCGTGATGGCGCTGCTGACCGTGCTGGGCGTGGCGGTGTTCGCCGCCGGAAGCGTGTTCACGGCGCGGCGCATCACCACGCCGGTGCAGGCCCTGGTGCGGGCGGCCGAACGCCTGGGCGAGGGCGACTACCAATCCCCCGTGCAGGTGCGCAGCCGCGACGAGATCGGCGAACTCGCACAGGCCTTCGAGCGCATGCGCGTGAACGTGGACGCCCAGCAGCGCGAGATCACCCGCCTGGCCTACTGGGACAGCCTGACCGGCCTGCCCAACCGTGCGCAGTTCCGGGTGTCGGCCTCCGCGGCCCTGGCCGAGGCGCTGGCCCCCCAAGCCGCCGCTGCGGGCGGACGCCGCGAGGGCACTCCCAGCCACGTGTCGGTGCTGATGCTCGACATGGATCGCTTCAAGCACGTCAATGACGTGATGGGCTACGAGATCGGCGACCGCATGCTGCAGCAGGTCGCCCAGCGGCTGGGGCAGGTGTGCGTGCGCCAGGGCGATCTCGTGGCTCGCCTCAGCGGCGACGAGTTCGCCGTGCTGCTGCCGGCCACCGACACGCGCGACGGGCTGCGCGTGGCCGAACGGGTGGCGGCGGCCTTCGAGGTTCCACTGGTGCTCGACGACCAGACCATCGACCTGCGTGCCAGCATCGGCGTGGCCACCAGCCCCGACCACGCCCACGACGCCGACACCCTGCTCAGCCGTGCCGAGGTGGCGATGTATGCCGCCAAGCGGCGTGGCGTGGGGGCCCTGGCCTACGATCCGGCCTTCGACTCCGGCAGCGCGCGCACCATCTCGCTGCTCAGCGGATTGCGCCAAGCCGTCGACAAGGGCGAGCTGCGCCTGGTGCTGCAACCCAAGGTGGCCTTGCACACCGCGAGCGTCGAAGGGGCTGAGGCCCTGGTGCGCTGGCAGCACCCCCAGCGCGGTCTGGTGCCACCGATGGAGTTCATTCCCTTTGCCGAACAGACGGGCTTCATCCGCACGCTGACCGCCTGGATCCTGGACGAATGCCTGCGCACCTGGCGCGTGCTGGCGTCGCAAGGCCTGGCCATGCCCCTGTCGGTGAATCTGTCCACCCGCGACCTGATGGATCTGGAGCTGCCCCAGAGGTTTGCGGCCCTGCTGCAGCGCCACGGCGTGCCGGCCGAAGCGCTGTGCCTCGAAATCACCGAAAGCGCCATCATGGACGACCCGGCGCGCGCCCAGCAGACGCTGGAGCGCCTGCACGAGATGGGCCTGCGGCTGGCCATCGACGATTTCGGAACCGGTTATTCCTCGCTGGCCTACCTCAAGCGCTTGCCGGTGCACGAACTCAAGATCGACAAGTCCTTCGTGATGCAGATGGAGCGCGACAGCGATGACGCCAAGATCGTGCGCTCCACGGTGGACCTTGCGCACAACCTCGGCCTGTCGGTGGTGGCCGAAGGCGTGGAGACGGCCTCGCACTGGCGTACCTTGCGCGGGCTCGACTGCGACCTCGCCCAGGGCTACCTGATCGCCCGCCCCTTGCCGGCCGACGAGTTCGCGGGATGGGTGCGGCGCTGGGCCGACCACGATGCGCGCATCCTGCACGAGGCGCCCACCACCGTGCTGTGACCCGCGCCGGACTTGACCGACATCAAGCCCGATGCGGTGCCGGGATTCCAGAATGGCTCCGGCAGATCGACGCGGACCGTCCGGCTCCGGGACCTGCCGGCCCGGAAGGAACATCCATGGACGCCTGCTTCTCCCACATCCTGGTGGCCACCGACGGCTCCGAGCGCGCCGACAAGGCCCTCGCCCTGGCGGTCAAGATGGCCCGCGAACGCCCTGGCACGCGCCTGAGCGCCATCCTGGTGGTGCACGACTTCTCCACGGCGGACTTCCTGGAGGTGGTGTCCACGATGCGCACCGATTTCGAGCAACTGCGCCAGCAGCTGGCCGACAAGGGGCGTGACCGCCTGTTCGGCTTGCTGCGGCCTCACGCCGTGGCCCTGCCCATCGATCCCATCGTGGAGGTGAGCGACGCCCCGCACGCGGCCATCCTGGCGACGGCGCGTCGCCTCGGGGCCGATCTCATCGTGATGGCCTCGCGCGGCCATGGGCCGGCGGCGTCGGCCCTGCTGGGCAGCCAGACGCAGAAGGTGCTGGCCGAGGCCGAGGTGCCGGTGCTGGTGGTGCGCTGATCAGCCGACGGTGGTTTCGTCGGTGCGGGTGGCGCCGCGGTTGTCCACCCAGGTGAGGGCGATCCTGTCGCCGGCCTTGCCGCCCTTCACGAAGAACTCCAGGAAGGGGTTCTTCGAGACGGCGGGGCCCCAGTGGGCGCTCAGCACCGGCTGGCCGTTGTGGCGCACGCTCACCTGCTGGATGTACCAGGCCGGCACCAGGGTGCCCTTGGCATCCTTGCGTTGGCCGGTTTCCATCTCATGGGTCATGCGCAAGCGCACCACCACCTTGTCGCCCGAGACCTGGGCCCGCATCCGTGTGGGTTCCGACATCGTCTGCTCCTTGGCTCAGGCGGCGCAACCGCCCAGGGTCACGCGCACATCCTTGCGCGCGAACAGCACGCGCCCATCGGCCATCACCGCCACGCCATAGACGTTCGACGATTCGCTCATCTTCACCTGCGTGGCAATGTTGGGTTCGATCGCCTCGCTCAGGTCGAACACGGCGGCCAGGATGTTGGGGTTCTTCTCCACCAGCAGCATCAGCCGCTTCACGCCAGGCAGCGCGGTGGCCAGGCGCAGCGACACCAGCGCGCCGTTCTCGGCGATGTCCGGCGCGGTCAGCTGCAGTTCGGTGCTGGCCACGGGGCGGGCATGGCCCAGGGCCTTGAGCGCCTCGTCCATCGAGCGCGTCTCGAAGGCGGCCTTGGGATAGGCGCCGGCCTGGGCCAGCGCAACACCCGGCCACACGCCGGCCGCGGCCATCAGCGAGGCCACGGTGGCGGCATGGGCGAGTGCCTGTCTGCGGGTGGGCATGGGAGGTCCTGATCTTTGGGGCCGGCCAGCGCCGGCAAGGCCTCAAATTGTCTCAGGCACCGCGCGGGGCTGCCACGCGGGCCGCCGGAAGCCGACCCGTGAGCCGGGTTGAAGCGCCCGCGGCTCAGCGGCCGAGGTCGCCCAGCGCCTGCGCCAGCAGGCCGGCGATCGACACCGCGTTGGTCGGGTGGGGCACGCTGTCGGTGCTCCAGACCTTGTCAACACCGGCGGCCTGCAGGCGGGCCAGCGCATCGTCCACCAGCAGGGCATGGGTCACCGCGGCGTCCACCGAGGCCGCGCCGCGCGCCAGGGCCTCGCGCGCGGCTTCCACCAGCGTGTGGCCGGTGCTGGCCACGTCGTCCAGCAGCACCACCGGCCGCCCGCGCAGGTCCAGCCCCTCGGGCAGGGCCACCGCCACGTGCCGGTCGGCATGGCGCTGCTTGGTGCACGTCGCGTAGGCCAGCCCGGGCCGCTGCGCGGCGGCGCGCACCCATTGCAGCGCCTCCTCGTCCGGCCCCAGCAGCAGCGCGCCGCGACGCTGTGTCGCGACCCAGTCGCCCAGCAGCGGGGCGGCGGTGAGCGCCACGCCGCGGCGGCCGGGCAGCACCTCGTCGAGCGTGGCCACACGGTGCAGGTGCGGGTCCACGGTGACCACCGCATCGAACGCCGCCGCCAGCAGTCGGCCCACCTGGCGCTGGCTCACCACCTCGCCGGGCGTGAAGGCCATGTCCTGGCGCATGTAGGCCAGGTAGGGGCTCACCAGCGTGAGCCGCCGCGCCCCCAGCTCGCGCGCACCGCCGGCGGCCAGCAGCAGCTCGGTGAACTTCTCGTTGGGCTGTTGCAGGCCGCGCAGCAGCACGGTGTGCTCGGGCAGTTGCGGCGGCAGGCGCAGGCGCGACTCGCCGTCCGGGAAGCGGTGCCGGTCGATGAAGGCCAGCGGGCAGGCCAGTGCGTCGGCCAGGCGCTGCGCGAGCACGGCCTCGTCGTCGAAAGCCAGCAGCATCAGGAAGCCTCCCCTGTCGTCTTTTCATGGGCCGCGGTGTCGACCCGGCCCAGCGTGTAGCCACTGCCGTCCAGCGCCATGCGCCGGGCGAACTCGAGGTCGGCCTCGAACTGCGCATGCACCCGGTACAGCGGCTGGCCCGCGCGCACCGTGTCGCCCAGCTTCACGAAGAGGTCCACCCCGGCGCCGCGCACCTGCGGCGCGCCGCTCAGCCGCGCGATGCGCGCCAGGCGCAGGTTGTCCACGCCCACCACCCCGCCGTCGGCGGGGGCCGTCACATCGAAGTGCAGCCGCCCCACCGCCAGCGGCTCGGCGCGCCGGCCCTGGGCGTCGATGATGGCGTTCATCTGCGCCAGCGCCCGGCCCGACTCCAGGATGTCGCGCGCGATGCGGTAGCCGTCACCGCCGCGCACGTCAGGGTCGAACTCGATCATGCGGCCGGCCAGGCGCAGCGCCTTCTGGCGCAGGTCCTGCGCCGCCGCGGGCTCGTTGGCCAACACCTGCATCACGTCGCGTGCTTCCAGCACCGGGCCGATGCCGCGGCCGATGGGCTGGCGCCCGTCGGTGATCACCGCATCCAGCTCCAGGCCCAGGCGCGTGGCCACGTACTCGAACAGGCGCTTGAGCCGCTGGGCCGAGGCCATGCTGCGCACCTTGGCCGTGGGCCCCACGGGGATGTCGAGCACCAGGTGGGTGGCGCCGGCGGCCACTTTCTTCGACAGGATGGAGGCCACCATCTGCCCGGGCGAATCGATGGCCAGCGGCCGCTCCACCGAGATCAGGATGTCGTCGGCCGGGCTCAGGTCGGCCGTGCCGCCCCAGGCCAGGCAGCCGTGGGTGGCGCGCACGATCTCCTTCAGGCGCTCCATCGGCAGCTCCACCTCGGCCAGCACTTCCATGGTGTCGGCCGTTCCGGCCGGCGAGGTGATCGCCCGCGACGAGGTCTTGGGGCACAGCATGCCGTGCGCCGCCACGATGGGCACCACCAGCATCGAGGTGCGGTTGCCCGGGATGCCGCCGATGCAATGCTTGTCCACCACCGGCCCGGCGCCCACCTCGCGCTGCCAGTCGATGCGCTGGCCCGAGGCGATCATCGCCTCGGTGAGGTGCAGCACCTCGTCGCGGTCGAGCTCGAACTGGTTGGTGGCCACCACGAAGGCCGCGAGTTCGATCTTGGAGTAGCGGCCCGCGGTGATGTCCTGCACGATGGCCTGCAGGTCATGGCGCTCCAGCCGCTCGCCGGCGATCTTGCGGTGCAGCGCCGCGATCGACGGCGGCGGCTCGGCCTGCTCGATGCGCGCCGGATGCCCCGGCGCCACGCCCAGGCGCCGGAAGGCCTCCTCGCTCAGCCCCAGCTCGCGCGGCGCACAGAGGGCCTCGTCGTCCACCACATTGAGCACCGCGATCAGCGTCTGCCCATTGGCCTGCACCTTCACCTTGGCCAGCGCCTGGAAGCCCGCCGCGCGCACGACCGGGCACTCGCGGTGCAGGAACACCACGCTTTCGCGCCAGGTGTCGATGCCCACGCGGCGGATGGGCAGGGTGGGCGGGGTCATGGAGTGGCAGTGTGCCGCATTTGCGGGCGGTGCTGTCAGAGCGGCATCAAGCGCTGCAGCATCTGCGCGTTCGCTGCGCACATGCTGCGGAACCCGGCGCTGATGCGCTCGTCGGCGGCTGCCGTCTGCCAGAACACGGTGGCCGCCCGGGCGCTGGGCCCCCACCGTTCGCGCTCGGCCGGCAGCGGCAGACGGGGCTCGAAGTGGCGCGCCGGCAGCTCGACGCCGCGCACCGGCGCGTAAAGCATGGGCAGCATGTCGTAGGCGGGGGACACCTTCAGCGCCGCCTCGCCGTTCAGCTCGATGGGCTGGAACGACAGGTTGCCATCGTGCATGTCGGTGTTGCCGATGAGCTGGCCGAAGTGCCACAAGCGTGCAATACGCTCCACATCGCTGCCGTCGAGCCATCCGCGCGCGGCCAGCCGCTCTGCCGCCTCGGGCCAGAGCGCTCCCGCCAGGCCGAACAGTGCAGCGTTCAGTGACGACCAGGAGGCCACGCCCGAGCGCCCCAGCAGGCCGTGCCGGTCAAAGCGATCCACCTCCAGGAATGTGCGCCCGCCGAAACGATGAACCCGCGACGTGGCGGCATCGATGCCCAGATGCTCCCGCAGCACGCGGCCGGCCAGGTGCTCGCACACCAGCAGATCGGCCCAGCGCTGCGTGCCCGGCGAGGTGTCGGAACCCGAGAACTTCACCAGCACATGCTGGACCTGCCCGTCTGCCAACCGGCGCACGGCCGTGAACTTGGGGAACTCACCGCCGGCCGAGGAGCCCACCACGCCCTCGGCCATGGCCTGCTCGGCCAGCGTGCCGTAGGCTTGCTCGATCTGCTGGTCCGTCAGGGGCGCATCGTGGCGCCCCAGTCGAGCCTCTTGCAGCCGCTCCAGCCAGCGGCGGCAGGCCGGCTCGCCGACGATCAGGTCACCCGGCAGGTCGTCCCCCAGCAGGCACATCGCGTACAAGGCGTGGTCGTCCGACCAGGCGGCCGGGTCCAGCGGCACCTGCAGCAACTGCGCATGCCGGCGTGCGAAATGGCGGCCCACAAAGCCCTGCGGTCGCATGTCGTTCAGTACCGGGGGCAGGCCATCGAACCAGCCCGCCTGCATCTCGTCGTCCAGCGGCCAGCCGAAGGGCGCCAGGAACGCCAGGGCGCAGCCGTCCGGATAAGTGAGATCGAGCCGCGCGATCTCCTGCACTTCTCCGTGCAGGTCCACCCGGTAGAGCGGCAGCGGCGCATGGGAGCCTCGCAGCGCCCGCCGCGCCGCATAGGTCGTGCGCCGCGCGCTCCCGCGCACCACCAGGGCGTCGCCTGCAGCGCGCGCAAGGCGCATCAGCGTGGCGCGGCTGACACCCAGCGCCTGCAGCAGGGCGCCTGCCTGCAGGCGGCCTCGGGCGCGCAAAATGGCCAGGATGTCAGCGGGCATGATGAAACGATTTAATAAGCCATGAAAGATCTTATTTTCATAAGCAAGATATGGCTAGATTGAATTTCAAAATGAAACGATTATTGTAACAATATTTTCTTAATGAACCTCGACTGTCCGAGTTCTGCGAGCGACCGGCCCGCGACGTACCAATCCTGCGGGTCGACGTAGGTGATCACCACCGCGGTCAGCTCGCGCCGCTTGCCGAGCACACGGGTCGTCAGCTCCAGCAGTGCTTCGGTGATGCGCCCGGACAGCTCGGGCGTGCGCGGTGCGCCAACTTTGACATTGAGGATGGGCACGAGGGGCTCCGGTTCGTTGAGGTGCTTGCACTGTAGGAACCGCCGCCCGGCACGGAAACCGCCCGTCGCGACAATTGGCTTTGCGCCAGAAGCAAAGGCACGCGCGATGAGCATGACGAAGATGAAGCACTTCCTGCCCGACCCTGCCGACTTGCGATGGCTGGTCCGCGCGCTCGACCTGGGGTCGTTCTCGGCGGCTGCTCGCGAGTTGAACGTGGCCGTGTCGGTCGTCACGTGCGCCGTGGACCGCCTGGTAGCCGGGTATGGCCCCACCTTGCTGCGCCGCTCCACGCGTGGGCTGTCGCCCACGCCTGAAGGGGCCGACTTCGCGCAAGAGGCGCGCGTGCTGCTGGCCCAGCTCGAGGACATCGCGGCTGCGCTGTCCCGGCAGCGCGATCGTGTGGCCGGCACCGTGCGGCTGGCCTCGAGCCAGGAGATCTGCGAGCAACTGGTCCTGCCGCGCCTGGCCGAGCTGCACGCACGGCATCCGGCGCTGCGGATCGAGCTCGTGGCCGACGACCGCGTGGCCAACCTGGTGACCGACGGCATCGACGTGGCGCTGCGCACCACGGTGGGCAACAGCGACATGGTGGTGGCCCGCGAGCTGGGCCAGTTCGAACGGCGCCTGTACGCCTCGCCCCACTACCTGCGCCAGCACGGCGAACCGGCCAACCCCCACGAACTGCACCAGCACCAGATCGTGACCCACACTGCGCAAGGCCTGGCCGTGACCTGGGCCTTCCGCAAGGCAGGCAAGCGCCTGGACGTCACCGTGAGGTCGCAACTCGCCGCCAACACCTCGGCCCTGGTGCACCACGCCCTGGTGGCCGGGGCCGGCATCGGCATGCTCTCGCGCCCGCTGGCCGCCGCAGACGTGGCCAGCGGCCGCCTGGTGGAAGTGCTGGCACCGTTTGCCTCACGCACCGCCCACACCATGTTCGCCGTGTCACTGCCCAGCCGGCGCAACGCCGCGAGGGTGAAGGCGGTGATCGAGTTTCTTCAGGAGGCAGCTCAGCAGCGCTGGGCGCTCACAACGGCGTAGCGGTGAAGTGTCAAGAGGGCGCTTGTTGGCGGAGTGGGCCTGGATATGGGGAAGAGGATGCCGAATCCGGCGTGGGCTGAAGTTCTGCTTCCGACCCGGAGCGGACTTCCATGTGCGCCGGTAGTTGGCGCGAAAGCGGTCAGCCAGCTGCGGGCGCGTTGGCCATCACTGCAGCCGCGTGAGACGCCATTGCTTCTTGAGAACAAAGGGAAGTATCCAGGGCTCGTTGGCTTTCGCAAACACGAACCTCGCGCTATTGTGCGCAGTTCTGCGATTGATTTCGCGGACACCGGCCGGAGAGGCAGGAAGGTACTGCATCGTCGGACGAGGCAGCCGAGTGGCCCAAAGAGCTAGGTTGCTGGAGAGAGGGAAGGTGAGTTCTGAACTAGGCTTGCTGATGCCTTCGTGTTCAAAGAAGAAGACTGGGTTGTCGCCAGTTAAGAATTGGTCCGTTTGGCTTCTGAGGAACAACCAATTCATGGAGAGAAGAGCATCGACTACCTGTGGACCTGATTGCGCCCGGATGCTGTGGTACCAAATCTCCGGCGAAGGGCTTTGACGCTGCTTCGCAATAACGGAGTCAACGTCCGCGCGCCACTTGTCGATCTTGGCCAAGAGGTCTGGGTTCTCCGATGCCAACTTGTCCAACTGGGCATGCAGATCGGTTTGGACTTCGTCGGCAACGCCAGGGAGTCGGACTGCCGCGCGCTCGCGAGCTTTAGGCACGCGCTTCCATAGCACGACGATGTACTTGGCAAGAGCAAGTCGTTCTCCCGGCGTGAGCTGTTGTTGCGCACGTAGCTTGGTGATGGCTGGCTTTGCCGGGTCTTCCACCTGAGTTGCCAAATGCGCCTCGAGCTCATCGGAGTACATGGCTGTCTCGTTGGCGATGGACTTGACCTGCGTCGGAAACCTGCTGCCAAGAGTCTTATCGAAGGCCCACAAGGCCTCGCCGTTTGCGAAGCCCCGCAGATAGAACCTGGGAACATAGTGGTGCCCCATCACCGGTTCATGTGATGCCTAACGGGAGGGCCGACCTGGCTTGCCGGGACGGATCCTCTCGATGGAAGGGCGAGCGACTAGAGGCGCCTGCTTCATGTACCTTGGCCACCTGACGAACTGACCGCCTTCAACTGAGACCGTACAAAGGTGTGTAGCCAGCGTGTGCTGCCATCGGGTGCAACAGCCTCAACCTCATAGGCAACCTGACCTTGTGGTGATTCTAGAACGGCCACTATTGCTCCATGCTCTCCCAGAACGACTTCTGGCGCGTTCTCAGGGATTTGCAGGATTTCAACGACATCGAACTCATGAAGCTCGTTCCAGCAATGGAAGCACGGGATCGAGACCGTGCGCTTTGCGGCAATTGCGTCTGCATGCTCTCGCTTCCAACGCTCGGCACCTTCTTCTGTCAGACGAAGGTGGAATGAAGCTCCGCAATGAGGGCAACGAGCGTAGGGCATCTTCAGGCACCTTGTATGTTCATCCCACCGATTTCGCAGAAGAATCGCTAGTTGAGCAGGCGCCAAGAGCACCTGCGGTCGGATCGGGGGGGCAAGCCGCGCTCAGCCTGCGTTGCCAAGCATTGACTGGATGTTCGTACATTCCCCAATTCCACGCAAACCGGCGCGCAGCGTCCACAGGGCGCACTTCGCCTGATCCAGCGGCCGCCACAGCACCCCCAAAAGAGGGAGCCGTCGGCGCACAAAGCGGGCCTCCCCGACCGACCGCTCCTGGCCGACAAGCGACTTCATGGGCGCGATAAAGATTGCCTTTTCGACCCCATGCCATCTTTCGTTCAAGGCACGCCGCGCAGCGCAACCGGCTTGATCTTCAGGCGCTGCGCATTGCGGCTCAGCACGTCGTCCAGGGTGGCGATGCGCTTGGCGCCTGCGGCCTCGGCGCAGGCCAGATGCAAGGCGTCGCCGGCGCGCAGCGCGCTCGCCGCATCGAGCACGAGTTCTGCCGCGCGATGGAAGTGGGCGGGGTCGACCGGCAGCAGCCTCAGGTCGGCAGCCGCCATGCGCTCGAAGCGGGCCCAGGCGCCCTGGGCTTGCTGTGCGTCGATGGCGCCGGTGCGCTGCTTGATGCCAATGGCGCTTGCGAACTCCGGGATGCACCAGGCGGCGGCGACCAATTCGCCTTGCTCGTGGGCGTACCAGCGGGCCACGGCCTCGCTGTGCGGCTCGTTCAGGAACAAGGGCACAAGCACGCTGGTGTCGACATAGACCATGTCAGTACCGCGCCCCGCTGCGCAGTTCTTCGATCACGGGCTCGCTCATGGGCATGGCATTGCGGGCCTCGGCAAGCTCGAGCGCGAAGGCCTTGCGGTTCCACTGCGCCGGCCGAATGGACAGGCTGCCGTCCACGGTGAGCTGGGCCTCCACCGTGGACCCTTCGCGCAGCCCGAGACGACGCACGACGTCAGCCGGGATCCGCAGGGCCAGGCTGTTACCCCACTTTGCAACTTGCAGGTCCATGGTGTATATCCAGTTGTGTGTATACATCCTAGCCACTGAGTGTCGGATGTCAAGCGCCTAACGAAAAAGCCCCGAGCGCTTGGCGCTCGGGGCCTTGAGGGGGCCGTTCAGGCGGGTGAGGCCTCAGAACGGAATATCGTCATCCATGTCATCGAAGCCCGTGCTGGACTTCTGGGGTGCGGGCTTGGAGGCCGCCGGGGCGCGGGTGGCCGGGCGGGAGCTGCCACCACCACCGCCCTCGCTGCTGCGGCTGTAGCCACCGCCACCACCGGCACCGCCTTCGTCGCCGCCGCCGTCACGGCCGCCGAGCATCTGCATCTGGTCGGCGATGATTTCGGTGGTGTACTTCTCGACGCCGTCCTTGTCCTGCCACTTGCGGGTCTTCAGGCGGCCTTCCACGTACACGGGGCGGCCCTTCTTGAGGTACTCGCCGGCGATCTCGGCCAGGCGGTCGTAGAAGACCACGCGGTGCCATTCGGTTTCTTCCATGCGCTCGCCGGAGTTCTTGTCCTTCCAGTTGCGCGAGGTGGCGATGGTCACGTTGCAGATGGCTGCCCCGTTGGGGGTGTAGCGCACCTCGGGGTCGCGGCCGAGGTTGCCGATGAGGATGACTTTGTTGATCGAGGCCATGGCCGGCTCCTGGGAATCTGAGGGTTCAACCGGGCATTATGCCGGGCCCGGGTCTTGCAGGCGTTCCCCCATCGGCGGGCTCCGCTTACAGTTGGCAACCAGATGACCTCTCCCCCTCATGAACCGGATTTCCTGGCCAATGTGCGCCGGGAACTGAGTGACACGCGCGCCTGGGTCGACCGTCTCATCGTGCTGGCCTACGCGGCCGCCGCCGGCCTGTTCATCGTGGGCTTCACGCTGCTGAGCAACGCCGCCCTGCGCCAGTTCGAAGGGCTGACCGGGCCGCGCCCGTGGCTGGCGCTGGTGTGGACGCCCGCCTGGGTGGTGGCCATTGTGTGGATCACGCAGCGCTTCTTCCCCGGCGCGGCCGGCTCGGGCATCCCGCAGGTCACGGCTGCGATGGACCCGGCGGTGGAGCCGGGCGCGCGCAGCCTGTTCGTGTCGCTGCGCCTGAGCTGCGCCAAGCTCGTGCTCACCTCGGGCTCGATGCTGGCCGGGCTGTCGGTGGGCCGCGAAGGGCCGGCGGTGCAGGTGGGGGCGGGCGTGATGCTGCACGCGCGGCGCTGGCTGTCGCCGCGTTCGGGCATCGACGACCGCGCGCTGCTGGCCGCCGGTGGCGCGGCCGGCATTGCGGCGGCCTTCAATGCGCCGCTGGCCGGGGTGGTGTTCTGCATCGAGCAGTTCTGGCGCGGGCTCGACAGCCGCGCCAGCTCGGTGGTGATCGGCGCCATCGTGCTGGCGGGCCTGATGGCGGTGTCGGTGTTCGGCAACTTCACCTACTTCGGCGTCATTCGTGTGGGCACGCTGGATACGGGCCTGCTGCTGCCGGCCGCCGGCGTGATCGTGGCCAGTGGCCTGCTGGGCGGCCTGATGGCGCGGCTGCTGGTGGTGTCGATGACCGGCCTGCCCGACCGGGTGAGCCGGTGGCGTGCCCGCTACCCGCTGCGCTTCGCGGCGGCCTGCGGCTTTGCCGTGGCCCTGATCGGCTGGGTGAGCGGCGGGGCCACCTCGGGCGGCGGCGAGGCCCACACGCGCGAGCTGCTGGCGGGCCACGCCGACCAGCAGCCGGGGCTCTTCGTGCTGCTGAAGTTCGTGGCCACCTGGCTGTCGAACTGGTCGGGTGTGCCGGGCGGCATCTTCGCGCCGTCGCTGTCCATCGGCGCGGGCCTGGGTCATGACGTGGCAGTGTTGCTGGGCCATCCGGCCACGCCGGCCCTGATTGCCATGGGCATGGCCGGCTTCCTGGCGGCGGCCACGCAGGCGCCGCTGACGGCCTTCATCATCGTGATGGAGATGGTGGATGGCCACGCGATGGTGCTCAGCCTGATGGCCGCGGCCATGCTGGCCAGCCTGGTGTCGCGCTTGCTCAGTCGCCCGCTCTACGGGGCCCTGGCCGAGTTGCAGTTGCTGCGCCTGATGCCCCGCGCTCAAACCGCCGCAGACGCGGGCCCGTCGGGTGACGCCGGCGCGGTGCGCTGACGCGCGGGCGGGCGCATGGGCCAGGCCAGCACCAGCCAGGCCAGCAGGGCCGCGGCGCACACATGGAAGACGGCGGCATAGCCCCAGTGGGTGGCCAGCCAGCCGCCCAGGGCGCCGCCGGCGAACAGGCCCAGCGATTGGGCGGTGTTGTAGACCCCCAGCGCCAGGCCCTTGGCCGAGGGCGGCGCCACGCGCGACACCAGCGAGGGCAGCGACGCTTCCAGGATGTTGAAGCCCACGAAGAAGGCCAGCAGCAGGCCCACCAGCGCGGCCGGCACCTGCCACCACCAGCCCAGGCCGGCCAGGGTGAGCGCCAGCAGGGCCACGCTGCCCAGGAACACGGCGCGCACGCGGCCGGCGCGTTCGCCCCACAGCAGCGGCGGCAGCATCAGCACGAAGGACGCCAGCACCACCGGCAGGTAGACCCAGCCGTGGCGCTGCACCGGCAGGCCCAGGTGTTCGACCAGGGCCACGGGCACGGCCACGAACATCGCCATCTGCACCACATGCAGCACGAAGATGCCGCCGTTCAGGCGCAGCAGCTCGGGGTGGGCCACGACCTGGGTCCATCGCAAGGCCGACGGCGGCACGGCATGCCGGGGCGCGTCCGGCACGAGCCACAGCACCACCGCGATGCCGCCCAGGGCCAGGGCACCGGTGAGCGCAAAGATACCATCCATGCCGATCACCGCATAGAGCCAGGGCCCGGCCACCAGCGACAGCGCAAACACCAGCCCGATGGAGCCGCCCACCAGGGCCATGGCCTTGGTGCGCACGGTCTCGCGCGTGCTGTCGGCGATCAGCGCGGTGACGGCGGCCGACACGGCCCCTGCACCTTGCAGCGCCCGCCCGACGATCACGCCCGTCAGGCCCTCGGCCGCGGCCGCGACGAAGGAGCCCAGCGCAAACACCAGCAGCCCGGCCACGATGACGGGCTTGCGGCCGAAGCGGTCGGAGGCCCAGCCGAAGGGCAGTTGCAGCGCCGCCTGGGTGAGGCCGTAGATGCCGATCGCCAGGCCCACGAGCGTGACCTGTTCGGGCCCGGGCAGGGTGCGGGCATGCACCGCGAACACCGGCAGGATGAGGAAGAGCCCCAGCATGCGCAGGGCGAAGATGGCCGCCAGCCAGGCGCTGGCGCGGCGTTCGTCGGGAGTGAAGCGGTGGGAGGAGGGCAAGGGGCTCACGGGGGTCGCTGGCCGGGGGTCGGTCCGGCACCACCCGGCATTGTCCCAGATGGCGGGCCTGCGGCCAGGGACGCGCGGTGCACGAGGCGGTCGATGCGCTCGGCCAGCCCGTTCAGGTCCAGGGGCTTGGTCCAGTAGGCGTCAAAGCCGGCCGCCTCGGCCCGGGCCAGTTCCTCCGGCATGGCATCGGCCGACACCGCCACGCAGGGCAGCCCGGCCAGGTGAGGCAGGGCCCGCAGGCCACGCAGCACCTCGTAGCCGTCGATGCCGGGCAGGTTGATGTCCAGCAGCACCAGGTCGGGCCGCTCGTGCGCGAGCCAGGCCAGGGCCTGCTCTCCGTCGGGGGCGATCTCCAGGCGGCACCCGGGGTTCTGCCGGGCCAGGGCCTGCTGCATCACCAACACGTTCACGGGGTTGTCTTCCACATAAAGCACGCAGCGGGCAACCGGAACGGCAGGCTCGGTCGTTGGCGAAACGCGAGGGCGGGGCGCCGGCTGGCACGGCACGGGCGCGGCGGGCAGGGTGATCGAGAAGCGGCTGCCCACGCCGGGTGCGGTGTGCACCGCGATGCGCCCGCCCATGGCCTGCACCAGGTGGTGGGTGATGGCCAGGCCCAGCCCGGTGCCCTCGACGGTCGAGGCCTCGGCGCCGAGGCGGTTGAAGGGCTGGAAGAGCTGCTGCCGGGCCTGCGGGCTCAGGCCGGCCCCGGTGTCGCTGATGTGCAGCGTCACGGTGTCGTCCTGGCGCTCCCACAGCACGATCACGCGCCCGTGCTCGCGGTTGTACTTGATGGCGTTGGACAGCAGGTTCGACACCGCCTGGCGCAGCCGGGTGCGATCGGCCCGCACGCACAGGGGCGTGGGCGGAGGGGCCGGCAGTTCGAGGGTGATGCCGCGCCTGTGCGCATCGGCCTGCACCAGCGCGGCCACCTCGCTCACCAGTTCGGCCAGGGCCACGGGTTCCAGCGACATGCGCAGTGCGCCCGCCTCGATGGAAGCCAGGTCGAGCATGTCGTTCACCAGTTGCAGCAGATGGTTGCCGGCGTGCCGCAGGTGCTGCAGCTGCAGGCGCTGCGTCGGGCTCATCGCGCCCGGATCGCCTTCGAGCAGCTGAGCGAAACCGAGCACCCCGTTGAGCGGCGTGCGCAGCTCGTGGCTCACGCGCGAGAGGAACTCGCTCTTGGCCCGGCTCGCGCGCTCGGCGGCTTCCTTTTCCATGTGGGCCTGCGCGGCGCGCTTCTGTTCGGTGATGTCGAAGTTCGTGCCGATGATCTTGGGGCGGCCGCCCGAGACGACACGCCGCCCGAGCGAGCGCACATGGCGGACTTCGCCGTCGGCGCGGATGATGCGGAACTCCTGGTCGTAGGCCGCCCCGGGGTCGGCCGCCAGTTCGGCCCCGATGCGCTGGGCGAGGGGGCGGTCGTCAGGGTGCACCATCGAATACCACAGCTCGGCGCTCAATGGCACCGAGCGCGGGGCCAGGCCGTACATCGCATACATCTGGTCGTTCCAGACGGCCTGGCTCACGTCATCCAGCGGGGCCTCCCACACGCCGATGCCCGCCACTTCGGCAGCCAGGCGCAGGCGCTCGGCCAGTTCGGCGATCTGCTCGCGCGCCTCGTGGCGCTCGGTGATGTCCTGGACGATGCCGGCCACGCGCACCACGCGGCCCCCGGCCATCTGGGAATTGCCCGTCACCCTTACCCAGCGCTCACGCCCGCTGGAGGTGACCAGCTCCAGTTCGAGGTCGAAGGGCGTGCCGCTCGACAGGGCCCGTTGCACGGCCTCGCTCACGCGCTCGCGCGAGGTGGGCTTGTAGAAGTCCAGGCCCTGGCGCAGGTCCACCGCCTGGCTGCCGGGGGGCAGGTCGTGCAGGGCGTAGGTCTGGTCCGACCAGCGGACCTCCAGCGTCTGCGCATCGATGTCCCAGGCGCCGACCTGGGCGATCTGCATGGCGTCGTTGAGCAGCTGCTCGTTCAGGGCATGGCGTTCCTGCTCCAGCTTCCAGGTCGTGATGTCCTGGAGCAAGGCGACCCAGCGCGTCAGGCGCCCGGTCTCGTCGCGCAGCGGCAGCAGTTCCAGCTCCACCCAGCAGACGCTGCCATCGCGCCGCGGGCTGGCCAGTTCCACATCGCCCACCGCCTGTCCCGTCTGCAGCGCGTCCAGCAGGCGCTGCCGCACAGCGGTGTCGGTCCCGGGCCCGAGCAGCAGGTCGCTCAGGCCCAGGCCCGGCAGGTCGGCCCGGGCATGGCCGGTGGCGCGTTCGAAGGCCGCGTTGACCCACAACACCGCACCGCCCGGATCGGCAATCACGACCAGGTGCTGGGTGGCGCGCACCACGGCGGCCAGCGTCGCGTCATCGTCCATGGGAATATTGCCCGTGTCGTTTCATTCTGCGCTTCGGCCCAGCGGCCCTGTCAAGAGATCAAGCCCGCAGCCTCCCCGAGGCCTGGGGGCGATGCCTTAGGATCACGCCTCTCCCGCCTGCCCCTGCCCACCGTGCCCGCCTCGTCCACACCTTTGTCCATCCTCCAGGAAGTCTTCGGCTACCCGGCCTTTCGTGGGCGCCAGGCCGAGATCGTCGAGCACGTGGCGGGTGGGGGCGATGCGCTGGTGCTCATGCCCACCGGCGGCGGCAAGAGCCTGTGCTACCAGGTGCCGGCCATCGCCCGCCACCGCCGCGGCTGCGGCGTGGCGGTGGTGGTGAGCCCGCTGATCGCACTGATGCACGACCAGGTGGGTGCGCTGGAAGAAGCCGGCGTGCACGCGGCCTTTCTCAACTCCACCCTGACGCTGGAAGAGGCGCAGCGGGTCGAGCGCGAGATGATGAGCGGGCGCCTCGTGCTCCTGTATGCCGCGCCCGAACGCGTGACCACGCCGCGCTTCCTGGCCCAGCTCGACTCGCTGCACGAGCGCGGCCTGCTCAGCCTGTTTGCCATCGACGAGGCCCACTGCGTGAGCCAGTGGGGGCATGACTTCCGCGCCGAATACCTGGGCTTGTCGGTGCTGCACGAACGCTATCCCGGCGTGCCGCGCATCGCGCTCACCGCCACGGCCGACGAACACACCCGCGCCGACATCCTCTCGCGCCTGGCGCTGGAAGACGCCGGCGTCTTCATCAGCAGCTTCGACCGGCCCAACATCCGCTACCACATCGTCGAGAAGGACAACCCGCGCACCCAGCTGCTGCGCTTCCTGCGCGCCGAGCACGCCGGCGACGCGGGCATCGTCTATTGCCAGAGCCGCAAGAAGGTGGAAGAAACGGCGGCCTGGCTCAGCGACGAGGGCATCCCGGCCCTGCCCTACCACGCCGGGCTCGATGCGGGCCTGCGCCAGCAGCACCAGGACCGCTTCCTGCGTGAGGAGGGCCTGGTGATGGTGGCCACCATCGCCTTCGGCATGGGCATCGACAAGCCCGACGTGCGCTTCGTGGCCCACCTCGACCTGCCCAAGAACATCGAGAGCTACTACCAGGAGACCGGCCGTGCCGGGCGCGATGGCGAACCCGCCCAGGCCTGGATGACCTACGGCCTGGCCGACGTGGTGAACCAGCGCCGCATGATCGACGACAGCCCGGCCACCGAGGACTTCAAGCGCGTGCAGCGCGCCAAGCTCGACGCCCTGCTGGCCCTGGCCGAGGCGCATGACTGCCGGCGCGTGCGCCTGCTCGACTACTTCGGCGAAGACAGCGAGCCCTGCGGGAACTGCGACAACTGCCTGAACCCGCCGGCGACGTGGGACGCGACTGAAGCCGCGCGCAAGGCGCTGTCGTGCATCTACCGCTTCCGGCCCAAGAGCTTTGGCGCGGGGCACCTCATCGACGTGCTGCGGGGCAAGCGCACCGACAAGGTGGCGCAGTACGGGCATGAGACGCTGAGCACCTTCGGCATCGGGGCCGACCTGTCGGAGCAGCAGTGGCGTTCGGTGCTGCGCCAGCTCGTGGCCCTGGGGCATGTGGTGGCCGAGGGCGAGTTCAACACCCTCTCGCTGGCCGACAGCGCGCGCGCGGTGCTGCGTGGCGAGGTGAGCCTGCAGCTGCGTGTGCCGGCCGAGGCCCCGCTGCGCGCGCGTGCCGGATCGGGCGCACGCGGCAAAGCCGGGGCCCGCGCTGCCGCGGCCGACCTCGACGCGGCCGGCCAGGCCCGCCTGCAGGCCCTCAAGGCCTGGCGTGCGGAAGTGGCGCGCGAGCACAACCTGCCCGCCTACATCGTCTTCAACGACGCCACGCTGGTGCAGATGGCGCGCGAGCACCCCGACAGCCTCGACGCGCTGGCGGGCATCAGCGGCGTGGGCGCCAAGAAGCTCGAGGCCTATGGGCGTGAACTGCTGCGCGTTCTCGACGCCGTCTGAGGGCTCCATGCACGCGTGGACCTGGGTCCCATGGGGATGCGATGCAGTAAGCCCTTGAATCTCTGTGGGTTTTCCGTTCCACAATGTTGTAACAGGGCGCAACATTCGGTCGTGGCGTCATGACCTCTTGTCACACTCCGCGGTGGTTTCCGCTGTGCCGCCTGGTGAGGGGGAGCCGACCACAGACAGATCTGATTCAGGAGAAATCGACCATGCAAGAGACACCGACCTCGCTGCCGCGCCGCCACCTGCTGGTGGGAAGTGCCAGTGCCCTGGCCGGGGTGGGACTGGCCACGTGGACCCAAGGGGCCGTGGCCCAGGCCGCAACAGCCAAGCCGCTGCCGGCCTTCGTGAGCTGGAAGGATGCTTCCGCCCTGATCGTGCACAGCAGCAGCACGCTGGAGACCAAGCGCAGCGCCTTCGGCACCAGCGTGATCACGCCCAGCGAGCAGCTCTTCATCCGCAACAACCTGAACGCGCCGGATGCGTCCATCCTGGACAACCGCGACGCCTGGACGGTGTCCATCTCAGGCGTGAAGTCGCCCCGCGAACTCAGCGTGGCCGAGCTGAAGACCCTGGGCATCGAGACGGTGGCCATGGTGCTGCAGTGCTCGGGCAACGGCCGCGGCTTCTTCCCGCACAAGCCCAGCGGCACGCCCTGGACGGTGGGCGCCGCCGGCTGCGTGGTCTGGAGCGGTGTGCCGCTGAAGAACGTGGTGCAGGCCCTGGGCGGCCTGGTCGATGGCGCACGCTACATCACCGGCACCGGCGGCGAGAAGATCCCCGACGGGGTGGATCCGAACTCGGTGAAGGTGGAGCGCTCGGTGCCCATCGCCGCGCTCGAAGATGCGCTGCTGGCCTGGGAGCTCAACGGCGCGCCGATCTCGCTGGCCCACGGCGGCCCGCTGCGCCTGATCGTGCCGGGCTACACCGGCGTGAACAACATCAAGTACGTGAAGAACGTGGCCTTCACGTCCAAGGAAACCACCGCGGGCATCATGGCCAACCGCTACCGCGTGAGCCCGGTGGGCACCAAGGCCACGTCCGAGCACGAATCGGTGCTGGGCATGAACGTGAAGTCCTGGATCAACGGGCCGCTGCCCGAGGACGGCAACGTCAAGGCCGGCCGCGTGCAAATCCATGGTGTGGCCTTCGGCGGCATCGAGGCGCTGCGCGGCGTCGAGGTGTCCATCGATGGCGGCAAGACCTGGCAGGCTGCGCGCCTGGTGGGCCCCGACCTCGGCAAGTACGCCTGGCGCCAGTTCGTGTTCTCGGCCGATCTCAAGCCGGGCACCTACACGCTGGCCAGCCGCGCCACCGACGCCAAGGGCACGGCCCAGCCCCAGCAGCGCGCCGAGAACCAGGACGGCTACAACAACAACAGCTGGCTCGACCACGCTGTCCAGGTGACCGTGGCCTGATGAGCCGCGTCAGCCTGTGGGCCGGCGCTGCGGCGCTGGCCTTTCTTCCCCTGGGTGCCCAGGCCAGCGATGCCGACAAGCTCGCCCTGGGCAAGCAGCTCTTCCTCAAGGGGGCCGTCCCGGCCTGCGCCGTGTGCCATGCGTTGAACGACGCGGGCGCTGAAGGTGCGGTCGGGCCGTCGCTCGATGAGCTGCGCCCGGATGCCGAACGTGTGGCCAAGGCCGTGCGCAATGGCATCGGCGTGATGCCGGCCTACGACAAGACGCTCAGTGCCGCGCAGATCGAGGCACTGGCGCTGTACGTGGCCACTGCCACGAAGCGCTGAACACCCCGCCATCCAGGGACGGAGGGCATGAAGTTCGCTGTGATGGGGGCGGGCGCCGTGGGCTGCTACTACGGCGGCATGGTGGCGCGCGCGGGGCACGAGGTGGTGCTGATCGGCCGGGCGGCCCATGTGGACGCGGTTCGGCGGGACGGCCTGCGCCTTCAGGCGCAGGCCTTCGACGAACGTGTTCAAGTGCGTGCCGACACCGAGGTGGCCGCCGCGGCAGGCGCCGACGTGGTGCTGTGCTGCGTGAAGTCTCCCGACACCGAGAGCGCCGCGCGTGCCCTGCGGCCCCATCTGGCGCCCGGCACGCTGGTGCTGAGCCTGCAGAACGGTGTGGACAACGCCGAGCGGTTGCGTGCCGTGCTCGCGCAGGAGGTGCTGCCGGCGGTGGTGTATGTCGCCACCGAGATGGCCGGCCCCGGCCATGTGCGCCACCACGGCCGCGGGGAGCTCGTGATCGGCCCCTCGGCGCGCAGCGCAGCGCTGGCCGACGTCTTCGGGGCGGCCGGCGTGCCCGTGCAGGTGTCCGACAACGTGGCTGGCGCCCTGTGGGCCAAGCTCATCCTCAACTGCGCCTACAACGCCCTCTCGGCCATCGCCCGGCAACCCTACGGCCCGCTGGTGCAGGGCGCGGGCGTGGCGGCGGTGATGCGCGACGTGGTGGACGAAGCCCTGGCTGTGGCCCGGGCCGAGGGGGTGACGCTGTCTGGCGACATGCACGAGGCGGTGCGCGGCCTGGCGGGCACGATGCCGGCCCAGTTGTCCTCCACTGCGCAGGACCTGTTGCGCGGCAAGCCCACCGAGATCGACCACCTCAACGGCCTGGTGGTGCGCCGGGGCGAGGCACGCGGCGTGGCCACGCCCGTCAACCGGGCCCTGTGGGCGCTCGTGAAGTTGATCGAAGCCGGCCCGGTCAGGGCGTGAGGGTGACGCTGACGGTGGCGCTGTCGGTGCGGCGGCCCACCACATCGACCGCCCGCGCGAAATAGCCCACCGACCCGCTCGCATCCGCCGGCAACACGGTGTTCCAGGTGTAGGGGCTGCGTCCCACGCTGCCCAGCATCACGCTGCTGCTGCCACTGCGGCGGTAGAAGATCACCTCGTCGATGCCCTGGTCGTCACTGGCCGCGGCCGACAGGGTGACGGTGGCGCCCACGGGGGCGCTGCCAGGCGCTACGACCAGGGAAACGTCGGGCGCCCTGCGATCCCAGTCGTCCTGCCAGCCGATCCAGCCGTGTTCCCACTCCAGGTAGATGCCGCCGCCGCAGCCGCCCAGGACGGCCAGCGCCAGGCCGGCCAGCCAGGCGCGGCAGCGGGAGGGTGCGGATCGATCAGGAGGTGCCACAGGCACATCGTAGCGCCACCGTCTGCCACTTGGCCGTGAGTTCCTGCCAACCCTTGACGGCCTGGCGGACTATGATGTCCGGTTTTCCCAGCCTGCAGCGATCCATGTCCAAGCGACCGCCCGCCGTCCCGAGCCTGCCGGCCGAAACGCCGTCGATCCGCGTGCGCGGCGCCCGCACCCACAACCTCAAGAACATCGACCTGGACCTGCCGCGCCAGCAGCTGGTGGTGATCACCGGACTGTCGGGCTCGGGCAAGTCCTCGCTGGCCTTCGACACGCTCTATGCCGAAGGGCAGCGCCGCTACGTGGAAAGCCTCTCGGCCTATGCGCGGCAGTTCCTGCAGCTCATGGACAAGCCCGATGTGGATGTGATCGAGGGCCTGAGCCCGGCGATCAGCATCGAGCAGAAGGCCACCAGTCACAACCCGCGTTCCACCGTGGGCACGGTCACCGAGATCCACGACTACCTGCGCCTGCTCTATGCCCGCGCAGGCACGCCCTTCTGCCCCGACCACCACCTGCCTCTGGAGGCGCAGAGCGTGAGCCAGATGGTCGATGCCGTGCTGGCGCTGCCCGAGGACACGCGGCTGATGATCCTCGCGCCTGTGGTGCGCGATCGCAAGGGCGAGTTCGTCGAACTCTTCCAGGACATGCAGGCCCAGGGCTTCGTGCGCTTTCGCATCGGCTCGGGCGGCGAGCCGGGCGTGGTCTTCGAGGCAGCCGAGCTGCCCAAGCTGAAGAAGACCGAGAAGCACGACATCGACGTGGTGGTGGATCGCCTCAAGGTGCGGCCCGACATGCAGCAGCGCCTGGCCGAGAGCTTCGAGGCGGCGCTGCGCATCGCCGATGGGCGCGCGATCGCGCTGGAGATGGACTCCGCGGCGGAGCACCTTTTTTCCAGCAAGTTCGCCTGCCCGGTGTGCAGCTATTCGCTGGCCGAGCTGGAGCCGCGCCTGTTTTCCTTCAATTCGCCGGTGGGCGCCTGCCCCAGCTGCGACGGCCTGGGCGAAGTCACCGCCTTCGACCCGGACCGCGTGGTGGCCTTCCCCTCGCTGAGCCTGGCCAGCGGTGCGGTGAAGGGCTGGGACCGCCGCAACGCCTACACCTTCTCGATGCTCGAGAGCGTGGCGCGGCACTACGGCTTCGACATCGACGCCCCCTTCGAGGACCTGCCCGAGACGGCCCGGCAGGTGATCCTGTACGGCTCGGGCGAGGAGGCCATCGAGTTCGTCTACGAGGCCGAGGGCAGCGGCGGGCGCAAGCGCAGCGTGAAGCGTTCGCACCCCTTCGAGGGCATCCTCCCCAACTTCGAACGCCGCTACCGCGAGACCGATTCCGTGGCCGTGCGCGAGGAACTGGTGCGCTACCAGAGCAACAAGCCCTGTCCCGACTGTCACGGCACGCGCTTGCGCCGCGAGGCCCGCCATGTGCACCTGGTGGATGCCGGCAGCGGCACGCGCACGCCCATCTACGAGATCTCGCACGCCACCCTGGCCGAGGCCCTGCACACCTTCGAGCATCTCGCGCTCAAGGGTGCCAAGGCCGAGATCGCCGACAAGGTGATCCGCGAGATCCGCTCGCGCCTGAGCTTCCTCAACAACGTGGGCCTCGACTACCTCAGCCTGGACCGCAGCGCCGACACCCTGAGCGGTGGCGAGGCCCAGCGCATCCGCCTGGCCAGCCAGATCGGCTCGGGCCTCACCGGGGTGATGTACGTGCTCGACGAGCCCAGCATCGGATTGCACCAGCGCGACAACGACCGGCTGATCGGCACGCTCAAGCACCTGCGCGACCTTGGCAACTCGGTGCTGGTGGTCGAGCACGACGAGGACATGATCCTGGCCGCCGACCACGTGGTGGACATGGGCCCCGGTGCCGGCGTGCATGGCGGGCGGGTCATTGCCCAGGGCACGCCCGCCGAGGTGGCGGCCAGCGAGGACTCCCTCACCGGCCAGTACCTGGCACGCAAGCTGAAGATCCCCGTGCCGGTGCGCCGGCAGCGCCTCGCCGACGGCACCGACCCGCAGGTGCTGCGCATCGTCAACGCACGCGGCAACAACCTCCAGGGCGTCACGGCCGAGATCCCGGTGGGCCTGTTCACCTGCGTGACCGGCGTGTCCGGCTCGGGCAAGTCCACGCTGGTCAACGACACGCTCTACGCGGCGGTGGCCCGCAAGCTCTACCAGAGCCACCTGGAGCCGGCGCCGCATGACGAGATCGAGGGCCTGGAGGTCTTCGACAAGGTCATCAACGTCGATCAATCCCCCATCGGGCGCACGCCGCGCTCCAATCCGGCCACCTACACCGGCCTGTTCACGCCCATCCGCGAGCTGTTTGCCGAGGTGCCCACGGCGCGCGAGCGCGGCTATGGCCCGGGGCGGTTCTCGTTCAACGTGGCCGGCGGGCGCTGCGAGGCCTGCCAGGGCGACGGCGTGATCAAGGTCGAGATGCACTTCCTCCCGGACGTGTACGTGCCGTGCGACGTCTGCCACGGCCGGCGCTACAACCGCGAGACGCTGGAGGTGCTCTACAAGGGCAAGAACATCACCGAAGTGCTGAACCTCACGGTGGAAGACGCGCATGCGTTCTTCAACGCCGTGCCGGCCATCGCGCGCAAGCTCAAGACCTTGCTTGACGTGGGCCTGGGGTATGTGCGGCTGGGTCAGAGCGCCACCACGCTGTCCGGCGGTGAAGCACAACGCGTGAAGCTGGCGCTGGAGCTGTCCAAGCGCGACACCGGGCGCACGCTCTACATCCTGGACGAACCCACCACCGGGCTGCATTTCCACGACATCGAGCTGCTGCTGCGGGTGCTGCACCAGTTGCGCGACCACGGCAACACCATCGTGGTGATCGAGCACAACCTCGACGTCATCAAGACCGCCGACTGGCTCATCGACATGGGCCCCGAAGGTGGGGCCGGCGGCGGCACCGTGGTGGCCACCGGCACCCCCGAGGACATCGCCCGCCACCCGGCGAGCCACACCGGCCGCTACCTGCGGCCGCTGCTGGATGGCTTGGCGACCTGAACCTGGCGGTTCAGTACGGGCAGTTGTTGAAGTTGCGCGAGACCTCCGAACTGTTCACGACGCGGTTGTACTCGGTGCCGCACACGAAGGGGCTGTAGCGCGTGTCGTTGTCGACGAAGCGCTTCATCCAGGACACGCCCAGCTTGCCCAGCGTGGCATCATGCCCGCCGCCGTTCATCACGCAGAAGTGGTCGTCGCGTGCGATCTCGACGTAGTTCTTGCGCGTGCTGCCGGGAATGGCGTTATAGAAGGGAATCGCGTGGCTGGATACCGGCGCGATGGCGTCGTTCTGGCAGCCGAAGATCATGCTCGGCACGGTGACGGTGCGGAAGGCCAGGCTCGACAGGTTCCACGGCGCCATCGGGATGGCGGCCTTGTAGCTGGGGTTGTCGCGCGCGGCCAGCAGCGAGCCGCCGCCGCCCATCGAGTGACCGGCCACGGCACGACGGGTGGTGTCCACCTTGCCGCGGATGGGGCTGAACCAGCTGCTGTTCTGGCTGGCCAGGTAGTCGAGCGCGGCCTTGAGCTGACGGGCGCGGCTGTCGGGCTGGTCGAACAGGGTGTTGGTGTCGATGACGATGACCACGAAGCCGTGCGAGGCCAGGCGCTCGCCCCAGAAGGTCATGGTCGACGACGTGCCGGTGTAGCCCGGGGAGACGGCGATGGCACCGTAGGTGCCGGTGGCGGTGGGGTAGTAGAGCCGGCCGCCGCCGAAGCCGCTGACGAAGCTGGACACCGAGGTGCTGCGGATGGCAAAGGGGCCATTGCGCTCCAGGGCCGAGGCCGTGGGGTCCGGCCCCTTCTGGAACTGGGCGTGTGCCGTGCCCGCCGCACACAGCAGGGCGGCCGCGGCACAGGCCGCGAGGAAAAGCGATCGAAGCTGGTTCATGGGTGTCTCCTCTAGGGATGGATCAAGGAAAGCCGAATGCCAGCGGGTGCTTTGTTGGCGTGGGAGTACAGCCCAGACATGTCGACGCAGGAAGCGGCGCGCCGCCGACAGCACGGCGTGCCGCAGGCTCGGGGCTCAGTACGGGCAGTTGTTGTACGAGCGGGAAACCTCGAAGCTGCTGACCACGCGGTTGTATTCGGTGCCGCAGAGGAAGGGGCTGTAGCGCGTGTCGTTGTCCACGAAGCGCTTCATCCACGAGATGCCCAGCTTGCCTAGCGTGGCGTCATGCCCGCCGCCGTTCATCACGCAGAAGTGGTCGTCGTTGCGGATCTCGACGTAGTTCTTGCGCGTGCTGCTGGGAATCGCGTTGTAGAAGGGAATCGCGTGACTGGACACCGGGGCGATGGAGTCGTCCTGGCAGCCGAAGATCATGGCCGGCACCCGCACGGTGCTGAAGGCGGTGGATGACAGGTTCCACGGCGCCATCGGGATGGCGGCCTTGTAGGTGGGGTTGTCGCGTGCGGCCAGCAGCGAGCCGCCGCCGCCCATCGAGTGGCCAGCCACCGCACGGCGGCTGGTGTCCACCTTGCCGCGGATGGGGCTGGTGAGGCTGCTGTTCTGGCTGGCCAGGTAGTCGAGCGCGGCCTTGAGCTGGCGGGCGCGGCTGTCGGGCTGGTCGAACAGGGTGTTGGTGTCGATGACGATGACCACGAAGCCGTGCGAGGCCAGGCGCTCGCCCCAGAAGGTCATGGTCGACGACGTGCCGGTGTAGCCCGGGGAGACGGCGATGGCACCGTAGGTGCCGGTGGCGGTGGGGTAGTAGAGCCGGCCGCCGCCGAAGCCGCTGACGAAGCTGGACACCGAGGTGCTGCGGATGGCAAAGGGGCCGTTACGCTCCAGGGCCGAGGCCGTGGGGTCGGGGCCCTTCTGGAACTGGGCATGGGCCGTGCCGGACGAGCACAGGAGCGCCGCGGCGGCGCAGGCGGCCAGGGCGAAGGCCTGGATCTTCGATGTTGTCATCTGGGTCTCCATAAGGTTTGTTTGAGTGAAGAACACGGGCCTTGCGGCAACGGGACCGGTCCTCCTTGGGTCTCTCATTGATTTGCACGGCCGTGCAGTTTTATAATTGCATGGTCGTTCAAATTGATATGCCGGGTTTTCCCTCGATCAGGGAAGGTCCCGAGTGCCGCAGGTGTCAACCGGGCTTGGTGTTTTCCCTGGACGTCCGCGCCGCAGGACACGCTTGTGTGCGGCGCTCGCGGGAGGCACCATGGCCACAACCCAGGACAAACCCATGCTGAATCGACGCACGCTTCCCTGGCTGCTGGCGGCCCTGGTGATCCTGGGCCTGGCAGTAAGCCTGAACCGCTGGCTGTCACCGGTGGACGCGCCTGCGGGAGCGGTTGCGACTGAGCGCACCAGCGCGGCGCGGCCCGGGCCCACGGCCTCCGAGCAAGCCGATGCCTCCCCTGGCATGAGGCAGCCCATCGACCTCATGGGCCTGAAAGTGGACGCCGCCCGTCTGTTCGAGATCGGCTACGCGGGCGGCCTGTCCATCGACGGCCGCACCCGCGAGACCCTGGAGATCCTGCTGTCCAACCTGCCCGAGGAGCCCAGCGCCGATGACATCGCGCGGCTGGAATGGACCCTGCGCGACGGCCTGCCGGCCGCCGATGCGCAGAAGGCCATCGCCCTTTTCCATGGCTACAGGTCCTACCTGAAGGACATGCGCGGCGAGTACCTGCGTCTGGGCATTCCCGCCAACCACGAGGAGGCGCAGGCCTTCTTTGCGCAGATGGAGGCCGTGCAGCGCCGCCACTTCGGCGCCGACACGGCCGAGGCCGTGTTCGGCGACGAACTGCGTCACGGACGTCTCGTGATGGAGGCGAGTCTCGTGGCGCAGGACGGGTCGCTCAGCCCGCAGGAACGCCAGGAGCGCCTGCGGGCCCTGAGGGCCCAGTTGCCCCCCGAACTCCAGGACTCCATCCCGGAGGAGGCCGCCACTCCGGCCAGCGCGCCCTGATCTGGGCGAGGGGCATGACCGGTGGGCCGTGCAGGCGGCCCCGACAAGGCTTACAGTCGGGCCGCCTGACTGGAGTTCCCCCATGCCCCTGACCGTCGACTACTACTTCGCGCCGCAGTCTCCCTACGTCTATCTCGGCCACCTGCGTTTCTGGGACATCGCCCGCCGCCACGGCGCGACGATCCAGGTGCGCCCGGTGGATCTGGGGGGCAAGGTGTTTCCTGTCTCGGGCGGCCTGCCGCTCAAGCAGCGCGCACCGCAGCGTCAGGCCTACCGCCTGCTGGAGCTCAAGCGCTTCGGTGAGTACCTGAACATGCCCATCCACCCCGAGCCGGCCTACTTCCCGGTGGCTGGCGATGACGCGGCCAAGCTCATCGTGGCGGTCGACCAGAAGGACGGCACCGACGCCGCGATGCACCTCGTCACCGCGATCACGCGTGCGGTGTGGGCCGAGCAGCGCAACATCGCCGACGAGGCCGTGCTGGCCGAGCTGCTGCGCGAATGCGAGCTGCCGGCCTCGCGCATCGAGGATGCGCACAGCCAGACGGCCCATGAGCGCTACGAGGCCAACACCCAGCAGGCGATCGCCGCTGGCGTGTTCGGCGCGCCGAGCTACGTCATCGAGGGTGAGATCTTCTGGGGCCAGGACCGGCTCGATTTCGTCGACCGGCGCCTGGCCAGGGGCTGACCGGGGCGGCGGCCTTCGCCGTCAATCCACCTTCGCGCCGGAGGCCTTGACCACGGCGGCCCACTTCCGGATTTCGCTGTCGATCAGGCGGGCGAACTCGGCCGGCGTGTTGCCGCTAGGGATGGCCCCTTGCGACTGCAGCCTTTCCTTGATGGCCGGGTTGGCCAGGGCCCTGGCGGTTTCCTGCTGCACACGGTTGACGATGTCGGCGGGCGTGCCGGCGGGAGCCAGCAGTCCGAACCATGAGCTGGCCTCGTAGCCTTTCACGGGGCCGGCCTCCGCGATGGTGGGCACATCGGGCAGGGCTTCGGAGCGCGAGGCGCTCGTGACGGCCAGGGCCTTGAGCTTGCCCGCGCGGATGTGCGGCATCGACGAGGGCAGGTTGTCGAACATCAGGTCCATCTGCCCGCCCAGCAGGTCGGTCACGGCAGGTGCCGAGCCCCGGTAGGGGAAGTGGACCATGAAGGTGCCGGTCATCGTCTTGAACAGCTCGCCTGCAAGGTGGATGGACGTGCCGTTGCCGCTGGAGGCCATGTTGAGCTTGCCGGGGTTCGCCCTGGCGAAGCGGATCAGGTCCGGGACGGTTTCGATTCGGTACTCGGCTGCCTTGGCCGGATTCATCACCAGCACATTGGGCACACCGGCCACCAGGGTCACTGGCGCGAAGTCCTTCACCGGGTCGTAGGGCATCTTGCTGTAGAGCGAGACGTTGATGCCGTGGGTGCCCACCGTGCCCATCAGGAAGGTGTAGCCGTCGGCCGGGGCACGCGCCACCTCGGCCGCGCCCACGTTGCCGCCCGCGCCGGGCTTGTTGTCGACGATGAACTGCTGCCCGAAGGCGCGGCTGAGCTCCGGCGCCAGCGCGCGCGCCAGGATGTCGGTGGTGCCTCCGGGCGCAAAGGGCACGACGATGCGCACGGGCTTGGTCGGCCAGGCCGATTGCGCCCAGGCAGCAGGGGCCAGTGCCAGGCTGAGTCCAGCCAGGCAGAGATGGCGGCGAGTGAGGCGGTTCATGACAACTCCATGAGCGATAGGCAATGGCCTGAGTGTGCGCAGCCCCGCCGCCCGAGGGGATCGGGGCTATCCCCGGTTTGGACTGCACAGTGGAAGTGTCTGCACCACCGCGGGTCGCTGCCGCACCGTGCCGAGGCGAAAACCCCCTCGGATCGTCCAAACACCCTGGCACGCAGCTTGCTGGATCCTGACTTGTATACCAGTTGGTATGTCAATTCACACCCCACCGGAGCACGCAGATGGCACAGGCAGGATGGAACCGCAGGCAATGGATCACGGGCATGGGAGGCGCGGGCCTCGGGCTGGCCGCGGGCGGCCTGGCCGGCACGGCCTGGGCCAGCAAGCCCCTCACGGTGGGCTTCATCTATGTGGGCCCGCGGGACGACTACGGCTACAACCAGGCGCACGCCCAGGCGGCGGCCGAGGTGAAGAAGATGGCTGGCGTGAAGGTGGTCGAGGAGGAAAACGTCCCGGAGACAACGGCGGTGCAGAAGTCCATGCAGGGCATGATCTCGCAGGATGGGGCGGCCGTGCTCTTCCCCACCTCCTTCGGCTACTTCGACCCGCATGTGCTGGCGCTGGCGCCCAGGAATGCCAACGTGCGCTTCGCCCATTGCGGCGGCTTGTGGAGCGAGGCGAAGCACCCGAAGAACGCGGGCAGCTTCTTTGGCTACATCGACGAGTGCCAGTACCTCAATGGCATCGTGGCCGGCCACATGAGCAAGAGCAAGAAGCTCGGCTTCATCGCCGCCAAACCCATCCCCCAGGTGCTTCGCAACATCAATGCCTTCACGCTGGGGGCACGGTCGGTCGATCCGTCCATCACCACCACGGTGATCTTCACGGGGGACTGGTCGATGCCGGTGAAGGAGGCCGAGGCCACCAACAGCCTGGCCGACCAGGGCATCGACGTGTTCACGATGCACGTCGACGGGCCGAAGGTGATCGTCGAGACGGCGGCCAAGCGCGGCAGGATGGTGTGCGGCTACCACGCCAGCCAGGCCCGGCTCGCGCCCAACGCCTACCTCACGGGGGCCGAGTGGCAGTGGATCACGGCCTACAAGGCCATCATCGAAGCCGCGCAGACCGGCAAGCCTCACCCGAACTTCGTGCGCGGTGGCCTGAAGGAAGGCTTCGTGAAACCGTCCCCTTATGGGGCGATGGTGAGTGAAGGGGCCCGCAAGAACGCCGACGCCGTGAAGGCGCAGATGATGGCCGGCAGCTTCGACATCTTCAAGGGCGAGCTCAAGGACAACACCGGCAAGGTGGTGATCGCCAGGGGGCAGGCCTTCAAGCAGACCGCGCTGGAGCTCGAGGCGATGAACTACCTCGTCGAAGGCGTGGTGGGCAAGGTCTGAGCCGGGACCGTCCATGAACGCCGCCGCGCCCCGTTGGCAGGCCCCCGCCGAGGCGGTGGTGTTGCCGCTGCTTGCCCTGCTGGGAGCGCTGGGGCTGTTCGGCGTGTTCGTGTGGCTGGGCGGCACCGACCCGGTCGAAGCCTGGGTGCTGCTGTTCCGGGGCGCGTTCGGCGATGCCTTCTCGTGGCAGAACACCTTGCAGCGCGCCGCGCCCTTGATGCTGACGGCCCTGTGCGTGGCCCTGCCGGCACGAGCCGGGCTCATCGTGATCGGCGGCGAAGGAGCCCTGGTGGTGGGCGGTCTGGCGGGGGCGGCACTGCCCTACGTCGTGCCCCTGCCATCGGGCTTGCCAGGCACGGCCTTGCTGCTGCTGGCCGCCGCCCTGGCCGGCGCGTTGTGGATCGCGCTGGCCGGTGCGCTGCGCCAGTACCGCGGCGTGAATGAAACCATCAGCTCGCTGCTGCTGGGCTACATCGCCATCTCGGTGTTCAAGCACCTCGTGGAAGGCCCGCTGCGCGACCCGGCCAGCCTGAACAAGCCCTCCACCCGCCCCCTGGACGAGAGCTGGTGGATCGGCGGGCTGATGGGCACCGACGTGCACTGGGGCCTGGTCTGGGGCGTGCTGCTGTGCGTGGCCGCGGGCGTGTGGCTGAGCTTCACGACCCACGGCCTGGCCACGCGTGTGGTGGGTGGCAACGCCCGCGCCGCGCGGGCGGTGGGCCTGCCGGCGCACCGCCTGGTGATCGCGGCATGCGCCCTGGGCGGGGCGGCGGCCGGCATGGCCGGCGGGCTGGAGGTGGCCGCGGTGCACACGGCGGCCAATGCCTCGCTCATCGCGGGCCTGGGCTACACGGGCATCCTGGTGTCCTTCGTGGCGCGGCACAACCCGTGGGTGATCATCCCGGTGGCCATTCTCTTCGGCGGCTTCGGGGCCTCGGGCAGCCTGCTGCAGCGCCGGCTTGACCTGCCCGATGCCTCGGTGCTGGTGCTCCAGGGTTTTGCCTTTGTGCTCATCCTGGCCAGCGAGGCCCTGCGGGGGCGGCTGTTCAGCCTGCCGGTGCCCGTCCTGTCTCGCCCGCGTGCGGTGCCCTCGGCCAAGGGAGCGGCTTCATGAGCAGCCTGGCCTGGTTCGATGTACTGGTGGCCGTGCTCGGTGGGGCCATCCGCGTGGGCACGCCTTTCCTCTTCGTGAGCCTGGGCGAGTGCCTGACGGAAAAGTCGGGTCGCATCAACCTGGGCCTGGAAGGCGTGCTGGTGCTGTCGGCCATGGCGGGTTTCGGCGGCGCCTATCTCACCGGCTCGCCCTGGTTGGGGGTGCTGGCCGCCGGCGCCAGCGGTGCCGCCCTGGCCTTGTTGCACGGCCTGCTGTGTTCCTTGCCGCGCGTGAGCGACATCGCCACCGGCATCGCGCTGATGATGCTGGGCGCAGGCCTGGCCTTCTACCTGGGCAAGCCCCTGATCCAGCCGCAGGCGCCGCAGATTCCGGCCATCGCCCTGGGGGGCTGGAGCGATTCGCCAGCCGTGCAATCGGCCCTGTCCATCAATGCACTCTTCCCCATCGGCGTGGTGCTGGCCTTCGTGATGACCTGGGCCTTTGCCAACACCCGCTGGGGCCTGATCGTGCGCATGGCCGGCGACTCGTCGGATGCCGCGCGGGCGCTGGGCTACTCGGCCCACACCGTGCGCATCGCCGCCACCACGCTGGGGGGCTTCATCGCCGGCCTGGGCGGTGCCTCGCTGTCGCTGCACTACCCGGGTTCGTGGAACGAGGGCCTGTCCAGCGGCCAGGGCCTGATTGCGGTGGCCCTCGTGATCTTCGCCCGGTGGCACCCCCGCCGCTGCCTGTGGGCGGCGCTGATCTTCGGTGGCGCGGGGGCGCTGGGGCCGGCCCTGCAGTCTGTCGGCGTCAGCGGCCACTACTACCTCTTCAACGCCATGCCCTATGCGCTCACGCTGGCCATCCTGGTCTGGACCGGCTCGCCGGAGCGCGGCTTGCGCGGCGCCCCGATGGAACTCCAGGTCTCACGCTGAAGGAAAGCCCATGACCACACTGGCTTCGACCCCCTACCCCTGGCCCTTCGATGGCCAGCTTTCGCCTGCCAACACGGCGCTGGTGATCATCGACATGCAGACCGACTTCTGCGGCATCGGCGGCTATGTGGACAAGATGGGCTACGACCTCTCGCTCACGCGCGCCCCCATCGAGCCCATCCGCAAGCTGCTGGCGGTGATGCGCGACAAGGGCTTCCACATCCTCCACACGCGCGAAGGCCACCGTCCGGACCTGTCCGACCTGCCGGCCAACAAGCGCTGGCGCTCGCAGCGCATCGGTGCGGGCATCGGTGACCCGGGGCCCTGCGGGCGCATCCTGGTGCGCGGCGAACCCGGCTGGGAGATCATTCCTGAACTGGCACCGCTGCCCGGCGAACCCATCATCGACAAGCCCGGCAAGGGGTCGTTCTGCGCGACGGATCTGGAGTTGATCCTGCACACGCGCGGCATCCGCAACCTCATCCTCACCGGCATCACCACCGACGTGTGCGTGCACACGACGATGCGCGAGGCCAACGACCGCGGCTTCGAGTGCCTGATGCTCGAAGACTGCACCGGCGCCACCGACCGCGGCAACCACGAGGCGGCGCTGAAGATGATCCAGATGCAAGGCGGCGTCTTCGGCGCGGTCTCCTCCTCCACGCAGGTGATCGAGGCGCTGTCTGCGCTGCCCTCGGCCTGACCCTCCCCACCCACGAACCTCGTCTTCACAGGAGTCCCCATGAGCTCGAAGCCCACGTCCTTCTCCCGCCGCCGCGCCCTGCAGGCCGGCGCTGGCGCTGCCGCCCTGTCCGTCCTGGGTGCCCCCGCACTCGTGCGCGCCCAGAGCGGCCCCACCATCCGTGTGGGCTACTGGCCCATCGCCGCCGGCCTGCCGTTCTACGCGGCGATCGAGAAGGGCTTCTTCACGGAAGCCGGAGTCAAGGTCGAGGCTCAGCGCTTTGCCGGCGCCCAGCAGATCATGGAGGGCATGCTGGCCGGCCGCACTGACGGCAGCGCGAACGGCACGGGCTCGGCCAATATCGCCATCGGCGAGATCGCCGCCCCCGGCAGCTTCAAGATCTTTGCGTCCAACCCCAGCAATGCAAAGGACGTGCTCGACATGGTCATCGTGCCGGCGGGCAGTCCGGCCAAGACCATCGCCGACCTCAAGGGCAAGCGCGTGGGCTCGGGCCCGGGCATCCAGAACGTCACACTGGCGCGCACCGTGCTCGAGCGCGGCGGCGCCACGGGGGCTACCGTGGTGGAACTGCCCATCGCCCAGCACGTGGCCGCCCTGGCTGCGGGCCAGCTCGACGCCTGCTACACCCTGGAGCCCACGGGCACCATCGGGCGCCTGAACGGCACCACCCGCGTGCTCGAGGCGGGCGTGATCGCGCACTATGTGCTGGGCGATCCGATGGCACCGTGGTTCGGCGGCTCGGCCTCGCTGTCGGGCGCTTTCGTCAAGAAGCATCCCGAGGAAGCGAAGAAGTTCATCGCCGCCTATGCCAAGGGCATCGACTTCGTGCGCAAGAGCCCCGGCGAAGCGCGTCAGTATCTCAAGGGCTACACCGCCATCGAGGGCGCGCTCACCAGCGAGGTGCCGTTGGCCGCCTACAAGCTGGTCAGCGAGTTCACGCCGGCTGACATCGCCCACTTCCAGAAGTTCTTCGACCTGTTTGCCGAAAAGGGCATCTTCAGCTCCCGGCTGATGGTCGAGTCCATGCTCTACAAGGGCTGAGCCATGTCCACCGTGATGCCCAACCGGACGACCGCAGGGGCACCGCCCCCTGCCCGCAAGTTCGAGCCCATGCGCCTGCTGCCGGTCCTTGGCCCGCTGGGGCTGTTCCTGATCTGGGACCTGGTCGTGCGCTACGGCCTGGTGAGCCCCATCCTGCTGCCTTCGCCGCAGGCGGCGCTCACCACCCTGGTGACGGGCCTGCTGGGCGGGCCGCTGCTGGGCGACTTCTGGGCCACGGTGGCGCGCACCCTCCAGGCCTTCGGGATCGCCGCGGCCATCGGGGTTCCCCTCGGCGTGCTGCTGGGCAGCAACGAGCGGGCCTACCGCAGCGTGGAGTTCCTCATCGATTTCTTCCGCTCCACGCCCTCGTCGTCGCTGATCCCGCTGTTCCTGATGATCTTCGGCGTGTCCGACATCAACAAGGTGGCCATCGCGGCCTTCGGGGCCCTGCTCATCGTGCTGTTCAACAGCGCTTACGGCGTGATGAACGCGCGCAAGCAGCGGGTGATGGCCGCGCGCGTGATGGGGGCCTCCCGATGGAAGATCTTCAAGGACGTGCTCATCTGGGAGAGCCTGCAGCCCACCTTCGTGGGACTGCGCTCGGCCGTCTCGATGGCCCTGGTGATCGTGATCGTGGCCGAGATGTTCATCGGATCCGACTCCGGCCTGGGCCACCGCATCATCAACGCGCAGCAGATCATGAACGTGCGCGACATGTACGCGTCCATCATGGCCGCCGGCATCCTGGGCTATGCCCTGAACGTGATCTTCCTGGTGTGCGAAAAGCGCATCGTGCATTGGAGCGGTCGATGAACATGCGCTACCTCAATCCTCCCGTGTTTGCCGACGTCCCGGCCGAGCCCTTCGTGCCCGGCCCGGCGGGCACGCACATCACCATCCGCAAGCTCACCAAGTACTTCGCCGGCTGGCCGCTGTACGAGGACTTCAACCTCAACCTGCCCAAGGGCAAGATCACGTCGGTGTTCGGGCCGAACGGCTGTGGCAAGAGCACGCTGATCAACATGATCGCCGGGCTCGTGCCCATCGACTCCGGCGAGATCCTCTTCGACGGCAAGTCGCTGAAGGACACCAAGATCGGCTACGTCTTCCAGAACTACCGGGAGGCGCTGTTCCCCTGGATGCGAACGATCGACAACATCGCCTATCCGCTGGTGCTCGAAGGCAAGAGCAAGGCCGAGGTGGATCAACGCGTGCAGGAGCTCGTGAGCACGTTCGACGTGAAGTTCGACCTCAAGCGCTACCCCTACGAGCTGTCGGGCGGGCAGCAGCAGACGGCGTCCATCATGCGCGCCCTGGCGCCCCGGCCCGAGGTGCTGTTCCTCGACGAGCCCTTCAGCGCGCTGGACTTCGAGATGACGCTGTCCATCCGCGAAAAGGTGCAGCAGGCCCAGATCGAAACCGGCGTCACGATGCTCATCGTGTCCCACGACCTCGAGGACGCCGTCTTCCTGGCCGACCAGGTGCTGCTGCTCACGCGCCGACCCACCAGCATCGCCGAGATCGTGCCCTTCGGCATGGCCCGTCCGCGACGGGCCGAGGCGGTGTCGGACCCGGAGTTTGTCCGCGTCAAGAGCCGCACGCTCGAAGTCTTCCAGCGCGAGATGCGCGCCTGACACAAGGCCCCCCATGCACGCCCTGGCCCTCGAGACCTATGCGTTGAGCAAGCGCTTCGGCGCCTTCAGCGCGCTCGACGACGTGAGCCTGGCGGTGCGCCCGGGCACGGTGCACGCGCTGCTGGGCGAAAACGGTGCGGGCAAGAGCACGCTGGTGAAGTGCATCGTGGGCTACCAGCCGCCCAGCAGCGGCAGCGTGCTGGTGAACGGCCGCGAGCGCGACATCGCGTCTCCCATCGTGGCGCGCGAGCTGGGCATCGGCATGGTCTACCAGCACTTCACGGTGGTGCCGGGCATGACGGTGGCCGAGAACCTGCTGCTGGCTCGCGGCCGGCTGCCAGCCGTCATCGACTGGAAGGCCACACGCGCCGAGCTGCAGGCTTTCCTCGACACGACGCCTTTCCGGCTCGACCTCGATGCCCAACCCGGCGACCTGTCGGCTGGCGAGCGTCAGAAGCTCGAGATCCTCAAGCAGCTTTACCTGAAGCCGCGGCTGCTCATCCTGGACGAGCCCACCTCGGTGCTCACCCCGCAGGAGGCCGATGAGGTGCTGGGCCTGCTGCGCGAACGCGCCCATGCGGGTGAGTGCTCGGTGATCCTGATCACGCACAAGTTCCGCGAAGTGATGGACTGTGCCGACGACGTGAGCGTGCTGCGCCGCGGGCGGCTGGTGGCCAGCCAGACGGTGGCCGGCACCTCGCCCGACCGCCTGGCGGCCGCGATGGTGGGTGAGCACAAGGCAAGCGCGCCCGTGGGGCGCCAGGCCCATGCAGTGGGGGCCGAGCGCCTGCTGATCCGCGGCCTGCAGGTGCGCGGTGACCGGGGCGAAGCGGCGGTGCAGGGGTTCGATCTGGCCGTGCATGCCGGCGAGATCGTGGGCGTGGCCGGGGTCTCGGGCAACGGCCAGCGTGAGCTGATGGAGGCCCTGGTGGGCCAGCGGCCGGTGGCTGCCGGCGAGGTGCGCGTGTCGGGCCAGCCCTATGCAGCCCGCCGCAGCGAGAACCGCCGCCTCAAGGTGCGCGCGCTGCCCGAAGAGCCACTTCGCAATGCCTGCGTGGGCCCGATGAGCGTGGCTGCCAACCTGGCACTGCGGCGCTTCGACGAGGCACCGCTGTCGCGCTGGGGCTGGTTGCGCCCGGGCGAGATGCGCCGCGCCGCACGTGCAGCGATCGCCGAATACGGCATCAAGACACAGGGCGAGAGCGCCCCCATCGCCTCGCTGTCCGGGGGCAACGTGCAGCGGGCCGTGCTGGCGCGCGAACTCGAGGGCGACGCCGCGCTGCTGCTGGTGTCCAACCCGGTCTTCGGGCTCGACTTTGCCGCGGTGGCCGAGATCCACGGCCGCCTGATGGCCGCACGCAACCGCGGCGCGGCGGTGCTGCTGCTCAGCGAAGACCTCGACGAGCTGTTGCAGCTGGCCGACCGCATCGTGGTGATGAGCGAGGGCCGCATCGTGCATGAAACCCCGGCGGCGGGCGCTGAGCGCCACCGCCTGGGACAGTACATGGGCGGGCGCGCCGAGCCGGCGCTGCGCGAGGCCGCCTGAAGGAGATGCCCGTGATCGAACTCGACGCTCAACCCTTTGCCCTCAGCCTGCCGCTGCGGCGCGCGGCCCTGGTGATCATCGACATGCAGCGCGACTTCATCGAGCCCGGCGGCTTTGGCGAATCGCTGGGCAACGACGTGTCGCGCCTGGCGGCCATCGTGCCGGTGGTGCAGCAGGTGCTGCAGGCCTGGCGCCGCCAGGGCGGCTTCGTGGTGCACACGCGTGAGGGCCACCGCCCGGACCTCTCGGACTGCCCGCCCGCCAAGCGCGAGCGCGGCCAGCCCCGCCTGCGCATCGGCGACGCCGGCCCCATGGGCCGCATCCTGATCCAGGGCGAGCCCGGCCACGCCATCGTGCCCGAGCTGGCACCGTTGCCGGGGGAGCTTGTCATCGACAAGCCGGGCAAGGGCGCCTTCCACGCCACCGGCCTGGAAGCCGAGCTGCGGCGCGAGGGCATCGACCACCTCGTCGTGATGGGCGTGACCACCGAGGTCTGCGTGCAGACAACGATGCGCGAGGCCAATGACCGCGGCTACAACGGTGTGCTGGTGGAAGACGCCACCGAGAGCTACTTTCCCCACTTCAAGCAGGCCACCCTGGACATGATCCGCGCCCAGGGTGCCATCGTCGGCTGGACGGTTCACAGCGCCCCGCTGCTGCGCGCCCTGGCCGCGTGTGAACCCGGGCCTTCGTCGGTGGGTTCCACCCCGGCTCTGCGATCTCAACTCACGGCCTATCCATGATCCCCACACCCCTGACCCTGAGCGCGCTGCTGGCCGCCTATCGCGACGGCCGCACCACCCCCCGCGAGGTGCTGGCCCACACGCGCACCCGCCTGCACCCCGACGACCCGGCCTGGATCCACCGCTGCGATGAGGGCTTCATCGAGGCCCAGCTCGCCGCGCTGGAGGGCCACGGCCCCGAGACGATGCCGCTCTATGGCATTCCCTTCGCGGTGAAGGACAACATCGACGTGGCGGGCCTGCCCACCACCGCGGCCTGCCCGGCCTTTGCTCACACGGCCGCCCGCACGGCACGTGCGGTGGCCAAGCTCATGGCGGCCGGCGCCGTGCTGGTGGGCAAGACCAACCTCGACCAGTTCGCCACGGGCCTGGTGGGCACACGTTCACCCTATGGTGAGGTGCCCAACAGCTTCGATCCCCGCTATGTGAGCGGCGGCTCCAGCTCGGGCTCGGCCAGCGTGGTGGCCCGAGGGCTGGTGCCGTTTTCGCTGGGCACCGACACCGCCGGATCGGGCCGGGTGCCGGCCGGCTTCAACAACATCGTCGGCCTCAAGCCGACGCCGGGGCGCGTGAGCATCGAAGGCGTGGTGCCCGCCTGCCGCAGCCTCGACTGCCTGTCGGTGTTTGCGCTCACCGCGGCCGACGCCGCACGGGTGCTGTCGGTGATGCAGGGCCTGGAGGCAGATGAACCTCGGTTCGCCCCGCCACAGCAGCGCCCGGCGCGCTTTCCCGAACGCCTGCGCGTGGGAGTGCCTCGCCCGGCCGACGGCCCGTCCGATGCCGCGCACGCGGCGGCCTTCGAGGAGGCCATCGCCCAGATCGAGGCCTGGGGCTGTGCGGTCGATCGGGTCGATCTCACGCCCTTTTTCGAGGTGGCCCGGCTGCTCTACGAGGGCCCCTGGGTGGCTGAGCGCTATGCCGCCGTGCGCACCCTGATGGACGCGCAGCCGGAGGTCTTCGACCCCACCGTGCGCACCGTGATCATGCAGGCACGCGCCCACGACGCGGCGGCCGCCTTCGAAGGCCAGTACCGCCTGCGCGAACTCGAACGCCTGACCGAGCCGCTGTGGTCTCGGGTGGATGTGCTGCTGCTGCCCACCGCACCCACCCTGCCCACCCGGGCCGCCGTGGCGGCCGAGCCGCTGGCGCGCAACAGCGAGCTGGGTCGCTATACCAACTTCGTCAACCTGCTGGGCCTGGCCGCACTGGCAGTGCCGTCCGGCTTCCTGCGCGGTGGTGCGCTGGAGGGCCTGCCCTTTGGCATCACCTTCGTTGCGCCCGGTGGCAGCGACGCCGCGTTGGCGGCGCTGGGGGCCCGATGGCAGGCCCAGCGCAACCTGACGCTGGGCGCCCACCTGGGCACGGTCGATCCGGCGGCCCACACCCTCACCGCTGACGCGGGCGGCGAGCCCACCCTGCCGCTGGCCGTGGTGGGGGCCCATCTGAGCGGCATGCCGTTGCACGGGCAGCTGGTGGAGCGCCGCTGCCGCCTGCGCGAGCGCACGCGCACGGCCCAGGGCTACCGCCTGTACGCGCTGCCCGGCACCACGCCGCCCAAGCCCGGGCTGGCCCGCTCGGAAGGCGGGGGTGCCATCGAGTTGGAGGTGTACGACATGCCCTTGTCGGAAGTGGGTGGCTTCCTGGCGCTCATCCCTTCGCCGCTGGGCCTGGGGTCGGTGCAACTCGAGGACGGCCGCTGGGTGCACGGTTTCATCTGCGAGCCCTGGGCCCTGGCCGGGGCCCAGGACATCACCCACCACGGCGGCTGGCGCGCCTACCTGCGCTCGCGCGACACCAGCAAGGCACCGGCATGACCAAGCACGACATCAACCGCCCCGAGGTGCTGCGCGAAGTCACGGCGCTGTTCCACGACTACGAGCGTGCGCTGATGGCCAACGACGTGGACGCGCTCAACGCCTACTTCTGGCAGAGCCCGGCGCTCACCCGCTACGGCATCGCCGATCGCCAGCATGGCTACGCGGAACTGGCCGCCTTCCGCGCCGCCACGCCCGCCCCCACGTTCACACGCGAGCTGCACGCCGTGCGCATCACCGCCTTCGGTGACGACCATGCGGTGGCACAGACCGAGTTCACCCGCAGCGACACGGCCCTGCGTGGCTTCCAGACCCAGACATGGGTGCGGTTTCCGGAGGGCTGGAAAATCGTGGCCGCGCATGTGAGCATGATCCCCTGGCCGGCCTGAGTGCCTATCATTGAGGCCCACCATGAGCTCCACTCCCCTGAAGGCCAAGCCTCTGGACACGTCGCCTGCCCGCAAGCGAGCGCCCGTGGCAAGAAAGGCGCGCGCGCCCGTGCTGACCCTGGCCGACACGGCTGCGGCCGCGGCCACGCTGGCCGACCAGGCGTATGCGCAGATCAAGCAGCTCATCTTTGATTTCGAGCTGATGCCGGGCGACCGCTTTTCCGAAACCGAACTGGCAGAGCGCGTGCAGGTGAGCCGCACGCCCTTGCGCCAGGCCCTGCAGCGGTTGCAGCGCGAAGGCTTCCTGCAGGTCTTCCCCAAGGCCGGCTGGCAGGTGGCGCCGCTCGACTTCGACCAGTTCGACGCCCTGTACGACCTGCGCGTGCTGCTGGAATGCCACGCCGCCCAGCAGCTGTGCGAGGCCGAGGACCGGCCCGCACTGAAGGCCCTGGCCGAGGTGTGGCTGGTGGCCGCCGCTGACCGCGAGGCCGAACCCGAGCGTGTGCGCGATCTCGACGAAGCCTTCCACCAGCAGCTCGTGGCCTCCACCGGCAACCGCGAGATGGTGCGGGTGCACCAGGACATCACCGAGCGGATCCGCATCATCCGGCGGCTCGACTTCACCAAGCCCAACCGCGTCGAGGCCACCTACCAGGAGCATGCGCGCATCGTGCGCGCCATCACCCAGCGTCGCGCCAGCGAAGCCCAGCGCCTGCTGCGTGCCCACATCGAGCAGAGCAAGCTCGAGGTGCGTCACATCACGCTGGACATGCTCTGGCGCGTGAGACGCAAGTAGGCAGACCCTGCGCGACACCGTCCTTTGCCATGTCGACCGCTCCGAGCGGCACCCATCCCCCCCGGGGCGGGAATTCATCACGCTGAGGCCACGGAAGCCGGCAGCGAAGGCCGCGCACCTAGGGTGAGCGCCTAGGGCCTTGCCAAGGGGGGGCTCCTAGAATCCGGGGCGCTTTTCGACCAAACCCCATCCCCAGGACACTCCGAGTGAGCCCTGTGCCGGAGCGCCCTGCGCTCAACCCTTCAGCCGGCGCTTCGGTGCGCTGGTCCCGTGCGGCCTACACTGCGGTCGCCCTTGCCGGCGGCATCGCCGTGCTGGGCTTCGCCGGGTTCCTGCTCGCCGCAGGACCGTGGACCCGCTGGGCCGGCGGCGCCGGCATGCTGACGGTGGCTGCGGTGCTGGCAGGGCATGTGCGTGCGCTGCTGCACGAGCTGGGCGAGCACCAGCGCCGTTCCCGCGACCTGCGCGGCTCGGAGGCCCTGCTCACAGGCCTGTTCGAGGCCTGCCCCGATGTGATCACCGTCACCGATCCCGCCACCGGGCGTTACGTGATGGCCAACCCCCGCTTCGAGGAGATCATCGGCTACCGCGTGGACGAAGTGCTGGGGCGCACGGTCCTGGAGCTCGGCCTGCTGCCCGATCAGGCCGAACGCGAGCGCCTGCTTGGCGAAGTGCGGCGCGAGGGCCGCATCGTCAACTTCCCCATGCGCTACCGCGCCCGCGACGGACGCACCGTCCACACCGAGCTGTCCGGCACGTTCTTCACGGTGGGCGAACAGTCCTACCTCCTGGTCGTTTCGCACGATGTGACCGAGCGCCAGCGCATCGAGGCCGAGTACCGCGCCATCTTCGACAACGCCTCGGTGGGCATCGCACTGGTCCGGCAGGGTCAACTCCGCCAGGTCAATGAGCGTTTCGAGCGCATGCTCGGTTGGGAGCCCGGCACCCTGTCCGGGCGGCCGGTGACGGCGATCTGGCCCGACGAGCAGGCCTTCCGGGCCGCGCACGCCGTGGTGAGGTCGGCCATGCAGGACGGGCGGCCCTTGGACTTCGAATGGCAGATGTGGCGGCGTGATGGCCAGCCCTTCTGGTCGCGGTCGCGGGCGACGTTGCTGGCCACCGCCGAGGGCCGGGATGGTCAGGGCCAGGACACCATCTGGATCGTCGAGGACATCACCGAGGCCCGGCAGGCCGCGGCCGAGCTGGCCGCGGCCAAGGAGCAGGCCGAGGCTGCCAGCCAGGCCAAGAGCGTTTTCCTGGCCAACATGAGCCATGAGATCCGCACGCCGCTGCACGGCGTGCTCGGGCTGGCGCAGCTGGCTGCGGTCCCGGACATCGATGCGTCGCGTCGCGACGATTGCCTGCAGCGGCTGGTGGAGAGCGCCCGCGCGCTGTCGGCCGTGATCTCGGACATCCTCGACCTCTCCAAGATCGAAGCTGGCCGCTTGCGCCTGGAGGCCATCGAGTTCGACCTGCTCGACCTGCTGCGCTCCTTGCACAACTCCTACGCCGAGCTCGCGCGCGCCAAATCCCTGGACTTCGGTTTCGAGGTGCCACCGGAGCTGCCCGTGCTGGTGTGTGCAGACCCGGTCCGCCTGCGCCAGATCCTCGGCAACTTCCTCAACAACGCGCTCAAGTTCACCGCCACCGGCGCCATCGGCCTGCGGGTGCGTCCCGCGGCGCCGCAGCGCTGGCGCTTCGAGGTGCACGATACCGGTCCGGGCATCGATCCGGGGTTGCACGAAACCCTGTTCCAGCCCTTCACTCAGGCCGACGACTCCACCACACGTCGTTACGGCGGCACCGGCCTGGGCCTGTCCATCTGCCGCCAGCTCGCCCGTCTCATGGGCGGCGACGTGGGCGTGATCAGCCAAGTGGGTGAGGGCAGCCTCTTCTGGGCCGAACTGCCCTTGCAGGAGGTGCAGCCCCACACCCAGCCCCAGGACCTGCCCGAGCCCACCGACGAAGCCTTGCGCGGGGCCCGTGTGCTTGTCGTCGAGGACAACCCTGTCAACATGATGATTGCGGTGAGCATGCTCGAGCGCTGGGGGGTGGAGGTCGTCCAGGCGCATGACGGCCAGCAGGCCATCGAGGCGGTGGAGCGCGCGCAGGGGCGCTTCGATGCCGTGCTGATGGACGTGCACATGCCCGACATGAGCGGCTACGAGGCCACCGAGCGCATCCGGCGCTGCCATGACGCGGCGCACTTGCCCATCATCGCCCTCACGGCGGCCGCCATGGTGTCCGAGCAGCAAAGGGCCCGGGACTGCGGCATGAACGATTTCCTGGCCAAGCCCATCGACCTGCAGCGCCTGCGCGATGCGCTGCATCGCTGGGTGCGCGTGCGAGCGTGAAACGCGGGCTCAGCGGCGGCCGAAGAGCTGCTGGAGCGCCGCGTCGATCACCAGGCCCAACACGCTGTAGATCAGCGAGCCGATCAGGGCCGCCGTGAAGCTGGGCACCGTCAGGCCGGCGAGCATGTAGCCGGCGAAATAGAACAGCAGGGCGTTGATCACGAAGAGGAAGAGCCCCAGCGTGACCAGGGTGACCGGCAAGGTCAGCAGCACCAGGATGGGGCGTACCACGGCATTGAACAGGCCAAGCACCAGAGCCGCGATCAGGGCGGCGCCGAAGCTCGCGACCTGAACCGCCGGGTACAGGTAGGCCACGAAAAGCAGGGCGGCGGCCAGCAGGCCCCAGCGCAGGAGGATCAGCAGCATCGCTGCAGCATAGCGCAGCCGCCGCTCGCCCGGGAGGGTTCAGGCTTCGGCAAGTGCAAACAGGGTGCCCAGGCCGAAGATGACCATGGCCGAGCGCCAGGCGGGACGAGGGGCCGTCTCGCGCACGGCATCGGCCGGTTCGGGCGCCTTGGGCCGGCGCGCGTCGATCACCTGCGAGGCCCGCAACTCGCTCACCAGATCTTCGATCGGCCCCTTGGCCAGGATGCACTGCGCCGGCAGGCCCTGGGCCTGGAGCCAGGGCGTCAGTTCGTCGAAGAGCTTGCGGGCCCATTTCGTGCGCCAGTGCTCGCGGGCGCCATGCGACACCCACTTGGACACCCGGTGCGTCATGCGCGGGGCGCAGCCCACGAGCACCAGCTCACCCGGCGCCACGCGCAAGGGGGAGGTCTGGGCATCCAGCAAGGCCGTCAGGCGGGCGCGGGTGTGTGCAGCGTCGTCAACCAGGATGACGGTCTTGTTCATGGGGGCTCCTTGAGGGGGGCGGGTGCCACGGGACGGCACCCAGCCACACCGGGAAGTCTGGCTTGCATTGAAGCCTATGAGGCTAAAGCCCTGCAACTTGCTGGGTTATGGTCGGGGCCACGACAATGCGAGCTGTCGAAGGGGGAGTAGCACACGGTTCCCGACCGTGGCGACGGCCCGTCAATACGGACGTTCCGCATGGAGCGCCCGGGCCCCGCAGGAAGCCGGCTCGTCAGAGCTGCGTCTTCACCCCGCAAGACCTTTCGGCGCAACCAACCTTTCTTGGAGTGTTCATGAACACCATTGCGCCGGACTGGCTCTGGGCCTTTTTTGTCGTTTCTGTACTCGTCGCGCTCTTCATCGACTTCGTGGTCCTGCGCAAGCAGGGTGCGCACGCCGTGTCGGTGAAGGAAGCGCTGAACTGGTCGCTGGTGTGGATCGCCCTGAGCCTGGCCTTCAATGGCTTGTTCTGGTGGGCGGTGGCACAGGACCACGGCACGGCCGTGGCCAACGTCAAGGCCACCGAGTTCCTGACCGGTTACCTCATCGAGAAGTCGCTCGCGGTCGACAACATCTTCGTCTTCCTGATGATCTTCACCTACTTCGCGGTGCCGCCGGCGTACCAGAAGCGGGTGCTGATGATCGGCATCATCGGCGCCATCGTGCTGCGCACGGTGATGATCCTGCTGGGCAGCTGGCTCGTGGCGCAGTTCCACTGGCTGCTCTATGTGTTCGGCGCCTTCCTGCTCATCACCGGCATCAAGATGTGGTGGGCCTCGGGCCAGGAGCCCAACCTGGACGACAACCCCGCGCTCAAGCTGCTGCGTCGCATGATGCCGGTGTCGAAGAACTTCGACGGCGAGAAGTTCTTCACGATGGAGAACGGCAAGCGCATCGCCACGCCGCTGCTGCTGGTGGTGGCGCTGGTGGGCGTGATCGACGTGATCTTCGCGGTGGATTCCATCCCCGCGATCTTCGCGATCACGACCGACCCCTTCATCGTGCTGACCTCGAACATCTTCGCCATCCTGGGCCTGCGCGCGATGTACTTCCTGCTCGCGGCCATGGCGGCCAAGTTCCACCTCCTGAGCTACGGCCTGGCGGTGATCCTGGTCTTCATTGGTACCAAGATGCTGCTGATCGACGTGGTGAAGATCCCCGTGTTCGCCTCGCTCGGTGTGGTGGCGGCCATCCTGGCGATCACGATGATCCTGAGCGTGCGCACGGCGCCCAAGCTGCCTCAGCGCGAAAGCACCTGAGCCCCCGGGCGGCGCGGCTGCGCCGCCCCAGGCGGCCGGATCAGTGCGGCCGCGGCCCCGGCGAGGCCCAGCCCTCGGGCAGGCGATCGAGCACCTGGCGGGCGTCGAGCGAGCGGATGGGCACCGACAGGTCGCTCGGGATGCGCTCGTGCAGTTGCAGCGCCAGGTAGCGCAGCGCGCTCACGCGCAGGAAGGAGGCAAAGTTGCCCACCTCCCCGCGCGCGGCCACCAGTTCGTCGTAGAGCTTCTCGATGAGCTGGGTCACCCCCAGGCCATCGCGCCCGCCGATCTCGGCCAGCACTTCCCAGAAGAGGTTCTCCAGCCGGATGCTGGTCACCACCCCGTGCAGGCGCACCGAGCGGGTGCGCGAGTCGTAGGACTGCGGGTTGGCGCGGATGAAGATCTCGCACATCGGGGGTCTCCTCGCCGCGCTCGGGGCGCGGTCTGCTCCAACGATAGCCGCTGCGCCGCCGCTTCGCAAAGCGGCGCGCCGCTCAAGCCTCGATGCGCGTGCCCAGCACCGTCAGGAACTGCGCCAGCCAGGCCGGGTGGGCCGGCCAGGCGGGCGCGGTCACCAGGTTGCCGTCGGTCACGGCCTGGTCCACCGCGATCTCCGCGTAGCTCGCGCCGGCCAGCTCCACCTCGGCGGCACAGGCCGGGTAGGCCGACACCTTGCGGCCGCGGATCACCCCTGCGGCAGCCAGCAGCTGGGCCCCGTGGCAGATGGCGGCGATGGGTTTGCCCGCCTTGGCGAAGTGCTGCACCAGGGCGATCACCTCGCGGTTCATGCGCAGGTACTCGGGCGCGCGGCCGCCCGGCACCACCAGCGCGTCGTAGTCCTCGCCCTTGATCTCTGCAAAGCTGGCGTTGAGCGCAAAACGGTGGCCGGGCTTTTCCGAGTAGGTCTGGTAGCCGTCGAAGTCGTGGATGGCGGTCATCACCCAGTCGCCGGCGCGCTTGTCCGGGCACACCGCATGCACGGTGTGGCCCACCATCAAGAGCGTCTGGAAGGGCACCATCGTTTCGTAGTCCTCGCCGAAATCGCCGACGAGCATGAGGATCTTCTTGGCCATGGCGGTCTCCTGTGTGAAGGCTTGAAAAGGGGGTTGGAAGGGGGCGGCAGGCCATTGTGGAAAGCGTCGAGGCGCGATGGGTAACAGCCCGTTGTTGCAAGCCCGAGGTGCTTGCGCAGGGGCGCGTCTGCCCTTCCAGTGATGCCCGGCCGCGACAAAACCGCATGAACACGGGCTCAAACGGTGGTTTTCCCTCTGAAAACCGCTTCTCAGTGGCATGTACACGCAGTACCATTCGCCTCGCAGGCGTTTGGCAGGAACGAGGGCTCATGCGGTTCTCGCCCCGACCCGGCACATCAACCACTCATGATGGAGAGAATCAACATGGCAACTGCGAAGAAGGCTCCCGCCAAGAAGGCGGCAGCAAAGAAGGCCGCGCCGGCCAAGAAGGCCCCGGCCGCGAAGAAGGCGGCGCCCGCCAAGAAGGCGCCTGCGGCGAAGAAGGCAGCTCCGGCCAAGAAGGTCGCTGCCAAGAAGGCTGCGCCGGCCAAGAAGGCCCCCGCCAAGAAGGCGGCCGCGCCCAAGGTCAAGCGCACCCCGAACGCCGCGTTCATGAAGGCGATGACCCCCAGCGCCGCGCTGGCCGCCATCATCGGTGACAAGGCCCTGCCGCGCACCGAGGTGACCAAGAAGGTGTGGGACTACATCAAGAAGAACAAGCTGCAGGACGCCGTCAACAAGCGCATGATCAACGCCGATGCCAAGCTGAAGGAGATCTTCAAGAAGGCCCAGGTCTCGATGTTCGAGATGACCAAGCTGATCAGCAGCCATCTCAAGTAAACCGCTGCGCCAGCAGCCTGGGAAGCCCGGCACGTGCCGGGCTTTTTCATTCCCCGTCCTACACTGAACCCCATGACCGCGCCCGACACCGACGCCCTCGAACGCTTCCTCGCCCGTGTGGCGGCCGAGGTGGCGCAGGGTGGCGCCCACAAGCTGGTGCTGGCGCGCTACGAGGGCGAAGAGCCCGAGCTGGAGCGCCTGATGGGCCGCCCCGTGGTGCTGCGCGGCCAGCCGCACTGGTCCTTCGTGTGGCGCTACCGCACCCGCGACATCACGAAGAACCTGCCAGCCGACGAGGTGGCGCCGGCGCTGCGCGAGTGGATCGCCCAGGGCTTTCGCAATGCCCACCTCTTCACGCCCACGCAGGAAGTGCAGCTCGCCTACAGCCGCAAGGGCAAGGCCAGCCTGCGCACCGGTCGCCTCCATGGCGCGGTGGCCGAGGCCCCGCCGCCGGCCGGGCACAACCGCGAGAAGCAGCGCTGGGTCGATCCGCAACGCCCCTTCCTGGTCGAGCTGGGCGTGATGGACGCCGGCCACCACCTCGTGCCGGCGATGGCGCGCAAGTGGAAGCAGATCAACAAGTTCGTCGAGATCTTCTCGCACGCCTTCACCGATTCCCCGCTGGCCGGGCGCGACGTGGGCGAGCCGGTGCGCGTGCTCGACTTCGGCGCCGGCAAGGGCTACCTCACCTTCGCCGTGCACGACCACCTGCAGCAGCACCTGCAGCGCCGCGCCGAGGTGGTGGGCGTGGAGCTGCGCGGCGACCTGGTGGCCCTGTGCAACGGCATCGTGCAGCGCCTGGGCCTGGACGGCCTGCACTTCGACGAGGGCGACATCGCCCGGCGCGCGCCCCAGCCCATCGACGTGATGATCGCGCTGCACGCCTGCGACACCGCCACCGACCTGGCCATCCACCAGGGCGTGCGCGGCGGGGCGTCGATCATCCTGTGTTCGCCGTGCTGCCACAAGCAGATTCGCCCGCAGCTGCTGTCGCCGCACCCGCTGCGGCCCATCCTTCAGCACGGCGTGCACCTGGGCCAGGAGGCCGAGATGCTCACCGACGGCCTGCGTGCCCTGCTGCTGGAAGCCAGCGGCTACGACACCCAGGTCTTCGAGTTCATCTCGCTGGAGCACACCAACAAGAACAAGATGATCCTGGCGGTCAAGCGCACCAGCCCCAAGCCGGCTGGCGAGGTGCTCGAGCAGATCCGCGAGATCAAGCGCTTCTACGGCATCCGCGAGCAGGCGCTGGAAACGCTGCTGGCGGCCGACGGCACGATCCCCGCCACCTGCTGACGCCGCGTTGTCAGCAGCCGCCGGTTAGGCTCGTGGCATGTCCGAATCCCCTGCCCTGAAAGACGGCTTCGCCGACCCCGTGCTGCGCACCATCGCAGGCGCTGTGAGTGCTGCCCGCCCCGGCTTCCGCGCGAGCGCCTTCCTGCGCGATTGCCGCGACGGCTTCGACGCCCTGAGCCTGATGCAGCGCGTGCGCCGCGTGGGCCAGGCCCTGCACACCCACCTGCCGAAGCGCTTCGACGAGGCGCTGGAGGTGGTCGAGCGCGTCCTGGGCCCACCCCGCGACGGCTGGAGCGAAGGCGAGGGCATCGCGGCCTTTGCACGGGCCCCCTACCTGGAATGGGCCGCGCTGGCGGGGCGCGAACAGCCCCAGGACGCCCTGCCCGCACTGGCCCGGCTGACCCGCCACTTCACGGCCGAGTTCGCCATCCGCCCCTTCCTGGCCGACCACCTGGAGCTCACCCTGGCGCATCTGGCGCAGTGGGTGCGTGATGCCGACCCGCGTGTGCGGCGCCTGGCCAGCGAGGGCAGCCGCCCGCTCCTGCCCTGGGGCCAGCACGTGACGGCCCTCAAACGCGATCCGCAGCGCTGCCTGGCGCTCATCGAGCCCCTGGCGTCCGATGCCGACGAGGTGGTGCGGCGTTCGGCGGCCAATCACCTGAACGACGTGAGCCGGCTCGATGCAGGCGTGGCCCTCGACCATGCCCGGCGCTGGCAGGTGCAGGGGGGTGAGGCGGCGGGGACGGTGCGCCACGGCCTGCGCACCCTGGTGAAGGCAGGCCACCCTGAAGCGCTGGCGCTGCAGGGCTATGGCGTTGGCACAGCCGTCACGCTGAAGCAGCTGCACCTGTCCTCGCGTCGTGTGGCGGTGGGTGAGGTGCTCGATCTGTCCTTCACCCTGCACAACCCGAATGCCGAGCCGGTGCGGGTGTGCGTCGACTACGCCATCGTCTACGCCAGCGCCCGCGGCACACCGCGCCGCAAGGTCTTCAAGGGCGCCGACCTGGCGCTGGCGCCGGGCGCGAGCCACCCGCTGGTCTTTCGTCGCGACTTCATCCCCCGCAGCACGCGAGCGCTGTACCCCGGCGCCCACCAGGCCGAGGTGCTGGTCAATGGCCAGATGGCGGCCAGCGCCAGCTTCACGCTGGTGGCCTAGAACGCAAACGGCCCCGGGAAGTCGCCCACCGGCATCACGTGGCTGACGAGGTCGGTGCCGGTGGTCCACACGTGCAGGCCGAAGCCGGGGGGCTCGAAGGTGTAGCTGGCCGGGTGGTCGCCCACGAGGTCCAACTCCACCTGGTGGGCCGGCGAAGGCACGGTGATCGCCACCGTGTGGGCGACACGGGCCTGGATGCAGCGGTGCAGATGGCCACAGGCGATGCGCTCCACCTGCGGGTGGCGGCGGATGATGGCTTCGAAGTCTTCGCGGCCCTCTCGCAGGCCCAGGGCGTCCATGTGCTCTATGTGCGTGAGGAAGGGCGGATGGTGCAGGGCCACCAGGGTGGGCTGCTCGGGGACCTGGGCGAGTGTGGCGTCCAGCCAGTCCAGGCGGTGCTCGCACAGCGCGCCGTGGCCGGCGCCGGGCACCACGGTGTCCAGCGTGACGAGGCGAAGGCCGGGCAGGTCCACCGTGTACTGGATGAAATCGCCGTCATGCATCTGCCCGAGGTAGGCATGGTCGGCAAAGGCCGCACGCAAGGCGCCGCGCTCGTCATGGTTGCCCGGCATCAGGTAGACCGGGCCGGGCAGGGGGGCGAGCAGTGTGCGCAGGTGCGCGTATTCCTCGGGCGATCCGGCATCGACCAGGTCACCGCTGAGCAGCACGGCCACCGGTGCAGGCCGCAGACGGCACACCGCCTGCACCGCACGCGCCAGCGCGGTGGCGGTGTCCACGCGGCCATCCAGCAAGCGGCCGGGCACCGTGATGTGGGTGTCGGAGAGCTGGACGAGCACCTGGGGCAAGGACGCGGGCATGGATCACCTGAGCTGAGCCGTGATGGAGACACAGTACACCGCATTCCGGCGGGCCTGCACAGACCCACGTATCGGCGTGTGAGGCTGACACACGCCTTTCACATGGGCTTTCTAGAGTTTCGAACGAACACACCCGAGCGTTCGAAACTTCCATGCTTCTGTCCGACCTGAGCGAGCGCGACCGCCATATTCTCGATCTGGTCCGCGAACAAGGCTTCGTCGGCATCGACGACCTCTCGCGCCGCTTCGACGTGACGCCCCAGACGATCCGGCGCGGCGTGAACGGCTTGTGTGAACGTGGCCTGCTGCGCCGTGTGCACGGTGGCGTGGAAGGCCCGGCCGTGCAGGGCAACCTGCCCTACCAGCGCCGCCAGGTGCAGCATCTGGAGGCCAAGCGCCGCATTGCGGCGGCGGTGGCGGCCTTCATCGCGGACGGCAGCTCGGTGTCCATCGGCCTGGGCACCACGCCCGAGCAGGTGGCGCTGGCGCTGCGTGATCACCAGGACCTGAAGGTCATCACCAACAGCCTGAACGTGGCCAATGCGCTGGCCGGCTGTGCCGGCATCACGCTCACGCTGGCCGGGGGCACGCTGCGGCCCAGTGACCTCGACATCGTCGGCCCTGCGGCGGCGCAGTGCTTTGCGGCCTACAAGACCGACTATGCGGTCTTTGGCGTGGGCGGTATCGACGAGGACGGCAGCCTGCTCGACTTCGAGGTGGATGAAGTCACGGCCCGAATGGCGATGGCAGCTCACACCCGCGCCAGCCTGCTGGTGGCCGACGTGAGCAAGTTCGGCCGCAATGCGCTGGCGCGCGGGGGCCGACTGGACGCGATCGACCACCTGTTCACCGACGCATCGCCGCCGGCGGACTACGTGCCGCTGTGGGCCGGTGGGGTGCCTGTGCTGCACGTGGTCGGGGGCGCCCAGTGAGCGCCATCGAATTGCGCGCCGTGCACAAGCACTGGGATGCCACCCGGGCGGTGGACGGGGTTTCGCTGCGTGCCGAGGCCGGCCAGCTCGTGGCCCTTCTGGGGCCCTCGGGCTGCGGCAAGTCCACGACCTTGCGATTGATCGCCGGGTTGGAGCGGGCGGACGGCGGGCAGATCCTCATCGGCAATCGCGACGTCACCCAGCTGCCCAGCCCCCAGCGGGGCATCGCCATGGTCTTCCAGAACTATGCGCTGTTCCCCCATCTCACGGTGGGCGAGAACATCGTCTTCGGCCTGAGCGTGCGCCGCCTGCCGAAGCTGGAACGTGCGCAACGCCTCGCCCAGGCGGCCGAGTTGCTGGGCCTGCAGGCGCTGCTGGAGCGCAAGCCGGCGCAGCTCTCGGGCGGCCAGCGCCAGCGTGTGGCCCTGGCACGTGCCATCGTGGCACGCTCGCCGGTGTGCCTGATGGACGAGCCCCTGTCCAATCTCGATGCCCAGCTGCGCCAGCACATGCGCGGGGAGATCCGCGCGCTGCAGCAACGCCTGGGCATGACCATGGTCTACGTCACGCACGACCAGACCGAAGCCATGACCATGGCCGATCGCGTCGTGCTGATGCGCGCCGGGCGTATCGAACAGCAGGGCACACCGGCCGAACTGTACGAACGACCGGCCACGGCCTTCGCCGCCGGCTTCATCGGCGCGCCGGCCATGAACCTTTTTCCCGTCGAGCTGGTGGATGTCTCCCGTCGTGGCCTCATCCTGGGCGTGCGCCCCGAGCACCTGCGCCTGGGCCCGCCCGGCAGCGGTCTGGCCGCGCGCGTCGAGGTCATCGAATACCTGGGTGCCGAGTCGATGGTGGTGTGCAGCGCCGACCGCGGGCCGCACCGCCTGGTGGTGCGCTGCAACGGCCGCTCGCCCGTGGCGGCCGGCCAGGCCGTGGGCCTGCACTGGACGCCCGAGCACCAGCATGGTTTCGATGCCGTCAGCGGCCAGCGCGCCGATGACGGACCTGTCCCGTCCCTCCCCAACCCCTTGGAGTGCCCTGCATGAGAACCCTCCTCAAACCCCTGGCGCGGCTTGCTGCCGGCCTTGGCGCCGCCGCAGCCGTCACGGCGGCCTCGGCCGTCGAGCTGAGCTTCTACTACCCCGTGGCCGTGGGTGGCCCGGTCACCAAGATCATCGACGGCATGGCCGCTGCCTTCGAGAAGGACCATCCTGGCATCAAGATCGAGCCGGTGTACTCGGGCAGCTACCAGGACACCATCACCAAGGTGCTCACGGCCACCAAGGCCGGCGAGGCGCCGCACGTGTCGGTGATCCTGTCCACCGACATGTACACCCTGATCGACGAAGACGCCATCGTGCCCTTCGACGAGATGGTCAAGACCGACGCCGACCGGGCCTGGATGGGCAGCTTCTACCCCGGCTTCATGAAGAACAGCCAGACCGGCGGCAAGACCTGGGGCATCCCCTTCCAGCGATCCACCATCGTGATGTACTGGAACAAGGACCTCTTCCGCGAGGCCGGGCTCGACCCGCAGCGCCCTCCGCAAACATGGGCCGAGTTCGTGGACATGGGCAAGAAGCTCACCAAGCGCGATGCTGCCGGCAACGTCACCACCTGGGGTGTGCAGGTGCCGTCCTCCGGCTTCCCGTACTGGCTCTTCCAGGCCTTCACCACGCAGAACGGCGTGGAGCTGATGAACCCTGAAGGCACGCAGACGCGCTACGACCATCCGGCCGTCATCGAGGCCCTGCAGTACTGGGTCGACCTCTCGCGCAAGCACCAGGTGCACCCGCCGGGGGTGGTGGAGTGGGGCACCACGCCGCGCGACTTCTTCGAGCGCAAGGCCGCCATCATCTGGACGACCACCGGCAACCTCACCAACATCCGCAACAACGCCAAGTTCGACTTCGGCGTGGCCATGCTGCCCCCGGGCAAGCAGCGTGGCACGCCCACCGGCGGTGGCAACTTCTACGTGGCCAAGCGCACCACGCCAGCCGAGCGCGAAGCGGCGATGAAGTTCGTGCGCTGGATGACCACGCCCGAGCGCGCCGCCGAGTGGGCGATTGCCACCGGCTATGTGGCCGTCTCACCTGCCTCGTGGGAGACCCCGGCCATGAAGACCTACGTGGCCGAGTTCCCCGCGCCGCTGGTGGCCCGCGACCAGCTGCGCTACGCCGTGGCCGAGCTGTCCACCCATGAAAACCAGCGTGTCACCAAGGCCCTGAACGACGGCCTGCAGGCCGCGCTGACGGGTGCCAAGACGCCCGAGCAGGCCCTGCGCGACGCCCAGCGCGAAGCCGATCGCATCCTGCGCGCCTACCGCTGAAGCCACCAGGGGCCAAAACAATGGGGGTCACCGAGCGACGCGCCGCCCTGTATGGCTGGCTGCTCCTGCTGCCGGCGGCGGTGCTGCTCGTGGCCTTCACCCACTACCCCGCCGTGGGCGCGGTGTGGCACAGCCTCTTTTCCACGCCGCGGCCCAACCGGCCCGCGCGCTTCGTGGGGCTGGAGCACTACCGCGCCTTGCTCGACGATCCGGTCTTCTGGGCGGCGCTGGTCAACAACGCCTGGTATGCGCTGGGCACCATCGTGCCCTCCATCGTGCTGGCCATGGTGATGGCGCTGTGGGTCAACCGCCGCCTCGCCGGCCGCGGCTGGCTGCGCCTGGCCTACTTCACGCCCACCGTGCTGCCCATGATCGCGGTGGCCAACATCTGGCTCTTTTTCTACACACCCGACTACGGCCTGCTCGATCAGATCCGCAGCCTCTTCGGCGCGGCCGCCCACAACTGGCTGGGCTCGCGCGAGACCGTGCTGGGCGCGATGATGGTGGTGGCGGTGTGGAAGGAGGCGGGCTTCTTCATGATCTTCTACCTCGCCGCGCTGCAGCAGATCCCCACCGAGCTGCACGAGGCGGCCGAGCTAGAAGGCGCGAGCCGCTGGCAGGTCTTCTGGCGCATCACCTTTCCGCTGCTGATGCCCACCACGCTGTTCGTGCTGATCAACGCAGTGATCAACGCTTTCCGCCTCATCGACCACGTCGTGGTGATGACCCGCGGCGGGCCCGACAACGCCAGCACCCTGCTGCTGTACTACATCTACGAGACCGGCTTCAAGTTCTGGGATGCCGGCTATGCCGCGGCCCTCACCGTGGTGCTGCTGCTGATCCTGGCTCTCGTGGCCCTGGTGCAGTTCGGCTGGCTCGAACGCCGCACCCACTACCAATGAACACCTCGCGCCTGGACACCTGGCTGCATACCGCCGGCGCGTGGGCGCTGGGCCTGCTGTGGGTGCTGCCCCTCCTGTATGCCGTGTGGACGGCCATCCACCCCGGCGAGTACGCCACCCGTTTCGACCTGGGTGCCCCCTGGACGCTCGAGAACTTCCGCGCCGCGTGGGCCGCCGCCCCCTTCCCGCGCTACTTTCTCAACACCTTCTTGCTCGTGAGCTTCATCCTGGCGGGCCAGCTCGTGCTGTGCACCCTGGCGGCCTACGCGTTTGCGCGCTTCGAGTTCCCGGGGCGTGATCTGGCCTTTGCGCTGGTGCTGGTGCAGCTCATGGTCATGCCCGACGTGGTCATCGTCGAGAACTACCGCAGCTTGCACGCGCTGGGCCTGGTGGACACGATCACTGCGATGGCCCTGCCTTATGTGGCCTCGGCCTTCGGCATCTTCCTGCTGCGCCAGGCCTTCAAGACCATCCCGCGCGAGCTGGAAGAGGCGGCCCGCATCGAAGGCTGTGGCGTTCTGGGCGTGCTGTGGCGTGTGTACGTGCCACTGGCGTGGCCGGTCTACCTGGCCTATGCCCTGGTGTCGGTGAGCTACCACTGGAACAACTTCCTGTGGCCGCTCATCGTGTCCAACAGCGTGGAAACGCGCCCGCTCACCGTGGGCCTGGCCGTGTTCGCCGGCACCGATCAGGGCATCGACTGGTCCATCATCAACGCCGCCACCCTCATTGCGAGTGCCCCGTTGCTGCTGGCTTTCCTCATCTTCCAGCGCCAGTTCGTGCAGAGCTTCCTGCGAGCAGGCATCCGCTAGTCAGGCCGGCGTCGCGGCTGGCTCGGGTGCAGGCAAGGCGTCCACCTCGGCGCGCAGGCGCGGCAGGCACTCGGGATGTTCTCGGGCAATGAAGTTCACGAGCGCCTCGCGCATCTCGCAGCGCAGGTCCCAGGCATCACCCGACGAGGCGGCACTCACCAGCACGCGCAACTGCATCGACTGGGGCCCGGCCTCGAAGACGATCACGCCACACACCTTGCCATCCCACTTCGAAGACGCTTCACACACCCGCTGCGCTTCAGCCCGCAACGGCTCCAGTGGCAACCGATAGTCCACCCACAGGAAGACGGTGCCGAGGATGTCGGCACTGCGCCGCGTCCAGTTCTCGAAGGGGTTCTCGATGAACCAGCGCAGCGGGATGATGAGGCGGCGTTCGTCCCAGATACGCAACACCACGTATGTACCCGAGATCTCCTCGACGCGACCCCATTCGCCATTGACGATCAGCACATCGTCGAGCCGTATGGGCTGGGCGAGGGCGATCTGCAGTCCGGCAATGAGGTTGCTGAACACCGATTGGGCGGCGATGCCCGCCACGATGCCGATGACACCGGCCGAGGCCAGCAGGCTGGTGCCCAACTGGCGTGCGCCGGGGAACGTCATCAGCATGAAGGCCAGACCCACGACGGCCAGGATCGACATCGCCGTGCGGGCCAGCACCCGGGTCTGCGTCTGGATGCGACGCGCGTGGAGGTTGTCGGCCACATCCACGGGGTGCCGGGCGATCACGCCATCGGCGATGCCGCGAACCACCGCGATCAGCAGCCAGGTGATGCAGGCGATCAACAGCAGGCCGCTGGTGTGCTGGACGGTGCCGAGTCCCGGCAGGCCGGCTGGTGAACCGTGCCATACCCCTTGCAGGCCGATCAGGGGCAGCACCCACTGGGCCGGGCGGTCGATGTGCCGCACGACGTGCTGCAGCATGATCGAGAAACCAGTGATGCGCTGCAGGATCGTGCGACCGATGCGATGCACCACCAGGGCGATGGTCACAGCCACCGTGGCCACAAGCAGGGGGCTGAGCCATGGGGTGAATTCGGGCCAGTTCATGGGGCAGCAGTCCAGCAGATCGTCAAGGAACCTTTGAGGCTAGCGGTCCCGTGGATCGGGCTCAAGCCAGCGCCACAAGACCTCACGCCCGGGTGCGATGACCTTGCCTTGGGTGCGCTTTTGTTGCTGCATTGCAGCATGTTCCCCTCGCTTGCAGGGCCTGCGCGCAAACCCTGCTGACGCGCCGGGCGGCGCTGCCTACCATGGGCGCAGCCCCAGCGACGTCAGCGTGCAGGCTCCCCGGTGGGTCCGCGTGCGCGGAAAGGAGACGTGTGCAAGCCACGGACATCCGACACCCCGACTACTTCCACAAGGTGGTCGACTGCCAGTGGGCCTGCCCCGCGCACACCCCGGTGCCCGAATACATCCGGCTCATCGCCGCGGGCCGCTACACCGAGGCCTACCTCGTCAACTGGGCGTCCAATGTGTTTCCCGGCATCCTGGGCCGCACCTGCGACCGGCCCTGCGAGCCCGCCTGCCGGCGCGGCCGTGTGGAAGAAGCCCAGGCGGCCCGTCCCGAGCCGGTGGCCATCTGCCGCCTCAAGCGTGTGGCGGCCGACTTCAAGGACGACGTGAGCAACCGCCTGCCCCGCCCGGCGGCGGTGAAGAACGGCAAGCGCGTGGCCTGCGTGGGCGCCGGGCCAGCCTCGCTGACGGTTGCGCGCGACCTGGCCCCGCTGGGCTACGCCGTCACGGTCTTCGATGGCGACGCGAAGGCCGGGGGCATGATCCGCTCGCAGATCCCGCGCTTTCGCCTGCCCGAGGAAGTCATCGACGAAGAGACCGGCTACGTGATGCAGCTTGGCGTGGACTTCCGCGCCGGCACGCGCATCGAGTCGATGGCGCAACTGCTGGCCGAGGACTGGGACGCCGTCTTCGTGGGCAGCGGCGCGCCGCGTGGGCGCGACCTGTCTCTGCCGGGCCGACGCGAGGCGGCGGCCCACATCCACATCGGCATCGACTGGTTGTCGTCGGTGTCCTTTGGGCACGTCACCCGCATCGCCAAGCGCGTGATCGTTCTGGGGGGCGGTAACACCGCGATGGACTGCTGCCGCACCGCGCGCCGCCTGGGCGGCGAGGACGTCAAGGTGGTCGTGCGTTCGCCCTTCGACGAGATGAAGGCCTCGCCCTGGGAGAAGGAAGATGCCATGCACGAGGGCATTCCCATCCTCGACTGCCGCGTGCCGCGCGCCTTCCTGCATGACGAATCCGGCCGGCTCACCGGCATGCGCTTCGAGCGCGTGAAGGCCGTGCGCGACGAGCGCGGGCGCCGCCAGCTTGTGCCCAGCGGCGAGCCGGACGAGGTGATCGAGTGCGACGAGGTGCTCGTGGCCGTGGGCCAGGAAAACGCCTTTCCCTGGATCGAACGCTCCATCGGCCTGGACTTCAACGAGCACGGCATGCCGGTGCTGGACGAGGTGACGCTGCAGTCCTCGCTGCCGCAGGTCTTCTTCGGCGGCGATGCGGCGCTCGGCCCCAAGAACATCATCTGGGCGGTGGCCCAGGGCCACGCTGCCGCCATCTCCATCGACAAGTACCTGCATGGCGAGGACGTGCGCGAACGCCCCGTGCCCGGCGTGACCCTGGTGTCACAGAAGATGGGCATCCACGAGTGGAGCTACGACAACCAGGTCGCCCCTGACCTGCGCCACAAGGTGCCGTGGGTGGACGTGAACAAGTCGCTGCGCAACATCAAGGTGGAAGTGGAACTCGGCTTTGACGCCGCCACCGCCTGGAAGGAGGCGCAGCGCTGCCTCAACTGCGACGTGCAGACGGTGTTCTCCACCGGCCAGTGCATCGAGTGCGACGCCTGCGTCGACATCTGCCCCACCGACTGCATCACCTTCACCCACAACGGCGAGGAAGCCGACCTGCGCACGCGGCTGCGGGCGCCGGCCCGCCAGCTCGACCAGTCGCTGTATGTGTCGGGCGAACTCAAGACCGGCCGGGTGATGGTGAAGGACGAGGACGTCTGCCTGCACTGCGGCCTGTGCGCCGAACGCTGCCCCACGGGGGCCTGGGACATGCAGAAGCTGTTGCTGGCGTTGCCCCAGGCGGGGCCTGGGTGTCGGCAGTCGGTTCGAAAGGCGGCGTGATCCATGACCAGCAAGCAGCGTATCGAAGCCACCAACGACTTCGTCATCAAGTTCGCCAACGTCAACGGCTCGGGCTCGGCCTCGGTCAACGAACTGTTCGCCCGCAGCCTGCTGCGCATGGGCATCCCGGTGAGCCCGCGCAACATCTTTCCCAGCAACATCCAGGGCCTGCCCACCTGGTATGAGGTGCGCGTGAGCGAAGCCGGCTGGCTGGGCCGGCGTGGCGGCTGCGACCTGATGGTGGCGATGAACCCGCAGACCTGGGACAAGGACGTGGCCGAGATCGAACCCGGCGGCTACCTGCTCTACGACAGCAGCAAGCCGCTGCCACCGTCGAAGTTCCGCGACGACATCCACGTGCTGGGCGTGCCGCTCACCGACCTGTGTGCCACCCGCTACAACGACCCGCGCGAGCGCCAGCTCCTGAAGAACATCGTCTACGTGGGCGTGCTGGCCGCCCTGCTGGGCATCGAACCCGAGGTGATCGCCACGCTGCTGGGCGAGCAGTACAAGGGCAAGGCCAAGCTCATCCAACCCAACCTCGATGCCTTCATGATGGGCCTGCACCACGGCCAGGAATACTTCGACGATGCCCTGGGCCTGAAGGTGGAGCGGCGTGACCGCGTGGGCCAGCGCATCTTCATGGAAGGCAATGCCGCGGCGGCGCTGGGCTGCGTCTATGGGGGTGCCACCGTGTGCGCCTGGTACCCCATCACGCCCAGTTCTTCGCTGGCCGAGGCTTTCGAGAAGTATTGCCGCCGCCTGCGCGTGGACAAGGCCACCGGCCAGCACAAGTTTGCCATCGTGCAGGCCGAGGACGAGATCGCCTCCATCGGCATCGTCACGGGCGCGGGCTGGAACGGGGCGCGCGCCTTCACCGCCACCTCGGGGCCCGGCGTGTCGCTGATGACCGAGTTCATCGGCCTGGCCTACTTCGCCGAGATCCCCGTCACGATCATCAACGTGCAGCGCGGCGGGCCGTCCACCGGCATGCCCACGCGCACCCAGCAGGCCGACGTGCTGGCCAGCGCCTACGCCTCGCATGGCGACACCAAGCACGTGCTGCTGTTTCCCGAAGACCCGAAAGAGTGCTTCGAGTTCGCCGCCGAAGCCCTGGACCTGGCCGACCGGCTGCAGACTCCCGTCTTCCTGATGACCGACCTCGACATCGGCATGAACCACCGCCTGTGCGAACCCCTGCAATGGGACGACGCCCGCCGCTACGACCGCGGCAAGGTGATGACGGCTGAGGAGCTGGAGGCCGGCCGCGACTTCGGCCGTTACCTCGACGTGGATGGCGACGGCATCCCCTACCGCACCCTCCCCGGCACCCACCCGCGGCGCGGCGCCTACTTCACCCGGGGCACCACGCGGGATGCCTACGCACGCTATTCCGAGGCGGGGCCCGACTACCTCTACAACGTGCAGCGCCTGCTGGCCAAGTTCGAAACGGCCAAGACCCTGGTGCCCGCGCCCGTCGAGCAGCGCGCCGACCAGCCCACGCGCCATGGTGTGATCCACTACGGCTCCACCAGCCCCGCCATGGCCGAGGCGGTGGAGTTGCTCAAGGCGCGAGGCATCCACGTCGACGTGCTGCGCATCCGAGCCTTCCCCTTCAGTGAGGCCGTGGACCGTTTCATTGCGTCGCACGACACGGTGTTCGTGGTCGAACAGAACCGCGATGCCCAGTTGCGCACCCTGCTCGTCACCGAACAAGAACTGACCCCTGCGAAGCTGGAGCCGGTGCTGCACTACGACGGCACGCCCATCACCGCGCGCTTCATCGCCGAGACGATCGTTGAACACCTTCGGCGCCACAACGTGGAGCCGATCGAAAAAGCCAAGAAGGGGAAGGCGGCATGACCTACCTCGCCAAACCCGTCCTGCACCACCCCACGCTGAAGAAGAACGCGCGCGGCTACACCCGGCGCGACTACGAGGGCAAGATCAGCACGCTGTGCGCCGGCTGCGGGCACGACTCCATCTCGGCCGCACTGATCCAGGCCTGCTGGGAACTCGACATCGAACCCCACCGCGTGGCCAAGCTCTCGGGCATCGGCTGCTCGAGCAAGACACCTGACTACTTCCTCGGCAACTCGCACGGATTCAACACCGTGCACGGGCGCATGCCCAGCGTGCTCACCGGAGCCAACCTCGCCAACCGCGAACTGCTCTACCTGGGCGTGAGCGGCGATGGCGACTCGGCCTCCATCGGCCTGGGCCAGTTCGCCCACGCGATGCGCCGCGGCGTGAACATGACCTATATCGTCGAGAACAACGGCGTCTACGGCCTCACCAAGGGCCAGTTCTCGGCCACGGCCGATGCCGGCAGCAAGAGCAAGCGCGGAGTGGTCAACACCGACAGACCCATCGACCTGGTGTCGCTCGCGCTGCAACTGGGCGCGAGCTACGTGGCCCGCAGCTTCTCGGGGGACAAGGAGCAGCTCGTGCCGCTCATCAAGGGCGCGCTGCGTCACCGCGGTGCGGCCCTGCTCGACGTCATCAGCCCCTGCGTGGCCTTCAACAACCACGCCGGCAGCACCAAGAGCTACGACCATGTGCGTGCCCACAACGAGGCCGTCAACCGGCTCGACTTCATGCCCTCGCGCGAGGCCCTCACCGCCAGCTATGCGCCCGGCGAGGTGATCGAGGTGACCCAGCACGACGGCAGCCTGCTGCGCCTGCGCAAGCTGCACGACGGCTACGACCCCGGCGACCGCCTGGCCGCGATGAACCACATCGCCCAGCACAGCGCTCGCGGCGAGATCGTCACCGGCCTGCTCTATGTCGACCCGTCGGCCGAGGATCTGCACCAGCACCTGAACACCGTGGCCATGCCGCTCAACCGCCTGGGCGAAGCCGAGCTGTGCCCGGGCAGCGAGGTGCTCAAGGCGATCAACGCCGAACTGTCGTAGGCGCAACGCCTCAGGCCGCGTCCCCTACCGACGGCTTGTCGGCCGCCACCGGCGCCGCCGGCTCGCGCAGGATGCGCCAGGCCACCACGCTGGCCAACAGCACGATGACCGTCGCGATGGCCGCGTTGGTCTGCAGCACGTCGACGAAGGCGGCGCGGGCCTGGAACGGCAGCGCCTCGCCCACGGGGCCGGGCAAGGTCTCGGCCGTGGCCACGGCACCGCCCAGGGTCGCCACGGCCACGCTGGCGGCTTCGGGCGGCACGCCCTCGGGCATGTGGGCGGTCAGGGCGTTGCGGTAGAAGGCCGTGCCGATGCTGCCGAACACGGCGATGCCCAGGGCGCCGCTGAACTCCGAGCTGGTTTCCGAAATGGCCGAAGCCGAGCCGGCGCGTTCGGGCGGGGCCGAGGTGATGATCATCTCGTTGCCGATGGTGAACACCGGCGCCATGCCGAGGCTCATCACCACGGTGGCGGCCACCAGCACCGCCAGGCCGTGGGGGCCGTCGGCCTGGGTGAGCATCGCAAAGCCCACTGCTGCGGCCACCAGACCCCACACCAGGATGCCGATGGGCGCCACATGCTGGGCCAGCTTGGGCGCCAGCAGCGACCCCACCACAAAGGCCAGGGCCCAGGGCACCGTGGCGATGCCGGCCTGCAGCGGCGACAGCGCCAGCACCAGTTGCAGGTACTGCGCGATGAAGATGTACACGCCGAACATCGCCAGGCACGACAAGGCGTAGGCCGCGATCGCCGCGGAGAACGCCGGCCGGCGGAACAGCGCCAGGTCGAGCAGCGGGTAGGCCAGCCGGCCCTGGCGGCGCACGAAGAGCACGCCCACCGCCAGACCGGCCAGCACGATGAGCGCCGGCAGCCAGCCCAGGCCATGCTCGGCGAGCTGCTTCACGCCATAGATCACCGGCAGCACCGCCGCCAGCGACAGCGCCACGCTCACCAGGTCGAGCCGGCCGGCGTTCGGGTCCTTGTATTCCGGCAGCAGCGAAGGACCCAGCACCAGCAGCATCACCATCACCGGCACGGCCACCAGGAAGCACGAGCCCCACCAGAACCACTGCAGCAGCACGCCGCCCACCAGCGGGCCGATGGCGCTGCCCACCGAAAACGCCGTGATCCAGATGCCGATGGCGAACTGCCGCTCGCGCTCGTCATGGAACATGTTGCGGATCAGCGAAAGCGTGGACGGCGCCAGCGTGGCGCCCGCCACCCCCAGCAGCGCGCGCATGGCCACCAGCATCTCGGCCGAGGTCGAGAAGGCCGCCAGGACGGACGCGATGGCAAAGGCCACGGCGCCGATCAGCAGCAGCTTGCGCCGCCCGATGCGGTCGCCCAGCGTGCCCATGGTGATGAGGAAGCCGCCTACCAGGAAGCCGTAGATGTCCACGATCCACAGCAGCTGCGAGCTGGTGGGCTTCAGGTCGGCGCTGATGGCCGGCAGCGCCAGGTTCAGCACCGTCAGGTCCATCGCATAGACCATGCAGGGCAGGGCGATCACGGCCAGGCCGATCCATTCACGGCGGGTGGCCTTGGCCGGGGTGGGGGAGGGGGTGTCTTGCATGGATGGATGGAGGGTCTTGACCAGTGAACGACGGATGATGCGCCGGGCGTTCGACACCGTGGTGTCAGGAGGCTGGATCGAGCCTGTAGCGGTCCCACCAGCCGGCAGCGGGTTCGGTCTGCTGCACCACATCCACCCACAGGCCGGAAGGGTCGGTGAAGCCGAAGCGGCGTTGTCCGAAGGCTTCGTCGGTGAGCGGGTAGCCGACGGGCAGCGCCCGTTGCGTGGCCTCGGCAAACGCCGCGTCCACGTCGTCGACCTGCATCTCGAAGCACAGGCCGCGGCCCGAGAAGGGTTCGGGCCCCGGCGGCGCCGACGGGTGGTCGGGCGTCATGAAGGCGATGCTGGCCGAGCCGTCGCCGCTGTGCAGCCACACGAACCAGGTGCTGTCGAAGCCCACCTCGAAGCCGAGGTGGCGCACCCAGAAGTCGCGGCAGGCGTTCTTGTGGGGGGTGACGATGAGGGGGTAGCGGTCGCTGAAGCGCATGAGGATCTCCATAAACAGACAATCTGTCTGCTTAATATAGTTTACAGACAGTGTGTCTGTAAATTACCATCAGCGTCATGGCCACCAACGCTGAACGCACCGCCTTCACCCGCGCCCGCCTCATCGACACGGCGCGCGCGCTGTTTGCCGAGCATGGCTATGCCGCCACCGGCACCGAAGCCATCCTCGACGGGGCCGGTGTGCGCCGTGGTGCCATGTACCACCACTTCGCCGACAAGGCGGCGCTCTTCGAGGCCGTGTGCCTGCAACTGTGCGAAGAGGCGGTGCCCGCCATCGAGGCCGCCACTGAAGGCGTGGACGACCCGCTCGAAGCCCTGGTGCAGGGTTCACTGGCCTGGCTGCGCTTCGTCACCCAGCCGGGCGTGCAGCGCATCTGGCTGCTGGATGCCCCCACCGTGCTGGGCTGGGCGCGCTGGGAAGCGCTCGACCGCCGCCTGGGCCAGCAGGCTCTGCGTGAGGGTATCGAGGCCGCGCGGGCCCAGGGGGCGCTGCGCTACGAAGGCTCGCCCGAGCTGCTGGCCACGATGCTCAATGGGGCGCTCAATGCCCTGGCGCTGCGTGTGGCGGCTCCGGGTGCGCGCGTGCCGCGGCGGGGATGGGAGCAGGCGGTGCGCTCGCTGTTCCTGTCGCTGGGATCGTCGCCACGCTCGCTCGAGACCTCTGCCGGCCGCGCCGCTTCTTCCACCAGAGGTACACCCCGGTCACGCTGAGCATCACCACGCCCAAGCCGATGACGGTGAGCAGCAGCCGGTAGGGCCATCCGCCCACGGCGCCGAAGTGCAGCGCATAGAGCCAACCTGTCACCGTGTCGCCGGCCGCCTTGCCGCTGGGCAGGAAGGTCGTGAGGTGTTCGCCCGTGCGGGCATCGAAGTAGACGGCCGTGGCGCCCCAGCGGTGGGTGATGTCCCGGTCGCTGACGACGCTGTAGCGCACCACGTCGCGGCCCGCATCGAAGGACAGCCGCTCCGTGCGGATCACCTGAAACCCGTGGGTTCGGGCTTGGGCGGCCATCAGGACTTCACCACGGGCCAGGGCCTGTGCCCAGTCGAGACGGAGGGTCGGGGCGGTTGGACCGGCCGGCCGCAAGTCGGCCATGCGGGGCTGGTGCTCGAACAGGGCCCCCATCACCGGCCGGTACACCGGCTGCAGGTTCAGCCCTACGCTGCTCCAGGCCAGCACGAAGAGCAGCGCCCAGGGCCATAGGCCGCCCGCCCGGTGCAGGTCGAAGTGGAGCTTGTAGGCCCCGCTCGTCAAGCGCACCGTCCAGGCGGGTGTCCAGCGGAGCCACCAGGAGGCCTTGTGGCCGGATGCCGTCCCGCGGCGCGGGGGCGGCAGGGTGAGCCAGGCCCCCACGAAGCAGTCCAGCGCCCACAGGAGGGCCACCACGCCGAAGATCCAGGTGCCCACGGTGCCCAGCGCCAGCTGGTAATGCAGCCGATAGAGGAAGGGCATGAGGTTGGTGAGACCCTGGCTCAGGTCACCCCAGCGCCGCGAGCCGAGGATCTCGCCGGTGTAGGGGTCGACGAAGACCTGGTCATCGCGCCCCATCTCCTGGCCGGGCGGATGATCCAGCCACATCATCACGGCAGTGTCCCTGCTCACCTGAAGCAGCAGGTGGTGGACCCAGGCGTCCGGACGGGCGGCCTGCACCTTTTCCCGCAGCGTCAACGGGTCCAAGGGTTCGGCGTGCGGGCCCGGGGGGGTCACCCGCACCCACTTGGCGTTCAGGGCGTGGTCGAGTTCGTGGTACCAGACGAGGATCGCCCCGGTGAGCCCGGCCAGCAGCAGGAAGCCGGCCAGCACCAGGCCCACATAGCGATGAACGACCACGAGGGCGCCGCGCAGCTTCATGCAGGCTCGCTCAGAATGCCAGGGCCGCGTTCAGGCTCAAGGCCCGCGTGCTGCCATACAAAAGCTGGCCGAACTGGCTCGACTCGATGTAGCGCTCGTTGCCTGCATTGAGCAGGTTCAGTCCGAGCTGGACGCGCTGGCCCTGCCATTGCGTCGTGTAGCGCAGGCCCAGGTCGATGGCCGTCCAGGCCGGGGCAAAGACGCGGTTGTCGCCGGTCACGGCGCGGCGGCCGGCGCCACGCAGGCCCACCTGGGCCGACAGCCCCGGCATCTGCGGCACGTGCTGGTCCACCCACAGCGTGTACTGCCGCTCGGCCACGCCGGCCGGAACCTTGCCCTGCAGGGCCGGGTCCTGGGTGTTCAGCGACTGGGCATTGAGCAGCACCAGCCCCGCGTTCACGCGCGTGCCCGAGCGCACGGTGCCGGTGGCCGTGAGCTCCAGCCCGCGGTGCCGGCGCGTGCCGTAGTAGCCGTAGACATTGCTGCTGCCATCCACATAAGCCAGCGGCTGGCGCATCTCGAACAGGGCGGCGGTGGTGACGAGTTCGCCATCGAGCCATTGGGCTTTCACGCCCAGCTCGTTCTGCTTGGCAGTCACCGGCTTGAGCTGGGCATTGGCGTTGGCGGCGGTGTTCGGTGCCGTGCCGCCCTGTTCCAGGCCCTCGACGTGGCTGAGGTAGATCGACACGTCAGGCGCGGGCTTGTGGATCAGTGCCAGCGTGGGCGTCGTCACGCTCTTTCGATACGGCTCGGCGGCAAACACCGAATCGAAGTGAACCTTGGCGTGGCGCACACCGACCAGGGCCTGCCATTGCGCGTTGAAGTGGATGACGTCGGCAACAAAAAAGCCCTGATCGCGGTTGCGGAAGGCGGTGTAGGACGGGGGGGCCACCGAGCCGGGGTCGGGCAGGATCACCGGGTCGTGGAGGTTCGAGCCGCCGACGGCCTGGTACACGCCATCGCCGAAGCGCGCCACGAGGCGGCGCTGGCTCAGGCCGAGGCTGAGTTCATGGCGCAGGCCGGCAGCCTGGACTTCTCCGCGCAGCACCAGTTCGGCGTTGCGCGAATGGCGGGTCTCGTCGGGCGACTTGTATTCGTAGACGGTGAAGTCGCCGTTGGGCTGGAGGCCGTCGATGTTGGCGCTGAAGTCGTCGCGGTACAGCCGTGCCTGGTTTGCACGGGCCTGCAGGCTCCATTGGGGAGCGAAGCGCCAGGTCACGTCCAGTCCCGTCTCGCGGGTGCGGGTGTCATAGGTGGCCCAGGGCTGGCCGAGGTAGCGGGCAGGGTCCACGCGCCGGGGCAACTCGCCGTTGCTGTCCAGCCCGAGGCTGGGCTGGGTGGTGCCGTCGCGGCGGTCCACCTGCGCATCGAGCTTGACGCTCACGTCGTCCAGTGGCAACCAGTCCAGCGCCAGCGAGGCAAAAGAGCGGTCGGTGTGGATGCGTTCGACGAAGTAGCGCTCCTTGCCGCCAGCCGCATTGACCCGCAGGCCCAGCCGGCCGTCCTCCGTGAGCGGCCCGCCGACATCGAAGCCCGGCAGGAAACTGCCGAACTCGTCGGTCACCATCTCGACCCGGCGCTGCCAGGTGGCCGTGGGCCGTTCGGTCACGTAGTTCACGGCCCCCCCGGGGGCGGCGAAGCCCTGCAGGAAGCCGGTCAGCCCGCGCAGCACCTCCACCCGGTCGATGTTCTCGAAGGGCGTCTTGGCCTGGTTGGCGAACAGCAGTCCGTTCTTGTAGTAATTGGTCCAGTTGTTCAGGCTCAGGCCGCGGATGCTCACGGCGTCGTAGTAGCCCACCGACGAGAACGAGGGCGTGAGCGCCGGATCCACGCGTGCCAGGTTCTTCAGGTCGCGCACGCCGGCGTTGTCGAGCTGTTCGCGGGTGACCACGTTCACCGAAAACGGTGTGTCCAGCAGCGGCCGCTCGCCCAGCACCCCCAGGCGTGCACCTTCGGTCGAGAACCCTCCCGCCTGGCGGGTGCCGGGGTCCGCATCTGGGCTGGCGGTGACCCGGATCTCCGGCAAGGCGGTGGCCGCGGCATCGGGCTCGGCCGGCTGGGCGTGCACCAGGATGGGTGCCAGTCCCCAGGCGAGGACAAGACTCATGGAAACTGGAGAAAACGGAAAGTTTGCACTCACAATTGTTGGCATATTCAGATTAATAATCGAAACGATTCCTAATTGTGTTGACGTGCAACTCCCCTCTTCCCCTGTACGAGGCTGAAAAAAAAAGAGGCGGGCGCCAGCGCGGTCCTGCGCTGCCCTCAGGTCGGCGGTGTGCGCAGGCGATCCCTGGCCCGCTGCGAGTTCGACAAGGCCTCCCGGCAGGCCTGCATGGCCAGACGCAGCTGCATCTCGACCGTGCGCACCGACACACCCATGCGTTGAGCAACCTCGGCGTAAGACAGCTCCTCGAACTTGTAGAGCTCGAAGGTTTCCCGGCAACGGGGCGGCAGGGCATCGATGCAGGCCGCCAGCACCGCCAGCTCCTGTCGAGCTGCCACCCGGGCCTCGGGCTCGTATTGGGGACCGGCGATCACCTCGTCCACATCCACGTCTTCGGGGTCCTGCCCAGTGGCGGCATCCCCCTCGTCTCGTACGCGGGATCGGCGGTGATGGTCCACCAGCAGGTTGCGCGCCGTGCGATAGAGCAGAGCGCGGGGGTCGCTGATCACCAGGCCAGCCTGCTGAGCGGCATACACCCGCGCGTAGCTCTCCTGCACCAGATCACCGGCCGTGGCGGCATCGGTGACCTTGCGAGACAGGAATCCCAGCAGTTCGCGGTGATAGCGCTCGAGCACGGCCAGCGGAAGAAGAGGATGACAAGGCATCCCCAGGCTGGCTTGGCGTTGCGTGGCTGACCTGTGGGGGTAGAGACGGAATTATCCGGCCATCAGCCGGCAGGCCGTTCCGGAATCTTCAGCCCGCGCTGCACCGCCGGGCGCGCCACGAAGGCCTGCAACACGCGGTTGACGTTGGCGAACTCGTTGAAGCCCACGAGCTCGCCGGCGCCGTAGAAGCCGACCAGGTTGTTGACCCAGGGGAAGGTGGCGATGTCGGCGATGGTGTAGTCGCTGCCCATGATCCACTCGCGCCCGTCGAGGCGCCGGTCCAGGACCGAGAGCAGGCGCTTCGATTCGGCCACGTAGCGGTCGCGCGGGCGCTTGTCTTCGTAGTCCTTGCCGGCGAACTTGTGGAAGAAGCCGAGCTGGCCGAACATGGGCCCGATCCCGCCCATCTGGAACATCACCCACTGCAGGGTTTCATACCGCGCCGCCGGGTCGGCCGGCAGCAGGCGGCCCGTCTTCTCGGCCAGGTAGAACAGGATGGCGCCTGATTCGAAAAGCGCCAGCGGTTCGCCCTTCGGCCCGTTCGGGTCGAGGATGGCCGGGATCTTGTTGTTCGGGTTGAGCGACAGGAACTCGGGCGAGAGCTGGTCGTTGGTGTCGAAGCGCACCAGGTGCGGCTCATAGGGCAGGCCCAGCTCTTCCAGCGCGATCGACACCTTCACGCCGTTGGGCGTGGGCAGCGAATACAGCTGCAAACGGCCGGGATGCTGGGCAGGCCACTTCCTGGTGATGGGGAAAGCGTCGAGTGCGGGCATGGATCCTCCATGTGATGTCCTCAGGTGGGGCCCATTGTTCGATGTCCTGGGCCAGCCGTTTGCCAGCGGCGCCGATCCCCCAGTCGATGTGGGGCAAAGCCGCCGGCCGCAGCACGCGCGGCCGATTGGGGTTAACTCACGGTGTGCAGACGACCGCCTTCGGTTCGGCCGTTGTGGGCGAGGCATGGACCTGGCCGATGCACTCACCCAGCAGCTTCATCGCGCCGCGCAGCTGCGCAACCGAGGTGCTGGCAAAGCCCAGCAGCAGCCCGGGGTGGCGCGGCGGGTGCTGGTACTGGTGGTGGATGGCGTGCAGGCCCAGGCCTTCGCCGCGTGCCAGGTCGATGAGCCGCTGCGTCTGCTCGAAGGAAAAGCGTGGCAGCCAGGCCACGCAGTGCATGCCGGCGCCGCTGTCGTGCAGCACGATGTCGTCGCTGCACCAGCGCGCCACGCCCTCGTGCAGGGCCTGGCGGCGCCGGCGCAGCTCCAGGTTGCCACGGCGCAGGTGGCGCTCGAAGGCCCCGCTCTTCATGAAATGCGCCAGCGCCACCTGCTCGATGCCGGGGCTGGCAATGTCGGCCAGCAGCTTGGCTCGCAGCAGGTCGTCGCGCAGCGCGCGCGGCGCCACGATGTAGCCCATGCGGATCGACGGCAGCAGCATCTTCGAGAAGGTGCCCACGTAGATCACCCGCCCGTGGGCATCCATCGACGCCAGCGCCGGCTGCAGGCGGCCCTCCAGGCCGAACTCGCCGTCGTAGTCGTCTTCCACCACCCAGAAGCCGCGCTGCGCCGCCGCCGCCAGCAGCGCTTCGCGCCGGCACATCGACATCTGCACGCCCGAGGGATATTGATGCGACGGGGTCACGTAGGCGAGCTTCACCGGAGCGGCGGGCAGGGCGTCCACCTGCAGCCCCTCGTCGTCCACCGGCACGAAGCTGAGCTGGGCACCCTGCGCCAGGAAGCAGTTGCGGGCGAGCTTGAAGGACGGGTCCTCCATCACCACGCGGTCGCCCTCGTCCAGCAGCAGCCGGCCGACGAGCGACACGGCCTGCTGCGTGCCGTTCACCACGATCACGTCGTCGGGGTCGCACACCAGACCGCGCCGCTGGCTGAGGTAGGCGGCGATCTCCCGGCGCAGCGCCGGCAGGCCCTGGGTGGGCGGGTACCCCGCATCGGTGTGCTGCGCCGCATGGGCCAGCGCGCGGCTCCAGGCGCTGTACATGCCCACGTCCACCATGGGCGTGCCGTACTGCAGGTTGAAGCGCAGGGCCTGGCCGTCCAGGCGGAACCAGGTGTTGTCGGCGTCGCGCAGCCGCCGCGCATAACGCGACGGCGGTGGCAGGAGCGTGGCAGCCGGCGCGTGGCGAGAGACCGGCCGGGGCGCCGCCGCGCCACGCGCCACATAGGTGCCAGAGCCCACCTTCGACACAGCGAGGTGTTCGGCACACAGCAGTTCGTAGGCCAGCAGCACAGTATTGCGTGCCACGCCGATCTGCTGGGCGAGTTCACGCGTCGAGGGCAGCTTCGCCCCTTCGCGCAACCGCCCCTGGGCAATGGCCTGGCGCAGGGCCCGGTGCAATTGCCGGTACACCTCGCCCTGGCCGTCGAGTTCAATAAACAGTCCCATGCTCACCTCGCATGGCGTGACAGCGGGCGCTCAGGCCAGCACGCCGTGCCGATGGTCGTCCGGCGATGCAGCCTTGCGCGCCGCATCGCAATAGTTGCACTGGCCACGAGGGCACAGCAAAGCCTCCGCGTCGTGGCCCAGCAGCGCCGAGGCCGCCTCGAACACGCGGGCCGAGGGGGCGAGCAGGGCCTCGGCATGCCCCAGCAGCCCTGTGGTCTGCCAGCCCCTGCGCCGCAGTTCGTCGCCCACCCGCTCGAAGCCGCGGCAGCAGTGGTCGATCTCGCGGTAGCGCAACTCCACTAGCGCGCCATCGAGCCGCACCACCGACCGCGCCTCGAAGCCATAGGCCACACCGGCCACGTTCTCGGCCACGTGGATGGTGGTGTTCGCGTCATGCCCCACACCGGCCAGCAGCACCTTGCCGCCAGCCACGATGGCGCGCCCCGGCGGGCTGTCAGGCCCGTGCGGCACGACCACCGAATGCGGCGCCAGCAGCTGCCCGGCCAGCGGCCCCTGCGCTGCGAAGGCATGCGGGTTGTCGCTGCGCATCACACCGGGCAGGCGCCAGAAAGTGTCGGCCACCACGCCCATGTCGCGGCAGGGTGTCGTGGCCGGGTCGAACAAGGCATCGTGGTCGGCCAGGCTGGGCATCATCAGCGTGCCCGTCGGCCCCACGGCCTGCAGCAGCGCGTGGATGAACCCCTCGGGCCCGCCTTCCACCGGCCCCACCTCGGAGAAGGCCGTGTGCACCACCAGCAAATCGCCCGCACGCACACCCAGCGAATGCAGCTGAATGGCCAGTTGCTGAGGCGGTACGGGGGTCTTCATGGCGGAAGGATGGGACTGTAGGGGGCGCCTGCCGCACGCAACAGTACCACTTCATCGGCCATGCCGTGAGCCATTCGCCCAGGCGGGCTGAATGTCAGCAGCCCGGCAGCATCATGCATTCGCTCCTCCGTGGATCCGTGTGTCCGGATCACGACGAAGCAGGCCCGCCTTTTTCGACAAGGGCGGCCGGAGCCGCCCCCGCTGCGGCTTCGCTCAGCGGACGAGGTGGCGGCGCGGATCGAAATCGCGCGCCGCCACGCCCTTCAGCAACACCAGCGGCAACCAGGCGCCGTGGGGGCTGGCGCCCCTGCGCACCTTCAGGATGGCGCCAGCCCCGGTGGGGTGCAGCCGGGCCTGGCCCGAGGCGAACGGGTCGGCGCCCGCGGCCGGGAACAGGGCCCGCAGGTCCAGCCGGTCATGCGCCAGTTCGAAGTCATGGATCACGTCGGGTCCGTCGGGCGCACTGCGGTAGACGAAGACATCCGCGCCTGTGCCACCCCAGATCCTGTCGGGTCCCTTGCCGCCGATGAGGATGTCGTCGCCCGGCGTGCCCTGCACCTTTTCAGGCCGGCGGCTGCCCTGGATGGTGCGGTAGAGCTGCAGGCCCACCACCACCGGGTCGTGGTCGGACGATCGATACGGCGTGGGGCTGTACAGGTCCTGCGGCTTGAACTCCAGGTTGTAGTCGATCACCGAAGGCTCGTCGGCGTTGATGTGCCATTCGGTGGCGCCCGTCACCTTGGGGCTCAGGCTGGGGCTGGCCAGCGCATGGTCGAGCCGGCCGGCGGCGCCGTCGAAGACATACCCGTAGCCGAAGCGGTTGTAGCGGCCCACCTCGTCCACCCAGCCGCGCTGCGTGAGTTCGTGCACCGGGTCTTCCTGCGCATAGGCGTTGAGGTCGCCGATCACCAGCACGTCCTCGGTGTCGCCGGCCACCTGCAGGGCCTCGGCGAAGTCGGCCAATGCCTGCGCCTGCCGCACGCGCAGTGCGTTCCAGCAGCCCTGCAGGTCGCCCTGGTCGGCCTCGGCGCCGGTGGCATCGCCGCAGCTCTTCGACTTGAAGTGGTTCACGATCACCGCAAAGCGTTCACCGTTGGCCGCCGCAAAGGTCTGTCCCAGTGGCGGGCGGTTGTGCACCGGGTCGGCGTCGATCAGCGACGGGCCGGCCAGGCTCACGCGTGCGGGCTTGTAGAGGAAAGCCTGCTTGATGGCATCGGTGCCCGCGCCGGCCTCGGCCTGGGGCACGGCGGCATAGACGCCTGCACCCACGCGGGCATTGAGCGCGTCCACCAGGTGGCGCAGCGCCACGTCACCGTTGTTCTGGATCTCGATCAGGCCCACCACGTCGGCATCGATGGCGGCCAGCGCCGCCACGATCTTGTCGCGCTGGCGCAGGTACTCGGCCAGGTTGCTGGCCCCGCGGCAGTTCGCGGCGGCCACGGCATCACCGAGCCGGCAACCCTGGCCCGACTCACCGTCCGCCGTGCGCCCATCGGTGAAGGTGGTGAAGAAGTTCAGCACGTTGAAGCTGGCCACCCGCACATTGCCGCCCACCGGCTCGGGGGCCTGCGCGCGCGGATGGGCCCGGGTGAAGCGCGGCGGCACCGTGGGATGGATGCGGTAGCTGGCCAGCCCCGCGCTGCTGGCCGTCGCCAGGCCATAGTCCACCACGCCCACCACGGCATCCACCGTGTCGCCGGCACGCACCGTGTTGTCGACGCCGATGTAGGGAATGGGGTTGGGGTTCTGCGCCGTGGTGCTGTCGTCCAGGATGAAGCTGCGGCGCACGTTCTCCTGCGCCAGCGCCTGGGCCAGCGGACCGGGGCGGTGGCGGTTGGTGGGCGTCTCCAGGCGGCCGCCCACCGACATCGTCAGCTGGCCGTAGCGACCCAGGAAGAAGTTCTGCGACACCGTGACCGGGCCCGGCACCCGCACCAGCATGCCCTCGTAGCGCTCCAGGCCGGCTCCGCCCTGGGCCGGCAGGTCCAGGGTCGTGGGCGAGATCGCCACACCGTCGCGCACCACCTGCAGCCCCTGCACATTGGTGAGCTGCGTCACCGGGTTGGCGGCCGTCTGTGCATTCGTGGCCGCGCCGGTGTTGAACTCGGCCACCGTGCCCGTCAGGCGCAACAGCTGGCCCACGGCCGGGCGTGGGGCCGTGGCCGCGGTGCCGGTGAACACGAAGATCCCGTCGGAGGTGGCCGGGTTGCCGTCGCCCACCGGATCCTGCAGGAAGAAGCCGTTGTTCGTCAGGTGCGTCACCACACCCTCGGTGGTCACCGTCAGCCCCACCAGCGGGCTGGTGGCGCCCGTGCCCTGGATGCCGGGGATGCGCGTGAGGCTGGCCACGTTGATGAGCAGCGTGCAGTCGGCCGTCTGGCCCTGGTTGTTGGCCCATCGCAGCGCAATCGGGTAGCTGCCCGCAGCAGTGCCCGGGGCCACCTCCAGCCGCAGGCCGGCCGAGCCGCCCACCCCCGTGGCCGGGGTGAAGCTGCCCAGGCTCACGCCGGCGGGCAGCGTGCCCTGCACCTGCCCGGCCACCACGATGCCGTCGGCGTCGCTGGCCGAGGCCTCCACATGTCCGCCCGCGCCCTGCGCCAGCGACAGCACTGGGCACGACGGCACGATGGGCGCACTCGCCGGCGCGCTGCACGCCCGGGCGGGCACCGCGCTGTTGCGCGGGTTCGGCGCGGTGGCCGTGAAATCGCCCAGGTTGTCGCCGCTGTCCTGGCAGCCGGCGCGTGCGCGCAGGGCCGCCGTCGTGTTCGACAGCGCGGGTGCCGGGGCACTGCCCTCGAAATGGTTGGCACTGCCGTAGCCGACGAAGTCCAGCACCGCAGGGCCTGCGGGGGCCGTGCCGGTCAGCGCGGCGGTGCCCTGCACCAGGGCCACCTTGCCGGCCGTGGCACTGAGCATCAGGCTGCCCAGGGAATCGGGCGCGGGCAGCGGCGTGGTGCCGCCTGCGCCTGCGCTTTGCTGAGCCAGGTGGTACTGTCCCGGCTGCAGCGTCATGCCGGCCAGCGGCGACACCGACCAACTGCTGCCTGCGGCCGATGTGTACTGGATCGACCAGCCGGCCAGGCTCACCGGCTGCGAGCCGGCGTTGAAGATCTCGACGAAGTCATGCGTGTACGTGGCACCGCTGTTGCCGCCTCCGCCATAGACCTGACTGATCACCACGCCCTGGCCCAGCGACCACGGCGTCACGCTCAGGGCCAGGGCCCCGACGAACAGTTTCCACTTCATGCTGCACCTCCCTTGGGTGCCGCCGATTCTGGAAAGCGCGCGTGACGCGCCGGTGACGGCGGCCGGCGCCGCCGCGCGTCAGGGTCAGCCCTTGCCGGGCAGCGCCTGCGCCACCCAGCGGTCGCGCCCCTGGTGCTTGGCGTCATACAAGGCCTTGTCGGCGCGCGCCAGCGTCTGCATCAGCGATTCGGGCTGCGGCAGCAGCCGCCGCGCGGCGCAGCCCACCGACACCGTGAACGCCACCTCGCCGCCGCCGGGCGGGCGCACCGCCTGGTGGCGGGCCGCCTCCACCAGGCGGGCGGCGAACACGCTGGCCTCGCCCAGCGAACAGTCGCGCAGCAGCACGCAGAACTCCTCGCCCCCGTAGCGGCCCACCAGGTCGGTGCTGCGCACCGTGTTGGCGATCAGCCGCGCCGCATGGGCCAGCACCACGTCGCCCGCCGCGTGGCCGTGCGTGTCATTCACCTGCTTGAAGTGGTCGAGGTCGATCATCGCCACCGCAAAATGCACCGGCGGGCGCGCCTGCTCCAGCGCGCGGCCCATGTCCATGAAGGCCATTCGCGTGAACAGGCCCGTGAGCCCGTCACGCCGCGCGCGGTCCAGCACCTCCTGCCGCTGGCGCTCGTGCACCATCGAAAAGAAGCCGATCGACGCCCCCACCACAAAGAGCGCGCCCATCAGCAGCACGCCGATCTGCGGCCGCGACGGCGCGCCCGGCGACACCGCCTCGGCCTGCCCGAACAGGCTCAGCACCGCACGCATCAGGAAGCCCGCGGCCATGGCCGCCATCACCAGCCCCGCCACGAACACCGCGCCATTGCGGTGCTGCCGCGCATGGCTGAGCACCAGCACCGCCGTGGCCAGGAAGAGCAGCGCAATCGCGCTCGACAGCGTGACCACCGCCACCGCCGTGGACGTGCCCAGGCCATACGACACCGCCACGCCGCTGATGCCAAAGCCATAGATGCCCCACAGCAGCCGGCGCGACACCTTGCGGCTCATCAGCCGCGCGTGGGCCAAAAGCCCATACACCGGCACCAGCATCACCAGCAGGTTGGCCACCACAAAGCCCAGGAACCACGGTGCATGCCCGCGAAAGAAGAACAACAGGAAGGCCCCACCCGCGGCCAGCATCGCCTTGCCCCATTCGCGCAGGCCAAAGCGCAGGTCGGGCAGCGTGCGCATCGAGCTGAAGGCCATCGCCGCCATCAGGAAGGCCAGCACCGAAATCGAAAACAGCAGCGTGCCTGGGTCAAGAGGCGGGGCCGAGCGGAACGACAGCATTCAGGGCATCCGGACGCGGGAGGGAGGTGTTTGCGAATGTAACGGCGGGATGCCGGTGCGGAGGCAGCTGCGAGGGGGCCGATGGTGAAGAGGTGAACCAAGCGCGCAATGCGTCACGGCTGGGTGCGAATCATGGGAAAAAGCACCGCGTCGCGCACGGCTGCCGCATCGGTAGCCGAACGTGAAAACCCGCAGGCCTCTTCCCCCAAAAGGGGGTATCGCAAGGCGTGACATCTTGTAAGCATTTGGGGCAATAGGCTGACCAAAGGGGAGCGAGGAAACGGATGGGGCGCAGGCGGCGAACAAGTGCAGTAGAAGACTTGGCCGGAGTAGTGGCCTTCTTTCCGTGGTGGGTGGGCGTCTCATTGGCCGTCCTGGCCTACGTGTGGTTGCACAGCGTAGCCAACCAAGAACTGGTGCTGCCGACGCAGGCGGCGCAGATGGGAACGATGGCCCCTAAGCTGATGTGGCGCGCCTTTGCCACCTGGGGTCAATACATCCTGCCGGTGATCTTTTTCGCTGGGGCATTCCTCTCATGGTGGCGCCGAAGGAATCGCCAAACCCTGGTAGCCGATGTGGCCCAGGCCAAGAGCAGCGACGCGCTGAACAACATGAGTTGGCAACAGTTCGAGCAACTCGTGAGCGAAGGCTTCCGCCTGCAGGGCTACCAGGTGACCGACACCGGCGGTGGTGGCGCTGATGGCGGTATGGACTTGGTGGCCCGCCGCAATGGCGAGAAGTACCTCATCCAGTGCAAGCAATGGCGGGCCCATCGTGTGGGCGTGGAGGTTGTGCGCGAACTCTACGGCTTGATGGCCGCCGAGGGAGCAGCGGGTGGTTTTGTGGTGACCTCGGGACGTTTCACTGAAGAAGCCAAGCGTTTTGCGAGCGGGCGTAACGTGAAGCTCGTGGATGGGCCTGCGCTGCACGGCTTGATCCGGCAAGCGCAGGCTGTGAGGCCGGGGGCGGATGCGCGCGTCAAGAAGGAATCGGTGCACGGCCCGCAGCCAGCGGGGCACGCAGAGACTGCCCCCAGCTGCCCGGTTTGCAGTAAGCCGATGGTCAAGCGGCGCGCAAGGCGCGGGGCGAACGCAGGTGGTGAGTTCTGGGGATGTACGGGGTACCCGGAATGCAAGGGTACGAGAGGGTTGGTGAGCGAATGAACTGCGGGTGCCGGCCAGTTGAGGTCACTCGCGCTCCTGTCATAGAGCGGCTCTTCATGCATCGCCCGCGACTAGTGGCCGTGCAACCTTCAGTTGGGAACAAGGCGACGCGGATGTGCCAAGCGCCAGTCGAAGGCCGGAAGGCTGTGTAATCGGTCGACTATTTCTTGAAGTCCAACTTCCATTGGGTGCGGAAGCCGAGAGCACGATTGAACTCGAAGGGGTTGCAGCAGTCGACCCCCATCGCTCGGCAAACGTCAGGAACCTTGCGGTTTTGGCGTTGCTTCTTGGGTGCAGACGTCTCGACGGTCACGACGCATCGATCCTTGGCAGCAAGACCGTAGGCGATCAGAAACGGGTCGCGTCCGATCTGCTCAATCTCGTCGTCGGTGAGGTCTGCGGCATAACCGTCCACTATCACCCTCTGCACTAGCACCGGGTCGACCTCTTCGTCCAGAACCAAGGCTTTCTTGTTGGCATCGTCACGGAGCCAGGCGAAAAGCAAGTCCTTTTCGGCATCGCCCGGGCCTTCCTTCACTTCCTCGAAGATCTCGAACGGCATTTTTACGTGGCCAAGAACGCCCATGTAGGCGAGCCACTCCCAATATTCCGGTACCCGGTCGATGGGGTAATAAAGATTGTTGGCTGTGATCAAGACGTTCGCGTCTGGTAGGTAGAGCATCGAACGACCAATCAGGCGGCTGCCAAGAGCGGATAGACGGCGCGGGGCTTGACTCCGAGCACCTTAGCAGCCTTGGACGGCGACAACGCGCCTGTGTCGGTGTAGCGGCGCGCAAAGTCCAGCATGGCGCGTCCTAGTCTGTGGCGCCGGACGACGTAGTACGACGGCCCGCCGGGGCCCTTCGACCGCTCCTTCTCTCGGCGCCGCTCGGCCGCCCACAGCTCACGGATGCCAGCCTCCAGCTTCTTCCAAGCGTCGAGCGAGATGCGGCCAGCCTTGTATAAGCCATACGCGACCATTTGACGGCTCACCCGCCAGCGGTCGGCGTGGTCAGTGATTACCGCGATCTGGGCGTCAAGCTCAAGACTGCCCACTTCGATCGCCTGCACATCTGCTTGAGGGAGCAGAAACTCCGCAGCCACGTCGTTGCAGAAGTGCTCAATTTTCATCTCAGGTGCTCCACCGCTCACGCCGGTGGCCCCAAGCCAAAGGTGCGCAAGTTCGTGCAGTAACGTGAACGACCATGCTGCCTTCGCGTCGCCATCATTGATTACTATGAACGGAGCAATGCGGTCGGCGATGGCGAAACCCCGAAACGCCTCGACCGGGATGGCTGAATGATGAGAGCCGAGGTTGCCGGCCAGCATAACGAACACTCCAGCATGCTCGGCCCGTTCGCGCAGCAGACCGAATGCGCTTTCGGCGTCCTTTTGCGCCCGGTACTGCACGCGCGTGACGCCAAGCATCTGTTCGATAGATCTTGTCAGCGTCTGAACGCCGACGTCCATGGTGGCCGAGCCGACGAACTCCAGCGGGTTGACGTCCTCGTCATCTTCGAGAACCGCACGCACAAGGCTCTGACGCGCCCGGAGGTCGCGTACCAGCGTGTCGACATCGGCTTCAGCCTCTACGGTCTGCTCGGCAACGACCGTGCGGAAGTCTTCGCCGCGGTCGCCCTTGCGCGGCGGCGCCGGCAGGTAGAGGGTAAGGAGCGAACGGCGATACGCCTTCGCCATGTGCGCCAACGTCGTACGAGAGGGCTCCTTCTCGCCGCGCTCGATAGCGATCAGTGACGCGGGAACGATACCGACCGCCCGCGCGGCGGCCTCCGGCTCAAGGCCGGCACTCTCTCTCGCCCATCGGAACACTTCCGGGTTGAACGCCATGGTGCCTCCAGTTTACAGAGGTGCCAGCCGTTGTCGCGCGCCGGAATGACCATACGTCGGGCATTTCCTTCTGGATGACCGTGCGTTATAGGGTCGAAAACTCCGGTTCACGAACGACTGGTCGTAGCAACATCAAACGACAGCAACGTGTCGAAAGTGATTCGTCAACGTGGTCTGAGCACTTAGTTGAGATCAGGTGCCGTCCTTCACCGCCGCCCCCGGCGCATTCGTCTTCACCGACTGGATCCCGTTCTCCATCGCCGAGGCCGACGAGTACATCTCGCTCTTGCCGATGGTCTGGCCGTTGGCGGCCACGAGCACGAAGTAGGGCGAGCCGTTGCTGGCCGTCTTGCGCTGAAAGTTCTCGTCCTTCTGGGACGACTTGCGCACCGATTCGATGCCGCCTTCGGCGCCGGCCTTGCCGGTGTAGGTTTCGCTGGTGAGGATGGTCTGGTGGTTGCCAGACTTCAGGTTGAACATGAACCCGCTCGCTGTGCGTTTGAGGTCGAAGTAGCCGGCCATGGAGATCCCTTCGTGTTGTGATGCGGCCCCATCGCCGCCGCGCTAAGGTGCTTGAAGGGGCGCGAAAGATCAAGGGCTTCCTGGCGGCGTCGGGTGCGTGCAAACCAGCATTGAAGCCCGGCGCCTGCAGCGGCGGGTGGCGGGCCAGGGGCTGACAGCCCGCCCTCGCCTCTTCACCATTCGTTGGGCGATCTCGGAGCGATGGGCCTCACGGCCGCAAAGCAGCCGGCCATGGCGAGTTCTGCATCGCGGCGCAGCAGTTCATCGTGGGTGCCTTTCACGGGGCCCAGCAGCACGTCCTTCAGCGCGCCCACGGGGTTGTCGCCTTTCGCGGCGGCCTTGATCAGGCCGCCCAAGGTGCCCAGCGACACCTGCTTGCCCACCTGGAGGGTGTCCTTGAGCCACTGGCCGGAGTAGCGCCGCAGTTCGCTGTTCCAGCGGGCTTGGTGGTCGTCCATCCTTCGGCGGAAGGTTTCGGCGTCCACGGTACCGTTCTGGGTGGCCGTGGTGGTGGCATCGTTGGCCATATCGCGCCAGGTCTTGAACACTTCTTCGTTCAGGCGCACGTTGGCCAGGTCGTCGAAGCTGACTTTGTCGGGGTCGGGCACGCAGCCTGAATTCAGCTCGCTGAGTTTCTTCACCGCGGCGTGGGGCGCATCGCGTGCGTTGAGCTGGCACAGCCGCGCAAACACCTCGTACTGGTAGCCGTTGGGCAGGAAGGGCGCATAGGCGTCGTGGTCGACCCGTGCATGCACGATGCTTTCGGCCTGGCGGTAGAGCCATTCGAAATGGCTGCCGTGGTGGCGCATCAGCTCGCGCACGGCGGCCGCATCCAGCGGCGTGTTGTGGCCGGCCACCAGGGCCAGCACGGCGCGGTCGTTGTAGTCGGTGGCGGCCAGCACGTCGCCCACGGCGATGCCCCGCTCGGAGCGCGGCACCTTCGATGCCACGGCGGGCACCGGCTCGGGGAAGTAGGCCACCAGCCGCACCAGGCGCATCTCCAGCAGCGTGCGCATCTGGGCCAAGTCGGCCAGCGAGCGCTTCAGGGTCTGCCAGGACGGCCGGGCTTCCTGGAAACGGTGGCACATCACGGCGCGGCAGAAGGCGAACACCGGGTCTTCGATGACCACGGCGTCGGTGAACAGCAGGGCGGCCTTGATGTCCTGCGTGGGCACGGTCAGTTCACCGTTGCGCGGGATGTAGCTGCCGGCCGTGTAGCCGTCGAAGTTGGTGTTGACCAGCACGCCGCGGTTCAGGCCCACAAAGCTGAGGTTGGGGCGCAAGCGCCGCCGGTCGATGGGCTGGATGCGGTTGCGGCGGTGAAAGTCGCGCAGGCCGTAGTAGAGGCTTTCGCACAGGGCCATGCCGGGTTCGGCCTGGCCGATGTGCTGGGGCGTGAGCGGCACGCCCAGCAGGTCGTCGAAGACGGCCAGCGGCACCTCGGCCGGGTCGTCATCGGGGGCGGTGGACGGGGTGTCGGCCATGGTGCACTCCAAGGGGTGGGCGCACCGCGATCTTGGCACGGTTGGCGGTGTCTGGCGAGCGCGGCCTCGTCACCCCCGCGACACCTTGTCTCCGGCCTGACAGCCAAGGCGCCGGCACGCGCCTAGATTGCCTCCACCCTCTGGTCTTGGAGCACTCTCATGGACAAAGCAACCGATGCCTTGGCGCTGCTGCGCGCCGTCAACGCCACGGCCGCGTTCAACCGCTGGTGTGGCATCGAGGTGGTGGCGGCCGAACCGGGCCACGCCACGATCGAGATGCCCTGGCGGGCCGAGGCGGGGCAGTACGCGGGCTTTCTGCACGCGGGGCTGGTGGGCGCGCTCATCGACACGGCCTGCGGCTTTGCGGCGGCCACGGTGGTGGGCCGGGTGCTGGCCTCGCACTACTCGGTGAACTGCCTGCGCCCGGCGGTGGGCGAACGCTTCGTGGCCCGCGCACGGGTGGTGAAGCCGGGCCGGCAGCAGGTGTTCACCAGCTGCGAGCTGTATGCCGTGGCCGACGGCCGCGAGACGCTGGTGGCCACGGGCGAGACCTTGTTGGTGACGGTCGCCGACGAGGGCAAGGCCTGATCGGGGCCAGGCCGGCGCGCCGCCTTGCCACCGCTCAGGGGGTGCGCTTGTGCGTCCCGTCGCACAAGGGCGCCTTCCCCGTGCCCTTGCAGCCGCAGAACCACACGGTGGTGTTCTCGGCGGCGGTGTACTTCACGGGGTTGAACTGGCCTTCGGCCTTGTGCGAGCCGTCGCAGAAGGGTTGCTTCTTGCTTTGGCCGCAGGCGCACCACCAGTAGTCCTTGCCGGCTTCCACGGTGACGGGGAAGGGGGTGTTGCTTGCGCGAACGGGTGTGGCCATGGTGCCCTCCTGGAAGTTGGGGCGGCTCCCATCTTGTCACGCTTGGTGGGGCTTGGCGAGTGGGGCGCGCCCGTGGGAGGGGCTCAGCCGCGCGCCTTGCCGAAGGGGTTCAGCACCTCGACGCCCAGGGCCTTGAAGTCGGCCACGTTGCGCGTCACTACCGTGAGCCCGTGGACGTGCGCGGTCGCCGCGATCATCGCGTCTTCGTACAGCGTGTCGGACTTCCGGTGCATCAGCCGTGCCCAGTGACGGAACGTGTCGGCGCCCATCGGCAGCACGTTGTAGGCGCCGGCCACCAGGTCGAGCCAGGCTTCGATCTCGGCGGCCTTGGCAGGGTCTTGCTCCCGGGTGAGCTCGATGCCAGCCTGGATTTCTCCCAGGGTCAGGGCCGAGACATGGAGCTGATCGTCGTTGACGGATTCGAGCCAGGCCAGCACGGCACCGTGGGGCCGCGGTTTGCGCAACTCGGAAACGACGTTCGTGTCCAGCAGGTAAGGGCCGCCCATCACCGCAAGGGCTCAAGCTTGCGGCGCCGGGCCTGTCCGCGCGGGGGAAGCGGCAACTCGGCCCGGGCCTGGTCGGACAGCAGCAACTGCTTCAGCGACGGACGCGCTGCCGACTGCAGGCGCCGCCATTCCTGCACCGACAGCAGCACGGCAGCTTCCGTCCCCCGTTTGGTCACCATCTGCGGCCCCTCCGAGAGGCAGGCTTCGAGGAATTCGCTGAACCGCGCTTTGGCGTCCTGGACAGGCCATGTGTGCATGATGGCTCCAATATGACTAGTCAGATGACTAGTTTGAATCACGTAGGCTGCCCTGTCAAGACCACTACCGCTCTGCCCGCGCCAGCCGCGCCCCCAGCGCCACGAAGGCGGCCGAGAAGCTGCGGCGCATCCACTGGATCACGCCTGGGCGATGGCAGGGGATGAGGGCAACGTGGGGGCGGGGCAGGCGGCCATTATCGAAGCCCGGGACGGGTCATTGGTACCTTGCCGCCGTGATGAACTGGCGGAAGCTCTCGCACCACACGATCACCGTGGTGTAGGCCGCGAGGTCGGTGCCTGCGGGCACGGGCACGACGAAGTTGTGGAAGGTCTTCACGTCGCCCACGCGCAGCATGCGAGGCTTCAGGCGTTCGAAGTCGGCCTCGGTGTCGACGAACTCGGGCGAGAGGTAGAGCTTGTAGTCGGGCCCCGGCGCCAGGCGGCCTTGCAGGCTGATGGCGGCAGGGCTGAGGCTCACCTCGCCTTCGCCCCAGTGCAGTGCGTCGCTGCCGGGCAGGTCGCGGCGGAACTGGCCCTTGTATTGCGCCTGGGCGGCCACGGCGCTCACGTCCGCCACGGTGGGTGCCGGCGGGGCGATGAGCAGGGGCAGGGTGTAGATGCCCGCGGCAAAGCCCAGGGCCAGGGCCAGCGCGTGGGTGGCGGCCAGCAGGATCCATTGTTTCATTGCAGTGCTCCTTGCCCAGGGTTTCGTGTGGAAGGGGCTGATGGTTACACGGGCAGGGGCGGAAATAACCCCGGCGGCCACGCGGTCCCTGCCGCCTGGCCCAGGCCGGGCACGGCATGCTGTGGCCCCATCACCCAAGCAAGGAGGCTCCATGATCCCCGGACGGACCACCCTGTGCAGCGTCGCGGCGGCGCTGCTGGCCCTGTCGGGCTGCACCGTGGCGCCAGTGGCCATCCCGGCCATCGAGCAAGCCCCCGGCGCCGCGGCCACGGCCTGGCTGGCCCGTGGCAACGAGCCCGGCTGGCGCCTGGAGATGGCCGGCGGCGGCCTGCTGTTCCAGACGGCCGACGGTGCCATGCGGGCCAGCGGCCGCGCGCGAGATCCCCAGGTGCAGGGCGACACCACCACTTACACCGCCACCACCACCGCCGGGGCGCTCACGGCCGTGATCGCGAGCCGGCGATGCCAGGACAGCATGAGCGGCATGCCCTACCCACAGACGGTGACGGTGGAGGTGCAGGGCCGGCGCTTCCAGGGGTGTGGGGGTGATCCGGCCGAGTTGCTGCGCGGTGACGAGTGGGTGGTGGAAGACATCGCCGGCGGCGGCCTCGTCGACGGCTCGCGCGTGACGGTGCAGTTCGGCCCCGGTGACCGCGTGACGGGCCGGGCCTCGTGCAACCGCTACACGGGAGGCTATGCGCTCAGCGGCGAGGGACTGCAGCTCAAGGGCCTGGCGTCCACCCGCATGGCCTGTGCGCCGGCGCTGAACCAGCAGGAAACCCGCTTCCTGCAGATCCTGGGCCAGGTGGTGCGCCACGAGTTCACGGCCGATGGTGCCCTGGTGCTGGTGGCGTCGGACGGTCGGCGGCTGCGGGCGCGGCGGGGGTGACGTGGGCGTGACAACCCGCGTCACGGCCCTGGGCTATCCTCGGCGCCCATGAACCTGCTCGCCCAAGTCTTCGCGCATCTCGCCCCCGAAAAGACCGTCCGCTACATGCTCGACACCCTGCGCGAACGCGCGGGGCTGGAGCGCCGATCCATCACGCTGCCCGGCGGCCTGCAGTACGTGTACCTGGAAGGCGGCCGAGGCGAGCCGCTGATGCTGCTGCATGGCTTTGGCGGCAACAAGGACAACTTCAACACCATCGCGCGCCACCTCACGCCGCACTACCGCGTGATCGTGCCCGACCACATCGGCTTCGGCGAATCGGCCAAGCCGATGGAGGCCGACTACAGCACCGACGCCCAGGCCGAACGCCTGCTGGCCCTGGCCCAGGCCGTGGGGGCGCCGGCGCTGCACCTGGGTGGCAACTCCATGGGCGGGCACATCGCCCTGGCGTTTGCGGCCCGCTATCCGCAGGCGGTGAAGAGCCTGTGGCTGCTGGCGCCGGGCGGGGTGTGGAGCGCCCCGCTGAGCGAACTTGCGCAAATGGTGAAAGCCGGTGGCGACAACCCGCTGCTGGTGCGCAGCGCCGAGGATTTCGCCCGCACGCTGGCCTTCACCGTGGCCAAGCTGCCCGAGGTGCCCATGCCCTACATCCAGGTGATGGCCAAGGAGCGCATGGCCAACCATGCGCTCGAGCAGCGGGTGTACCAGCAGATCAAGGCCGACCCGGTCGAGGCCCGCGCCGGGACGGTGAAGGCGCCCAGCCTCATCGTCTGGGGCGAGGAAGACCGCGTGCTCCACCCCGGCGCCGGCCCCATCCTGCAGGGCCTGATGCCGCAGGCGGAACTGATCCGCATGCCCGGTGTCGGACACCTGCCGATGATCGAGCGCCCGCAGGAGTGCGCGGACGACTACTTGAGGTTCCGGGCCCAGGCCCGGGCGGGATGATCGAACACCCACCCACGGGAGGATCGTGATGACGACAGGATGGCCAGTGTGGATGCGCGGCGCGCTGTGTGCCTTGATGGCCTGGGCGGCGGCCGGGGCGGCCGGCGCCCAGGCGCTCGGCCCCGACGTGAGCGGGGGCAAGGACCACCCGATCGTCTCGCGTTTCGCGGGCTCGCAGCTCGTGGGCTACCAGCAGCTCGCGTTCGAGGCCGGACGCTTCTATCTGCCCAGCAAGGCCGCCGGCATGGACCCGGCCAAGGAGCTCGACCGCGACAAGCCTGTGAGCATTGAGGGCCAGGTCACGCGCCTGGTGTACGTGGCTCCGGCGGGCAAGACAGCGCTGGAGGTGCATCGCAACTTCGAGCAGGCGCTGCGGGGGGCTGGCATGAAGGTGCTGGCCGCGGTGGATGGTCGCAACGCCTGGTGGACGCCGGGCGAGCACTGGCGGGCCAATTTCGACGGGCTGCGCTTCCAGAACCCCTTTGCAGCGGACATCCAGCCCTTCGACCGCGGCGATGCGCTCTACCTCTACGGCACGCTCACGCGCGGTGGGGTGGAGGTGGCCGTGTCGGTGCTCACCGGCCCGGCGTCGAGCTTCACCAAAGGCCACTACAAGACACCCGACACCACGGCCCAGGCGGCGGTCGCGGTGCAGATCGTCGAGCCCAAGGCCATGGCCACCGGCCAGGTGACGGTGTCGGCTGACGCCATTGGCAAGGGCATCGAGGCTGACGGGCGCATCGCCCTCTATGGCATCTACTTCGACACCGGCAAGGCCGAGCTGAAGCCGGAATCGAAGGCCCAGCTCGACGAGATGGCCGCCGTGCTGCGCGCGAAGACGGCGCTGCGCGTGCACATCGTGGGCCACACCGACAACGTGGGCAGCCTCGACGCCAACCTGGCGCTGTCGCAGCGCCGTGCCGAGGCGGTGGTGGCCGCGCTGGTGAACGCCTACAAGATCGACGCCAGGCGCCTGAGCGCCCGCGGCGTGGCGAGCCTGTCGCCGGTGGCGGGCAACCGCAACGAGGCGGGTCGCGCGCTCAACCGGCGCGTGGAGATGGTGGAGCAGTGACGTTCCGGCAGGCCACAGCGGCCTGCCCTCACTCCTGCTCGTCGTCCGGCTTGATGTGCCCGGCCCGCTCGCGTTTGGTGGCCAGGTAGCGCGCGTTGTGCGCCGTGGGCGGCGCGTGCAGGGCGATGCGGTCGACCACGTCGATGCCGCCGCGTCGCAGCGCCTCGATCTTGCGCGGGTTGTTGGTCAGCAGCTGGATGCGGGTGATGTCCAGCGCCTTGAGCATGGCCACGGCGGCCTGGAAGTCGCGCTCGTCGGCACGGAAGCCCAGGTAGTGGTCGGCATCGATGGTGTCCAGGCCGCTGTCTTGCAGCCGGTAGGCGCGCAGCTTGCTGCCCAGGCCGGTGCCGCGGCCTTCCTGCGCCAGATAGAGCAGCACACCACCGCGTTCGGCCAGGTGGGTGATGGCGCGCTGGAGCTGGTCGCCGCAATCGCAGCGCAGGCTGCCCAGCAGGTCGCCGGTCAGGCAGGACGAGTGCAGGCGCACCGGCACCGGCTGGCTCAGATCGGGCTGGCCCACGAGGATGGCCACGTGCTCGGCGTCACCGTTGAGCTCGCGGAACAGCACCAGGGTGCAGTCGTCATGCGCGTCGATGGGCACGTGGGCGTCGCTCACACGGCGCAGGCTCAGGTGGCCCTGGTTGCGCACCTGAGCCACTTCGGCCTCGCTCACCACCTCGAGCTGGGCGGCCTCCAGGGCCTCGTCGCTCAGGCTGCCCAGTTCGGCCACCACCAGGGCAGGGATCAGCCGCGCGCGCTTGGCCAGGGTCAGGGCCGACAGCATCACGGCGCTGGCGGGCTCGGGAGCGCCCAACCTTGCGGGGTCGGGCATGCCGGCCGGGGGCTGCGCGCGGCCATCCGGCCCGAACTCCAGCGTGACGGCCCCCAGGGCCTGCAGTTGCTCGACGCTGGCGCCAGCCGGCACAGGCAGGCTCACGCTGCCGGCCACCGTCAGCCCCAGCGCGGCAGCGCGCTCGGCTGTGAACAGCAGGCGCAGCGGCACCCCCAGGCCACCCAGCCAGGTCAGGCGCGAGGGGCTCAGGGTTTCGATGGTGGCGACCAGCAGCACGGGGCCGTCGTCCGAGCGCAGCGCCAGGGCGCGCCCGTGCTTGAGTTCGGTCTGGGCCCGGTCCACGCGGATGGCGGCACGCTCGGTGGCCAGGTCCTGGGCGGGCAGGGCCGGAAGCGGGGAAATCAGTGCATTCATCAGGCTGCTAGCATAGCCGCGATGGCGGGGCACTTCCGGCGCGGGCTTTTTGAGACCGGTCCGGCAGGCCCCGCCTTGCATTGGCACAGGAGGCTCGCGATTGTCCGCTGACCCGTCCACCGATCCCAATGTGCTGCTGGGGCCCACAGCCGCCGCAGCCTGTGAAGCCCTGTGGCCGCTGCTGCTGCAGGCTGCCGACTGGCGCCGCCATCGGCGCGGCTCGCCGCCCCGACTCACGGCAGCGCACGACCCGCGGCTTGGCATGCACCAGCACGAAGGCGTCTGGCAGCTGCACGGTGCTTGGCCCATGGCTGCCCACGAGCTGGCCGGCCCGCTGCTGCCCCTGCTGGCTGACGTGGGTGCCGGTGCCAGCCGCGTGGTGGGCCAGCTCGGCCAGAGCCTGGACGGTCAGGTGGCCACCGAGGGGGGCGATTCTGGCGCCCTGAACGGCCCCGAGGCCCTGACCCATCTGCACCGGCTGCGCGCCCTGTGCGACGCCGTGCTGGTGGGCACCGGCACCGCGGTGGCCGACAACCCCCGGCTCACCACCCGGCGTGTGAGCGGCCCCCACCCCACCCGGGTGGTGCTGGACGTGCACCTGCGCGTGCCTGGCGAGGCCGGCCTCTTCACCGATGGACAGGCCCCCACGCTGCTGGTGTGCGATGCCCGCGACCGCGCCCGCGCCGCCGACCGCGTGGGCGCGCACCAGGTGCTGGCCGTGCCCGGCCTCGTGAATGCCGCTGGCGATGTGGTCTGGCCGGCGCTGCTGGCCGCGCTGCGCGAACGGGGACTGGCCACGGTGCTGGTGGAAGGCGGCGGCGTGACGGTGTCGCGCTGCCTGGCTCAGGGCGTGCTCGACCGGCTCCATCTGATGGTGACACCGGTGCTGATCGGCCAGGGCAAGCCCGGGGTGCAGCTGCCGCCGGTGCAGCAGATGAGCGAGTGCCTGCGTCCCCGCGCCCGCGCCTACCGGCTGGGCGACGACGTGCTCTGGGACCTGGACCTGCGCGGGACGTGACCCCAGACCCCCCTGATCAGGGGGGGGCTCATGCGCTGCACCACCCGTTGGCGCCCTGTGCTGCGTGCTTGTCACACCCTGTTTCCAAGACCCCATGGGCAGCCTGAGGGGGGCTTGCTAGCATCCCCAGCCTTCAGGGACAAGATCACAAGAGGCAGCCATGCTCGAGCTTGCCGGCCCGGCCGACCTGGCCGCGGCCTTGCACACGCTGTGCACCGACACCACCCGCCTGTACCGCCTCCAGGGCCCGGCCGTGGGCGGCCTGCTGGTCGAACGCTTCATCGGCCACGAAGCCTTGAACCAGCCCTACGAGTGGCGCGTGCAGGTGCTGTCCACCCAGGCCAACCAGCCGCTCGACCCCTGGCTGGACACCCGGGTCGACCTGCTCACCGTCGGCGCCGATGGCCGCCCCAGCCGCGTGAGCGGCCTGGTGGCCCAGGCCCGGGCCCTGGCCAGCGACGGGGGCTTTGCCCGCTACGAACTGCTCATCGTGCCCTGGCTGTGGCGGCTGCGCCTGGGCGGGCGCCAGCGCGCCTGGCAGCACAAGAGCCTGCGCCAGATCCTCGACGGTGTTTTTGCCCCCTACCAGCCGCGTGCCGCCTGGCGCTGGGCCCCCGGCGTGGACGACCACCTTGAGGCCCTGGGCCCTCCCGACTACCTCGCCCAAGGCCGCGAGAGCGACCTCCACTTCGTGCAGCGGCTCCTCGCCCGAGGCGGCCTGGGCCTGCGCTTCGAGGAAGTCGACGGTGACGAGGACGCCGCTGGCCTGGGCCACCGCGCCGTGCTCTTTGCGCACAGCACCGAAGAAGCCGCCTGCCCCCAGCACCCCGACAGCGAACGCTTTGGCGCCATCCGCTACCACCGCGCCCACAGCCAGGAGAGGCGCGACACCGTCCAGACCTGCACCGTGCAGGCCCGCCATGGTGCCAGCCGCACCACCACCCTGGCCTGGCACGCCACCGCCAAGCGCGCCGTGGCCGCCCAGGTGCCCAGCCCCCAGGGCGAAGCCGGCGCCGCCCCGGCCGAAGACTACGACCCGGCCGTGGCCGCTGACACCCCCGACACCGCGTGTGCCGCCGCCCGCACCCGGGGGCTGCGTGAAGCCGCCGAAGGCCTGGCCCTGCGCCACGCCGGGCGTGCCACCGTGCGGGGCACCCGCGCCGGCCAATGGTGGCGCCTCACCGAGCTGCCAGGCTCGGTCTGCGGCGACACCGCATCGCCCACGGGCGAGCTCGAGCTGCTGCTCACCGAACTCACCCATGTCGGCTTCAACAACCTGCCCAAGGACCTGCAGGCGGCCGCCGAACGGCTCCACGACGACTTCCCAGGCACCGAGCACCGTGTGGACCTTGCCGTGCTCGCCCAGGCCCGCACCAGCGGCTATGCCCACCAGTGGCAGGGCCAGCCGCGTGCCCACCCGTGGCGTCCGGTGCGCGACGATGGCACGGGCGCACGCTGGGCCCCGCGACCCACGGCCTCGGGCCCCCAGACCGCCCTCGTCGTGGGCCCCGATGGCCAGCCCCAGGCCCAGGGCGCCCAGGTCGTGCACACCGACCGCCTGGGCCGCATCCGCATCCGCTTCCACTGGCAGTCCCAGATCGATGAGCGCGACGCCAGCAGCGACCACAGCGTGTGGGTGCGCGTGGCCCAGCGCTGGGCCGGCGCCGGCATGGGCCAGCACTTCATCCCTCGCATCGGCCAGGAAGTGCTCGTCGACTTCATCGAACGCGATCTTGACCGCCCCCTCGTGGTGGGCGTGCTGCACAACGGCCGCGGCCAGGGCGGTGTGCCTGCCACGCCGGGCGGACGTCCCCCCCGGGACCACGACACCGATGTCTTCGCGGCTTCCACCGACCACACCGCCAGCGCCCAGGCCAACCTCACCGGCGGCCACAGCCCCGCCTGGCATGGCGCGGCGCCAGGGACGCAAGCCCAGGCCAACGCCGCCGCGCTCAGCGGGCTCAAGAGCCGCGAGTTCGGCGGCCTGGGCGCCAACCAGCTCGTCTTCGACGACACCCCGGGCCAGTTGCGGGCGCACGCTGCCACGACCCAGCACGCCAGCTGGCTCAGCCTGGGCCACCTGATCCACCAGGCCGACAACCACCGCGGGTCCTTGCGCGGCCTGGGCCTGGAACTGCGCACCGACGCCTACGGCGTCGTGCGCGGCGGCCGTGGCGTGCTCCTGAGCACCTACGCCCAAGCGCCCCAGGAGCCGGCGGGCGACCCCACCCCCGGCCTGGCGCTGCTCCAACAAGCCAGGGCGCTGGCCCAGAGCTTCGACCGCGCCGCCCAGACCCACCAGAGTGTCCCCCTGGCCAGCCACCAGGGCAGCACCCAGGCGAACGCCAGCCTCCTGAACCCCCATGAACCCCCGCTGCAAGCACTGCACACCAGCGTGCGGGGCACCGTCTCCCCCCGCTGGCTGCAGGCGCAGGACGACGCTGCGGCCCGCCACACCGGCACGGCCCAGGGCGAACTGCCACACAGCAGCGATCCGGTGCTGCAAGCCCAGGCCAAGGCGGGCCTGGCCTGGGTGGCCGGGCAAGACGTGATCGTGAGCGCCGACGAGGTCGTGCACCTGGCGGCGGGCCAGGACCAGCACAGCGCCACCGGCGGCGCGTACCGCCTTCACACCGGCCAGGCCATCGGCGTGCTGGCCGGCGCCATCGAACCCGGCAGCGAGGCCGCCGGCACCGGCCTCACGATGATCGCCGCGCAGGGCGACGTGCAACTGCAGGCCCAGAGCGACCGCCTGGAGATCGCCGCCAAGGAGGCGCTCGACATCCAGAGCGCCCACGCCCACATCGACTGGGCCGCGGCGAAGAAGATCACCCTGGCCACCGCGGGTGGCGCCCGCATCACCCTGCAGGCCTCGGGCATCACCGTGGAATGCCCCGGCACGATCCGGGTGCAGGCGGGGAGCAAGAGGATGGTGGGGGCGGACAAGGTCGAGCGGGCGATGCCGGTAATGCCGCGGGGTGAGCTCAAGTGGAAGCAGCGCTACCCCTTCTCAATGTGAACCTGACATGCTGATCAGCCCACCCTTTGTGCTGGCGCGCCAGCCCAACGAAACCGACGATGCCTACGTGCGTCGCTGCATGCCTGCGACGGCAGCAGTGCTTCCCGGAACCCAGATCCCCGAGGGCAGCTATCCCGTCTCATATGGACTAGGTTGGCATGGCGGCCTGCACTTGCAGGCCCCTGTCGGGGCCAATGGTCAGATCGAGTCTGTGCGGGCCATTGGGGACGGTGAAATCATCTATGCACGACGCCCGACGCCACGCAACGAGAACCCTGACGATCCTCACAACTTCAATCCCTATGGAGACGCACCCGCTTGGACAGACGATGGTTGCGTCATCATCCGCCACACCACTGAGATTGGTGCCGACGTCCGGAACCAGCCAGTGTTGGTAACCTTTTTTTCCATCTACATGCACTTGGGCGAGCTTCGAGGAGCCGCCCACCGCGTGGCGACTGGAGATGGAGATCGACGTGTGTTTCGCAAGGGCGAAATCGGTCGTGCCGGGAGTATTTGCGGGGCTGCTCAACAACTGCATCTGGAGATCGTCTGTGATGACGACAATCTCGAACGGCTCATGGGCCGCCGCAGTGGAGTCCTGCCCATGGATCGAGACGGTCGGGTTGATGTCATTTATGGTGCAGTGCACTTTCGCCTGCCCGTGGGAACGGCCATTTATGGAGAAGAGCCGCTCGCACATACTCCCGTGGCGCATTGGCAGCCGCCGGCATCTCGCCAAGGGGGTCGCAGGCCGCCGCCCGAGCCGCTTGAGGCAGCTCACACGACCACAGAAATCCTCTACATCGGTCTGAACTGGGCGCACGGTGAGGGCCCACCGGGAGCGCGAGGCGATCTGATGGTTTCCAGCCATCGGGAAGACGGGACGGTCATCGAACCTCCAGTGAGAGCGCCAGAAGCCGAATATCGCTTGTATGCCGCCGCAACGTCCGTCAGCAGCGCATACCCTGCCGAGGGGCGGCCGGCGCCCAGCGCGGTCTACGAGCTGTTGCGTTTTGGAAGGGTCATCGGACCAGATGCACTGAATCCAGCAGACGTGCCTCATTGGCGCCGTATCCGCTATTCCGATGGCGAAGGATGGGTCAATCTGAATGCCCCAGGGGTCATCAAGTTCAGCGACGCTGACTTCCCTCACTGGTTGGGTTGGCGGCTGATCGATGACGATACCGACGGTGACAGTCGCTGCAACTCGGCTGCCCTTCTTGAGTTGATCGCTCCTCGACAGCAAGGCGACACTAATCCGCCTTCTCGAGATGCTGCCTGGCGCAATCTCAATGTTGAAGCGACCCGCCGACGGGTGGCCCGCACTGTGTGCCGTCTCCCAAGTGAATGGGATCAGTCCACCACCCGTCAGCGCTGGTCATGGCTGCAGCAGGAGCCCGTGGACATGTCACCGGAAGACTTCGAGACACGCATGCGCTACCTCGATGTGCTGTGTATCGACTGGGGGGCGGCGAATCTTGGCTTGCCGGCGGTGCATTGGCACTGGGAGCCGAGGGAGTTCATTGCGCATTGCCGGCGAATCCATTGGTTCGCCGCGTCGGACCTCGAGAGAATCTATCCGACGACTTCGACAGAGATTCGTGAACGGTACAGGCCCGCAGTGAACCAAGTGCTTAGGCGATATGGATTGAACACGCCGGTCAGAGCGTCTCACTTTCTCGGTCAGGGGCAAGTTGAAACGATGGGTCTCCAGCTCATGGTTGAGGGATCAGCCAGTTTTTCTAGGAGTCCTGGACACGGGTCTTTTCAACCTGAGATACAGGGCTACTACGCAGACCCAAGAGATCTCTATGGCTACTTCCACAACTACGAGCGGGTGGGCAATGATCTTGGGAACGTTGCTCGCTCTCAGTTGAGAGACAGTCGGGGTGGGGTTTTGCCGGTGGTGCTGGGCCGGGATACGAGGGGCAGGCCCGTCGTAACCTCACCAACCGTTGCGCAGGTTGATGCGACCCAGAGTACGGTAGGTGATGGGATGAAGTTCCGAGGCCGAGGCTTCAAGCAGCTAACGGGCTTGAGCAACTACACCCAATACTGGGTTTATAGAGGTTGGCTCACCCCAGGAGCCGATTTTGATAACGACTGGTGGGTTCCACCGCGAAGAACAACAGACCGGCCGAGGAGGGTCCCAAATATTCCGGATCCTCAGAGAGTCAGCTTGATCCCGTTTAACTGCATCGACTCTGGTGGTCAGTTTGCCGCTCGAAATGGCATCCACCAAGCTGGGGATGGCGGTACCGATCGAGCGAATGCGGATGCGGTGAGCAGGATCATTAACCGATGGGATCAGCCGTCGTTTCAGAGGCGATTCGATTCAACTGTTGCCACCTATGAACTTCTGGGACCTTAGCGAGCGCATGAAAGACTTGAGCTTCTTCCGGGGCCCGAGCTTGCTACTGTGCCTAGCCCTTGCGGCAATGCCCACCTTCTCGACCACCAATCCTGTTGAGTACCACGACGCAGGTGACCCGAGCTATCACGGCTTGGGCTTTCTCGAAGGTGGCCGTGAACTCTACGTCGGAGGGTGCCAAGTCTTCAGCATTGATGCGCGAACGCGACCAGCGGGGTGCCGGTATCCAATGCACACGCGATGGGCCAGCGTCAGTCCAGATGGATCGATGGTCCTTGCGACAGCCGTCAATCCCCACACCCAGCGAGCCAAGTCCTACATCCTGGATGCCCAGTCCGGCAAAGTACTTTCAGCGAAGCCGGGCATCCGATTTGCACCTCCTGTTGCAGTCCATCCGAAAAATCAGTACTGGGCGGTCGTGCGTGGGCCTGGGAAAGGGGATGCGTCTGAAACGGTGGAGATCGTCAATCGTGACTGGAGCGTGCGGCAACGTGGACTCTATGCCGAGACGCATCGCATCTTCAGCCTGGAATTTTCCCCTTCGGGTCATGAGTTGTATGTCAACGGAGGTGGGCCGACGGATGGCGCGACCCTTGATACGGACTCATGGCGCGTGATGGCTGTACCGCAGGTGCAGCAATCGGCAGGCTTGCTGTTGCGCAGTGCCAATGGGCGCTTCCTTTTGCGGCAGCAAGACGCGCAGGTCGTTGTGGTGGATGTGTCAATGGGGCGGAATGTTGCAGCCATTGAGCTCGATCTGTCGCGGGAGGAGCCGCAGGCTGCATTCAGCCAGGATGGACGCTGGCTGGCAGTGAAAGGCTACACGCGGGATGTGGGGAACCAGCGATACGTATTTGCGTTGGTACCGCTGCCTAGGGACTGACAGCATGGGACTCGTACGGAGGCTATAAACATCCCACCACCTCCCGATGCCCCACCCGCAGCGACAGCCCCTCGACCTGTGATTGCCTCCGCGCCGCCCAGGCGCGGAAGGTGGTGGCCTGGTCGGGTTGCTGCTCGCAGGCGGCGGTGCTGATGCCATCGATCAGGGCCTGACGCAGGGGTGCGGCGGTGGGGCCGTCGAGTTGCCAATCCGAGTGGGCGGTGTTGACGCGGTAGCCGGCTGAGGCCAAGCGTTGTTCCAGCACGGCTGGGGCCTGCGGGCCCAGGGCGGGGCCGAAGCCTTTGTCGCGGTGCTGGTGGGCCTGGAAGGCCGCCTGCACGGCGGCGTCGGCGGGGTCGCTGGGGGTCCAGCGGTCGCGGCCGTCCACGCTGAGGGCCATCCACACGGCGGCGCTGTGGGTGCGGCAGGCATCCACCAGGCGCTGCAGCCAGGTGTCGGAGACGAGGTCGATCAGGGCCGAGGCAGTGAGGAGTTGCACGCCCTCCCACGGCAGGCGGTCGAGCTCGGTGACGAGGTCCAGGCGCCGGGCCTGCCAGTGCACCTGCCAGCCGCCCTCGGTGCTGCGCAGGGTGCCGCTGCGCCCGCTGGGGTCGATCTGGCATTGATGGCCGTGCGTGTGCGCCCATTGCTGCAGCTTCAGGGGCAGGGCATCCAGCAGGGCCGGGTCGTGGTCGATGAGGGTCCAGCGCTGCTCGCCGCCCAGGCGGACGCTGAGGTCGCGCAGGTTGGCGCCCGTGCCGCAGGCGAGGTCGAGCACGCCCAGGGTGCCGCCAGGGGTGCGCAGGCCGCTGGCCAGGGCGTCGGCGTCGAGGCTGCGCGCGGCGGCGTTGCGGGCGGCGTGGTCCCAGGGTTCGCGCAGGCTCAGCCAGTCGGCGGAAAAGCCGCTCATGGCCGGGGGCCCACGTCGAGCAGCAGCCGGGCCATCTGTTCGACGGACTGCTCCCAGCGTGGCAGGCGGTCGCGCACCTGGAGGGCACCCTTGGCCAGCTTGTTGCGCAGCCGTGAGCCGGTGAGCCAGCGCTGCAGGGCCTCGCGCAGGGCGCGCACGTCGCCGGGAGGCACCATCAGGCGGGCGGCTTCGGGCACGGTCTCGGGGCTGGCGCCGCCGCTGGTGCACACCACCGGCAGACCACGCGCCAGGGCTTCGGTGTAGACCATGCCATAGCCTTCGTACCACGAGGGCAGGACGAAGAGGTCGGCGCCGGCGTAGAGGGCGTCGAGGTCGTTGTCCTCGACCACCCCGGTGAGCCGCACGCGGCCGGCCAGGGCATGGCGTTCGATGGCGGCCACCACGGTCTGCGTGGCTTCGAGGTCGCGCGTCATGCTGCCCGCGCACACCAGACGCCAGGGGAGGTCGGTGAGGCCGGCCAGGGCCTCGATGAGTTCGGCCTGGCCCTTGCGCACGCTCACGCTGCCCACGCACAACAGCTGCGGAACACCACCTTGCGCGAGGCTGCCGGTGGCCACGGGCGCGGGGGCCACACCGGGTTCGATCACCTGGATGCGGCTGGGTGGCACGCCCCAGCCCTGGCGGCCGGGGGCGCTGAGGGTGCGGGCGGTGGTGGGACTGGTCACGACGACGCGCCGCGCGTGCGAGAGCGCCCGCGATTCGCTGTCGCGCAGGACGGTCTGGAAGTCTGGCTGCAGGCCGGTTTCCAGCGCGAGCGGATGATGGACCAGTGCCACCCAGCGCAGCCGCGCCGCATGGTCGGCCGCGAGGCCGGGCAGGGCGCCAAAGGCCAGGCCGTCGGCCACCACGCACTCGCCGTCGGGCAGGGCGGCCACGGCGTCCGCGGCGGCCTGCACGGCCTCATCGGTGGGCCAGGGGTAGGTGCCAGGCAGGCCGACCGTGTCCACACGCCAGCCCGCCTCGCGCAGTCCGTGCACCAGGGCGCGGTCGTAGCGATAGCCGCCGGTGGGCGTGTCGAGGTCGCCGGGGAAGAGGAAGGTACAGCCGGGCACGATCAGGCCTGCAGCGGGAGGCGGGGCAGGGGCAGTGCAGCCTCGTAGGCCGCCCAGGCGACGTGCGATTCGTGCAGCGTCACCTTGGCATGGGTGAGCCCTGCGGCGTTCGCGCCGAGGTCGCCCCGGGCGATGCGCTCGGCCACGCGGTCGAAGATCACGCGGGCAAGAAATTCGGTGGTGGTGTTGCGTCCGCGGAAGACGGCTTCCTCGTCGAGGTTGCGGAAGTTCAGCGCAGAGAGAAGCTCGCGCAGCACCTCGGTGGCACGGCCGATGTCGACCACGATGCCGTCAGCATCGAGTTCGGGGCGGCGCAGTTCCAGGTCGACCACGTAGGTGGCGCCATGCAGGCGCTGGGCGGGGCCGAAGACGGCGCCCTGGAAGCTGTGGGCGATCATGAAGTGATCGCGGACGTTGACGCTGTACATGGACAAGAGAGCTTTCGTGGGTCAGTCGTAATCGATGCGGTGGCACAGCACACCGCGGGCCTCGTGCGCGAGCTGCTTCAGCACCTCGGGCAATTCAACGAAAGGAGCGTGGTGGGTGATCAGGGCCTCCAGGCGGTCGTCGGCCAGCAGTGCCAGCGCGCGCTCCAGGCGCCGACGGTGGGTCCAGCGTGCCCGCATGGGCGCAGCCACCTGGCCCACCTGCGAGCTGCGCAGCACCAGCCGTTGGGCATGGAAGGCCTGGCCGAGCGGAAGTTCCACGGCGCGGGTGCCGTACCAGCTCAGTTCCAGCACGGTAGCCTCGAAACCGGCCAGGGCGAGGGCGGTGCGCAGGCCGGCCGGCTGGCCGCTCGCATGCACCACCAGGTCGGCGTTGCCGCGCGCGACGTCGGGCGAGGCAAAGCCCAGGCCCAGGCGGGCGGCCACACCGGCGCGTGCCGGGTCGGTGTCCACCAGCTCCACCTCGCAGCCGGGCGTGCGCGCGGCCAGCCAGGCCACCAGCAGGCCCACCACGCCGCCGCCCACCACGCTGATACGCCCGCCAGGCGGCGCGGGCGCATCCCACAGCGCGTTCAGGGCGGTTTCCATGTTGGCGGCCAGTACCGCGCGCGCCGGGGGCAGGCCTTCGGGCACGGGCACCACGGCGTCGGCCGGCACCACATAGCGGCTCTGGTGCGGGAACAGGCAGAACACCGTGCGGCCGATCAGGGCTTGTGCGCCGGCCTCCACCACGCCGACACTCGCATAGCCATACTTGAGTGGCGCCGGGAAGTCGCCGGCCTGGTAGGGCGCGCGCATGCGATCGTGTTCGGAGGCCGGCACCTCGCCGCGGAACACCAGCGTCTCGGTGCCGCGGCTGATGCCGCTGTGCAGCGTGCGCACCTGAACCTCCGTGGCCCCGGGCGCTCGAAGGGGTTCGGGCCGCAGTTCGGCCCGCCCCGGCTCGGCCAGCCAGCAGGCCCAGGCCTGGGCGGCGTCGAGGGGGGGCGTTGAAGAAGGATGGGAAGGCATAGCCGCAAGCATCTTATGTCGGAGACGATGGACACAGGCACACCAGGGACGTCGGCACCCGCAAGCGCGGGGGCCGCGGCCTTGCGCCGCGACGCCCTGCGCTCGCTGCTGGCGGGCGCGGTGCTGGTGGTTGCCGCGGGCTGGGGCCTGCACGCGGCCTGGCCCGCGCTTTTCGGTGTGGCTTATGCAGGCAAGGCCATCGCCCTGTACGGGCTGGCGGCGGTGGTGCTGCTGCAAGGCCTGGGCCAGCATCGCAACGCTGGGGGTGAATTGCATGGCCGCTTTGGCGCTGCCAACCAGGTGAGCCTGCTGCGGCTGGGCATGCTGGCGATGCTGGCCGCCCTGGTCGGCGAGGGCGCGGCGCGTGCCGGCCACCCGGGCGCGGCGGTGCTGGGCTGGGCCATCGTCGTGTGGGCCACGGTCGGGGCGGTGCTCGATGCGGTCGATGGGCCACTCGCGCGCCGCAGCGGCTTGGCCAGCGACTTCGGCGCGCGCTTCGACATGGAGACCGATGCGGCCCTGATGCTGGTGCTGTGCCTGTTGATCGTGCAGTTCGGCCAGGCCGGGCCCTGGGTGCTGGCCGCGGGCCTCATGCGCTATGCCTTCGTGGCGGCCAGCTGGGCCTGGCGCTGGCTTGCACGGCCCCTGCCGCCCAGCACACGCCGCAAGACGGTGTGCGTGGTGCAGATCGTCACCCTGATCACGGCCCTGGGCCCCATCATTCCCCCGGCCGGGGCCGCGCTCATCGCCGGTGCGGGCCTGGCCCTGCTCGTGTATTCCTTTGCCGTCGACGTGCGATGGCTGGCCCAGCGACGTCACCTTCCCCTGGAGAACGCACCATGACCCTCACCTCCCTGCATCGGCGCGCCTGGATGCTGGCCGCCTCGCTGCTGTTCCTCACCGGGGGCGCAGCGGCCCAGGCCCCCCGCTACGTGCTCGATGCCGAGCACCTGTCCATCGGCTTCATGGTCGATCACATCGGCTACGCCAAGGTGCTGGGCATGTTCCTCGAGGGCAAGGGCTCCTACCGTTTCGACGAAGCCACCGGCACGCTCAGCGACGTGCGCATCGAGGTGGCCACCAACAGCGTCTTCACCAACCATCGCGCGCGTGACAACCACCTCAAGGGGGCGCAGTTCCTGAACGTGAAGGAGTTCCCGGCCATGGTCTTCACGGCCGACGGCGCCAAGCGCGTGGGCGACCGCCAGTACGAGATCACCGGCCAGCTCGAATTGCTGGGCCAGCGCCAGCCGCTCACGCTGCGTGCCACCTGGAACAAGAGCAACACCTACGAGATCCCCGGTCAGGGCCGGCCCTATGTGATGGGCGTGTCGGCCCGCGGCAGCTTCAAGCGCAGCGCCTACGGCATGAACTACGCGGTGGCCAACGGCTGGGTGGGTGACGAGATCGAGCTGATCCTCGAGTTCGAGGCGCGTCGTCAATGACGGTGGCCGGCCCTCGCGCGCCGGGCTGGCCGCGCTGGGTGCTGGGCACCGGCGTCGCCTTCCTGCTGCTCAATGCACTGATCACCTTCGAGACCCTGTGGCCCGGCCCTTGGGTGCGCCCGGGCCTGCGCCTGTCGTTCGAGCTGTGCCTGGGCGTGCTTGTGCTGATGGCCTTCGTCGCCTGGCGAGGCCGTGCACCGGGCCCGCGGGCGCTGGCGACGCTCGCCGCGGGCTACACCGTGCTGGTGCTGGTGCGCTATGCCGACGTCACGGCCCCGGCGGTGTTCGGCCGCGACGTGAACCTCTACTGGGACGGACCGCATGTCGTCGAGGTCCTGCGCCTGGCGGCGCAGTCCTGGGGATGGCTGCCGGTGGCAGGGGCCCTGCTGGTCTTGGCGCTGAGCCTGGGGGCCGTGTGGGGGCTGTCGCGCTGGGCCATCGGGCAACTCGCGCGCAGCCTGCTCTGGCACCGTCCACGCCCCTGGCTGCTGGCCGTGGGATTGGGCTTGAGCGCCAGCTGGACCGTGCACCCCCATGTGCCCCAGGACACGCGCTGGTTCTTTTCGCTGCCCGTGAGCCCGACGCTGGCCCGCCAGGCGGCCCTGCTGCCGGCGGCCTGGTCGACCCAGACCACCGAGACGCGCCTGTCACCCAGCCCGGCCTTCGACACCGACGTGATGCGCCTGCGCGGCGCGCCGGTGCTGCTGCTGTTTGCCGAAGCCTATGGCGCCACCACCTTCGACCACCCCCAGCATCGCGAGGCCCTGGCGCCCGCGCGCGAGGCACTGGCCGACGCGCTGGCGGCGAGCGGCCGCCACGTGGTGTCGGCGCGCTACCGCTCGCCCACCTTCGGGGGCTCGTCCTGGCTGGCTCACGGGGCGCTGCTCACCGGCGTGGACACCCACAACCCGCGCGATCACGACCTGCTGCTCACCAGCCGCCGGCCGCACCTCGTGCAGCACTTCGCCCGCCACGGCTACCGCACGGTGGGCTGGATGCCGGGCCTGCAACGCCCTTGGCCCGAGGGGCGCTACTGGGGCTATGAACGCTATGCCGATGCCGATGGCGTGGGCTACGCCGGCCCCCACTTCGGCTACTGGCGCATCCCCGACCAGGCCGCGATGGCGCTGCTGCACACCCAGGAACTGGCCACCGAGGGCCCCCCGCGCTTCGTGGTCTTCCCCACCGTGACGAGCCATGCCCCGTTCCGGCCCGTGGCTCCGCTGCGCGACGACTGGACCGGGCTGCTGCAACCCACCGCCTACCGCGACGACGAACTCCAGGCCGCACTGGCCGAGCCCGTGTCGTGGACACGCCCGACCGAGGCCTACCTGCAGAGCATGCGCTACACCCTGGGCTGGCTCGCGAGCTACCTGCGCGACCACGCGCCGGACGACCTGCTCACCCTCGTGGTGGGTGACCACCAGCCCATCGCCAGCGTGACCGGCCCGAATGCGTCCTGGGACGTGCCGGTGCACATCATCAGCCGCGATGCCGCTCTGCTGCAGCGCTTCGAGGCCGCAGGCTTCACGGCGGGCCTGGAGCCCTCAACCAACAGCCTCGGGCCGCTGCACGCCTTGACGCCCCTGCTGCTGTCAGCCTTTGATGGCTGCGGCGCTCAGGCCGCCTGTCTGAGCGCCGGCCTCGCCGTCGAGCCGGGCGAGGATGTCGCCGGAGGGCGCGTCGTCCGCTAGGCCGCGCAACCAGGCCCGTATTGCATCGGCATCGAGCGCCACCCCGGGCTGCAGCCGCAACTGCTCGCCTACGCTCCACTGGTAGCGGTAGCGCCCCAGGGCTTCCAGCCGGTCGATGCAGCCCAGGGCCAGGTCGCGCACGGGGGCCAGGAACTCGAAGGACAGCGCCGGCACCGGCTGGCCCAGGCCCTGCAGCACCTCCAGTTCGAAGCCTTCGACGTCAATCTTGATGAAGTCGGGCCGGCCGTGCTGCGCAATCAGCGCGTCAAGCGTGGTCACCGGCACCACCGGCCCGGGCGACCAGCGCACGCCCTGGAAGGAGGCGGTGGCCCCCGCGCGCTGTGCCCAGTCGGCCGACAGCGTGCTCACCGTGGGCGTGGCCTCGCTGGCCAGCAACTGCGCCTGACCGGCCTCGCGCCCCAGGGCCACCGGCAGCACCGTGACACCCGCATCGCGCGCAAACCAGCGCGACAGCAAGGCCACGAAATCGGGCTGCGGCTCCACCGCCACCACCCGCGCGCCCAGTGCGCGAAAGGCGCGCACCCGGTTGCCCGCATGCGCCCCCACATCGAAGGCCAGCCCACCGGCCGGCACCACGGGCGCATAGAAGCGCCGCAGCTGCGCTGCACGCCACGGGATGCCGTGGTAGATGGCCAGCGATCGCAGGAGGCCCCAGGTGCGAGAAAAGAAAGGCATGCGGCGATTGTGCTCGGCCGCCCGGCACAATCCCTCCATGCCCCCATCACCCGCCGGCCTTGCGCCCCTCCCCGGCCACTTCCAGCCCCGCCTCACCCTCCAGACCCTGGGCCGGGGCGACGGCTTGCTGGGCCTGAGGCCCGACGGGCCGTTTGGGCCGCGCGGTGAGCAGGTGACGGTGGCCTGGGTGGACTGGACCTACACGGTGGAGCCGCCCGGGGGTGGTGCGCCTTTGCGCTGGGAAGCGCCAGCGCCGACGCGGGCCCTGGGCAGGCGGGCCGAGCCGGTGGAGCTGCTGCGTGGCGCCTGGGGCGTGCAGGTGGCGATGGCACGCGATGCGGTGGCTGAGGCCGATGCCATCGATGTGGTGCGCACGCTGGGCCTGCGGCCGCTGCCCGAGCAGGCACTGCAATGGCGGCACCGCGAGGCGGCCGCGGGCGTGAGCGGACCGTTGTGGAGCCTCGTGCAGGAAGCCCACTTCGCCGACCTGTGGGCCGACGAGGTGCCGCGCCTGCAGGCGATGGGCTGGCGGGTGGTGGTGCGGCCCGGCTTTGCACACGAGAGCGTTCCCGTCACCGCCTGGCGGATGGTGATGGCGCCGGGCTCGGGGGAGCCTGCTCGCGAGCCGGTGGACTTTGCACCACGGCCTGCGTCGGTGGACCCGCTGGGTCCACCACGGCGCGAGGGCTCGTGGCTGTTGAGCCTGGGCGTGGAGGTCGATGGCCAGACGCTGGACCTGGCCCCGCTGGTGGCCGACCTGCTGCGTCGCGACAAGCGCTGGCTCGACACCGAGGAGATCGCCGCCATCCCCGACGAGGCGCGCATCCGGCTGCGTGCGCCCGGAGGCCGGCGCATCGAGATGCCGGCCGCGCCGCTGAAGGCCATCGTGGGGGCGATGGTGGACCTGCTGGTGGACCGCGACGTGGAAGAGGGCCCGCTGGTGCTGTCGGCCTGGGACGCCCACCGCATCGAGACCTTGCAGGCGCAGCGTGCGGGCGCAGACGGGGCCTGGGCGCTGCAGGGCGACACGGGCCTGGCGCAACTGGCCCAGCGCTTGCGCGACAGCGGCGGCCTGCGTCCGGTGCCGCCGCCCCCGGGCCTGGGCCTCACGTTGCGGCCTTATCAGCTGCATGGCCTGGCCTGGCTGCAATACCTGCGCGAGCAGCGCCTGGCGGGCATCCTGGCCGACGACATGGGCCTGGGTAAGACGGCGCAGACCCTCGCCCACCTGCTGGTGGAGCAGCAGGCCGGGCGGCTGGACGTGCCCGCGCTCGTGGTGCTGCCCACCTCGCTGCTCTTCAACTGGCGTGCCGAGGCGCGGCGCATCGCGCCCGCCTTGCGGGTGCTGGTGCTGCACGGCACGCAGCGCCACCGCCACTTCGAGCGCCTGGCCGACCACGACCTGGTGCTCACCACCTACCCCCTGCTGTGGCGCGACATCGACACGCTCGCCGAGCAGGCCTTCCACACCGTGATCCTCGACGAGGCCCAGACGGTGAAGAACGCCGGCAGCCGCGCCGCACGCGCGCTGCGCCGCCTGCGGTCGCGCCACCGCCTGGCGCTCACCGGCACGCCGCTGGAAAACCACCTGGGGGATCTCTGGGCGCATTTTGATTTCCTGATGCCAGGTTTCCTGGGCGATGCGCGCCATTTCGTGCGGCATTGGCGCAAGCCCATCGAGACCAACGGCGAGACCTTGCGCGCGCAGCTGCTCGCCCAGCGCGTGCGCCCTTTCATCCTGCGCCGCCGCAAGGACGACGTGGCGCCCGAGCTGCCGCCCAAGACCGAGGTGATCCGCCGCGTGGCGTTGCAGGGTCGCCAGCGCGAGCTGTACGAAAGCGTGCGCGTGGCGGCCGACGAACAGGTGCGCCGCGCGCTCAAGCGCAGCGGCTTCGACGGGGCGCAGATCAGCATCCTCGATGCCCTGCTCAAGCTGCGCCAGGCCTGCAACGACCCGCGCCTGCTCAAGCGTGCGCACCCCGGGGAGGTGCCGCCGGAGAGCGCCAAGCGCGAATGGCTGCGTGAGATGCTGCCCGAGCTGATCGACGAAGGGCGCCGCGTGCTGCTGTTCTCGCAGTTCACCGAGATGCTGGGCCTGATCGAGGAAGACCTGGCCGCACTGCACCTGCCCTGGGTGAGCCTGACCGGCGACACCCCACCCGCGCAGCGCGGCGAGGTGGTGCGCCGCTTCCAGGACCGCGAGGTGCCGCTGATGCTGCTCAGCCTCAAGGCGGGCGGCGTGGGCCTGAACCTCACCGCGGCCGACACGGTGATCCATGTGGACCCGTGGTGGAACCCGGCCGTGGAAGAGCAGGCCACGGCGCGCGCCCACCGCATCGGCCAGGACCAGCCGGTGTTCGTCTACAAGCTCGTGGCCGAGGGCAGCATCGAGGAGCGCATGCTGGCGCTGCAGGCGCGCAAGACGGCCCTGGCCGAAGGCGTGCTGGGGAAGGACACGGCGCATGCCGCCAAGTTCGGCCCCGACGACCTCGAAGGCCTGCTGGAACCCTTGCCTTTGGACATTTGACGAGATTCGCACGATGCGCCTGCAACTGCTGTCCGACCTTCACCTCGAGAACGACCCGGGCTTCGTGCCCCAGGCTGCGCCGGGCGCCGACCTGCTCGTGCTGGCCGGCGACGTGGGCTCCTACCAGGCCGGCTCGCGCCTGGATGAACCCGACTTCGGCCTGCGGCGCTTTTCGCCGCGCCACGGCCCCTGGGGCACCGTGCTCTACGTGCCGGGCAACCATGAATACGACGGCCTGGAACACGACGAGGCCCACGCCCGGCTGCAGGAGGCCTGCGCGCGGCTGGGCCTCACCTGGCTGGAACGCGAGACGGTGGTGATCGATGGCGTGCGTTTCGTGGGCACCACGCTGTGGACCGATTTCGAAGCCCTGGTGGACCCGCTGGCCGACGTGACACGCCAGCACCAGCAGCGCGAGAAGGCCCACCGCGCCGCGAACTTCTACCTGCGCAAGAACACCAGCCTGCGCGGCGGCCAGCCCCGACTGGCTGAGGACCTGGCCGAGCTGGGGCGCGAGTGCCAGCACTGGCTGCGAGACGCCCTGGCCACGCCCTTCGACGGCCCCACGGTGGCGGTGACCCACTTTGCGCCCTCGCTGCGCAGCGCCGACCCACGCTATGGCCTCGTGCCGGGCACGGCGGGCTTCTGCAATGCGCTGGATGACCTGCTGCCCCACGCCCAGCTCTGGATGCACGGCCATCTGCACTGCCCGGTCGACTACACGGTCGAGGGCACTCACGGCGTGCGGGCGTGGCGCTGCCGCGTGGTGGCCAACCCGCTGGGCTATGCCCACAAGGGCGAACAGGCGGGGTTCCGGGCGGGCTGGACCGTGGAGGTGCCGGCTGCCGCTATACTTTGAGGCATAGCGCCGATTTGTTCCGGCTTGCGGGCGCTCTAGAAATGCAGCTAAAGGGGGCACGGCGACCCGGCCTCACCTTCAGCGTGACGCCGGGTTTGTTGTTCTGGGCCCCATGACATCCATATCGATCGGACACGTCGTCCCGCAGTCCCTGCACTTCGCCGAGCCGCTGCCGCTGCGCAGCGGGGCGGTGCTGGCCGACTACACCCTCGTCTACGAAACCTACGGCACGCTCAACGCCAGCAAGAGCAATGCCGTGCTCGTGTGCCATGCGCTCAATGCCTCGCACCACGTGGCCGGCACCTACGAAGGCCAGGAGCGCAGCGAAGGCTGGTGGGACAACCTCGTGGGCCCTGGCAAGCCGCTGGACACCGACCGATTCTTCGTGATCGGCGTGAACAACCCCGGCTCCTGCTTCGGCTCCACCGGACCGATGCACACCAACCCCGCGACCGGCCAGCCCTATGGCGCCGACTTCCCCGTGGTGACGGTGGAGGACTGGGTCGATGCGCAGGCCCGGCTGCTCGACCGCCTGGGCATCGAGCAACTCGCCGCGGTGATGGGCGGCAGCCTGGGGGGCATGCAGGCCCTGGCCTGGACGCTGCGCTATCCGCAGCGCGTGCGTCACTGCATCGCGGTGGCCACGGCGCCCAACCTGTCGGCGCAGAACATCGCCTTCAACGAGGTCGCCCGCCGCGCCATCATCTCCGATCCCGACTTCCGCGACGGCCACTACCAGCGCCACGGCTTGATCCCCAAGCGCGGCCTGCGCGTGGCGCGCATGATCGGCCACATCACCTACCTCAGCGACGACGTGATGGAGCAGAAGTTCGGCCGCCAGCTGCGGGCTGCCGAGCTCGGCTACAGCACGCAGGACATCGAGTTCCAGATCGAGAGCTACCTGCGCTACCAGGGCGACAAGTTCAGCGAGTACTTCGACGCCAACACCTACCTGCTCATCACCCGCGCGCTCGACTACTTCGACCCGGCTCGCGACCACGGCGGTGACCTCACCCGCACGATGGCCGCCGCGACGGCGAAGTTCCTCGTGGTGAGCTTCACCACCGATTGGCGCTTTTCGCCTGCGCGCTCGCGCGAGATCGTCAAGGCGCTGGTGGACAACCGCCACGAGGTGAGCTACGCGGAGATCGACGCCCCCCATGGCCACGATGCCTTCCTGCTCGACGACGCGCGCTACCACGGGGTGGTGCGCGCCTACTACGAGCGCATCGCGAAGGAGCTGTCATGAGCGAAAGGAAAGACCTGGAGCTGATCGCGGAGCTGGTGCCCGCGGGCTCGCGCGTCCTCGACCTGGGCTGCGGCGGCGGCGAGCTGCTGGCGCTGCTGCGCGATCGCAAGGGCTGCACCGGCTATGGCGTGGAGATCGATGACACCAAGCTGCTGGCCTGCGTGCAGCGCGGCGTGAACGTCCTCCAGCTCAACCTCGAAGAGGGGCTGGCGATGTTCGAGGACGCGAGCTTCGACGTGGTGCTGCAGCTCGACAGCCTGCAGCACATCCGCAACACCGAGACCATGCTGCGCGAGACCGCGCGCGTGGGCCGTATCGGCATCGTGAGCTTTCCCAACTTCGCGCACTGGCCCAACCGCCTGCAGGTGGCCATGGGCCGCATGCCGGTCACGCGCGTGCTGCCCTACGAGTGGTACGACACACCCAACATCCGCGTGGGCACCTATGCCGACTTCGAGGTGCTGGCGCGCAAGAACGGCCTGCAGGTGCTGGACGCTTTCGGCATCCAGGGCGGGCGCGTGGTGCGACGCCGGCCCAACCTGATGGCCAGCGTCGCGGTGTTCAAGTTCACCGCAGGGTGAGTCGACGGCCGGCGCCCCGCGGGCGGGGATGGCCTGTGCGGCGCACCGCCATGGGGTGAACCACTTCAGCCCGACGCGTCTGCGTGCGCCACCGTGGCGAGAAGCCATGACCGGAACGTCTGCAACGCCGCGACGTCACCCTTCCACGCGGGGTATCTGAGATGGTAGGCCGGTTCGGCCGTCCATGTGGTCGCCGACAGGCACACCAGTTGCCGAGACTGAAGCGCGGACTCCACCACATAGTCGGGCAGCAGCGCGACCCCGATGCCGGCCATCGCACCATTCAACGCCATGGACAGGAGGTCGTAGACCGGACCACCTGTCAGCAGGCGCGGCTCCAACGCGCCTTGCAGTCCTGCGGCCTCGATCCACCGTGGCCATGCATCCGGGACCGTTGCATGCCGGATCAGCGGCTCGCTCCCGAGCAGCTGGTGCAATCCCTGGGCTCCGAGCAGATTCCCCCGCGTGTACTTCTTCGCCACCGATGCAGCCGCATAGGGACGCAGGGACAGCGTCATCACCCGGTCAGCGCGGATGTCGCCCGAAGGTCCTGCGCAGAACTCGATGGATGCATCCTGGTGAGACCCCGAAAAATCCACCGGTCCGATCTTGGTGGACAGGTTCAGCGTGACCTCGGGATGGCTCGCGACGAAGTCGCGAAGCCGCGGGATCAGCCAGTACGACGCGAAGCTCGATGCCACCGACAGATTGAGTGTGCCTCCCCGCCCCTTGTTGGTGATGAGTTCCTGGGTGGCACGTTCGATCTGCCGCAGGGCCATCGAGACCTGCTGGTGATAGGCCCTTCCGGGTGCCGTGAGCTCCAAGCCGGATCGCTTGCGCACGAAAAGTGGCACGCCGAGCATCTCTTCCAGCGCAATCACCTGATGGCTGACGGCGCCTTGGGTCAGGTGTACCTCCTGGGCAGCACGCGTGAAGCTGTTGAGCCGGACACTCGCATCGAAGCATCGCAGCGCCATCAATGAAGGGAGTGTTGACATATGAATGAAACTAATGAGAACCCAAAAACATTTCGTTTGTCATCGCAGATCCCACATCGGTAAATTGACCCATGCAGACTGATCAAACGGAGTCTTGAGCATGAATGATATCGATAGGATCCTGATTCAGAGGCGCCAGATCCTGCGCGTCGCGGCGGCTGGGGCTGCCATCGCGCTGCCGCGCATCGGCTCGGCAGACACCTGGCCGGCGCGGCCCATCAAGCTGGTGGTGCCCTCCGCGGCCGGTGGTGCGCCTGATCTGATCTGCCGGGTGCTGGCGACGGATCTCGCACCTGCGCTGGGGCAACCGGTGGTGATCGAGAACCGGCCCGGTGCGGGCGGTGCGATCGGCATGCAGGAGATCTATCGCGCGGCGCCCGATGGCTACACGCTCGGCTATGGCAATGTGGTCACGCTCGCGATCGCACGCCATCTCTACAGCAAGCTGTCGTACAACCCGGACGAACTCACCGGGGTGGCGCTGCTGGGAACGGTGCAGAACGCGCTGATCGTCCGGAACTCGTTGCCGGTCAAGACCGTGCAAGACCTGATCGGGTACGCCCGCCGGAACCCGGGCAAGCTGCTGATGGGGTCGGCTGGCAACGGCACCACCGGGCACCTTGGCGGAGAACTCTTCAAGTCCCTGACGGGAACGTTCATCGTTCATGTGCCCTACCGGGGCAGCCCTGCCGCTTTGCAGGACCTGATGGGCGGACAGATCGACATGATGTTCGACAACCTGTCCTCGTGCGGCCCACACATCCAGTCGCAGCGTGTGCGGGCACTGGGTGTCAGCGGCGCCCAACGCTCTCCCATGTTCACCGAGCTCCCAACGATTCAGGAGGCCGGCGTGAAGGGGTACGAAACGACGGCCTGGGGCGGGATCGTGGGGCCGAACGGCTTGCCCGAGGGATTGGTGGCACGACTGAACACCGAGATCAATCGGATTCTCGAGCAGCCGAAGGTACGCGAAAGGTACCGTGAAATGGCCTTCGAGACCATGTCGTCGACGCCCAATCTCATCATGACCATGGCCAAGCTGGAGGGGCCCCGCTGGGCAGAGGTCATCAAGCGCTCGGGGGCAAAGGTCGATTGATGATCGTCGATGACACTGCGCTGCTCATCAGCGGTGCACACGTGGTGGACGGCTCGGGGGCGCCGGCTTATCCTGCAGATGTGATCGTGGCCGGGGGGGTGATCGCCGCCGTCCTGCCGATGGGCGTGGCCTCGGCCGCCAGACCCGTCGATGGGCGGGGCAAGATCCTCTGCCCCGGCTTCATCGACAGCCACTCGCACGATGATGCCTTCGTGCTGGAGCCTTCGGTACCCCATCCGAAGCTGGCCCAGGGCGTCACTACGGTGGTGACGGGCAACTGCGGCTTGAGCCTGGCACCGCTGGTGACCGACACGCCACCTGCTCCGCTGGATGTTCTGGGAACACGGCAGTTCCGGTTCGCCAGCTTCCACGACTACCTCCGCGCGGTCGACGACGTACGGCCTGCCGTGAATGTGGTGCCGCTGGTGGGCCACAACACGCTGCGTGTGAGGCACATGGCGGACTGGCGACGGGCTGCCACCCCCGACGAGCAACGGAGGATGCGCAGTGCGGTCTGCGAGGCACTGGACGATGGCGCATTCGGACTGTCCACCGGCGTCTACTACCCGCCGTCACGCGCAGCGACCACCGAGGAACTGCTGGAGGTCTGCCTGCCGGTGGGTGAGCGCCAGGGCATCGTGGCCATGCACCTGCGAGACGAAGGAGACCGCATCGACGAGGCGCTGCGAGAGGCATTGCGCATCGGCGCCGAGACAGGTGCACGCCTCGTGCTGTCACACCACAAGGTGGTGGGACACCGCAACTTCGGCCGGACGCTGGAGACCTTGCGTCGCGTCGAACAGGCCGCCCTCACACAGGAGGTCTGCTTCGACTGCTATCCCTATGAGGCATCGTCCACCATGTTGTCGCCAGACAAGGCCGCCACGGTCGGCAAGGTGCTCATCAGCTGGTCTGGCCCTCGACCCGAATGCGCTGGCCGAAGTCTTCAATCCCTGGCCGATGAGTGGCAGGTGAGCCTGCAGGAGGCCGCCCACCGGCTGATGCCCGGCGGAGCCATCTACTTCGGCATGTCTTCGGAAGACGTTGACCGGGTGGTGGCGCATCCCCTGGGCATGATCGGATCGGACGGGCTGCCTCACGACCTGAGACCTCATCCACGTCTGTGGGGAAGCTTTCCTCGTGTGCTGTCCCGGTATGTCCGTGAGAAGCGCCTGCTCCGCATAGAGCAGGCCGTGCACAAGATGACCGGGTTGCCCGCACAGCGCTTCGGTCTGGCTGATCGAGGCTTGATCGCCGCCGGGTATGCCGCTGACCTGGTCCTGTTCGATCCTGACGCAATCCAGGACAACGCCAGCTACGACGATCCGAAGGCGGCCCCCACCGGCATCGAAGCGGTGTGGGTCAATGGTCGCCTGAGCTATCAGGACGGGCGGTCCTGGGACGTTCATGCTGGACGCCGCCTGATGCCTGCAAAGGGATCGTGACAGCGATGAAGGTCTGTGTGATCGGTGCCGGTGTGGTGGGCTGCTCGACGGCCTACCTCCTCCAGAGGACGGGCCATGAGGTCACGGTGCTGGATGCCGCACCGTCGGCCGGGTTGGGCACGAGCTTTGCCAACGGCGGACAACTGAGCTACAGCTATGTGGAACCGCTGGCCAGCCCGGCAACTTTGCGGTCCCTGCCGGCTCTCCTGCTCGACGCTTCCAGCCCGGTGCGGTTCAGGCTGCGTGCTGACTGGCGCCAGTGGCGCTGGCTGGCCGCTTTCCTGTGGTCCTGCCGACACAGCCGAGCAGCCGCGGGTACCCGGGCGCTGCTCGGGCTTGCGCAGGACAGTCGATCGGTGCTGGAGCAGTGGATCCGGGACGAGGCGCTTGACTTCGCATTCGCGCGCAACGGCAAGCTCGTCCTGTGCCCGAACGAGCGCGTGCTGGCATCGCAAAGGGATCAGGTGGCCCTTCAGGCCGTCGCCGGCGTGAAGCAAGACGTGCTCGACCGGAAAGAATGTCTGGCCCGTGAACCGGCCCTCGTCGCCTACGAGAACTTCGTCGGCGGCGTGTGGACGCCGACCGAGTGCGTGGCCGATCCGCATCTGTACTGCAAGGCGCTGGAACGAGCCGCCGTCGAGAGGGGAGCGAGCTTTTGTTACGGCGTCACGGCGACGGGCTTTGTCCACAAGGGCGGGCACGCACATGCCGTGACGTGCTCGGCGGGCACGATCGACGCCGATGCCTTCGTCCTGTGCGGGGGCGTGCAATCGCCCGCACTGGCCGCATCCCTGGGGGAAAGCCTCCCCATCTATCCGATCAAGGGCTACAGCGTCACCTTGCGCATGAAGCCTGGGGGGCGCTCGCCGATGGCGAGCGTCACCGACTTGTCCAGGAAGATGGTGCTCGCCCCCATCGGGGGCGAGCTTCGCGTGGCGGCCATGGCGGAGATCGTCGGCCACGATCGGCGGGTCCGCAGCGAGCGCATCGGCCGCATTCTCAGCGCAGTCGAGCAGATCTACCCGGGGCTGTGCGAGCTCGACCCCTCACGCCCCTGGGCCGGTCTTCGGCCAGCCACGCCCGACTCCGTGCCCATCATCCGGCCATCCCGTGTGCGCAACGTCCTGCTGAATGTGGGCCACGGCGCGCTCGGTTTCACGTTGGCCGCCGGCAGTGCGGTCAGGGTGCGCGCGCTGCTCGAAACCTAGCCCCGGCGACTTCCTCACTGTCCTCGAGCCAGTGGTCGCAGGGGCGCCTCGACGCACGAGGTGATGGCCTGATCAGTCCACCGTGGCGCCCGAAGCCTTCACGACCGGCGCCCACTTGGCCACTTCGGCCTTGATGAACTTGTCGTAGGCCGCCGGCGACATCGGGCTGGCCACGGCGCCCAGTTCGGCCAGGCGCTTTTGCACGTCGGGCAGGGCCAGGGCCTTGTTCACCTCGGCGTTGAGCTTGTCGACGATGGCCTTGGGTGTGCCCTTGGGCGCGTTCAGGCCGAACCACGACTGCACGTCATAGCCCGGCACACCGGCCTCGGCCAGGGTGGGCACGTCGGGCGCGGCGGCCGAGCGCTGGGCGCTGGTCACGGCCAGGGCGCGCAGCTTGCCGCCCTGCACGTGGGGCAGGGCCGAGGGCATGTTGTCGAACATGCTCTGCACCTGGCCGCCGATCAGGTCGGAGATGGCCGGGGCGCTGCCGCGGTAGGGCACGTGGGTCATGTCCACGCCGGTCATCTGCTTGAAGAGCTCGCCCGACAGGTGGATGGATGAGCCGTTGCCCGACGAGGCGAAGGTGACCTTGCCCGGGTTGGCCTTGGCGTAGGCGATGTACTCCTGCACGTTCTTCACCGGCACACTGGGATGCACCACCAGCAGGTTGGGCACCTTGGCGAACAGGGCCACGGCGTCCATGCCGTTGGCGAAGTCGTAGCCCGGCTTGGCGAACAGGCTCATGTTGATGGTGTTGGCCACCGAGCTCGCGTAGAGCGTGTAGCCATCGGCATCGGCCCGGGCCACGGCCTGGGCGCCCAGGTTGCTGCCGGCGCCGGCGCGGTTCTCGATGATGAACTGCTGGCCCATCGACTCGGAAAGCTTCTGGGCCACCAGGCGGGCGATCACGTCGGTGGTGCCGCCGGCGGCAAAGCCCACCACCACGCGCACGGGCTTGGTGGGGTAATTGGCTTGAGCGAAGAGGCCACCAGAGACGGCCAGCAGCGCGGCGCCAGCCAGGAGCTTGAGGGTGGGACGCTTGGACAGGGAGGGTTTCATGGACGGCTTTCCTCTCGGGTTCACACAGGGAAGACAGGTGGAAACCCTGATTGGAGGAGCTGCACGTCGGGTTGCTGCTAAGTAATTCCCGAACAATTGGGCGTTAATCGCGCAAACGGCGTGTGCCGGCCCGCTGTGCAGGCCGGACGGGAGGAGGAGCGGGGGTCAGCGCCGCAGGAGCGTGACCAGTTCGTCCGCCCCGATCACGCGGATGCCCTGGACGCGGGCATGGTCCCGTGCAGCCTCGCTCAACTCGCCCAGGCTCAGGTACCAGGCCTGCTGGGCCTCGCGGGCCTCGGCGGCAGCCTGCAGTTCGCGCAGCGGCTCGATGCCGGTGCGAGCGGCCTTCCAGCGGCGCGCGGCCAGCACGATCTTGCGGTGGCCTTCGGTCCATTCGAAGTCGGCGCCGGGCGTCTTCAGCTCGGTCACGGCCACGCCCTGCTTTTCCAGCGCGGCGCGCAGGCGCTGTGAGAACACGGGCCAGTTCAGCCGGCCCAGCTCTTCCACCGCCTGGGCCAGTTGGGCGGCGCTGGGGCGATGGCGCTGCTGCCAGGCGGCCATGCCGGCAATCACCCAGAAGGGCATGGGCATGAAGATCGCCATGAGTGCCAGGTCGCGTGGCAGCAGGGCGCCGCTGACCAGGGCAATGGCCAGGCCCACGCCAAAGCTCACCCACCAGCGCTGGCGCAGCAGGATGGCGAAGAGGGAATTGCGGGCCATGCGCAACTTCATGGGGAACTCCGGGGCTCAGGACAAGGGCAGCGGGACGGGAGGATACTCCCCGCCATGAAGATCGATTTTGTCTCCGACATCGTCTGCCCCTGGTGTGCCATCGGCCTGAGCGCCCTGGAACAGGCGATCGAACGCGTGGGCCCGGGTGTGCCGGTGAGCCTGCATTTCCAGCCTTTCGAGCTGAACCCCGACATGCCGCCCGAAGGCCAGGACATCGGCGAGCACCTCGCGCAGAAGTATGGCCTCACGCCCGAACAGGTGGCCGCCAACCGCGAGATGATCCGCCAGCGCGGCGAGGGCGTGGGTTTCACCTTCCGCATGGAGCAGCGCAGCCGCATCGTCAACACCTTCAACGCCCATCGCCTGCTGCACTGGGCGAGCGAACTGGGTGGCGATGCCCAGCACCGTCTGAAGAAGGGCCTGCTGGGGGCTTACTTCACCGAAGGCCAGGACCCGAGCGATGCCGCGGTGCTGCTGCGTGTGGTGGTCTCGGTGGGCCTGGATGAAGGCCGTGCGCGACAGATCCTGGAAGGCGACGACTACACCGAGGCCGTGCGCGAGCGCCAGCGCTTCTATGCCCAGCACGGCATCCGCGCGGTGCCCTCGGTCATCCTCAACGACCGCCACCTGATCCAGGGCGGCCAGCCGGTCGAGGTGTTCGAACAGGCCCTGCGCCAGGTGGCGGCGGCCGAGGACTGAGCCCTTGCGTGGACAATGCGCCCTTTGCCCTGACGTCGGGGTGCCAGAGGGTTGTCCTTGTTCAAGAACCTGAGCTTGTTTCGCATCGGGGCCGCGTGGTCGGCCTCGTCCTCGCAGGTGGAAGACCTGCTGCAAAAGGATGTGTTCCTGCCCTGCGGGGCGTCGCAGCCGCAGTCGGCCGGCTGGGTGCCGCCCCGGGGCGAGGCCCACGGTCCGCTGCTCGAAGTGGTGGACGGCCAATGGGTGCTGCGCCTGAAGGTCGAGCGCAAGCTGCTGCCCGGCTCGGTGGTGCGTGAGCGCGCCGACGAGATCGCCGAGGGCATCGAGCACAGCACGGGCCGCAAGCCGGGGCGCAAGCAGATGAAGGAGCTGCGCGAGCAGGCCGCACTGGAACTGCTGCCTCAGGCCTTCGCGCGGGCGTCGACCCTGTGGGTGTGGATCGATCCGGCCCGGCATCTGCTGGCCATCGACACCAGCAGTGCTGCGCGTGCCGAGGACGTCATCACGCTGCTGGTGAAGGCCCTGCCGGGTTTCGAAGTCCGCCAGATCCACACGGCGCAGTCGCCCCAGGCGCTGATGTCGGACTGGCTGGTGAGCGGCGAGCCTGCGGCTGGTTTCACCGTGGACCGCGAATGCGAGCTGAAGTCGGCCGACGAGATGAAGTCGGTGGTGCGCTATGCCCGCCACCCGCTCGACACCGACGAGGTGCGCGCGCACATCCAGGCCGGCAAGCAGCCCACGCGGCTGGCGCTGACCTGGGCCGAACGCGTGTCCTTCGTGCTCACCGAAGGCCTGCAACTCAAGCGGCTGGACTTCCTGGACGGTGTGTACGAAGGCCGCCCCAGCGTGGGGGCTGACGAGGCCTTCGATGCCGATGTGGCGATTGCCACCGGCGAACTGCGCCGCCTCCTCCCCGACCTGATCGAAGCCCTGGGTGGCGAGCAGGAACCCGGTGTGACCGCGGCCGTGCCGGCCCCCGTGCTCGACACCACGCCGGTGGAGGCCGACGCGGCGCCCTGGTGAACGCTCAGCCCTGCTTGGCCTCTTCCTCGCCGTGGTGGAGCATCTCGGTGAGCTTCAGCCCGGTGAGCACCTTGGCGCCGTGCACCAGGTAGTACAGCACGCCAGCCATCATCAGCATCGAGGGCAGGGCGATCATCGGGTAGCTCACGAGCGTGAGCCGCCCCAGTTCCTCGTTGAAGGCCTCGGTGCCCGACGGGCTGGTGACGATCCAGCGCGCCAGGATGTAGTTCATCACCGACGAAAACGCAAAGGTGCCGGCCACCAGCAGCGTGCCGGTGCGCAGCCGCGCTTCAAAGGCGTTCACATTGCCGCGCTCTTCCAGGTGGCGGTGCACGCGGTGCACGTCGAGCACGGTGTCGTTGTAGACCAGGGCGCGGATCAGCGGCGTGCGCGTGAAGGCCGAGGCGAACACCACCAGCCCGATGATCCCAGGCACGGCGGCTTCCTTGACGGCCAGCCATTGGGTGTCGAGCTGCATCACGCCGATGCCGCCGGTGAGCAGCGTGCTCACCAGGCCCAGTGCCGCGATCCAGCTCAGGTGCCGGTTGCGGATACCGTCATACAGGCCCCAGCCCAGCGGGAAGGCCAGCGCCACCAGCAGCGCACGCACAGGCCCCAGGTCTTCGGCGCCGCTGAACTTCATCAGGATGACCGCCGGGATCACGATGGCGATCACGACTTCGAGCAGCGGGTTGGTCTGGCGCTTGGGTTTCATCGGACGGACTTCAGGACACAAACCCCATAGCTTAGCCGCCAGGGCGGGATGCCCCAGTGTCATGCAGGGTGATCACCCCCGCCTCGTGCAGCGCCTCGATCTCCCCGTCGCGGTAGCCCAGCTCGTGCAGCAGCTCGCCGCTGTGCTCGCCGATGGACGGCGGTGCGCGCCGCAGGGGAGGACGCTGTCCGTCGAGGGTGAGCGGGAGCAGGGGCACGGCGGTGTCCACGGCGTGGCCGCCGCCGTGGGTGTCGCCGGCCAGGTGCACCGGGGCCAGGCCGCCGGTGGCGCGCAGGTGGGGGTCGTCGAAGAGCTCGTGCGGGCGCGTGATGGGCGCAAACGGCAGGCCATGGGCCTCGAAGCGGCGCGCGATCTCGTCGGCCGGCAGGGGGGCCAGGTGGTCGCGCAATCGCGGGATCAGCCAGTCGCGCGCGCGCACACGGTCGTTGTTGCTGCGCAGCCGCTCGTCAGCCGCCAGCGCCTCCAGGCCGAAGGCGGCGCAGAAGGTGGCCCACTGCGCATCGGACACCACGGCCAGGAAGATCTGCCCGCCGTCCCGCGCGGTGAAGACGTCGTAGAGGCCCCAGGCCGAGATGCGCGCGGGCATGGGGGCGGCGGGGCGGCCCGTCACCGCGAACTGCATCATGTGCTGGGCCACGAGGAAGACGTTGTTCTCGAAGAGCGCGGCCTGTACCTCCTGGCCGCGGCCGGTCTTCTCGCGCCGGGCCAGCGCCGCCATCGCGCCCAGCGCACCGAAGAGGCCCCCCATGATGTCGTTCACGCTGCTGCCTGCGCGCAGCGGCTGGCCCGGTGGGCCGGTCATGTAGGCCAGCCCGCCCATCATCTGCACCACCTCGTCCAGCGCGGTGCGGTGCTCGTAGGGGCCGGGCAGGAAGCCCTTGTGCGACACGTAGACCAGCCGCGGGTTCAGGGCCGAGAGCGAGGGGTAGTCGAGCCCCAGTGCCGCCATGGCGCCGGGCTTGAAGTTCTCGCAGAACACGTCGGCTGTGGCCACGAGCCGCAGCAGCACCTCGCGCCCGCGCGCATCCTTCAGGTCCACCGCAAGGCTGCGCTTGTTGCGGTTGAACATCGCGAAGAAGCCCGCGCCCGAGCCCAGCAGCCGGCGCGTGGGGTCGCCGCCGGGAGGCTCGATCTTGATGACGTCGGCACCCAGGTCGCCCAGCAGCAGACCGCAGCTCGGGCCCATCACCATGTGCGTGAGCTCGACCACCCGCAGGCCGGCATACGGCAGGTGATCGTCGGAAGGGTCCGTCGGGTTCATGGGGCTGGACAGTGCGCTGGCATGCAAGCATAGTCCAGCCGGTTCCATTGATTGCGCACACCATGACGAAAGCCTCCACCGCCACCGTGTCCACCCTGTCCGCCTACGACGGCACGCTGCTGAGCCTGCGCACCTGGCCGGCACCCGAGGGCCGTGTGCGTGGCACCGTGCTGATCGTGCACGGTTTGGGCGAGCACAGTGCGCGCTACGAGCACGTGGCCACGCGTCTGCGCGAGTGGGGCTTCCAGGCGGTGGGCTACGACCATCGGGGCCATGGCCTGTCGCTGGGCCCGCGTGGCAGCCTGCAAAAGGACGACGACCTGCTCACCGACCTGGCCACCGTGATCGATCCGGTGCGCGAGCAGCATCCTGGGCCCTTTCTGCTCTTCGGCCACAGCATGGGCGGGCTCACGGTGGCGCGGTTCGTGGCGGGTGAGCTGCGCCCGGTGGATGCCGTGATGCTGTCCTCGCCGGCCCTGGACATCGGCCTGTCGACGCTGCAGCGCGGGGCGCTCAAGGCCAGCTACAGCCTCACGCCCACGCTGCAGCTGCCCAACGGCCTGGACGCGAACGGCGTTTCGCGCGATGCCGACGAGGTGGTCGCCTACAAGAACGACCCGCTGGTGCACGACAAGATCACGCCGCGGCTGGTGAATTTCATGCTGCAAGGGGGTGAGTTCGTGCGCGCCCGCGCCCCGCAGTGGAAACACCCAACGCTGCTGATGTGGGCCGGGGCCGACCGCCTGGTGCGCCCGGCTGGCAGCGCCACCTTTGCGGCCCTGGCACCGAAGGACCTGGTGCAGGCGCACCCCTTCGAGGGCTACTTCCACGAGCTGGTGAACGAGCCGCTGGAGGCCCGCGAGAAGGTCTTCGACACGATGCGCGGCTGGCTGGACGAGCGCTTCCCGCGCACCCAGGGATAGTTGTCGGGATCGTTCACACCTGAAACATCCCCGCTGAAACATACCCAGATCGGCACGTCCGGGGTGTCCGGCCTACACTGTGCGGATTCCTCCTGACGCCGTTCCAAGGAGCCCCGCATGAACGCCCCCGACCGCCTGCCGCTCAACCCCCTGGCCGACCCCGACGGCCTGCAAGCCTTCGTCAACGAGACCTGGGACCGCGAGATCGTCCCGCTGCTGTCCGACTACATCGCGATCCCCGCGAAGTCGCCGGCCTTCGACCCGCAGTGGGTGCACAACGATCATCTCGAGACCGTGGTGCGCAATGCGGCGGCCTGGGTGGAAAGCAAGAAGGTCGCGGGCCTGACGCTGGAGGTGGTGCGCCTCGCCGACGCCGCCGGGCGGCCGCGCACGCCGGTGATCTTCTTCGAGGTGCCCGCCACGAAGACGGGCAGTACCGACACCGTGCTGATGTACGGCCACCTCGACAAGCAGCCCGAATTCAGCGGCTGGCGTTCCGACCTCGGCCCCTGGACGCCCAAGTACGAGGACGGCAAGCTCTATGGCCGCGGCGGGGCCGATGACGGGTATGCCGTCTATGCCTCCATCACCGCGCTGCTGGCCCTGCAGCGCCAGGGCATCCCCCACCCGCGCGTGGTGGGGATCATCGAGACCTGCGAGGAAAGTGGCTCCTACGACCTGCCGGCCTACATCGACGCCTTGCGCCCACGCCTGGGCGAGGTGAGCCTGGTGGTGTGCCTCGACTCCGGCGCCGGCAATTACGACCAGCTGTGGCTCACCACCTCGCTGCGCGGCATGGTCAGCGGCGTGCTCAAGGTGGAGGTGCTCACCGAAGGCGTGCACTCGGGCGATGCCAGCGGCCTGGTGCCCTCGAGCTTCCGCATCCTGCGCCGCCTGCTCGACCGCCTGGAGGACAGCGCCACCGGCCGCCTGTTGCCCGAGAGCTTCCACTGCGAGATCCCGGCCGAACGCATCGACCAGGCCCAGGCCACCGCGCAGATCCTGGGTGACGAGGTCTGGAAGCGCTTCCCCTGGGCCTGCGGCGCCGACGGCGCCTTCACCCTGCCCACCACCACCGACCCCGCCGAAGCCCTGCTGCGCCGCACCTGGAAACCCACGCTCAGCGTGACCGGCGCCGAAGGCTTCCCCGCCCTGGGCAATGCCGGCAACGTGCTGCGCCCCTACACGGCCTTCAAGCTGTCGCTGCGCCTGCCCCCGCTGGTGGATGGCGCAAAGGCCGCGCAGGAACTGAAAGCCCTGCTCGAAGCCGACCCGCCTCACCAGGCCAAGGTCACCTTCCACAGCGACCATGGCGCGGCCACCGGCTGGAACGCGCCCACGCTCGCGCCCTGGCTGCACCAGGCGCTGGATACGGCGTCGCAATCCTTCTACGGTGCGCCGGTGGGCTTCATCGGCCAGGGCGGCACCATTCCCTTGATGAGTTTGCTGCAGCAGGGCTTCCCCAAGGCGCAGATGATGGTCTGCGGCGTGCTGGGCCCCAAGAGCAATGCCCACGGGCCCAACGAATTCCTGCACGTGCCCTATGGCAAGAAGCTCACTGCGGCCGTGGCCGGCGTGATGGCGGCGATGCCCTGAAGGAAGAACGATGAAGCTGATGCGCCACGGCGAACGCGGCCGCGAACGCCCGGCCCTGGTCGATGCCCAAGGCCAGGTGCGCGACCTCTCCGGCGTGATCCCCGACATCACCGCGCAGACGCTCATGCCCGAAGGGCTGGGCCTGCTGCGACGGGTCGATCCCTCCACGCTGCCGGTCATCGCCTCGCCCGGGCGCATCGCGCCGCCCTGGTCGGGCCTGGGCAAGTTCGTCTGCGTGGGCCTGAACTACAGCGACCACGCGGCCGAGGCCGGCATGCCCGTGCCCAAGGAACCCATCCTCTTCCTCAAGCCCAACGACTGCGTGGTGGGCGCGAACGACACCGTCGTGCTGCCGCAGGGCTCGCTCAAGGGCGACTGGGAGGTGGAGCTGGGCATCGTGATCGGCCGCACGGCGCGCTACGTGAGCGAAAGCGAAGCGCTGCAGTATGTGGCTGGCTATTGCGTGGTGAACGACGTGTCCGAACGCGAGTACCAGCTCGAACGCGGCGGCCAGTGGGACAAGGGCAAGGGCTGCGACACCTTCGGCCCGGTGGGCCCCTGGCTCGTCACCGCCGACGAGGTGGGCGACCCGCAGACCCTGGACCTGTGGCTCGACCTCAACGGCGAGCCGCGCCAGCGCGGCAGCACCCGCACCATGGTCTTCGGCGTGGCCGAACTCGTGAGCTACATCAGCCGCTTCATGACCCTGCGTCCCGGCGACCTCATCACCACCGGCACGCCCCCCGGCGTGGGCATGGGCGCCAAGCCCCCGCGCTTCCTGCGCGACGGCGACGAACTGCGCCTGGGCATCACCGGCCTGGGCGAGCAGCACCAGCGCGTGCGCGCCTGGGATGCGTCGCTGCTGCGCGACTGAAGCGCAGGATCAGGCCGCGGCCACGCGCCGCTGGGCCATCAGCCACAGGATGCCGGCAACCACCAGGGCCACGGGCAGCAGCGAGCCCCAGTTGAGCCAGGTCCAGCCCTGCGAGGTGATGAGTGCGCCCGAGGCGAAGGACGTGACGGCCGTCGTGCTCATCACCCAGAAGTCCATCGCGGCCTGGGCGGTGGTGCGTTCCTCGGGGCGGTAGGCCTCGGTGAAGAGCGTCGTGCCCCCCACGTAGAGGAAATTCCAGCCCACGCCCAGCAGCAGCAACGCGACGAGGAACTGCATCAGGTCCACCCCCGACAGGGCCACGGCGATGCACCCTAGGTTGAGCGTCACACCGGCCCACAGCACCTTGATCACACCGAAGCGCTTGATCAGGTGGCCGGTGAAGAAGCTGGGCACGAACATGCCCAGCACATGCCACTCCAGCACCAGCGCGGTGTGGCGGAACTCGTGGTGGTGGTGCTGCATGGCGATCGGTGTGGCGGCCATCAGCAGGTTCATCACGCCAAAGCCCAGCGCAGCACACATCACCGCCACGATGAAGACCGGCTGTCGCGCGATCTCGCGCAAGGGGCGCCCCGGGCGAGCCGGGTCGGCCTTGGGCAGGGCAGGAAAGTGGATGAAGCTCAGCACGGCGAGCGACAGCAGCGCCACGCCGGCCAGCGCGGCATAGGCGCCAGCGAAGGGGACGCTGAACCAGTCGCGGGTGTAGTGCGCCAGGTTGGGGCCGATGACGGCGCCCAGGATGCCGCCGGCCAACACCCAGGAGATGGCCTTTTCCTTCGCGGCCGGCGGCACCAGCTCGACGGCCGCAAAGCGGTAGAGCGCGGCATTGGCGTTGTAGTAGCCGGCAATGACCGTGGCCGCCACCAGCAGCCAGAACTGGCTCGTGGCCGCCGCGTAGGCGCACAGCGCGGCCGCGCCGATGGCCACCAGGAGCCCGGCCTGGAAGGACCGCTTGCGGCCCCAGGCCCGCTGCGTGCGGGCCACCACCCCGGTGGCCAGGGCACCGCCCACCACATAGCCCATCACCGGCAGGGTGGCCATCCAGGCCACCGGCGCCAGCGCCAGCCCCACCAGCCCGTTGATGGCGATGAAGGTGACGTTGTTGGTCATGAAGAAGCCCTGACACAGCGTCAGGAGCCAGAGGTGGCGGTTCATGGCAGTGGTTCGGGGACGGGGTGCCCCGAGTGTCGCCTCAAACGTGAACGGCCGTCAGACCACTGCAAGGGCCGCGAGCACGGCCAGTGGGGCGGTTTCGGCGCGCAGCACGCGCGGGCCCAGGTTCACGGGGCGGTGGCCGTGCGAGCGCGCCAGGTCTTCCTCGGCGGGGCTCAGGCCGCCTTCGGGGCCGCTCAGCAGCACCAGGGCGGCTTCGGCCGGCAGTTCGCGCAGGGCCTGCGGCAGCGGCAATGCGTCGTCCCGCAGGCTGAGCACCCAGCGCGTGGCACCGGCATCGAGGGCCGCCAGGCCCTCCCGCAGCGGCTGCACCCCATGAACGGCGGGCACGCGGGTGCGCCCGCTCTGTTCGGCCGCAGCCACGGCCACGCCCTGCCAGTGGGACTGCTTCTTCTGAGCGCGTTCGCCGGCCAGGCGCAGCACCGAGCGCTCGCACACCAGGGGCGCAAAGGCGGCCGCCCCAAGTTCGGTGGCCTTTTCCACCAGCCAGTCCATGCGCTCGTTGGCGGGCATGCCCGCGGCCAGCGTCACGTGCCTGGGCAGCTCGCGGTCGGTGTCCAGGGCGTGGTCGATGCGGACGTCCACGTCCTGGCGGCCCATGCGCGTGACGGTGGCGGTCCACTCGCCACCCTGGCCGTTGAAAAGGACAAGACCGTCACCGGGTTGCAGGCGAAGCACCTGCACGTGCCGGGACGGTCCGGGGGGGAGGGTCAGCGACTGGCCGGGGGCCAGTGGGAGATCGACGAAAAGACGGGGCATCGCTTGGCACACTGCAGGCAAGACCGCAGTGTGCCAAAGCCGGGCCCGTCACAGGGTGGCTTCGCCGCCGAAGTTCACGCCGTTGCGCAGCGCTTCGCGGGCCTCGGCGCGCACTTCGGCGCGGGTCGTGGTGTTGGAGGCCGTGGCATCCGGAAACACCGTGGCTTCGCCGGCGAAGAGGACGTCGCGGTCGGCAGCGGCCGCCTGGGCCTTCACCTCGGCGCGGGTCAGGGTCGAGGCCGGTGCCTCGGGGAACACGGTGGCTTCCTGAGCCAGGGCGCCAAAGGAGGCGGTGAGGGCGACGACAGCGGCGATGAGCGACTTGTTCATGATGGGATCCTTTCGATTCGTGAGGGGCCCGTCGACTTGGTCGGGCCTGGAAGTCCATACGCGAGAGGCGGCAGGGATGGATGCATCCCTGCTGGCCGCAGGGGGATCAGCTGCCCGAGCGTTGGGCACGCACGTGGGCGATGGCTTCGGCACGCACTTCCTCACGGGTGCGCACGCTGGCGAAGCGCTCCTCGGGGAAGTAGGTGGCTTCGCCGCCGAAGCTGAAGCCTTCGCTCAGGGCCTGGCGCGCCTCGGCACGCACTTCGGCGCGGCTGCGGCTGGCGGCGACGGGCGCATCGGCGAAGACGGTGGCCTCACCGGCGAACACGACGGCGCGGTCCACATTCTGCAGTTGCGCCTTCACTTCGGCCCGGCTGAATTGGGAGGTGGTGGGAATCTCGAAAACCGTGGCTTCCTGGGCGAAGGCGCCAGCAGCGAAACCAGCGGAGAGGACGGCGGCGATCAGGGTCTTGGCGTTCATGACGAGAGCTCCATATTGAGGGTTTCCGAATCGGGCCGGACGGGCTCATCCTGAGCGGCCCCTCGGTGAACCGGCCGTCTTGTGGAGGGCATCGGGTTCATCGATGGGATGAACTTTAGGTGTTAACCCTGAACGGAAAAACGTCTTGGACTTCAATGAACAATTGCGGAATCTGCAAGGAACTCAGGACTTGAAATGGATCGATTGCACTCCATGCGCATATTCGCGAAGGTGATCGAGGTGGGCGGCTTTGCGGCTGCTGCGCGCGCCCTGGACCTTTCGGCCGCCGTGGTCACCCGGGCGGTGGCCGACCTGGAAGCCCATCTGGGGGCCCGGCTGATCCAGCGCACCACGCGCCGCCTGAGCCTGACGGACACGGGCGAGGCCTACCTCGACCGGGTGCGGCAGATCCTGTCGGACGTCGAAGAGGCCGAGGCCCTGGCTCAGGCGGCGGTGCGCGAGCCGGCCGGCCACCTGCGTGTGGTGTGCCCACCGGCCTTTGCCGTGCACCAGCTCGCCAAGCACTTGCCGCGGTTCCGGGCGCGCTACCCGCAGGTCTCGCTCGAGCTCACCGTGCCCGGGCCGGTGGAGACCGTGCACGAGTCCCATGATGTGAGCATCCTGATGCTGGGCACCAAGCCCCTGGACGGGCATTTCGTCGCCAAGCGACTGGCCCGCTCCGAGGTGATCACCTGTGCGGCGCCCGAGTACCTCGACCGGCGAGGGCGGCCGCTGCACCCCGCGGACCTGGCCGGGCATGATTCCCTGCTGCCCCCGCCCAGCATCCTGCAAGGAGGCATCAGTTTCCAGCGGGGGGGTGGCCCTCCGGGGCATGCCGACGAGACCTTCGTCTACGAACCGCAGGCCACGGTCCTGAGCACCTCGCACCTGGACACCACCTATGCGGCCGCCCTCGCGGGCATGGGCATCGCCGGGTTGCCGTCCTTCGTCGTGGCCGACGCCCTGCTGGAGCATGCGCTGGAGCGGGTGCTGCCGCAATGGCAGGTGCTGACCACCCAGATCTACGCCGCCATCCCCACGCGCAAGCACCTGCCGGTGCGCACGCGGGTGTTTCTCGATTTTCTCGTCGACACTTTTGGTGGAGAGGACCGCGATCCCTGGCTGGCGGCTGCAGGCTGCGAAACGCCCGGCAACTGGTGCGGCCCGGCCGCAGGGGAGATCGCGCTGCGGGCGGCGATGGCCTGACTCAGAAGGTGTAGCCCACCTGGCGGTGTTCGCCTGCCACCTTCTCGAGCAGCTGGGCAAGCGCTGCGAACTCGCGGTAGCGGCTGGCCACGCGGTGGGCATGGCGCCACACCAGCGGCAGGTCCTTCAGGTAGCCCTCCTTGCCGTCGCGGTGATAGAGGCGGCAGAAGATGCCCAGCACCTTCAGGTGGCGCTGCAGGCCCATCCATTCCATGTCGCGCCAGAACTCGCCGAAGTCGGCGTGTACCGGCAGCGCGGCGCGACGCGCCGCCTCCCAGTAGCGCACGGCCCAGTCGATCTGCCGGGCCTCGTCCCATTCGACATAGGCGTCGCGCAGCAGCGAGACGAGATCGTAGGTGATGGGGCCCCAGACGGCGTCCTGGAAGTCGAGCACGCCCGGGTTGGTGGCCGCGCCAGGCTCGCCGCACACCATCAGGTTGCGGCAGTGGTAGTCACGGTGCACCAGCACGGCTGGCTGGGCCAGGGCGTTGGCCAGCAGGTGCTCGAAGCTGCGTTCGAGCACGGCCTGTTCCTTCTCGGTCAGCACCAGGCCCTGGTGGCGGCCGATGTACCAGTCGGGAAAGAGCTGCATCTCGCGCAGCAGGAGCGCGCGATCGTACGCCGGCACCTGTGTCGCGGCCGGGATGCCCTGCAGCTTGACGAGGGCCTCCAGCGCATCACGGTACAAGGTCTGCGCCTGCTCCGGCCGGGTCGTCAGCGCCTGCAGATAGGTGGTGGAGCCCAGATCGGACAACAGCATGAAGCCTTCGGCCTCGTTCCAGGCCAGTACCTCGGGGGCCTGCAGACCGCCCGCACGCAGCAGACCGGCCAGCTGGACGAAGGGGCGGCAGTCTTCGTGGGCCGGGGGCGCATCCATCACGATGCAGGGCCCCCGGGGACTGTCCAGTCGCAGGTAGCGGCGAAAGCTTGCGTCGGCACTGGCCGGGCGCACCGAGTCCAGCCTGAGTTCCAGGGGGGCCAGGCTTCGCACCCAGGCTTCGAAGGCCTGCTGGCGGACTGGGTCGCTCCAGGACACCGACGGGATCGGCGTGGCAGAGGGGGCGGCAACAGGCTCGGTCGGAGTCATGCGCAGGTCGTGAAATAATCGATCGATTCTACAAACCCCCGCCGGCGCGTTCGGCGGACAAAGCTCGCAGCTTCGCTTTGCCACGCCTCGCCCTGTCTGCTCGTCGATCGCCGTTGGCCTGGGCCCTGGCCTGCACCTGCGCAGCAGCGGCGCCCGCCGCAGACGCGCCGGCGGAGGGGCCGATCGTCCTGAGGGCCCAGACCCTGAGCGGACAGGCCGGGGGGCCCACCGTGGCCCAGGGCGAGGTGTCGCTCTCGCAAGGGCCGCTGGAGATCGAGGCCGACCGCCTCGAGTACGACCCGGCCTCCGGCGTGGCCAAGGCCCAGGGGGAGGTGGTCGTGCGCCGCGACGGCAACGTCTTCCGTGGCCCCGAACTGCAGTTGCAGGTCGAGCGCTACGAGGGGTTCTTTCTGCACCCGGCGTATCACTTCGAGGTCACCGGAGCGGGAGGGCGGGCGGCCCGGCTCGACTTCCTGGGGCGCGACCGTGTGGCGGCCATCGACGCGACCTACTCCAGCTGCACACCGGACGACGCCGGCCACTACGCCTGGGTGCTCGAAGCCAGCGGCGTGAAGCTCGATTTCGAGAACAACGAAGGCGTGGCCACCGGCGCCGTGCTGCGCTTCTACGGCGTGCCCATCCTCGGGGCGCCGGTGCTGAGCTTTCCCATCACCGACGCGCGCAAGTCGGGCTGGCTGCCGCCTTCGATCAACCTCGACAGCCGCAGCGGCCTGGAAGTGGCGGTGCCCTACTACTGGAACATCGCGCCCCAGCTGGACATGACGCTCACGCCCAGCCTGTCCACGCGCCGCGGCGCCGGGCTGGGCAGCGAGCTGCGCTACCTGCTGCCGAACCACTCGGGCGAGTTGCAGCTCGAACTGCTGCCCAACGACCGGACGACCGGCGAACGTCGCGACCTGCTGCACCTGCAGCATCGCGGGGCCCTGCCGCTGGAAGGGCGTTACCGCTGGACCCACACCCGCGCGTCCGATGACGACTACTGGAAGGATTTCGAACGCAACATCCCCAGCCTCACGCCGCGGCTGCTGGCCAGCGACCTGCGCACCGACTGGGGCGGGGCGGGGCGCTGGCAGGCCTACGCCCGTGCGCAGCGCTGGCAAGTGCTGCAGGATCTGAATGCGCCGATCGACGCCCCTTACGATCGCGCACCCCAACTGGGGCTGCGCCGCAGCTGGGGCGCAGCCGTGGGGCCGAGCCTCGACCTCGAACTCGAATACAACCGTTTCGAGCTCCACGACACCGCCGCCGGTCGGCCCGAGGGGCAGCGCATGCATGCGCTCGGGCGCCTGTCCTGGCCGCTGCTGGACACGCCCGGCGCCTTTCTCACCCCGCGACTGGACTTCAATGCCGCCAGCTACCGCCTGGACGAGCCCAGCCTGAGCGGCGGGCGCGATCGCGCGTCCCGGTTCATCCCCAGCGTCAGCCTCGACGGCGGCTTGCGCTTCGAGCGCGATGCCACCTGGCTCGGCCGCAACTACCTCCAGACGCTCGAGCCGCGGCTGCTCTTCGTCCACACCCCCTTTCGCGAGCAGGCCGACCTGCCCAATTTCGACAGCGCGGGCAAAGACCTGAACTTCACGACGCTGTTCGACGCCAACCCGTTCTCGGGGGTGGACCGGGTGGCCGACGCGCGCCAGGTCACGGCCGGCGTCGATTCCCGCCTCATCGACCCCTCCTCCGGCGCCGAGGTGCTGCGCCTGGGTGTGGCCCAACGCTATCTGTTCGCCGACCAGCGCATCACGCCCGAAGGGGTGCCCTTCACCCAGCGCTCCAGCGACCTGTTGCTGCTGGGGTCGACCAACGTCATCCCATCCTGGATTCTGGGCGGGTCGGTGCAGTACAACCCCGAGATCAAGCGCACCGCCCGCTCCACCCTGTCGGCACGCTACTCGCCCGGTCCGTTCCGCACGCTCAGCGCCCGCTACAGCCTGGTGCGCAACGCGAGCGAGCAGGTCGATGTCGGCTGGCAATGGCCGGTGTATGCGGGCGCCGGGCGGGGGGCGGGCGATGGTTGCGGCGGGCGCTGGTACAGCGTGGGCCGCTTCAACTACAGTCTGGCCGAGTCCCGCATCACTGACTCGCTGCTGGGTTTCGAGTACGACTCGGGCTGCTGGATCGGCCGGGTGGTGGCCGAGCGGCGCTCCACCGGCCAGCAGGAGGCCGTCACCCGGCTGATGCTGCAGCTGGAGTTCGTGGGCCTGTCGCGGCTGGGCAGCAACCCCTTGCGGACCTTGAAGGACAATATCCCCGGTTACCAGCTGCTGCGCGAGTGAACGCGCGGTCGGCATCTGCATCTCATGCCCATGACCCCAAACTTTCTGAGGCGCCTCCTTCCGCACGGCGCTCGCGTCCTGGCCGCCCCGCTGGTGCTGGCCGGTGCCCTGCTGGCCCCTGCGTTGTCCGTGGCCCAACTGGCCTCGCCAGCGCGTGGCGACTACATCGTGGCCGTGGTCAACCAGGAGCTCGTGACCTACAGCGACGTCATGCGCCGCCTGCAGGCCATCGAGCAGGAGGCGGCACGCAGCGGCGCACGCCTGCCTGCGCGCGAGCAACTGGTCAATGAGGTGGTCAATGCGCTGATCGACGACCGCGCCCAGCTGTCCCACGCCCGGGATACCGGCCTGCGGGTGGACGAGGCCGAACTCGACCGGGCCGTGGCCAACGTGGCCGCACAGAACCAGCTCACCCCGGCCCAGCTGCGCGATCGCCTGGCTGCCGAGGGGCTCGACTACGCACGCTTCCGCACCAACCTGCGTGACCAGATCCTGCTCCAGCGAGTGCGCGAGCGTGAGGTGCAGGGCCGTATCCGGGTCACCGAAGCCGAGATCGACAGCCACTTGGCCGAGCTGCGTGCGCAGCGCTCGGGTGCCCAGGAGTACGACATCGCCCAGCTGCTCGTGGCGGTGCCCGAGGGGGCCAGTGACGCCGTCGTGGCCGAGCGGCGCGCCAAGGCCGAAGGACTGCTGGCGCGGGCTCGGGCCGGAGAGGACTTCGCCGCCCTGGCGCGGGCGCATTCGGAGGGGGCAAACCGTGCCGAAGGCGGTCGTCTCGGCCTGCGACCTGCCGCGCGGCTGCCGGAGCTGTTTCTCGCCGCCGTCGAGCCGCTGAAAGCCGGCGACGTGGCGCCCGCCCTGGTGCGATCGGGGGCCGGTTTTCACGTGCTGAAGCTGCTCGATCGCCAGGGCGGCAGCGCCGATACCATCACGCAGACGCGCGCGCGCCACATCCTGCTGCGTCTGTCGCCCCAGCTCAGTGCCGAGACCGCTTTGCGGCGGCTGGCCGAGTACAAGCGGCGTGTCGAACAGGGCGAAGCCGGCTTCGCACAGCTGGCGCGCGAGTTCTCCGAAGACGGCAGTGCCCCGCAAGGCGGGGACCTGGGCTGGGCCAGCCCGGGCCAGTTCGTGCCCGAGTTCGAGCGTGTGATGACCGCCCTGCCCACCGGACGGCTTTCCGAGCCCTTCCTGTCGCGTTTCGGCGCCCACCTGATGCAGGTCACCGACCGCCGCCAGGCCCAGGTGGACCCGCGCGAACAGCGCGAACTGGCCCGCAACGTCCTGCGCGAACGCAAGTACGAGGAAACCTACGAAGAATGGGCCCGCGAGATCCGCGAGCGCGCCTTCATCGACATCCGCATCCAGCCACAGCTGTGAAGCACGCCCCGCGCAAGCGCTTCGGCCAGCACTTCCTCACCGACACGTCGGTGCTCGACGCCATCGTGCGGGCCATCGACCCCTGTCCTGGCGAGGCCCTGGTGGAGATCGGCCCGGGGCTCGGGGCTCTGACCGACCCGCTGGTGTCGCGCTGCGAGCGGCTGACGGTGATCGAACTCGACCGTGACCTGGCCGCGCGCCTGCGCAAGCGAGCTGAGCTTCAGGTGATCGAGGCCGACGTGCTCACCGTGGACTTCAGTGCGCTGGCCCGCGAACGCGGTCAGCGCCTGCGCGTGGTGGGCAACCTGCCTTACAACATCTCCTCGCCGATCGCCTTCCATCTGCTCGCGCATGTGGAGGCCATCGTCGACCAGCACTTCATGCTGCAGAAGGAAGTGGTCGATCGCATGGCGGCCTCGCCGGGCGACAAGGACTACGGGCGGCTGAGCGTGATGCTGCAGTGGCGCTACGACATCGAATCGCTCTTCGAGGTGCCGCCGGAGGCCTTCGACCCGCCGCCGCGCGTCGATTCAGCCGTGGTGCGCATGCTGCCGCTGCCCACGCCGCCGGCCGTCGATGCCACGCTGCTGAGCGAACTGGTGGCCGTGGCCTTCTCGCAGCGGCGCAAGCTCTTGCGCCACACCCTGGGCCGCTGGCTCGAGGCGCGCAGCTTTCCCGGCCACTTCGACGTGCAGCGTCGCGCCGAGGAAGTGCCGGTGGCCGAGTACGTGTCGCTGGCCCAGGCCTGCGCGGGCTGAGCAAAGAAAAAGCGGCTCGAAGGAGCCGCTTGGGGGTTGGGTGACAGCTGCGCCTGGTCAGGCGGCCACCAGCCACGCCGAGGTGTCGAACGCGCTGCTCATCATCGGCATGTGCGTGCCGAAGCTGGGGCCGGTGGTCTTGACCGCCTTGGCAGCCGGCTTCACCGTGATTTCGCTCTGGGCCATCTCGCTGGCCCGCTCCCATGACCCGATTTCCTGGGAGCGGGCTACAGAAAAGAATAGAAACATCGGAAGGGGACTTTCCGATCCCCCCAGAAGTCGGCCGCATCGCGGAAGACATCGAGCAGCTGCTCGCGGGCTTCCCGGTCGAAGCGGGGGTTGTCGGGAATCTGCTCCAGCACCACGATGAAGCCCGGCTGCGGGCCCGACTTGTTCACCAGGTCGGTCAGGCAGTCGTACAAGGCGTCAAAGTTCTTGCCGAAATGCGCCGGGAACAGAAAGGCCTCGGCGATGCCTTCCAGCACCTCCTGCTTGGTCTGGGTCTGGCCCAGGTTGGCATACAGGAAGTGCTGACCGGTGTCTTGTGCGGCCCGCATCAGGTCCTCCACCCGGAAGGCCCGGATGGATTGGACGATGTTCGGACGGACGGTCTGCAAAAGCATGGTCACGATCCTCTTTGCTTCAAAAGCGGCTCATTCGATGATCCGGCGAAAGCTCGCGTAATGGTCATCGGTGTAGTAACAGACTTCAGGCTTCGTGGGCGGCACCCCACCGCAGACGATGCGCCGCGCTCCGCGGTGCCGCACGCCTGGCGTCCTGACCGTGTACTCGCGGTAATGCCCACGAGGCTTGGCCGGCAACAACCGCTCGCGGTTGAAGAACACGGTTCCGTCCTTGTCGTAGGGGAAGGGGCCTCCCGACAAGATGAGACGGTGGGTGTCCTGGGCTTGCCGCGGCAAGTCGGCCAGTGCGACGGCAAAGCTGTCCGCGGGACGGCTGCCGGGTGCGGGCCCCTTGGCCAACGATGCACCCTGACCCAGAGCGATCGCTGTGACTGCGGCGGTAGTGGCTCCTAACTTGCGGAGCGACTGCCACCGAAGTGACCATGCAGCGGTTGCCACGGGTTTTCCCTGAATCCTGAAGCTGTCATGGTACCGAATCGGCACCAAAACCACAAGGCTGTGCCTCAAATTTCAGCAGGATCGCAAGGCCTTCGAGGGTTTGAGTGTGAGCGTACACTTCATCAGAAGCATCCGTGAGCAAATGTTTTCGTCTTGACGATCGACGCTCTGAGTGCGCGCTCAGCGGCCGGCGTTGGCGTCGGCCACGGCCAGGGCGGTCATGTTCACGATGCGGCGCACGGTGGCCGACGGGGTGAGGATGTGCACCGGCTGGGCGGCCCCCAGCAGCACCGGCCCGATGGCGATGCCGCCGCCGGCAGCCGTCTTGAGCAGGTTGTAGCTGATGTTGGCGGCATCGATGTTGGGCAGCACCAGCAGGTTGGCCTCGCCGCTGAGGGTGGTGTTGGGCATCAGGGCCTTGCGGGCGGCCGCATCGAGGGCCACGTCGCCGTGCATCTCGCCGTCGATCTCCAGCCACGGCGCCTGGACCCGGATCAGCTCCAGGGCCTGGCGCATCTTCACCGCCGAAGGCTGGTTGCTGGAGCCGAAGTTGGAGTGCGACAGCAGCGCGGCCTTGGGCTGGATGCCGAAGCGCAGCATCTCCTCGGCGGCCAGAACGGTGATTTCGGCCAGTTGCTCGGCGCTCGGGTCGTGGTTGACATGGGTGTCGACGAGGTAGACCTGGCGTCCGGGCAGGATGAGGCCGTTCATGCAGGCGTAGGTCTTCACGCCCGCCCGCCGGCCGATCACCTGGTCGATGTACTGCAGGTGCATGGCCGTGGTGCCCCAGGTGCCGCACAGCATGCCGTCCACCTCGCCCTTGTGCAGCAGCATGGCGCCGATGAGGGTGAGGCGGCGGCGCATCTCGATCTTGGCGAGCTGCTGGGTCACGCCCTTGCGCTCGGTCATGCGGTGGTAGGTCTGCCAGTAGTCGCGGTAGCGGTGGTCGAACTCGGTGTTGACCACGTCATAGTCGCGGTCTTGCTGCAGGCGCAGGCCGAAGCGTTCGACGCGCTGGGCGATGACCTCGGGGCGACCGATCAGCGTGGGGCGGGCCAGTTGCTCGTCCACCACGACCTGCACGGCGCGCAGCACGCGTTCCTCCTCGCCCTCGCAGTAGACGATGCGCTTGTTCCTGGCGCGCTTGGCCACGTTGAAGATGGGCTTCATTGTCGTGCCCGAGGCATAGACGAAGCTCTGCAGCTTCTCCCGATAGGCGTCGAGGTCGGCGATGGGCCGGGTGGCCACGCCCGAGTCGGCCGCCGCCTTCGCCACGGCCGGCGCGATGCGCATCATCAGCCGCGGGTCGAAGGGCTTGGGGATCAGGTACTCCGGGCCGAAGCTCAGCGTGGCACCGGCATACGCGGCGGCCACCACCTCGCTCTGCTCGGCCTGGGCCAGTTCGGCGATCGCATGCACGGCCGCCACTTCCATCTCGTCGGTGATGGTCGTGGCCCCGGAGTCCAGCGCCCCACGAAAGATGTAGGGGAAGCACAGGACGTTGTTGACCTGGTTGGGATAGTCGGTGCGGCCGGTGGCCATGATGGCATCGTCGCGCACGGCCTTCACTTCCTCCGGCGTGATTTCCGGATTGGGGTTGGCCAGGGCCAGAATGAGCGGCTTGGGGGCCATCTTTGCCACCATCTCCGGCTTGAGCACGCCGCCAGCCGACAGGCCCAGGAAAATGTCGGCGCCCTCGATCACCTCGGCCAGGGTGCGTTGCGCGGTGTCCTGGGCGAACTGGGCCTTGTCCGGGTCCATCAGCTCGGTACGGCCCTGGTAGACCACGCCGGCCAGGTCGGTGACCCAGATGTTTTCACGCGGAATCCCCAGCTTCACCAGCAGGTTCAGGCAGGCCAGGGCGGCGGCCCCGGCGCCGGAGGTGACGAGCTTGACCTTCTTGAGATCCTTGCCCACCACCTTCAGGCCGTTGATGATGGCCGATCCGACGACGATGGCCGTGCCGTGCTGGTCGTCGTGGAAGACGGGGATCTTCATGCGCTCGCGCAGCTTGCGCTCGACGTAGAAGCAGTCCGGCGCCTTGATGTCCTCGAGGTTGATGCCGCCGAAGCTGGGCTCGAGCGAGGCGATGATGTCCACCAGTTTGTCGAGGTCGTGCTTTTCGTTGATCTCGAGGTCGAAGACGTCGATGCCGGCGAACTTCTTGAACAGCACGCCCTTGCCTTCCATCACCGGCTTGGCCGCCAGCGGACCGATGTCGCCCAGGCCCAGCACGGCGGTGCCGTTGGTGACCACCGCGACCAGGTTGCCCCGCGAGGTGTAGCGGAAGGCGTTCGCCGGATCCGCCACGATCTCTTCGCAGGCGGCCGCCACGCCGGGGGAATAGGCCAGGGCCAGGTCGCGCTGGTTGACGAGCTGCTTGGTGGCGGCGATCGCCACCTTGCCTGGGGTCGGAAACTCGTGGTATTCGAGTGCAGCCTGGCGCAGTTCGGCGCGTTTGTCTTCGGCGGAGGGCATCGTGATCCTTCGTGAACTCGGCGGGGCGGGCCGCTGCAGACCGCAGGCGGTGGCCAGGGATTGTAGGAGCCGGCCCGACGATCGGCGTGCGCTTGGCGCATGAACCGATGCGAGTCCGGCATCACGCGCCAGTGTGCCGAAACCTGGCGGACCGGCCGATTCGCAATAGTGCGTAGGCGCTTGGGGCGTGAGGCGGCGGATAGTGTGAAGGCTGCCGCCCGGCCGGCAGCACAGCGGTCACAATGCCATGATGTCCACCGAGCTTCCCTCCCCGCTGCGGCCGCGCCATCGGCGCCGGTTGATGCTCTGGGGCGCCCTCGTCGGCCTGCTGGTGGTGGCGCAGACGGCCCTGGTCAACCTGACCGTGGAGTACGAGACCGCCCGTGCCCAGGACCGGGTGGAACGGGCGGCGGCCGAGGCAGCCGGCGAGATCCGCCAGAGCCTGTCGCGCGATCTGCAGAGCTTGCAGGCCCTGCTGTGGAATGAGCCGTCGTTGCCGCAATGGCGTGCCGATGCGGCCGACCTGCTGCGTGCGCGTCGGGAACTGGTGCGCGTCGAACGTCGAGGCCGTGACTTCAGCCTGCTGCTTGGTGTCGACAGCCCCTACCGCAACCCGCTGTTCACCGTCATTCCGCGCGACGAGCTGCGCGTCGACGCGGAGGTGGCTTGTGCCAATGCCCGCCGCCTTGCCGGACCGGCTTATTCGCGCAGCTACTTCGTACCGCTGCCGGGCGGCCTGGGCCTGGAGGTGATGGATGTGTGCGTCCCGGTGACCGACCAGGCCCAGCACACCGGCTTCATGGTGGCCACCTATGCACTGCAGAGCGTGCTGGTGGAGGCCGTCGCGCCCGAGACGGCCAAGGGCCATGAACTGGCCTTTGTCGAGGGGGATGGCACCCGGCTCGCGCGTGCGGGCTCTGTGCCACGCGGCCAGGGGGTCTTCGTGGCCCAGCGCCTCATCGACCTGCCCGGGGCCACCTTGCAGCTGCGGCTGGACAGCGGTGCCGGCCAGCCGGCGCTCATCCCCAACCTCGCCGTCGCTCTGGTGCTGGGCCTGTCGCTGGCGCTGGCGGCGGTGGTGGCCTTGCTCGCGCGTGACGTGCGGCGGCGGGCCCAGGCCGAGCAGGACCTGGCCGAGGCCCTGGCCTTCCGCAAGGCGATGGAGGATTCGCTGGTCACGGGCCTGCGCGCACGAGATCTCGAGGGCCGCATCACCTACGTCAACCCCGCGTTCTGCGCCATGGTCGGCTTCGAGCCCCAGGAGCTGATCGGCAAGACCATTGGCGCCCAATCGCCTCCCTACTGGCCGCCGGAGATGGTGCAGGAGTACACCCAGCGCCAGCAGGTGCGCCTGTCGGGAACCCTCCCGCCTCGGGAAGGCTTCGAGACCACCTTCATGCGCCGCAACGGCGAGCGCTTCCCGGTGATGATCTACGAGGCACCGCTCGTGGACCGCGACGGCCGCCAGGCGGGTTGGATGGGGGCGGTGCTGGACCTGAGCGACCAGAAGCGTGTCGAGGAGGTGTCGCGCCAGCAGCACGAAAAGCTGCAGGCCACGGCCCGCCTGGCCACCGTCGGCGAGATGGCCTCGCTGCTCAGCCACGAACTCAACCAGCCGCTGGCGGCGATCTCCAGCTACGCCACCGGCTCGGTCAACCTGATGCGAGACGGCCAGGTCGACGCCGACACGCAGGCCATGATCCTGCAGGCCCTGCAGCGCATTGCCGAACAGGCCGAACGCGCGGGGCGGGTGATCAAGAGCGTGCACGACTTCGTTCGCCGGCGCGAGCACATCCGTGAAGCCATCCGCGCTGACCAGATCATCGACGCCGTGATGCCGCTGGTGCGCCTGCAGGCCCGCAAGAGCGCCACGCGCATCGAGCTCGACTGGCCCCAGCCGGTGCCGCGCGTGGTGTGCGACCGCACCATGGTCGAGCAGGTGCTGCTCAATCTCACGCGCAATGCCATCCAGGCGATGGAAGACCAGCCGCTCGAGCGCCGTGTGCTGCTCATTCGCGTGCGCCAGATCGACGCACGCTGGGTGGCGTTTTCCGTGATCGACCGCGGGTCGGGCATCGCGCCCGAGGTGGCATCCCGGTTGTTCACGCCCTTCTTCACCACCCGCAGCGAGGGCATGGGCCTGGGACTGAGCCTGTGCCGCACCGTGATCGAGCAGCACGGCGGCGCCCTGGTGTTCGACAATGGCGCCGAGGGCGTGGGCACCGAGTTCCGCTTCACCCTGCCGGCCGAGACCCCGGGCGTTCGCCGGGGCCAGGCTGGCGCGCCCGCTCCCGCTGCAACCGAGGAAAGCTCACCATGACCGCCCCCGTGGCCACCGGCATTCCCACCGTGTACCTGGTGGACGACGAGGATGTGCTGCGCGATGCACTGGCCTGGCTGCTGCGCTCGCGTCGCCTGCTGTCCGAAGGCTATGCCTCGGCCGAAGCCTTCGAAGCCTGGCTGGACCAGCGGCGCATCATCGGCCCGCTGGACCTGCGCGATCCGAGCTGCCTGCTGCTGGATGTGCGCATGCCCGGGCTGAGTGGCCTGGCGCTGTTCGACCGCCTGATCGAGCGGGGCCTGGTCGAGGCGCTGCCGGTCATCTTCCTCACTGGCCATGCCGACGTGCCCACGGCCGTGGCGGCGGTCAAGCGCGGTGCCTTCGATTTCGTCGAGAAGCCGTTTTCCGACAACGCCCTGGTCGATCGCGTCGAGCAGGCCCTGGCGCGCAGCGCCGAGGTGCTGGGGCGACTGCGTCATGCCCAGGCCATCGAACGCCGCCTGGCCGAACTCACCGACCGTGAGCGCGATGTGATGCGCCTGGTGGTGGAAGGCCGGCCCAACAAGCTCATCGCCGATGAGCTCGACATCAGCGTGCGCACGGTGGAGGTGCACCGCGCCAGGGTGTTCGAGAAGATGGACGTGAAGTCGGCCGTGGAACTGGCCAACCTGCTGCGCGAACTGCCCTCCCACACCAACTGACCATGGCCCTGGGCGAATTCGACCTGATTGCGCGCTACTTCACGCGCCCTGTGCGGCGGGCTGCGCTGGGGGTGGGCGATGACTGCGCTTTGCTGCGCATCGAGCCCGGCATGCAGCTGGCCACCTCGGCCGACCTGCTGGTCGAGGGCCGGCATTTCCTGTCCACCGTGGCGCCCGACCGGCTGGGCCACAAGGCCCTGGCGGTGAACCTGTCCGACCTGGCCGCCTGCGGGGCCCGGCCCCTGGCCTTCACGTTGAGCCTCGCCCTGCCTCAGGCCGAGGCGGCGTGGCTGGAAGGCTTCTCGCGCGGCTTGCTCGCCCTGGCCGAGGCGCACGGCTGCGAGCTGGTGGGCGGCGACACCACGCGCGGGCCGCTGGCGATCAACGTGAGCATCTTCGGCGAGGTGCCCGCCGGGCAGGCCCTGCTGCGCAGCGGGGCCCGGCCTGGGGACGATATCTATGTGAGCGGTCGCCTGGGCGATGCCCGTCTCGCGCTGGAAGTGTTTCGGGGCGCGGTGAGCCTGCCTGGCGAGGCCTTCGACCGCGTGCGCCTCGCGATGGAATGCCCGCAGCCGCGCGTGGCCCTGGGCCTGGCCCTGCGCGGCGTGGCCCATAGCGCGATCGACCTGTCCGACGGCCTGCTGGGCGACCTGGGCCACGTGCTGCAGCGCTCCGGTTGTGGTGCGCGCCTGGATGTGGACGCCGTGCCGCGCAGCGACGATCTGGCCGGCCAGCCGCTGGCCCTGCAGCGCCTGTGCACCCTGGCCGGTGGCGACGACTACGAACTGTTGTTCACCGCCCCGGCCGCGAAGCGCGAGGCCGTCGCCCAAGCCGCCAGGGCCGCCGGTGTGCCGGTGACCCGCATCGGCCAGGTGGAGCCTGAGCCCGGTCTGCGCCTGGTGGATGCTTCGGGGCAAGCCCTGTCCAACACCTGGACCTCCTTCGACCATTTCCTTGATCCTTCCCGATCGTGAACGCTGCCGTCCCCGACATGAGCCTGGCCTCGCCGCCACCCGAAGACCCTGTGCGTCCCACGGGGCGCTTCCTCTGGTCGCATCCGGCCCATGCGATCGCGCTGGGTTTCGGCAGCGGCCTGAGCCCCTGGGCGCCCGGCACCGTGGGCACCCTGTGGGCCTGGCTGAGCTTCCTGGTGCTCGACCTGTGGCTGGACGACCGCCACTGGGCGCTGCTGCTGGGCGCCGGCCTGCTGGTCGGCTGGTGGGCCTGCACGCTCACGGCCCGCCACCTGCACACCAAGGACCCCGGCTGCATCGTGTGGGACGAGATCCTCGCCTTCTGGGCGGTGCTGTGGCTGGTGACGCCCACGACCGGCGAGGCGCTGTGGTCGCGGCATCTGGCAGCCTTCATCCTGTTCCGTGCCTTCGACACCATCAAGGCCGGCCCGGTGGGCTGGGCCGACCGCGCGTTCCGGGGGGGCGGCTGGCGCGGCGGATTCGGTATCCTCTTTGACGATCTGGTGGCGGCCCTGTGCACCCTGCTGGTGGTCGCGCTGTGGGTGTTCTTCAACTAGTCCATGGACAGTCTCGGACTCGACCGCCTTGTGGAAGTGCAGGCCCTTGAAGGCCTGCTCGCGGCGCTTGCCCAGGGGCTGACGTCACACCACTGGCGGCTCGTCACGGCCGAGTCCTGCACCGGCGGGCTCGTGGCCGCCGCCTGCACCTCCATCGCCGGCTCCAGCGACTGGTTCGAGCGGGGCTACGTCACCTATTCCAACGAGGCCAAGACCGAGTCGCTGGGCGTGCCGGCCGAACTGATCGAGCGCCACGGCGCCGTCAGCCGCGAGGTGGCCATGGCCATGGTGATGGGCGCGCTGCAGCGCTCGGGTGCCCAGGTGGGGGTGGCCATCACAGGGATCGCCGGACCCGGCGGCGGCAGCCCGCGCAAGCCGGTGGGCACGGTGTGGTTCGCCTGGGCGCGTGGCCAGGATTTCGTCGAGGCCGAGTGCCGACATTTCCGTGGTGACCGCACCCAGGTACGGGCGGCCGCCACGCGCCATGCCTTGCAGCGCGTGCGCGCCCTGCTGGAGACCACCGAATGACGATCCTGCTGGCGGCGGCCTTCGATGCCGAGGAGGCGGCGCAATGGCAGGCTTGCCTCGAGACAGCCCTGCCCGGCGAGCGCTGGGTGCGCCACCGTGAGGAGGCCGATGACATCGACATCGCCGTGGTGGCCAACCCGCCGCCGGGCAGCCTGGACGGCCTTTCCGGCTTGCGGCTGATCCAGTCGCTGTGGGCCGGGGTGGACAAGCTGCTGCGCGACCCGACGGTGCCTGCCGGCGTGCCCCTGGCGCGCATGGTCGATCCGACCATGAACACGGCGATGGCCGAAACGGCGCTCTGGGCCGTGCTGCACCTGCACCGCGACCATGACCTCTACACCGTCCAGCAGCGCGAGAGATCCTGGCGGCAGCACCCGCAGCGCCGTGCCGACGAGGTCCACGTGGCGGTGCTGGGCCTGGGCGAGATGGGCCGCACCACGGCGCTGCGCCTGGTGGCCAACGGCTATCGCGTGAGCGGCTGGAGCCGACGCGGCGCCGAGGTGCCGGGCGTGATGGTGGCGCAGGGTCCGGAGGGTTTGCGCCGCGTGCTCGGCGAGGCCGACATCGTCGTCAACCTGCTGCCGCTCACGCCCGACACGCAGGGCCTCTTCAACGCCACCACGCTGGCCGCGATGCGGCCGGGCGCTTCGCTGGTGAACCTGGCGCGGGGCGCTCACGTGGTCGAGTCCGACCTGCTGGCCGCGCTCGATGCCGGCCCCCTGCGCCATGCGGTGCTGGATGTCTTCCGCGACGAACCTCTGGCGCCGGACCACCCCTTCTGGGCCCACCGGCGTGTGACCGTGCGCCCCCATGTGGCGGCCGCGACCGACCCGCGCTCGGCGGCGCAGGTGGTGGCGCGCAACCTCCGCGCGCTGCGTGAGGGCCGTCCCTTGGCCCACCTGGTGGACCGGTCAGCCGGTTACTGAGTCAGCGGCTTCAGCGCGAGACAGCGCGGCCCCGCGGGGGTGGCCGGCCCGGTGATGCCGGCGCAGGGTTCGGCCAGCATCAGGGCCAGGCGGCGCAGGGCCTGCCAGGGCTCGGCGGGCCAGTCGGGGTGGGGCAGGCCCTTGACGAGGCCATCGCAGACCTGGGCCGCGTGCAGCAGGCCGTCGAGCACCGTATCGGTCAGACGGGGCAGGGCGCGTTCGTAGAGCTTTTCCTTCACGCCCCAGATGCGGTTTTCGCGCAGCGCCATGGGCAGGGGCCGGCCCGCGGCCACGGCGTCCTTCACGCGCTTGAGCGCGCGGATGTCCTCGGCCAGGGTCCAGTGCACCAGCACGGCGGCCTCGCCCTCGGCCTCCAGGCCGTCGAGCATGCGCAGCACGCGGCCCACCTGGCCGGCCAGCACGGCTTCAGCGAGCTTGAAGACGTCGTAGCGCGCCACGTTGAGCACAGCCGCCTCCACCTGCTCGAAGCTCAGTTCGCCTTCGGGGTAGAGCAGGCCGAGCTTCTGGATCTCCTGGTGGGCGGCCAGCAGGTTGCCTTCCACGCGATCCGCGAAGAAGGCGAGTGTGCGCTGCCCGGCCTCGCCGGCCTGCACGCGCTGGCCCTGGACTGACAGGCGCTGGGCGATCCATTGCGGCAGCATGCGGCGCTCGATGGGGTCGATGCGCAGGCTCACGCCGGCACCGTCGAGCGCGCTGAACCAGGCGCTGGACTGCGTGGCCTTGTCCAGCCGCGGCAGCGTGACGAGCGTGACCACGTCCTCGCCCAGCCCGCCCTGCACGGCGTCGGCATAGCGCTGCAGGGCCTCGGAGCCGTCCTTGCCGGGCTTGCCGCCGGGGATGCGGATCTCGACGATGCGCTTGCTGGCGAACAGTGAAAGCGCCTGCGCGCCGGCCAACAGTTCGCTCCAGTCGAAATGGGCGCCGGCCACGGTGTAGACGCTGCGTTCGGTGTGCCCGGCGGCGCGGGCGGCCGCACGGATGGCATCGGTCGCCTCCTGCGCCAGCAGGGGCTCATCGCCGTGCAGGGTGTAGAGCCCGCGCAGGCCCTGGCGCAGGTGCTGGGGCAGTTGATCGAGGCGCAGCTGCATGGCTCAGCGCTGCAGGGCGGCCAGCCGCCGCACCACCTGGGCAGCGATGTCCTCGCGCATGCTGCGGGCCAGCTGCGCTTCTTCGCTTTCCTTGGCCAGGGCGGCGGTCTCGCTGTAGCTCATCAACTGGTTCTGCTCGATCGTCGTCTCGCGCAGCCACTCCTCGCCCTCGCCGGTGCGCAAGCGAAAGCGCAGACGGGCCGTCAGCGACAGCTCGCGCACCTGGCCCGCGGCCGTGCGGCTGCTCACGGTGCGGTTGAAGCTGTCCTCCAGCACCTCGAACAGGGCATCGGCCTGGCGCGGGTCGTCCACGAGCTCCAGGTCCGGCACCGCCGCCAGCTGGCGGCGCAGTGCCTGACCCAGCGGCGAGAGGGGATCGAAGCCCAGGCGCAGGCGCCTGAAGGGCAGGGCCGTGGTGCCACGCAGCCGGAAGCCGCAGCCGCCGAGCAGGCTCAGCGCGATCAGGCTGGACAGGGACCGGCGGGAGACACGCAGCCCCACGGCTCAGACCACCACGTTCACGAGACGGCCCGGCACCACGACGACCTTCTTGGGCGGCTTGCCCTCGCTGAACTTCGCGAACTCGGGCGCGGCCAGCGCGGCGGCCTCGATCGTGGCCTTGTCGGCGTTGGTCGCCACCTTGATCGCCCCGCGCAGCTTGCCGTTGACCTGCAGCACGAGCTCGATCTCGTCCTGCACCAGCGCGGCCTCGTCGACCAGCGGCCAGGGCGCGTCGAGCAGGTCGCCGAAGCGTGCGGCATAGCCCAGCTCGCTCCACAGGCCGTGGGTGAGGTGGGGGCAGGCCGGGTAGAGCACGCGCAGCAGGATGCCCAGCCCTTCGCCCACGGCCCAGGCGGCGTAGTCGGCGTCCTGGTGGGCGCGCGCGTCGAAGCCTTCCAGCGCATTGAGCATCTTCATGCAGGCCGACACGACCGTGTTGTACTGCATGCGCTCGTAGTCGTGCGTGGCCTGCTGCAGCAGCCGATGCATCTCCAGGCGCAGCTTCTTCACCTCGGCTGGCGCGGCGTGCCAGATGATCTCGGTGGCCAGCCCCGGCATCAGCATCTTCGCCGGCAGGTCGCGGTGGGCCTGGGCGTAGTTCCACACGCGGCGCAGGAAGCGGTGGGCCCCCTCGACGCCGGCGTCGTTCCATTCCAGCGTGGCTTCCGGCGGCGAGGCGAACATCGTGAACAGGCGCGCGGTGTCGGCGCCGTAGCGGTCGATCAGCGCCTGCGGGTCCACGCCGTTGTTCTTGCTCTTGCTCATCGTGCCCACGCCCTCGTAGGTCACGGCCGAGCCGTCGCTCTTGAGCTTCGCACCAGTGATGCGGCCCTGGTCGTCGTAGACGTTGTCCACGTCATGGGGCCAGAAGTACTCGATGCCGCCCTTGTCGGTGCGGCGCGAGTAGATGTGGTTGAGCACCATGCCCTGGGTGAGCAGTTTCGTGAAAGGCTCATCGACCTTCACCAGGCCGAGGTCGCGCATCACCTTGGTCCAGAAGCGGGCGTACAGCAGGTGCAGGATGGCGTGCTCGATGCCGCCGATGTACTGGTCCATCGGCATCCAGTACTGGGCCCCGTCGGCCACCATGCGGTCGTCGCGCTTCGGGTCGCAGTAGCGCATGAAGTACCACGAGCTGTCCACGAAGGTGTCCATCGTGTCGGTCTCGCGGCGCGCGGGTTTGCCGCAGCGGGGGCAGTCCACCTTCAGGAAGCTCTCGCACTTGTTCAGCGGATTGCCCGAGCCGTCGGGGATGAGGTCCTCGGGCAGAACCACCGGCAGGTCCCGCTCGGGCACCGGCACGGCGCCGCAGTCATCGCAGTGGATGATGGGAATCGGCGTGCCCCAGTAGCGCTGGCGGCTGATGCCCCAGTCGCGCAGGCGCCAGGTGGTCTTCTTCTCGCCCAGGCCCTTGGCGGCCAGCAGCTCGGCGACCTTGTCGACGGCGGCCTGGTAGGACAGGCCGTCCAGAATGCCCGAGGCCATGCAGCGCCCGCGCTGCTTGTCGGCATACCACTCGGCCCAGGCCTCGGTGGAGTAGGCCTCGCCCTCGACGGCCACCACCTGCTGGATCGGCAGCCCGTACTTCTTCGCAAAGGCGAAGTCGCGCTCGTCGTGCGCCGGCACGCCCATCACCGCGCCGTCGCCGTAGCTCATCAGCACGTAGTTGCCCACCCACACTTCCACCTGCGCGCCCGTGAGCGGGTGGGTGACGAACAGGCCGGTGGGTTGACCCTTCTTGTCCTGGGTGGCCAGCTCGGCCTCGGTGGTGCCGCCGGTCTTGCACTCTTCAATGAAGGCCGCCAACTGCGGATTGCCGGCAGCCGCATGCGTGGCCAGCGGGTGTTCGGGGGCCACGGCGCAGAAGGTCACGCCCATGATGGTGTCGGCGCGCGTGGTGAAGACGTACAGCCGCCCGTCCTGGATCAGCGCGCCCGAGGCATCGCGGATCTCGTGCGGGAAGGCGAAGCGCACGCCCTCGCTCTTGCCGATCCAGTTCTCCTGCATCAGGCGCACGCGCTCGGGCCAGCCGGGCAGGTGGTGCTGCACGTGGTCGAGCAGCTCGTCGGCATACTTCGTGATCTTGAGGTAGTAGCCGGGGATCTCGCGCTTTTCCACCAGCGCACCCGAGCGCCAGCCGCGCCCGTCGATCACCTGCTCGTTGGCCAGCACGGTCTGGTCCACCGGGTCCCAGTTCACCACCTGGGTGCGGCGCTCGGCGATGCCGGCCTCCAGCATCTTCAGGAAGAGCCACTGGTTCCACTTGTAGTAGTCGGGCGAGCAGGTGGCGACCTCGCGGCTCCAGTCGATCGCCAGGCCCATGGCCCGCATCTGCCCCTTCATGTGGGCGATGTTGTCGTAGGTCCACTTCGCGGGGGGCACCTTGTTCTTCATCGCCGCGTTTTCGGCCGGCAGGCCAAAGGCGTCCCAGCCCATGGGCATGAGCACGTTGTGGCCGTTCATGCGCAGGTAGCGCGTCAACATGTCGTTGATCGTGTAGTTGCGCACGTGGCCCATGTGCAGCTTGCCCGAGGGGTAGGGCAGCATGGAGCAGGCGTAGAACTTCTTCCGGCTCTTGTCCTCGGTGACGCGGTAGGCGTCGCGGGCTTGCCAGTGGGCCTGGGCGGCGGCCTCGATCTGGCGCGGATCGTATTGCGTGGGCTCGGAGCTCATGGTGTGAAAGGTCGTTCTTATTTCATGCCCAGCACGTCGTCCATGCCGAACAGGCCGCGCGCTTGCGTGGCCAGGAAGCGCACGGCGCGCAGGCTGCCCTGGGCGTAGGTGGCGCGGCTGCTGGACTTGTGCGTGATCTCGATGCGCTCGCCCGTACCGGCAAACAGCACGGTGTGGTCGCCCACGATGTCGCCGCCGCGCACGGTGGCAAAGCCGATGGTGGAGGGGTCGCGCTCGCCGGTCACGCCTTCGCGGCCGTAGACGGCGCATTGCGCGAGGTCGCGGCCCAGGGCCTGCGCCACCACCTCGCCCATCTTGAGCGCGGTGCCGCTGGGGGCATCGACCTTGTGGCGGTGATGGGCCTCGATGATCTCGATGTCGTAGCCCTGAGCGAGCGCCTTCGCGGCGGTCTCGAGCAGCTTGAGCACCACGTTGACGCCCACGCTCATGTTGGGCGCCATCACGATGGCGATGTCCTGGGCGATGCGAGCGATCTCGGCCTTCTCGGCCTCGGAAAAGCCGGTGGTGCCGATCACGGCCTTCACGCCCAGCTCGCGGCATACCGCCAGGTGGGCCAGCGTGCCCTCGGGGCGGGTGAAGTCGATCAGGACCTGCGCATCCTTCAGGCCCGCGCGGAGCTCGGCGCCGATGGTCACGCCGGTGGTCTTGCCCAGGAAGGCGCCGGCGTCCTGGCCGAGCGCCGGACTGCCGTCGCGGTCGAGTGCGCCGGCCAGCTGGCAGTCGTCGGCGGCCAGCACGGCTTCGATCAGCATGTGGCCCATGCGGCCGGAGCTGCCGGCAATGGCGATGCGGTGAGGGGCGGGGTTCAGGGACATCGGTGTCTCATTCCAGGGGCGGGTAGCTGCGGGTCGGGCCTTCAGGGGCCGGCGGTGTGGTGGGCGCGGCGGGCTTGGGAGCCGGCAGGGCACGCAGTTGCTCTTCCGTGAGTTGCAGCGTCGGGGTGTTGCGGGGTTTGCGGAAGTTGTCGATGGAGGCGACGAAGGCCTCCTCGCTGGGCAGTTCGCCGGCATCCAGCCGGCTCAGGCGGTCGCCGTCGAAGTGCGCAGTCACGCGCCGCTGCTGGGGCTCGGTACCCTGGCGGCGGATGGTGAAGATGTAGTCCCAGCGGTCGGCGTGGAAGGGGTCGGTGAGCAGGGGCGAGCCCAGGATCTCGCGCACCTGGGTGCGGCTCATGCCGGGGCGCACGGCCCGCGCCATCTCGGCCGTGACCACATTGCCCTGGACCACCTCGGCCTGGTAAGGGGTGATGAGCCCCAGCACCTTGTCGCCGCCGGCGGAGGCGCAGCCGGCCAGCACGGCAGAGGTGGCAAGCAAGAGGGCCACAAGCCCGGGTCGCACAGCGCAAGACATAGGGAAATTTCTCGGAAGAGGTACACGCCCAGGATCGGGCCCGATATCATCGGAAGATTCTACCCAGCCGGTCCGGCGCGCCCTGGCGGCGCCCTTGATGACCACACGCCCTCGGAGCGGCCATGACCACCCTGGAAGAGCTCAAAAGCAGCGGCCTGAAGGCCACCCTGCCCCGCATGAAGATCCTCGAAATCTTCCAGAAGGGCACGATGCGACACATGACCGCTGAAGATGTCTTCAAGGCCCTCCTTGCCGAGGGTTCGGACATTGGCCTGGCCACGGTCTATCGCGTGTTGATGCAGTTCGAACAAGCCGGCATCCTCTCGCGCAACCACTTCGAGGCCGGCAAGGCCGTCTTCGAGCTCAACGAGGGCAAGCATCACGATCACCTGGTGTGCGTGGTGTGCGGCCGGGTCGAGGAGTTCTACGACGCCGAGATCGAGCGGCGCCAGCAGCAGATCGCCAAGGAGCGCGGGTACGAGCTTCAGGACCACTCCCTGGCCCTGTATGTGGTGTGCGGCCGTGAAGGCTGCAAGGGCCAGCACGGCGGCGAACGCTGAACGGGCCTAGAGCGCGGCGTCGTCGCGTGCCATCGCGCGCTGGTGGCGCTCGATGAATTCCTTGTAGGTGTCGATGCCGCGCAGTTGCAGGATGGTGTTGCGCACGGCGGCTTCCACCAGCACGGCCAGGTTGCGCCCTGCGTCCACCGCGATCACCACCTTGCGCACCGGCAGGCCCAGCACGTCCTCGTAGAGCGGCTCGTAGGGCAGGCGCTCGAAGTCGCGCTCCATGGTTTCCTTGCGGACCAGGTGCACGATGAGCTTGAGGCGCATCTTGCGGCGCACGGCGGTCTCGCCGAAGATGGCCTTGATGTCGAGCAAGCCGATGCCGCGCACTTCCAGCAGGTTCATCAGCAGCTCGGGGCAGCGGCCTTCGATGGCCGTCTGCGAGACGCGGTACAGGTCCACCGCATCGTCGGCCACCAGGCCGTTGCCGCGCGAGATCAGTTCCAGGCCCAGCTCGCTCTTGCCCAGGCCCGACTCGCCGGTGAGCAGCACCCCGAGCCCCAGGATGTCCATGAAGACGCCGTGGCGCGTGGTGCGCTCGGCGAAGTGCAGGGCGAGGTCGCTGCGCACCACGTCGATCACGAAGCCGGCCGATTCCTGTGTCACGAACAGCGGGATGTCGGCGCGCTCGCACATCGCCACCAGCTGGTCGGGCGGGGTCATGCCGTCGGCCACCACCAGCACGGGGGGCTCGAGCGTCACGATGCGCGAGATGCGGCGGGCCTGGTCCTCGACATCCGCGGTGGCGAGGTAGTTCACCTCGCGCTTGCCGACGATCTGCAGGCGATAGGGGTGGAGGTAATTGAGATAGCCGACCAGGTCGGCGGCCGACTGGGCGTCACGCACGGCGACCTCATCGAAGCGGCGCTCCGGATGGGCATGGCCGGCAATCCACTGCCACTTCAGCTGGGTGCGGTGGGCCTCGAAGAGGGCCTCGGCGCTGATGACGGTGGGTTTCATGGACGAGGAATCGTCCTCACGCCACCGACTTGAGCGGTTCCCAGTTGGAGATGAGTTCGTGCACCTTGGCTGCTTCAGCTTCGGTTTTCAGGCGTTCGCGCAATTCACGGTCGCTCAGCAACTCGGCGATTTCGGAGAGGATCTCCAGGTGGCGCTGCGTGGCCGCCTCGGGCACCAGCAGGAAGATCAGCAGGCTGACGGGTTCGTCATCCGGCGCGTCGAAGGGGATGGGTTGCTGAACGCGCACGACGGCCGCCAGCGGGTTCTTCAGGCCCTTGATGCGGCCGTGCGGAATGGCCACGCCATGGCCGAGGCCGGTGGAGCCCAGTCTTTCACGCGCAAAGAGGTTGTCCGTCACGGTCGCCCGGGCGATGGCGTGCTGGTTCTCGAACAGCAAGCCGGCGTGCTCGAAGGCCCGCTTTTTGCTGGTGGCTTCCACGTTCACCAGCACGTTGCTGGCGGGGAGGATGGCTGCGAGACGGTTCATGCGGTCACCGCGACAGGCTTGACGGCGCCAAGGCGCCTGTGCCCACGCGTCATCGTGACAAAACGTTGGATTATAGGAAGCCCCCTCGCTGCGTATAGAGCGGACTCCCCACCGATCGAGGTCATTGTGCACACCTTGCTGCGCCGCAGCAAGCCTTGGCGCCTGGGCGACACATGGCAAAAGGCGGCCCGCAGGCCGCCACACCATTGCAGATGTTGGTGTTCACTTAACTCAGGGGTTCGCCCAGATCACCGTTGAGGCGTTTGGGCGACCGATGGTGATGGTCCTGGAGACGATCCTTGTGCTTGACCACCTGGCGGTCGAGCTTGTCCATGAGTTCGTCGATCGCGGCGTACAGGTCTTCGTGCGAAGTCTCACAGAAGATGTCCTTGCCCTTGACGTGCAGATTGACCTCGGCTTTCTGGCGTCTTTCCTTTTCCTTCAGTTTTTCCACGGTGAGCAGCACGCTGACGTCCACCACCTGGTCGAAATGCCTCGTGACCCGGTCGAGCTTGGTGAGCACATACTCACGCAGGGCGGGCGTCACTTCCAGATGATGGCCACTGATCGTCAGATTCATAGAACCTCCTTTCCGAGGGTGTCGGGGGGTCGCGCCCCGAGGTGGTGCGTCGACCCAGGCGGGTGCCTGGGCCCAGTGTGCTCCTGCACCACCCCCGTGACAAGACAGTGACGCAATACCTGAAAGCGCCGCGAGGCCGCTGTGCGAAACCGGCCCGAACTGGGGCATCATTCAGAGCTTGACGGGGCCTGCCAGATCCGCAGCCGTGACGCCAGCCACAGGGCCGCTGTGGTGCATCCCAGGGCCACCCAGCCGGCTGCGCCATAGCCCTGGACGAGGCCCTGGGCGTCGCGCGAGATCAGCAGGCCACCCACCAGGGCCGCGAGACCCATCGCAGCCGATTGCACCGAGCCGTTCAGGCTGAGGAAGCTGCCGCGCAACTCGGGCCGGGCTGCCGCGCTGATCAGGGCCATGCCCGGCACGTTGCGTCCGGAGACGAACACGAAGAAGCCGGTCGTCACCACCATCATGACCCACAGCGGCACCGGGCCCAGGTGGGTGAGCGTCATCATCGGCACCACCGCCACCAGTGCCAGCGCCTGGAACACCTGGCGTTTGCCGAAGCGATCGGCCAGCACACCCCACAGCCGGGCCGTGAAGAAGGTGGCCACGCCGCCCACGAGATAGATCGCAGGGATGTCGGCCTCGGCGATGCCCACGTTGGCGGTGCCGTAGAGCGTGATGTAGGGAATGATGACGAAGCTTGCCCCCATCACCATGGCCGACAGCGCAAAGGCCGTCCAGTGGTTGGGCTCGGCCAGCACGCGGCCCAGGGAGTGCAGCGCCGAGACCCCGCGCTGGGCCTGCAGGTGGCCGTCCAGCCGTGGCAGCACGCGCAGGCTCATCACCCAGATCCCGGTGGACAGCGCTGCGATGGCGATGAACGGCGCGTGCCAGTCGAACCACTGCGCCAGCCACAGTGAGGCGGGGACACCGGCCACCGTGGACAGCGCGAACGAGGACATCACCACGCCCATGGCGCGGCCCCGGCGCTCGAAGGGCACGGCGTCGGCGACCATGGTCTGCACCAGGGCGCCGAGCACGCCACCGAAGGCGCCCGCGGCGATGCGTGCGCCCATCAGCAGCGCATAGCTGGGCGCCAGGCCGCAGGCCAGCGTGGCCAGGGCGAAGCCGGCGTAGAGCCACAGCAGCAGGCGCTTGCGCTCGAAGCGGTCGATGTAGGTGGTGGCGATCAGGCCCGAGGCCCCGGCGGCCAGCGTGTAGGCCGACACCAGCAGGCCGAACTGGGCATCGCTGATGGCGAACAGCCGCGTGAGCTGCGGGCCCAGCGGCATCATCACCATGAAATCGACGATGTGGGTGAACTGCACGCCGGCCAGGGCCAGCAGCAGCCAGCGTTCGCGCAGTGCCGCGTGAGGGGAGGGATGCATGGGGCCCGACTCTAGCAAGGCGGGCTGCGAGGCCGGGTCTTGATGGACATCAAGCAGAAAAATCGTGGCCCCGACACACTGGCCGCTGGACTTGTTTTGACATCAACCCGACGCAAAGGACCCCCGTGAGCATCCGCAACCTCGACGCCCTGTTCCGGCCGGCTTCGGTGGCCGTGATCGGCGCCTCCGACCGCGAGGGCAGCCTGGGGCTGCTGGTGATGCGCAACCTGCTGCAAGGCGGGTTTGCGGGGCCGGTGTGGCCGGTCAACCCGAAGCGGGAGTTCGTGGCCGGGGTGCGCGCCTACCCCGCCGTGGCGGCCCTGCCCGGCGTGGCCGATCTGGCGGTGGTGTGCACGCCGGCGCCCACGGTGCCCGGCGTGATCGCCGAACTGGGCCGCGCAGGCACGCGCGCGGCCGTGGTGCTCAGCGCCGGCCTGGGAGAGGCGGCGCATCCTGGAGGGCCCCCGCTGCGCCAGGTCATGCTGGAGGCGGCACGGCCGAACCTGTTGCGTGTGCTGGGTCCCAATTGCGTGGGCCTGCTTGTTCCCGGCCACGGGCTGAATGCGAGTTTTGCCCACACCCAGGCGCGCGCGGGCGCGCTGGCCTTTGTCTCGCAATCGGGAGCGCTCGCCACGGCCCTGCTCGACTGGGCGAACGAGCGCGACATCGGTTTTTCGCATTTCGTGTCGCTGGGCGATAGCGCCGACGTGGACTTTGGCGACCTGCTCGACTACCTGGCCAGCGATGCGGGCACCCGGGCGGTGCTGATGTATGTCGAGTCCATTCAGGCCCCGCGCAAATTCATGTCGGCTGCGCGGGCGGCAGCGCGCAACAAGCCCGTGCTGGTGGTGAAGGCCGGACGGGCTCCCGAGGGTGCGCGGGCGGCCGCCTCGCACACCGGTGCGATCGCTGGCGGTGACGCGGTGTTCGATGCGGCGGTGCGCCGGGCCGGCATGCTGCGCGTGGACACCCTGACCGACCTCTTCGACGCAGCCGAAACGCTGGCGCGGATGAAGGCCCCCCAGGGCGATCGCCTGGCCATCGTCACCAACGGCGGTGGGGCTGGGGTGCTGGCCGCCGACGCGCTGGCGCTGGGCGGGGGGCATCTGGCCGTGTTGACCCCGCAGACGCTCGCGGCGCTCGACGCGGTGCTGCCGGCCACCTGGTCGCGCGGCAATCCGGTCGACCTGATCGGCGATGCTCCGGTGGCGCGCTACACCCAGGCCCTGGATGTCGTGCTCGCCGACCCGGGCGTGGATGCCTTGCTCTTCATGCATGCGCCCACGGCGGTGGTGCCGAGCGAAGACATCGCCCGGGCAGTGCTGGGCCGCTTGCACGATGCGCCGAAGCCGGCTTTCACGTGCTGGCTGGGCGGGTCTGCAGTGGCGCCCGCGCGGGCCCTGTGCCGAGAGACTGGCATCGCCAGCTACGACACCCCCGAACAGGCGGTGCGTGCCTTTTTGCATCGGGTGGACTTCCAGCGCAACCAAGCCGCATTGATGCAGGCGCCGCCCTCGGTGCCGCCGGGCCCACGCGCCGACACGGTCGCGGCGCGCGCCGTGATCGAGGAGGCCTTGCGCAGCGGGCTGCGGCTGTTGAGCGAACCCCAGGCCAAGGCCCTGCTGGCGGCCTATGGCATCCCGGTGGTGGACACCCGGGTGGCGGCCGACGAGGCAGGGGCCGTGGCTGCCGCCGAGGCCATCGGCTACCCGGTGGTGCTGAAGGTGCTCTCGCCGCAGGTGTCGCACAAGTCCGATGTCGGAGGGGTGGCCCTGTCGCTGCAGGAGGGCACGCAGGTGGCGTCCGCGGCGCGGGCCATGGCCGATCGCCTGCGCCGGCTGCGCCCCGATGCCGAACTGGCGGGCTACACCGTGCAGGCCATGGTGCAGCGCCCCCGCGCCCACGAGTTGCTCGTCGGGGCGCTGTGCGACCCGCTCTTCGGCCCGGCGCTCGTGTTCGGGCAGGGAGGCACCGCGGTCGAGGTGGTGCGCGACCGGGCCGTGGCCCTGCCGCCGCTGAACGTGAACCTGGCGCGCGACCTCGTGTCGCGCACCCGGGTGGCGAAACTGCTGGCGGGCTACCGCGACCGTGCCGCCGTGGACGAGGCGGCCCTCACCCAGGCGCTGATCCAGGTCTCGCAGTTGATGTGCGAGCTGCCCGAGGTGGTGGAACTGGATATCAACCCGCTGCTGGCCGACGATCTGGGCGTGATCGCACTGGACGCGCGGGTGGCGATTGCGCCGGCCACGGGAGCGGCGGTCGATCGCCTGGCGATTCGCCCCTACCCGGTGGAGCTTGAGCACCGCTTCGACTGGGGCGGGCAGCCCATGCTGCTGCGCCCGATCCGCCCCGAGGACGAACCGGCGCTGCGCGCGTTCTATGCCAACGCCGACCCGCAGGACCTGAGGTTGCGCTTCTTCATGGCCCGGCGCGAGGTGCCGCGCTCGGAGCTGGCCCGCTACAGCCAGATCGATTACGACCGCGAGATGACCTTCGTGGCCCTGCCGCAGGGCGGGCCGGACGAACTGTGGGGCGAGGTGCGGGCCCTCTGTGACCCGGACAACCACACGGCGGAGTTCGCCGTCCAGGTGCGCAGCGGCCACCAGGGCCGTGGACTGGGCCGCTATCTCCTGCGCCACCTCATCGGCCACCTGCGACAGCGGGGCACCCGCGAGCTCGTGGGTCACTGTCTGCCGGAAAACACGGCCATGAGCGCCCTGGCGCGCCAGCTGGGGTTTGCCGTGGACATGACGCATGAGCCCGGCGCCGTCTGGATGCGCCTGCCGCTTCAGGAGGGTTGAAAAGGGCGGGTCGATCCATCGCATCCTATGCATCGAACGGGGTGTCATCCGGGCCTGGCGCCATGCGTTGTAGGAGCAATGTCACCCTGGCCGCGTCAGCGGCATTTTCATCATGTCCGATGCTTCCTGGCAGCTGCTTGCAGTGAGCGGCGCCCTGTTCTGGGCCACTTGGCACGAGCGTGCCGTGGGCGCGCGCACGGCCGATGTGGTCTTGCTGGCCACGCTGGGCGTGGCCGCCCTCGTGGGCCTGGCGTTTACCTTGTGGCCTTGAGGAGCCGGCGATGAAGTGGCTGTTGACTTGGTCGGCGCGCATCGACAAGCTGAGCGAGGTGCTCGGCCGGATCATCCAGTGGCTGGTCCTGGCTGCGGTGGTGATCAGCACCGGCAACGCCGTGGTCCGCAAGGCGTTCAGCATGAGTTCGAACAGCCTGCTGGAGATCCAGTGGTACTTGTTCGCGGCGGTGTTCATGCTGGGCGCGGGCTATGTGCTTCACCGCAACGAGCACGTCCGCATCGACTTCATTTCGGCCCGGCTGTCGCCGCGCACGAATGCGGTTATCGACATCCTCGGGCTGCTGCTGTGCGTGGTGCCGTTCTGTCTGCTCTTGATCTATCTGTCCTGGCCTCTGGCCGTGCAGGCCTGGGTCAGTGGCGAGATGTCGCAGAACGCCGGCGGGCTGGTGCGCTGGCCGATCTATGCGCTCATCCCTGCGGGTTTCGGCCTGCTGCTGTTGCAGGTGATGTCCGAGCTGGTCAAGCGAGCGGCCTTCCTCACCGGCCATCGCGATACGCCGAACAGCGAGCCGGCCAAGCCCCAGGGCGAGGACGAAGGCCTGGCCGCGCCGCGCTGAGCGCGGCGTTTCATCAGGCCAGCGGCCGGGTGCGTTCGGCCAGCCAGTCGGCCGCGTCGCCGCTCACCCGCGGGCCCACGCGTTCGCGCACGGTGGCGTGGTAGGCATCGAGCCATTCACGCTCGTCCGCACGCAACAGCGACGGCTCGATGCAGCGCGTGTCGATGGGACACAGCGTGAGCGTCTCGAAGGCCAGCCATTCGCCGAACTCGGTGCGGCCGGCGTCCACGTTCATGGCCAGGTTCTCGATGCGGATGCCCCATTGCCCCGGCCGGTAGAGGCCGGGTTCGATCGAGGTGATCATGCCGGGCTCCATGGCGGTGTGGGCGTCCGCGGCGGCGTGCACGCTCAACACCTGCGGGCCTTCGTGCACGTTCAGAAAGTAGCCCACCCCATGGCCGGTGCCGTGGCCGTAGTCCAGACCTTCGGCCCACAGGGGCGCACGGGCGATCGCATCGAGCAACGGCGACTTGATGCCCCGCGGAAAGCGCGCCCGCGACATCGCCATCATGGCCTTGAGCACCAGGGTGAAGTCGCGCCGGTGCTCGGCCGTGATCGCCCCGATGGGCACCACGCGGGTGATGTCGGTGGTGCCGCCCAGGTACTGGCCGCCCGAGTCGATCAGCAGCAGGCCCGAGCCTTCGATCACCGCATGCGACTCCGGTGTGGCGCGGTAGTGGGGCATGGCGCCGTTGGCATTGAAGCCGGCGATGGTGGCGAAGCTCGGGCTCACGAAGCCTTCGCGGCGGGCACGGGCCTCGGTGATGCGGGTGTCGATGTCCAGTTCGGTGAGCCGTTCGCCGCGCGCCAGGGCGTGCTCGAGCCAGGCGAAGAACTCGGCCAGGGCGGCGCCGTCCTCGGCCATGGTCTCGCGGATGAACCCCGACTCGGCCTCGGTCTTGCGTGACTTGGCCAGGGTGGTGGGGTTCGTCGCCTCGACCACCTGCACGCCGGCCGGCAGCGCCTCGCGCAGGGCATGGGTGACCCGGCGGGGATCGATGAGCACGGTGGCCCCGGGCGGCAGGGCCGACAGGGCTCGCGCCGCCTCCTCGTAGGGCGCCAGTGTCACACCGTCGGCGGCCAGGGCCTGCTGCACGTGGGGCCCGACCTTGGCCGGGTCAATGAAGAGGGTGGCCTCGGCCAGTCCCACCAGGGCATGGGCCACGAAGACCGGGTTGTAGGAGACGTCGGCGCCGCGCAGATTGAAGAGGTAGGCGATGTCGTCCAGCGTCGACAGCGCATGCCACTGCGCGCCGCGGTCCTGCATGGCATGGCGCAGGGCCTCCAGCTTGGCCGCGCGCCCGAGGGGGGCCTGCGGGGCCCGGTGTTCATAGACCGGTGGCAGGGGACGTCCCGGGCGGTCGGGCCAGATCTGGCCGGGCAGGTCGAGGTCGGTGCGCAGCCGGATGCCACGAGGCTCCAGGGCTGTTCGCAGGGCCCGCAGGAAGGCCAGGCCGACCACCTGGCCATCCACCGCCAGCGCCTGGCCGGGGTGCAGATGGGTGGCCAGCCAGTCGATGTACTGGGTGCCGGCGCCGCTGCTGAGCTTCATCAGCACGATGCCGGTGCCGGCCAGCTGGGCCTCGGCCTGTACCCAGTAGCGGCTGTCGGCCCACAGGCCGGCATGGTCGCGCGTGACCACGAGCGTGCCCACCGAGCCGGTGAAGCCGCTCAGCCACTCGCGCGCCTTCCAGCGCTCGGGCAGGTATTCGGAAAGATGGGGGTCGCTGGAGGGCACCAGCACGGCATCGACGCCGTGCTCGTCGAGGGCATCACGCAGCCGGGCGATGCGTTCGCGCACGGCGGCCAGAGGAGGGGCGAGGGTGTCCATGGCAGAGCCTTTCAGATCACCCGGCCCATTCTAGGAGTGCGGGCTGCCGCCCGCCGGGTTCAGGGTTGCTGCTGCAGCGCGCGGATACGCTCTTCCATCGGGGGGTGGCTGGACAGCAGGGCCATGAAGCCGCCGCGGCGGGAGCTGATGCCCATGGACTGCAGCTGCTTGGGCATCTCGCCCGGGTCGAGGTTGCCCAGGCGGGCCAGGGCGTTGATCATGGGCTGCTTGCGCCCCATGAGCTGGGCGGCGCCGGCGTCGGCGCGGAACTCGCGCTGGCGCGAGAACCAGGCCACGATGACGGCCGCCAGGATGCCCAGCAGGATGTCCATCACGATGGTGGTGGCGTAGTAGCCGATGCCCGGGTGGTCGCTGTTGTTGCGCAGCACCACGCGGTCGACGACATAACCCACCACACGGGAGATGAAGACCACGAAGGTGTTCATCACCCCCTGGATGAGCGTCATCGTCACCATGTCGCCGTTGGCGATGTGGGCGACTTCGTGGCCGATGACCGCTTCCACTTCCTCGCGGTTCATGGTCTGCAGCAGGCCGGTCGACACGGCCACCAGGGCCGAATTCTTGAAGGCGCCGGTGGCAAAGGCGTTGGGCGGGCCTTCGTAGATCGCCACCTCCGGCATGCCGATGCCGGCGCGGTTGGCGAACTGCTGCACGGTGTTCACGATCCAGGCGTGCGTGGGATCGGTGGACTGGTTGATCACCTTGGCGCCAGTGCTGAACTTGGCCATCGGCTTGCTGATGAGCAGCGAGATGAAGGCGCCGCCGAAGCCGATCAGGGCGGCGAAGCCGAGCAGGGCCCCCAGGTCGAGTCCCTGGGCGCTCATGAACCGGTTCAGGCCCAGCACGTTGGCGACGATGCCCAGCACGACGACGACGGCCAGGTTGGTCATCACGAACAGGAGGATGCGTTTCATCGGGGTCTTTCTTTCGGTCGAGTCAGGCGGAAGCACCGCGAGGCCCGCATCATGCCGCGAGCCGGCGCGCCGCGGGGGATTTCCCTACCAACCCCACAGCAGATTGCGTGCCACCCAGCCGGTCATGCCGCTGTCGTGGCGCACCCGGACCCAGTCCTGGCGCTTTTCGAGGGTGCGCAGCACCTGGCCGTATTCGGCCCGGCCGACGACGCGGGCGCGGGTGCTGGGCTCGCTGCGGACATTCGCGGTTTTGACCTTCACGACATGGTGGGGCGTGGTGGCGGTGAGCGGCCGGTAGACCCAGGCCTCGTCGCCTTCAAAGTCGCGCACCTTGAGCCACTGGCCCTGGCGCGCGGTGACCTGCAGGGGGTAGCCGCGGCTGACCACCCACAAGGCCTCGTGCTGGGTGCCAGCGCCGGCGCGCAGGTTGACCTCGGGCCGGTTGACGCTCACCATGGATTGGGCTGCGGCGGGCAAGGCGAGGACGGCTGCGGCCAGTCCGGCAAGAAGAAGCGAGAGTCGGGTCATCTCGGGAGGGCTCCTGAAAGGGGACAACCCGTGATAGTGCCGCCCGCGCGCTCGAGGTTCCCTCCGGACATCCCGCGTCACGCGTTGACCAGTCCGAAGATCATGAAGTAGAGCATGGCCGCCAGCAGGGCCGAGATCGGGACCGTGATGACCCACGCGGCCGCGATCTTCACCAGCTCGGAGCGCTTGACCAGTTCCTCCCGGTAGACCTTGCGCAGCTTCTTGCGCTCGAACTTGGTCAGCTCCGCCCCCAGCGAGCGCTGCTTGAGCTGGGCCAGCATGTCGCGCTTCTTCTCGACGCTGGCCCGAGCGAATTCCTCGAGGTAGCGGTCGAGCACCCCGTCCGGGGCGTCCTCGTGCTGGCTGCGGATGAACTCCAGCGCGTGGGCCTGGCGCTGCTGCAGGTATTCGCGCAGGAAGCCGACCCCGAAGATCGCGCCCACGGCGATGTGGGTGGAGCTCACCGGCAGGCCGAGCTGGGAGGCCACGATGACGGTGATGGCTGCCGACAGCGCGATGCAGAAGGCGCGCATCTGGTCGAGCTCGGTGATGCCGCTGCCCACTTTGCGGATCAGCTTGGGTCCATAGAGCATCAGTCCCAGCGAGATGCCCAGGGCGCCCACCACCATCACCCAGGTGGGGATGCTGGCCTGACCCGACACGGTGCCGGTGCGCACCGCCTCGGCGATGGCTGCCAGCGGGCCGACGGCGTTGGCCACGTCGTTGGCGCCGTGGGCGAAGCTCAGCAGCGCCGCGCCGCAGATCAGAGGCAGCGTGAACAGTGAGTTGATGCCGTCGCGGGTGTTGGGCAGTTGCGGAGCCCGGGCCTGCACCCATTGGCGTGCCAGCGCCCAGCCGGCCACACCCAGGCCGGCGCCGATGGCGATGGCGAGCGGGAAGCCCACTTTCCACACGCGGCTCAGGCCCTTGAGCACCAGGTAGGACGCGAAGGCCCAGACCATGATGCCGATGAGCAGCGGCACGGTGCGCTGGGCCGCCGCCACCATGTCTTCCCGGAACACGATGCTGTGCTTGATCCAGTAGAGGAAGCCAGCCGCGATGAGGCCCCCCAGCAGCGGCGAGATGACCCAGCTGGCGGCGATCTCGCCCAGCTGGCCCCAGTTGGCCGCCTGCAGCCCCCCGGCGGCCACGCCGGCGCCCAGCACCGCCCCGATGATGGAATGGGTGGTCGACACCGGTGCCCCCAGGGCCGTGGCCACGTTCAGCCAGATCGCGCCGGCCAGCAGGGCGGCGGTCATCAGCCACAGGAAGCGGTCGGTGCCTTCGATGGCCTCGGGGCGGATGATGCCCTTCTGGATGGTGCTGACCACGTCGCCCCCTGCGATCAGGGCGCCTGCGGCCTCGAAGACGGCGGCCAGCAGGATGGCGCCCACCATCGAGATGGCCCGCGAACCCACGGCCGGCCCCATGTTGTTGGCCACGTCGTTGGCGCCGATGTTCATGGCCATGTAGCCACCGATCACGGCCGCGGCCACCAGCAAGGCGGCATGGGGGCCGCTCACGCCGATCCCGAAGCTGGTGTAGAGCAGGATGCCCACCGCAAACAGCAACCCGACGCCGAGCTTGAGGGAGTCGTTGCGGCCGCGGCGGGCGGCCTTGTCGATCTTGGCGATGTTCTTGAATTCCATGATCCGGGGGGAGTCAGACCGTGTGACGGCTGTGTGACGGATTTGTGACAGGCGGGATTCTCGCTGAACCGCCTGAACGCGGGGGAAGGCGGGCGCGGACGTCCGGCGCCCGCGACAGGTCGCGTGGCGCGGCGTACCATCCGGGCTTTTCCCAGCCTGTTTTGCTGTGCAGTCCGGTGCGGCGGCGGGGGAACCTGTTTCGCCATGACCGAAGTCCTGAAGAAGAGCGAGCGCACCCTCAGCGCCATCGTGAACACTGCCCTGGAGCTGGCCGTCACCCAGGGTCTGTCGAGCATGTCGCTGGGCGAGGTGGCCAAGCGCCTGGGCATCAGCAAGAGTGGCGTGTTCGTGCGCACCGGCTCGGTCGAGAACCTGCAGGACCTCGTGCTGGCGCGCTACGAGCAGCTCTTTGCCGAACACGTCTTCCTGCCCGCACTCGAGGCCCCGCGCGGCCTGCCCCGGCTGGACCGCATCATGGAGTTGTGGATCGGACGTGGCGTGGGCCGCAAGGCGATGGCCGGATCCTTGCACGCCGTCGCGGCGTTCGACCTGCACCCCATGGAGACCCTGCTGCGCAAGAAGGTGCGCGGCGGGGTGGCGCGCTGGCGGCGCACGCTGGGACGCACCGTGATCCAGGCCATCGAGGAAGGGCATCTCAAGCCAGACACCGATCCTGCCCAGGTGACTTACGAGATCAACAGCCTGATGCTCGGCTACTTCCACGACCTGCACTTCCTGCGGGATCGCAAGGTGGTGGACCGTACCTGGCAGGCCTATCAGCGGCTCATGTCGACCTACAAGACCTCCGCCTAGGGGGGGACTAGGGAATGTGAGCGTTCGCTGGCGGCGCTCGCCACGCACAATCAGGTGTCATGACCCTCGGCACCATCTTCGGCTCCCTCGCCAGTGCGCTGGACGAGCCGCCCGCACCGCCGCGCACGGCCCTCGTCCTGATGGGCGGGGGCGCCCGCACCGCCTACCAGGTGGGGGCGCTGCAGGGCATCGCGCAGATCCTGGGTCCCTCACCGCGGGCCTTCTTCGACATCCTGGTGGGCACCTCGGCGGGCGCGCTCAATGCGGCCTATCTGGCCTGCCATGCCACGGCGGGACAGGCGGCGGTGGACCGGCTGGCGACCTTCTGGACCACCTTGCGCTCCGAGCAGGTCTATCACGTCGAATCTCTGAGATCAGCCCATCAGGGGCTGCGTTGGGCCACGCTGATCTCGCCGGCCTGGATGCTGCGCCGGCTGCCACGCTCCTTTCTCGATCCGGAACCCCTGACCCACAGCCTGGCGCGCACGGTGGACACCCGCCGCATCGAGCATGCGCTGCGCGACCGTCATCTTCAGGCTCTGGCGGTGACGGCGTCCAGCTACACCAGCGGTGTTCACTGGACTTTCTTCCAGACGGCTCCGGGCCATGAAGTGGTGTCATGGCAGCGCCCCGGGCGGCGTTCGCTGGCGCAGCCCGTGACAGCCGAGCACCTGCTGGCCTCGGCGGCGATTCCCTTCGTCTTCCCGGCCGTGCCCCTGGAGGTGGAGGGGCGGGTGGAGTACTTCGGCGATGGGTCCATGCGCCAGCTTGCACCGCTGTCGCCGGCGCTCAATCTCGGGGCCACGCGCATCGTGGCCATCGGGGTCGGTCAGCCGGAGGGCCAGAGCCTGGCATCGGATGCCGGGGAGCCACCGGGCCAGTACCCCAAGCTGGCACAGATTGCCACGCACGCCATGGCCAGCGTCTTTCACGACACCCTGGAGGCCGACGTCGAACAGGCCCTGCGTGTGAACGCGGCCCTGCGTCGGCTCAGCCAGACGGCGGCCAATGCCTTGCCCTACCGGCCCGTGGAGGTGCTGGCGCTGCAGCCCTCGCGTTCACTGGACTCGCTGGCGCGCGAACATGCCCGCTGTCTGCCGGAGCCGGCCTTCAAGCTGCTCAAGATGCTGGGTGGCACGCAAGGAGCGGGCGCATCACTGGCCAGTTACCTGCTCTTCGAGCCCCCCTTCGTCGAGGCGCTCATGGCGCTGGGTCGCAGCGATGCCCTGGCCCAGCGCGGGCGGATCGAGGCTTTCTTTGCCGGCCTGCCCGCGCCCGCGCGTCGGTGACCGGCCACACGACGGTGCCATAATCAGCCCCGGTTCCATCACGGAGACTTCCTTGGACAGCCCCCAGCCTCGGCGGCCGTCCACTCCAGCCCGGGTCCGCGCGTTGTAGCAACGGGCCCGTGGCCGCTCCCGGCGGCCTGGGGTGAGACGGTGGCCGACCCTGACCCCTACGCAAGCCCGAGAGACACGTGTTCCGCCCCGACCGGGCGGCGCCCTGGTTGGAGAATTCATGCTCAACGTCTTCACGCTGGCCAATGGCCGGCTCGTCCAGCAGGAGATCGATCGCCCCGAGACGCTGTCGCAGGTGCAGCCGGTATGGGTCGATCTCGAAGCGCCCACGCCCGAAGAGAAGGGCTGGATCGCGGGGCGCTTCGGCGTCAGCATCCCGCAGGACGTGGTCGATGAAGACCTGGAGGAATCGGCCCGCTTCTACGAGGAAGACAACGGCGAGCTGCACATCCGCTCGGACTTCCTGATCGACGAGGACGACACCTCGCGCAACGTGCGCGTGGCCTTCATCCTGCACAACAAGGTGCTGTTTTCCATCCACGACGAGGACCTGCCGGTGTTCCGGCTGCTGCGCCTGCGCGCGCGGCGCATGCCCGGCTTCATCGAGGACGCCAAGGACGTGCTGCTCAAGCTCTACGATGCCGACGCCGAGTACTCGGCCGACTCGCTCGAGGGCATCTATGACTCGCTGGAGAAGGTCAGCGCGATGGTGCTCAAGGAGGAGGTCAATGACACCGCCGCCGCCGAGGCCCTGGCCGCCATCGCCCGCGAAGAGGACTTGAACGGCCGCATCCGCCGCAACGTGATGGATACGCGCCGCGCGGTGAGCTTCCTGATGCGCTCGCGCCTGCTCAACGCCGAGCAGTTCGAGGAGGCGCGCCAGATCATGCGCGATATCGACTCGCTCGACTCGCACACGGCCTTCCTCTTCGACAAGATCAACTTCCTGATGGACGCCACCGTCGGCTTCATCAACATCAACCAGAACAAGATCATCCGCATCTTCTCGGTGGCCAGCGTGGCCTTGCTGCCACCCACGCTGATCGCCAGCATCTACGGCATGAACTTCGATTACATGCCCGAGCTGAAATGGGAGTACGGCTACCCCTTCTCGCTCGCGCTCATGGCGATGACGGTGATCGCGCCCTTCTGGTACTTCCGCAAGAAGGGCTGGCTCAAGTAGCCCGCATCGCGCGAGCCAGGGCGCGGCCGCTGAGCCAGGCGCGTTCGATGCCTTCGGCGGGCGCCATGGCGTGCCAGGTGTCGCCGCAGGCGCCGATGCGCAAGGCGGCGTCCCAGCCGCAGGGCTCGCTCAGGGGCTGCGGCACCTGGGCATAGCGCCAGCGGTGGGCCACGGCGTGCACCGGCCGGGCCAGGCGCACACCCAGTGTTTCGCTGAAGGCGTCGAGCAGGCGGCCTTGCACCTGGTCGGGTGGTGCATCGAGGTTGTTGGCGCTCCAGTCGGGTGTGGCGTGCAGCACCCAGCGGCAGCCTACGCCAGCCACACGTTCGCGGCCCGGGCGGGTGTCGTCACGGCGCGCCTCGCGCAACGGGCCCGAGGCCGGCTGCAGGCGCTCGCGGCGGGCGGGCAGGGCCAGCGGCCAGGCAGCCATCACCGTCCAGGTGGGCTCGCTGCGCACCGGGCGCACCACCTCAGCGAGGGCCGGGGCCACGCCGAGCAGCGGTACGGCCTGCTCGGCCGGCACGGCCACCACGACGGCATCGAAGCGCTGCTCGGCCAGGCCCGGAACCTGCTGGTGGGCACGCAGTTGCCAGCGCCCCTCGCCGGCCGGCTCGATGGCGGCGATCTCGGTTTCGAGCTGCACCGCCAGGTCCTGCGCCAGCGCACGCGGCAGGGCGTTCATGCCGCCCACGCCGGTGTGGCGCACCCCATCCACGTGGGCAAGCCAGCCTGCCTGCCCCCACTGTTCGACCTGCTGCGCAAAGTCGCTGCCGCTGGCGGCGAAGTCGGCACCACCATGGTCGAAGGGGCCGGCCGGGCTGCGCCGGGTGGACAGGCGCCCGCCGGGGCCGCGGCTCTTGTCGAAGAGCTGCACCTGCACGCCGGCGGCGGCGAGTTCGCGCGCACAAGTCAGGCCCGCCAGGCCGGCGCCGATGACGGCAACGCGGGAGATCGTCATGTGTTGGCCCTCCGCTTGAGCCAGCGCATGAGCAGCCTCACCACCGGCAGCTTTTCGTAGAGCTCCTCGGCAGCATCCCAGTAGTCGCGGTGCATGGCGATGCGGCCATCGGGCGCGAACAGCAGGTGGGAGGCGCCGCGCACCACCTGGGGGGCGTCGCTGTAGCGCCGGAAGCGGAAGAGGAAATCCCAGGTGAGGAAGCACTGGTCGCCCTGCACGACGGCGGCCGTCACGACGAAGCGCGGCTCGCGCAGTGCCACGTCCATGTGGCGGAAGATGCGCTGCACTTCGGCCAGGCCCTGGACCTCGTTGAACGGATCCTTGAAGTGGCAGTCGTCGGTGTAATAGCGGCCGAAGTGCTGCACCGAGTCGGGGGTGAGCGTCTCGAAGAAGTCGATCACGCGCTGCACGCGCGGGTCATCATGGCGGGTCATGGGGCGGCAGTGTAGAGCCGGCGCCAGGCGCCGGCGTTCACAGCCCGGTGGCCCGGCGCACCGCCGAGAAATAGAGGCTGTCGCGCAGGTAGCGCAAGGCCTTGAGCCACAGCGTGAAGCGGCGCGGGAAGTGGATCTCGAAGCGCCCGCGCGCCCAGCCGTCGAGCATGGCCTGCGCGGCCTGCTCGGGCGTGAGCAGGGCCGGCATGCGGAAGCGGTTCTGGGCGGTCAGCGGTGTCTCCACGAAGCCCGGGTTGATCACCGAGACGCCCACGCCCAGGGGTTCGAGGTCGAGGTAGAGCGTTTCGGCCAGGTTGATCATCGCGGCCTTGGTCGGGCCATAGGCCAGCGAGTTGGGCAGGCCGCGGTAGCCGGCCACGCTGGCCACCAGGCTGAGGTGGCCCGAGCGCTGGCGCTGCAGCACCGGCAGCACGGCATCGAGCAGGTACAGCGCCCCCACATAGTTGACCTGCTGGTGGCGCAGGGCCTCGTCCAGGTCGAAGGCCGTGGCGCGCATCGCCCGGTAGTGGCCGGCGCAATAGACGACCAGGTCCAGGCGGCCATGGCGCTCGGCCAGGTCCTGGGCCGCGGCGCGCAGCGCCTCGCGGTTGGTGGCGTCCAGGGCGATGAATTCGCTGCCCGGGTGCTCGGTGGCGAAGTCCTCGAGGGCCTTCACGTTGCGCGCGGACACGATGACACGCGCGCCGCGGGCATGCAGGGCCGATGCCGTGGCGCGGCCGATGCCGGTGGACGCGCCCACCAGCCAGGCGGTACGGCCTTGCCAGTCGGTGAGCTTGGGATTGAGGGACATGGGGTCTTTCAGTTCTTCACGAAGGTGAGCGTGACTTCGCCCAGGCGGATGCCGAACTTGCTCATCACCGCCTTGTTGAGCATCACGCGATCGTCCATCAGGTACATCCAGTCGTCGAACTGCACATCGTAGGTGCGGCCGTCGACCGGCAGGCGCAACGTGTAGCGCCAGTTGAAGGCATTGCCGCGCACCTGGCCGCTGGCCTCGCCCACCACGTCGTCGGCCCGGCCGGTGTAGCGGCCGTCGGCCAGGCGGGTGAGGCGCCACACGCGACGTTCGGTGCTGCCGTCACTGTAGGTGAAGGCCTCGTCGAGCACACCCTGGTCGCCGTCCCAGCGGCAGTCCATCACCACGGTGAAGCGCCGCACGACCTGACCCGAGCGGTCCTGGAAGATGCCGTAGGCGGTGAGCCGGCCGTTGAAATAGCGGCGCAGGTCCAGTTCGGGGCGTTCGCTGGCATAGGCGTCCAGGTTCTGGCTGGCGCAACCGCTGAGCAGCGTGGCCGCAGCCGCGGCACCGCCCATCAGCACAAGGCGTCGTTTCATCGTTCCACTCCGGTGTCGTGCCGCATCCACAGACCGTACAGCGCGCCGGCGGCGGCGAGCTTGAGCACACAGGGCAGCAGGCAGTAGGCCAGCGTCAGGGCCGCCAGGCCCTGGGCGTCGCGCGTGCCCGGCTCGTAGCCGGCCAGCTGCAGCAGCGGCAGGGCCAGGCCGGCGGCCAGGGCGAGGTTGAGCTTGGTCGCGAAATTCCACCAGCCGAAGTAGGCGCCTTCCGAGCGCCCCTGGTGACCGGCACGCTGGATCACGCCGGCCAGCAGGGCGGGCGGCAGGGTCAGGTCGGCGCCCAGGGCGATGCCGCTGGCCGCGCACACGAGCGCATAGGCCAGCACGTCGCCGCTGCCCAGGGTGGCTGCCCACACAAAAGCCGCCACGGCCAGCAGCATGCCCGCCAGCCAGCTGGGCGCCAGGCCGAAGCGAGCCACGGCGCGCACCCACAACGGCACGGCCAGCGCGGCCGCGGCGAAGTACAGCACCAGGAAGAGCGGCTCGTAGGCAGCCGCCTGCAGGCGGTCGCGGATGAAGAAGAGCACCAGCGTGGCCGGGATGGCGCTGGCAATGCCGTTGAGCAGGTAGATGAGCAGCAGTCTGCGGAACCCGCCCACGCGCCAGGGGCGCACCTGGCTCGGGTCGCGCAGCACGGGCGCGCTGCGGGGCTGGGGCGCTCGTCCCAGCGCCCACAGGCCCACGGCCAGCAGCACGGCAAAGACGGTGGCGGTGACCCCCATGCCCGCCACGCTGGGCAGCACGCTGGCCACGAGCACGCCCACGAGCGCGAAGCCTTCGCGCCAGGCCACCACGCCTGCACGCTGGCCGGCACTGCCGCCCAGCATCGCTCCCCAGGCCTGGTGGGTCACGCTCAAGGCGCTGTAGCTGAAGTAGGTGACGAGCAGCAGCGCTGCACACCAGGCCAGCAGGGCGGCCGTGCCCTGCACGGGCGGGAAGAAGAGGGCGGCAAAGCCGGCGGCCAGCACACCGCCCATGGCCAGGCCCACCAGCCACACCCGGCGGGCCGAATGGTGGAAGAGCCGGTCCACCACGCGCCCGATCCAGGGATCCACCAGCGCATCGGCCAGTCGTGCGCCCAGCAGCACCGCGCCCAGCAGCGCGAGCGGCACGCCGAACTCGGCCGCGTAATGCGCCGGCAGCACCACATAGAGCGGCAGGGCCACGAAGGCCAGGGGCAGGCCCAGCGCGCCGTAGGACAGGCCCTGCGCGGGCGCGCCCGTCCACCCGGCTGCGGCACGCGCATCGGCTGCAGACGCAGCGGTGGCGGGCAGGCGCGGCATGGCGGGCTGGGCGCTCATGGTCAGCGTTCGCCGGCGGTGGCGCCGATCAGGCGCTCACGCAGGCGGGGCTCGGAGGTGCGCGGAGACAGCCAGATGCCGAAGAAGAGGCGCGCGAACTCGGCGTCCTCGATCTCGGCGGTGCGCTGGCCGTTGAAGTAGAAGCGCGCGCCCCGGCCCGGCAGATGGATACCCACCAGCCGGTCGCCGTCGCCCACGTTCGGAAACGCGCGCTTCATCGCCTCCAGCCAGGCACTGGCCTGGGCGTCGGTGAAGGAGCCGACGCGGCGCATCTCGGTGAGGGAGCGTTCGGCGATGGCCGGCCCGTCGAGGCGGCGCAGGTAATGCAGCGCCAGGGCCAGCGGTGCCTCGTCGTACTGCCGCACATCCGCCTGCGGCGGCAGCCACAGGCGGGCATCGTAGACGCGCAGGCCGAGGAAGGTCATGCGGGCCTCGCCCTGCAGCTTCACTTCCGGCAGGGCCCGTTGCACCTCGGGCGGCGGCGCCGGCACGGAGGCCTTCGCACCCGACCAGGCGAAGCAGCACAGCGCAACGACGGCCCACAGCTTCATGGCTTCCTCAGGGTGAACTGGATGACGTCGGTGTTGCCCATGGCGAAGGCGGCCTCGCAGTAGGCAAGGTAGAACTCCCAGATGCGCATGAAGCGGGTGTCGAAGCCCAGCTTGCGCACCCGCGTGTCCTCGGCCAGGAAGCGCTCGCGCCAGCGGCGCAGCGTCTCTGCGTAGTCGGCGCCGAAGGCCAGTTCGTTCACCACCTCCAGGCCGGCCTTCCGGGCGTGGGCGCGGAATTCGCTGGGGCTGGGCAGCAGGCCGCCGGGGAAGATGTACTGCTGGATGAAGTCGGTGCCGCGCACGTAGCGGTCGAACAGGTCGTCGCGGATGGTGATGCTCTGGATGCACGCGCGCCCGCCCGGCTTGAGCTGGCGGGCCAGGGTGGCGAAGTAGCCGTCCCAGTACTCGCGGCCCACGGCCTCGAACATCTCGATCGAGCAGATCGCGTCGAAAGGACCGTCGTCGATGTCGCGGTAGTCCTGCAGGCGCAGGTCGGCCTGCTGCGAGCGCTCCAGCGCGGCCAGGCGATCCTGGGCGTAGTCGAGCTGCTCGGTCGACAGCGTGACACCCGTGACGTGGGCGTCGAACTCGGTCACGGCCACTTCGGCCAAGCCGCCCCAGCCGCAACCGATCTCCAGCACCCGCTCGCCGGGGCGCAGCGCACATTCGCGCAGCGCACGGCGCACCTTGGCTTCCTGGGCCTCGGTCAGCGGACGGTTCAGGTCGCCCTCGAACCAGGCGCTGGAGTAGGCCATGCTCGGGTCGAGCCAGAGACGGTAGAACTCGTTGCCCAGGTCGTAGTGGGCGTGGATGTTCTTGCGGCTGCCCTCGCGCGAGTTGCGGTTGAGCAGGTGGCGCACGCGGTAGAGCAAGCGGCCCCACCAGGTGCCGTACACCACGGATTCGATGTCGTCGCGGTTGGCAATGAACAGGCGGATCAGGGCCGGCAGGTCGGGCGTGGTCCAGTCACCGGCGATGTAGCTCTCGGCAAAGCCGATATCGCCAGACTTCAGCGCCAGCGCGCAGACATTCCAGTTGCGCAGCCGGATGGCCGCGCGCGGCCCCTCGGGCGTGCCGAAGTGGGCGGTGCTGCCGTCGGGCAGCTGCACGTCCAGGCTGCCGTGGCGCAGGTGCGCCATCATGCGCAGCACGGTGCGTGCCGCGGCCGGCGCCGAGGGTGGCAGCAGCTTGGCGAGTTGTTCCACCGGGGTGGTTGTGGTCGTGTGATTCATCGGGTCACCAGGGAATCGGGCGGTTCGGGCTTGGTGAAGAAAGGCACTCGCTTGGTCCACAGCTTCAGTGCCTGCCAATGGATGCGTGCGATCACGCCCACGCTCATCAGCGGGTGGCCGAAGAAGGCGCGGCGCAGGCTGGCCGGCGTGACCGGCTCCAGCACCCCGCTCACGCTGGTCAGCAGCAGCGGGCCTTGCGCATCGTCATGATCGATACGCGCCACGGTGCGGGCCGGATGCAGGTCGTCGGCCGGCGTGCGCAGGAAACGGAAGCGGTAGCGCCCTTCCACCTTGCAGAAGGGCGAGACATGAAAGACCTTGGTGGCCTGCAGTTCCCGGCCCCAGCCGAGCTGCGCGCCCGTCAGCAAGTAGCAGTGGCGCTCGCCGAAGGTGTTGTTCACCTCGGCCACGATGGCGGCCAGCGAACCGTCGCGGCGGTGGCAGTACCAGAAGCTCACCGGCTTGAACACATAGCCCAGCACCCGCGGGTAGGTGTGCAGCCACACCTCGCCATCGGCGTCATCGATGCCCTCGCCGGCCAGCAAGGCCTCGAGCCAGCCCAGCGCATCGCCATGGCCATCGCCGTGGTCGGCATCGTGGAAGCTGACCAGGCCGAAGCGGTTGCGCGGCAGGGCCGGGTCGGGCTGGCGGGCGAGGCTGCGCATGGGCAGCATCAGGAAGTAGGTGGCGTAGGCGAAGGCGTTGCGGGCCGGGCGCAGCCGCGTGTGGCGCACCTGGCCGAAGCCGATGAGCGCACGCGCCGGGTCGCGGCTCATGCAGCCACCTTCAGCGCGTCATGCTGCCAGCGCTCGAGCAGGCCTTGGGCCACGGCCAGGCCCGACTTCAGCCCATCCTCGTGGAAGCCATAACCCGCCCAGGCGCCGCAGAACCACACATGGCGCAGGCCCTGGATCTCGCCCAGGCGGCGCTGGGCCGCCACGGCCGAGAGGTCGAACACCGGGTGGGCGTATTCGTAGCGTCCGAGCACGGTCTCGGGCCGCGGCGCACGCACCGGGTTGAGCGAGACGATCACGTCATCACGGAAAGGCAGCGGCTGGAGCTGGTTCAACCAGTAGTGCAGGCAGACCGCACCGGCCTCGCGACCGGCGTCTTCGGCGCGCTCGTAGTTCCAGGCTGCCCAGGCCTTGCGGCGGCGCGGCATCAGTGTGGTGTCGGTGTGCAGCACGGCCACGTTCGGGTGGTAGCCGATGGTCCCCAGCAGCTCGCGTTCGAGGGGCAGCGGGTCGCCGATCAGGGCCAGGGCCTGGTCGGAATGGCAGGCCAGCACCACGTCGTCAAAGCGTTCGCTGCCGCGGTCGGTGCTGACGATCACGCCGCCCTCGCCGCTGCCCGGTGGCACGCGGCGCACCTGACGCACGGGCGTGTTCAGCCGGGCGTCGGTCAGGCCCGCAAGGATCTTCGCGACGTAGTGCTTCGCGCCGCCGCGCACGGTGTGCCACTGGGGCCGGTCGCTGATCTGGATGAGGCCATGGTTGTGGCAGAAGCGGATCATCGTGCCGATGGGGAAGCGCAGCATCTGGCCGGCCGGGCAGGACCAGATACAGGCCACCATGGGCAGGAAATACCACTCGCGGAACTCGGCGCCGAAGCGGTGGCGGTCGAGGAAGGCGCCGATCGGTTCGGCCAGCGCGGCGTCTTCGCCATGGCGTGCCAGCTCGGTGGTCAGGCGGTTGAAGCGCAGCAGGTCGCGCAGCATGCGCCAGAAGGCCGCTCGCCACAGGTTGCGGCGCTGGGCGAAGACGGTGTCGAGATTGTTGCCGCTCCACTCCAGGTCGCGCCCCGGCAGCTGCACCGAGAACGACATGTCCGACGCCGCGGTCTCCACCTGCAGCTCGGCGAAGAGCTTGACCAGTTCCGGGTAGGTGCGGTGGTTGAAGACCAGGAAGCCGGTGTCCACGCCGTGGGTCACCGGCCGACCGGACCGGTCGGGCAGCGTCACGTCCACCGTGTGGGTGTGGCCGCCGAAATAGTCACCGGCCTCGAAGAGTGTGACCTCAGCATGGGGGGCCAGCCGATGGGCCGCGGCCAGGCCCGAGATGCCCGAGCCGACGATGGCAATGCGTCGCATGACGGGCCTCAGTGGGACAGGCCACGCCGCCCGGGACGGGCGGGGGCTGGAGAAGACAAAGGTGCTGCGAAGCGCCCCGAGACGAAGGAGGGAGGGAGGGAGGAGGAGGAGAGACGCCTCGGGATTGCAGCCGGGCAACCCGGCAGTCTTCGCAGCACGAAAAACACGGAGGTGTTCACACCCCGGCTACGACCCATCTGCACCCAGCGCAGGGCCGCCACTTGAGGCTTTCGACGGCGCCAGGTGCAAGAAGTTCCCCCGCGGGCAGCGGACATCGCTTTGGCGATTGGGTGGCAGAGCGAGGGTGAGAGGATCACGGCATGAACTCCTTGGTTCCAATTATGACTACATAGTCTATTTTTGCATCTTTTCGTTCATTTGACCATGTACATGCCGTGGTCTTGGTTGAGAGGGCGGGGATGCTCACCGGGGATGATGCAAATTGTCCTGGTCATGGTTCTACTTTTTGCCCAATACTAAAGCCTAAACTGGAAGTTATCAAAGATTTGTCATGGACAAAAATACAGGTGCTTTGTGGGAAACATCGGGCCCGCCGATGTCGTCCATCGCATCGGTGGAGCGTGACACCGGCTTGAGCAAGGACGTGTTGCGCATCTGGGAACGCCGCTACGGCTTTCCACGCCCCCTGCGAGACGATGTCGGCGAACGGGTGTATCCGGCCGACCAAGTCCACAAGCTGCGGCTGTTGCACAGGCTGATCGGCGCAGGGCATCGTCCTGGCCGGTTGATGGGCAGCTCCATCGAAGAGTTGCAGGCCCTCGTGGACCGTCCTCGCACCATCCCTGCCGCCACGGCCGCGGTGGACAGCGAAATCGCCCGATGGATGGAGTTGCTGGCACGGCACGAGGTCGCGGCACTGCGGCGCGAACTCCCCCAGGCGCAGCTGCGCCTGGGTCTGGCCCGCTTCGTGACCGAAAAGGCGGTGCCTTTCACGACGGCCGTGGGCGAGGCCTGGATGCGCGGCAGCCTGCAGGTCTACCAGGAACATGTCTTCTCCGAGGTGATGCAGGGCGTGCTGCGCCAGGCCATTGCCAGCGTGCCGGCGCCCGAGCCCGGGGCGCAGCCGCGGGTGCTGCTGACCACCTTTCCCAACGAGCCGCACGGCCTGGGCCTGCTCATGGCCGAGGCCCTGCTGGCGCTGGAAGGCTGCGACTGCCTCTCGCTGGGCGTGCAGACGCCCCTGGGCGATATCGTCCAGGCTGCCCAGGCGCATGGCTCGGATGTCGTGGCCCTGAGCTTTGCCTCGGCCCCGGGGCGGCGGCTGGTGCATGAAGGTCTGGCCGAGTTGAGGGCGGTCTTGCCTGACACCGTCCAGATCTGGGTGGGCGGCTTGCACCGCTGGCTCAGTCGCCACCCGCTGCCCGGGGTGGTCTCCGTGGCGGGCTTGTCCGAACTGGGTGCGGCGGTGACGGCCTGGCGCTCGCCCCAGGACTGAGTCCGGTCATGCCCGGGTTCAAAGGCAACAAGCAGGCGCTGCCTCACAAGCCTTGCCTGCAGTGCGGCCGGCCGATGAGCTGGCGCAAGCGCTGGGCGAAGGTGTGGGACGAGGTGCGCTACTGCAGCGATCGCTGCCGCCGCGAGGCGAAACACGCGCAGCCCCGATGACAGGACGACTCCTGCTCATCCTGGGCGACCAGCTCTCGCTGGACCACCCGTCCTTGCAGGCTCTGGATCCTGCTCGCGACCGGCTCTTGATGATCGAGACCGCTGGCGAGGCCACGGCCGTGTGGAGCCACCAGGCGCGCATAGCGCTCTTCTTGTCGGCCATGCGCCATCACCGCGATGCCCTGCGCGCCCAGGGCTGGGCGGTGGACTACCTCGACCTGGACAGCGAACCCCCTGACAAGCCGGCCGGACTGGACCACCGCCTCGCCGAGGCTTTGCAACGCCTTCGGCCGGCTGAGCTGTGGGTCATGGAGCCGGGCGAGTGGCGCATCGAGCAGCTCCTCGAGGCCACGGCGGCCCGGGCCGGCGTGCCGCTGCGCTGGTGGGCCGATCCGCACTTCCTGTGCACCCGCGAGCATTTCGCCCGCTGGGCCCAGGGCCGCAAGCAGCTGCGCATGGAGCACTTCTACCGCGAGATGCGCCGCGAGCACCGGGTGCTGCTCGACGCCCAGGGCCAGCCCGAGGGTGGGGAATGGAATTTCGATGCCGACAACCGCCAGCCCTACCCGAAGGGCGGACCGGGGGCGATCCCGCCGCCCGCGTGGTTCCCGCCCGATGCGATCACCCAGGAGGTGCTGGCGCTGGTGTCCAGGCGCTTTGCCGACCACCCCGGCTCGCTCGCTCATTTCGCCTGGCCGGTCACGCCCGACCAGGCGCGTGCGGCGCTGCGGCGCTTCATCGAGCACCGTCTGGTGGGCTTCGGCCCCTACCAGGACGCGATGTGGACCGACACGCCCTGGGGCTGGCATTCGCTGCTGTCGTCCAGCCTGAACCTGCACCTGCTGGACCCGCGTGAGGTGATCGCCGCGGCCGAGGCCGCCTACCGCGAGGGGCGTGCCCCGCTGTCCGGCGTGGAGGGCTTCATCCGCCAGATCCTGGGCTGGCGCGAATTCATCCGCGGTGTGTACTGGCTGGACATGCCCGGCCTGCGCCAGGCCAACCACTACGACCACCACCGGGCGCTGCCGGCCTGGTACTGGACGGGTGAGACCCGCATGGCCTGCCTGCGCGACGCCCTGACCCAGACCCTGGCCCACGGCTACGCCCACCACATCCAGCGCCTGATGGTGACCGGCCTGTTCGGGACACTGGCCGAGATCGAGCCCAGCCAGGTCAGTGACTGGTACCGGGCGGTCTATGTGGATGCCGTGGAATGGGTGGAAAGCCCCAACACCCTGGGCATGGCCTTGCACGCCAATGGCGGGCGCTTCACCAGCAAGCCCTATGTGGCCTCCGGGGCCTACATCGATCGCCAGAGCAACCTGTGCAAAGTGTGCGAATATCGCCCAAAAGAGAAAACCGGGCCCCGCGCCTGCCCTTTCACCACTTTGTATTGGTACTTCCTGGACAATCATCGCTTGGCGCTGCGCGCCAACCCCCGCACCCGGCCCATGACGATGCACCTGGACCGCTGGAGCGAGGACGAGCGGCAGGCGCTGCGCCAGGCTGCCGAGGCCCGGCTGCAAGACCTCGACAGCCTCTAGGATTCGCATCCGACGACCGGCGAGGCGCGTAACGGATGGCGCAAGCTTCCAAGGAATGGACACCAGCCTGACAGGAACCGACATGCTGTACCCCGAGCTTTTCAAGCAACTCGAAGCCGTGCGCTGGAACATGGACCGCGACATCCCCTGGGACCAGTTCGACGCGTCCAGGCTCAGCGAAGAGCAGGCCCAGACGATCAAGATGAACGCCATCACCGAGTGGGCGGCCCTGCCGGCCACCGAGATGTTCCTGCGCGACAACCGCGACGACAGCGATTTCTCGGCCTTCATGAGCGTGTGGTTCTTCGAGGAGCAGAAGCACTCGCTGGTGCTGATGGAGTACCTGCGCCGTTTCCGCCCCGACCTCGTGCCCACGGAAGAGGAACTGCACGAGGTGCGCTTCGAGTTCGACCCGGCGCCCGCGCTGGAAACCCTGATGCTGCATTTCTGTGGCGAGATCCGGCTGAACCACTGGTACCGTCGCGCCGCCGAATGGCACACCGAGCCGGTCATCAAGGCCATCTACGAAACGCTGGCGCGCGACGAGGCTCGCCACGGCGGCGCCTACCTGCGCTACATGAAGCGCGCGATCGGCCGCTTCGGCGACGAAGCCAAGGCCGCGTTTGCCAAGGTGGGGGTGCTGATGGCCAGCGCGCGCCGCACGGCCCAGGCCCTGCACCCGACCAACCTGCATGTCAACGCGGCGCTCTTCCCGCGCGACACCATCCAGAGCCGCCTGCCCAACCCTGAGTGGCTGGAGCGCTGGCTCGACCAGCAGATCAAGTTCGACGCGGTGTGGGAAACCAAGGTGGTCGAGCGCATCCTGCACAACATGAGCCTGCTGATGGAGCGCAGCTTCCAGAGCGTGCAGGAGCTCAACCGCTTCCGCAAGGAACTGACCACCCAGCTGGCCGCCGCGGGCCGCGCCGAGGGCGGCGCGCCCCAGCCCGCCTGATCGGCTCTCTCCGCACGCCCGACGACCCTCGGTCGTCTGGGTGGTTGCGACGCAACAGCCGGCCCGAGGGCCGGCTTTTTCCTACCATGGCGGCCTTTCCACAGGGAACGTCACCATGTCCTGGACCTTGCTCTTCATCGCCGGCCTCTTCGAGGTCGCCTGGGCCATCGGCCTGAAGTACACCGAGGGCTTCAGCCGCTTCTGGCCCTCGGTCGGCACCGTGACCGCGATGGTGATCAGCATCGTGCTGCTCGGCCTGGCGATGCGCGAGCTGCCGGTGGGGACGGCCTATGCGGTATGGACCGGCATCGGCGCGGTGGGTACCGTGATCCTGGGCATCGTGCTGTTCGGCGACAGTGCTTCGGCCCTGCGTCTCATGTGTGTGGGCCTCATCGTTGCCGGCATCCTGGGGCTCAAGCTGGTGAGCTGAGCCCTCAGGAGCTCTTCGCCGCCAGGCGCCGCTCCTGGTCGGCCTTGCGATCGGCCGCGACCTTGCGGGCGCTCTCACGTTCGCCGATGAGCTTCACGTAAGCCTTCCAGTCGATGCCGTGGGCGGCCACGAGGTCTTCGCCCAGCACGGCCTTGGTGGCCAGCGCCACCAGCGGCAGGTGCACGTAGGCGGCGCAATCGGCCTGGGTGAAGCTGTCGCCCGCCACATAGGGCGAGAACTGTGCAAGCTGCTTGAAGCCGGCCAGGTGCTTGTCGAGCAGGGTGCGCACGCGCTCGCGGTTCTTCTCGCTCGTGGTGCCACCAAAGAAGGCCTGGCCGTAGAGCTCGCGCGCCACCAGCTCCAGATGCAGGTCGAGGAAGATCGTCAGCTCCCGCACCTTGGCGCGTTGCCAGGGGTCGGCCGGCAGCAGCGCCGGCGTGGGCCAGCGTGTCTCGATGTAGTCCATGAGGGCTTCGCTCTCGCAGATCACACCGTGCTCGGTGCGTGCGAAGGGCACCTTGCCCAGGGGCGATCCCCCGGCCTTGGCCGGCTCGCCGGTGCCCACGCCCTCCTCGGTGAAGGGCACGCCCTTCTCCAGCAGGGCCAGCTTGACCTTGTTGTAGTAGTTGGACAGGGGGAAGCCGCACAGCACGAACATGGGAGTCTCCGTCAGGGGTGATGGTCAGCACGCAGTGCAAACCGGATGGGCGCGGCGCGCTATCGCCTTGGCGACACGGCGGCTGCCCATTGTGCGTGGATCGCGAGCTGCAGCGCCGCACTGAGGGCGCCGGCCACCGCCCCTGCCGCATGGGCGCCGACAGCCACGGGGAAGTCCCAATCGGCCGAGGCCTGCACAGCCCCGCGCCAGGGCGCTTCCAGCACCAGCTTGACCAGCAGGCCGACCGCCAGCGCGGCGCCCAGGCTGCGCCAGCCAGGGCCCGGGCGCACGATCAGCGTCACCGCGGCCACCGCCACGCCGGCGTGCAGCACGCCGGACAGGCCGAGGTAACGGTCGGGCTGGCTGGCGAGCCACAGCAGCGCCTGGGTGAAGGGCCAGGCCAGGGCCCAGGCCCCAGCGGCCACAACAGGCAGCCGGGCCTGCCAGCCCAGCGCTCCCAGCAGCACGGCGCCGGCAAGGTTGGCCCCCAGATGCAGGGCCGTGACATGAACGAAGGCAGCGCTCCAGCAGCGCCAGACCTGGGCGGGTGCATCACGATGCCAGGCGAGCACCTCCCGGGCAGGCGCACCGGCCGCCTCGGCCACCGCCACCAGGAGCGACACGGCGACAGCCAGGGCCGACAGGGCGGCCCAGGCGACACCGGGCGGGGTCAGGCGCCGAAGACCTCGCGCCACAGGGCCAGCACGGCATCGCGTTCGGACGCCAGCGCTTCCGGAGGGAACTGCGTGGCACGCTCGTCCAGGCGCGCCCGGTGCTGGGCGCGGCGCAGCTCGCGGTAGGCGTCGGCCGCCGCCTGGCCCACGCCGGGCGACAGCAGCCCGGCGGCTTCGGCACGCTGCAGAAGGGCGATGTTGCCCACGTCGTCGTGCAGTTCAGGATGGGTCGCGCCGTGGGCCAGCACCAGGCACTGCACCGCGAACTCGGCATCCATCATGCCGCCTTCGCTGTGCTTCACGTCGAAGAGTCCGCCCTTCACCGGGTGGGCTTCGCGCACCTTGGCTCGCATCGTGCGGATCTCCTCGCGCACGGCGGTGGCATCACGCGGCGCGGCGATGACGTCGCGCCGCACCTGCTCGAAACGCGCGCCGATGTCGGGCGCGCCGGCACAGAAGCGCGCCCGCGTGATGGCCTGGTGTTCCCAGGTCCAGGCCGTGTTGCTGCCGCGGCGCTGCTGGTAGGCCTCGAAGGAGGCCAGCGAGGTCACGAGCAGGCCCGAGTTGCCGTTGGGGCGCAGGGCGGTGTCGATCTCGAAGAGCTCGCCGGCACTGGTGCGCAGCGTCAGCCAGGTGATGAGCTTGCGCGCGAAGGCGGCATAGGCCTCGGGGGCGCGCTCGTCCTCGTCGTCGAAGAGGAAGACGAGGTCGAGGTCGCTGCCGTAGCCCAGCTCCTTGCCGCCAAGCTTGCCGTAGGCGATGACGGCAAAGCGCGGCTGATCGGCATGGCGCTGGCGCAGGTGGGGCCAGGCCCAGCGCAGCGTGCATTCCACGGTGGCGTCGGCCAGGGCCGAGAGGTCGTCGGCCACCTGCTCGACGGTGATGTGACCCTCGACGTCGCGCACCAGGGTGCGGAAGACCTCGGCATGGTGGGCGCGGCGCAGGGTGTCGAGCAGGGCCTCTTCGTCGGCCTGGCCCGAGCGCGTCCAGGCTTCGTGGCGCTGCTCCAGGTCGTGCACGAAGCCGGCGGCGTCGAAGCGGGTGTAGATCAGGCGCGGGTCGGCCAGCTCGTCGATCACGCCGGGGTAGCGCATCAGGTAACGCATCGGCCACCGGGCCAGGCCGAGCAGGCGCAGCAGGCGCTGCTGCACCTCCGGGCGCTCGACCAGCATGGCGATGTAGCTCTCGCGGCGCAGCAGCGGGTCGAGCCAGTCGACGAAACGGATGGCGGCCTCGACCGGGCATTCGCCCTGCGTCACCCGTTGGGCAGCCCGAAGCACCAGCTTGGCCAGGCGTTGCTTGCTTTCGTCGCGCAAGGCGGCGATGCGCGGATGCTGCACCCACGGACGCACGCGCTCGGCGAGCGCCTCGGGCAAGCGCGCGGCAAACGCCTCGCTGTCCAGCGCCGGAGGCGGCTCGCCGCAACCCTTGCAGCCATTGGCCTTGGGGGGCTGGCCGTCGTGGAGCAGGGCGTCGAACTCCAGCGCCACGAATTCGCGCACTTCGAGCAGACGGTCCATCAGCTCGCAGGCATCGGTGGTGCAGGCCAGACCCAGGCTGCCGGCGATCCAGCGCAGGTCCTCGTCGCCGGTGGGCAGCTGGTGGGTCTGCTGGTCGTCCAGGTACTGGATGCGATGCTCGACCTGGCGCAGGAAGACGTAGGCATCCGCCAGCCGGGTGGCCGTCTCGGGCTTCATCACACCCACCTGGGTGAGGCGTTCGAGCGCGCGCAGCGTGGAGCGCGTGCGGATCTCGGGGAACTGGCCGCCCCGCACCACCTGCAGCAACTGCACGATGAACTCGATCTCGCGGATGCCGCCACGCGAGAGCTTGACGTCGTTGGCGCGCTCGGGCCGGCCGGCGGCGCGGCGCGCGGCTTCCTCGCGCACCTTGCGGTGCAGGCCCCGCAGGCCCTCGAAGACGCCGTAGTCGAGGTAGCGGCGGAACACGAAGGGAATGACCACGTCGCGCAACTGCAGCGCCCGGCCCGACGCCACCGAGGCGCGCGGCGCCACGACACGGCTCTTGAGCCAGGCGAAGCGCTCCCATTCACGCCCCTGCACGAGGAAGTACTCCTCCAGCATCGCCAGGCTCACCACCGGCGGCCCGGAGTTGCCATTGGGCCGCAGGGCCAGGTCGACGCGGAAGACGAAGCCGTCCTCGGTGGTGTCGCCGATGAGCGTGTACAGGCTGCGCGCCACCTGCGAGAAGTACTCGTGCGCCGAGATGCGGCCGGCGCCCTGGGCGTTGCCGGCCGTCGTACCGGCTTCCTCGTAGACGTAGATCAGGTCGATGTCGGAGGACACGTTGAGCTCGCGTCCGCCGAGCTTGCCCATGCCCACGACCCAGAAGTCGATGCGTTCGCCGGCCTCGTTGAGCGGGGCGCCGTGGCGCTCGTCCTGCTCGGCCAGGGCGGCCGCCAGGGCCACGTCCAGCGTGACCTCGGCCAGCGCCGTCATGGCCTGGCCGATGTCGGGCATGGACGCCGACTGCTCGACATCCATCACTGCCAGGCGTTCCAGGGTGAGCTGACGGGCCTGTCGCAAGGCGGCGCCAAGCGGCTGCCCCCGGGCCCGCAGGGCCTCGATCAGAGCGCCGATGCGCTGCGCATCGGGCAGGCCCGGGGCGAGCAGGGCGCACTGGTCGCCATAGCGCCGGCGCACGCGCTGCACGAAGCGGGAATGATCGGCGCCCACCCGGGGCGTGGCGGCGGGGCTACCGTCCGTGACAACTTCGCTGAAACCCATGGCCAAAACGGGGGTCTGAACTCTTGCCTGTGCTAGATTGGATGAGCACCCTCTTGCGGGGCGTGCCGGCCCGGCAGGGGCTGCTGTTGTTGTTTGCCGGCCGCCGTCATCGCGCCCATGAATCCCCCAGGACCTTCGACCCTTTCTTCATGGCCCCGTCGCGCCGGGCGGGTGGCCGTGCGGACGCTCTGGACGGTCGCGGTGGGGGCCTTAGGCCTCATGCTCATGGCGTGGCTGGTGATGCTGTGGGCGATTCTGCCCCGAATCGACACCTGGCGTGCGCCCATCGAGCATGCAGCCACCCAGACGCTGGGGGTGCCGGTGCAAATTGGCCACATCCGTGCGCAATCTCACGCCGGCATGCCGTGGTTCGAGTTCACCGACGTGCGCCTGCTCGACGCCGACGGCCGCGAAGCTCTGCGGCTGCCCCAGGTGCGCAGCACCCTGTCCTGGTCCACGGTGTGGCATGCCCGCCTGAGACTGGGCCGGCTGGAGCTGCAATCCCCCGAACTCGAGGTGCGCCGCGACCCGGCGGGTCGTCTGCATGTGGCCGGCCTGGGGTTGACCTCGGGCGGCACCTCTGCCTCTCCCGAGGCGCTCGACTGGTTCATCTCGCTGCCCGAGTTCCTGGTGCACGACGGCCGGGTGCGCTGGGTCGACGAGCAGCGCGGCTTGCCCCCGCTGGCGCTGGACGACGTGGACGGCGTGATGCGCAACAGCGGTGCGGGGGCCCGCCGCCACGAGTTCCGGCTCGACGCGACCCCTGTGGCCGGATGGGGTGAGCGGTTCTCGCTGCGGGCCCGCTTCACCCAGCCGCTGCTGACGCGGGCATCGGACCGTTCGCAGTGGAGCGGCCAGGCCTACGCCGAACTGCCCCGCGTGCAGCTGCGGGCCCTGCAGGATCACCTGGGCTGGCCCACCCGCCTGGACGGCGGCGAGGGCAGCGTGCGGGCCTGGGCCGATCTGCACGAGGGGCGCTGGCAGGGTCTCACGGCCGATCTCGACCTGGCCGGGGTCGCGGGTCGCCTCGACGGGGCCCCCGAGGCCCTGGACCTCGCGGCCCTGCGGTTGCGGGTCGTCTACCAGCACGAGGGCGAGCAGCATCGCCTGGCCGTCCAGGAGTTGTCGGTCCTGCCCCGCGCCGATGCAGACCCGTCGCAGGCCCTGCTGTCGGCGGGGCTGCCTCGGGCGCTCCACGTCGGATGGCGCTGGGAAACCCTCGCCGACGGGACTTCATCGCTGACCTCGGGCGAGGTGCAGGTGCCCCAGGGCGACCTGGCGGCCGTCGCCTGGCTGGCGCGAAGCCTGCCGCTGGGCGAGGCGGCGCAGCACGGCATGGCTCAGCTCCAGCCCGCCGGTGAGGTGGAGGGCCTGCGTTTGCAGTGGCACGGGCCCTGGCAGGCGCCCGACCGCTACACGGCCCGCGGCCGGCTCAAGGGGCTGAGTCTGGCGGCACAGGGCGACGCCGGCACCGGGGTGGGCCGCCCTGGCCTGCGCGGCGCCACGCTCGACTTCACTGCCCATGAGCGCGGGGGCGAGGCGATGCTGCGCATCGAGGAGGGGGCCGTGGTCTTTCCCGGCGTGTTCGACGAGGCCGAGGTCGCGCTCGACCAGCTGCAGGCGCGCCTGGACTGGACCCTCACGCCAGACCCCTCGGGCCCCTCGGTCATGCTGAAGGTCAGCGAGGCGCGGTTTTCCAACGCGGATGCCCAGGGCACCTTCGAGGGGCGCTGGCATACCGGCGCGGACGAGGGCGTGGGGCGCGGCGCACGCCTGCCCGGCGTGCTCGACCTGCAGGGACGACTCGACCGTGCCGATGCCACCCGGGTCTGGCGCTACCTGCCGCGTCAGCTGCCGGCCGACGTGCGCGACTACATCCGCCATGCGGTGATGGCGGGGCGGGCGGAGGCGGTGGACTTCCGTCTGCGCGGCGACCTCTGGGACTTCCCCTATGCGCCGGGGCAGCCTGGCGAGTTCCGCATCGCCGCCCAGGTGGAGGACGCCAGCTTTGCCTACGTGCCCACGCGTGCGGGCTGGACGTCTCCCTGGCCGGCCTTCACGCATGTGCGTGGCGAACTGGTCTTCGATCGCCAGTCCATGCTCATCCGCAATGCCCGCGCCCGGCTCTTCGGCTTCGAGCTGACCGGGGTGGAGGGCGGCATTGCCGACCTCGCCCACCATTCGGTGCTGCGGCTGTCGGGCAGCGGCACTGGCCCGCTCGCCGACGCGCTGCGCTTCATCAATGACACGCCGGTGGGCGACTGGACCCATCACGCTCTGGCCGAGGCCACCGGCAGCGGCTCGGCCCAGCTGCGCCTGTCGGTGGAGCTGCCGCTGGACGACATGGATCGGGCCCGCGTGCAGGGCCGCGTGATCCTCGACGGCAACGACGTGCGCGTGCGGCCCGACACGCCGCTGCTGGCGCGCACGCGCGGGGAGGTGAGCTTCTCCGACCAGGGTTTCGCCGTGCAAAGAGCCACTGCGCGGGTGCTGGGCGGCGAGTTGCACTTCGAGGGCGGGACGGTGCCCGATGGCAGTGTGCGCTTCGAAGGTCGGGGCATCGCCACCGCTGAAGGCCTGCGCCAGGTGCGCGAACTCGGCCCGCTGCCATACCTGGCCGAACACCTCTCCGGGCAGACAGCCTACCGGCTGCAGTTCGGGGTGGCTCATGGCTGGCCGGAACTCACGCTCAGCAGCGACCTCACGGGCCTGGCTTCGGCTTTGCCCGAACCTCTGGGCAAACCGGCCGCACGGGCCTGGCCGCTGCGCGTGGCCCTGGCACTCGAGGCGGACAGCCTGGCCCCAGGGCGCAGCCCACGCGACACGTTGCGCGTGCAGCTTGGTCAGGAGCTGTGGCTGCACTATCGCCGCGCCCTGGGCGAATCCGGGGCCACCCGGGTGCTGGCCGGTGCGATCGGTGTGGGCGAAACCCTGCCTCTGCCCAGTGCGGGTGTGCGCGCCCGGGTGGTGCTGCCGCAGGTCGACCTGGACCGCTGGCGGGCCGTGGCGTCCAGCTTCGAAGCCGGCCTGGGCGCCGGCGAGGCCGTCTCGGGCGGCTATGCCCCCGACCGCGTGGAGCTGCGCAGTCCCCAGGTGCAGTTGGCGGGCCGGTCTTTCCAAGGGGTGCGCGTGCAGGGGGAGCGTGCCGGCGACGGCTGGCGCGGCAGCCTGCGAGCCGATCAGCTCGAAGGGCGCGTGGAGTGGCAACCCGGTGCGACCGGCGCCGGGGGCGGCAAGTTGCTGGCCCGGCTGAGCCGCTTGAACCTGCCGGCCGGCCACGCCGAGGCCACCGAGGCACTGTGGCAGAGCGAAGTCCGTCGCCCCGCCCCGGCGCTCGACATCGAAGTAGACGATCTGCGCTGGGGCGACAAGCGCCTGGGGCGAGTGGAGGTGCAGGCTGCCAGCCGGCTCACCGGCGAATTCCACGAATGGCGTTTGCAGCATCTGCGCGTGATCGGTCCGCAGGCGCGCCTGCAGGCCAGCGGCTCATGGCTGGCGGTGCGGGGTGGTGTGGCCGGTGCGACCCCGCGCACGGAGCTTGACTTCGAGCTCGATGTGGCCGACAGCGGTGCGTTGCTGAGCCAATGGGGCCAGAGTGGCGTGGTGGCCGGCGGCAAGGGCCGGGTCACAGGCCGCATCGGCTGGCAAGGGTCGCCGCTGTCTCCGGAAGTGGCCGGCCTGTCCGGCCAGATGCGCGTGGATGTGGAACGCGGCCGCTTCCTCAAGGCCGATCCCGGCGCCGCCCGCCTGGCCAGCGTGCTGAGCCTGCAGGCCCTGCCGCGCCGGCTCATGCTCGACTTCAGCGACGTCTTCCGCGAGGGCTTCGTCTTCGACGACTTCGGCGGTGACGTGCGCATCACCAACGGCGTGGCACGCACCGAGAACCTGCGCATGCGCGGTGTGGCGGCGGCCGTGCTGATGGAAGGCCAGGCCGATCTGCAGCATGAGACCCAGGACCTGCGGGTGGTCGTCGTGCCCGAGATCAACGCCGGCGGCGCCTCGCTCGTCTATGCGGCCATCAACCCGGCCGTGGGCCTGGGCACCTTCCTGGCCCAGCTCTTCCTGCGCAAGCCCATGATCGAGGCCAACACCCGAGAATTCCACGTCACCGGTTCCTGGGCCGATCCACAGGTCGATCCCGTGCCCCGACAGAGCGCCGCCCCACCCCGGCCCGCCGGCGGCTGACCCCTCTCGCACCCGGAGGAAACATGCGCATCGCCGCCGTCCAGATGGTCTCGTCCACCGACCCGGCCCACAACCTGGCTCGCGCCCTGGACCTGATCGCCCAGGCCGCACGCCAGGGTGCCGAACTGGTGGGTCTGCCCGAGAACTTTGCCTTCATGGGTCGGGCCGATCACGACAAGCTGCCCCTGGCCGAGGCCGAAGGCGAGGGCCCGCTGCAGCAGGCCCTGGCCGGCGCGGCGCGCGAGCACGGCGTGTGGTTGCTGGGCGGCAGCCTGCCGCTGCGCACCGACGACCCGCAGCGCGTCACCAACACCAGCCTGGTCTTCGACCCGCAGGGCCGGCAGCGCGCCCGCTACGACAAGATCCACCTCTTCCGCTACGAGGAACACGGCCCCGACGGCCACAAGCTCTACGACGAGGGGGTGGTGCTGAGGGCGGGCGAGCGGCCCGTGGCCCTGGACGTGCAGCCGCGCCAGGGGGCGCCGCTGCGACTGGGCCTGAGCATCTGCTACGACCTGCGCTTTCCCGAGCTGTACCGCGCACTCATGCAGCCCCCCTGCGACCTGATCGCCGTGCCCTCGGCCTTCACCCACACCACGGGCCAGGCCCATTGGGAGGTGCTGCTGCGCGCCCGCGCCATCGAAAGCCAGTGCTATTTGATGGCGCCGGCGCAAGGCGGCTGGCACGAGAACGGCCGACGCACCTTCGGCCACACGATCCTCATCGACCCCTGGGGCGAGGTGCTGGCACGGGTGGAAGAGGGCGAGGGCGTGGCGGTGGCCGAGATCGACCGGGGTCTGACCGAGCAGATCCGACGCAAGCTGCCGGCGCTGGCGCACCGGCGGCTCTGATCAGAAAAACGGCGAGTCGTCCGCCGGCGGCCGCCGGCCGGTGTCGCGCGGCCAGGGGGGTGGGCGGCGCGGGGCGCGTGGCGGACGGGGGCGGCTCAGCCACAGCCCCACCAGCGGCATCAGGGGCTGCAGCCAGGCCAGGCCTTCGCGCATGCCGCGCAGGAAGCCGGTGGCGGCCCGCGCGGCGGACACCGGGGCGGCACCGGCGCGGCGTGGGCCGGCCACCACCACAAGGGCCGTGACCAGCGCGCCGATGGCCAGCGAGCCGGGGTTGCTCATCACCCAGCGCAGCAGCTGGCTGCGCGGGAACTGCCCTGAAAAGCGCGGGTGGGCGGGCCAGTCGGCGTCGCCGGGCGCGAGGTCGGCGTCGCTGGGCGCATCGCGGTGGCGGGGAGCCGAAGCCGGGCGGGGCGCCACCAGGGCGCGCATCTGCACCCGCTGGCGCGCCATGCGCAGCAGCAGCAACTCACGTTCGGCATCGCGCCGGGCCTGCTCGGCCGGATCGTGGCGGGGCGGGGGGCTCATGGTCGGGGCGCGTCGTCAGGGCCTTCGGGCGTCGGGGGCGGTTCAGGCGGGGCGTCGGGCGCGGTGTCGTCGCGCATGCGACGCAGGGTTTCCAGGTCGGCGGCGAGTTCGCGCTTGAGCAGGGCAAACGACTGGTCGCCCTGCTGCATCAGCCTTTGCACCTGCAGCACCACCAAGGCCAGAGCCACGCACAGCAGCAGCGCCACCCCGGCGGCCGCCGGGATGCGCCAGACCGTGTCCCAGGCGGCGATGATCACCAGGACGCCGAGGAAGCTCACCGCCAGGCCCCCCAGCCAGACGGCCGACAGGAGGGCGACCAGCAGCCGGGCCAGCCGACGCTTCTCGTCCTCCCACTCCAGGCGGGCCAGGGCCACCCGGTCGGCGGCGACCTCGGCGCCCAGCGCGACACCACGGCGCAGCCGCTCGACCAGGGCGTCGATCTGGGGGGCGAGCAGCCGCGCCAGCATGGAGCCGAACACCGACGTCAGCGGCGGGCGATCAGCACGCCCACCAGCAGCCCGGCCAGCGCGGCAATGCCGGCCACCTTCCAGGGCTCCTCATGGGCATATTCGTCAGCCACCGCCGCCGTGTGGCGTACGCGTCGGCTGATGTCGTGAGACGCGTCGGCCACGGCTTCGCTGGCGCGGTGGAAGGATTCCTGAAGCTTTTCCTTCAGTGCACGCACCTCGGGCAGATCACGCACGGCCGGGTTGGACATCAGCTCGGCCAGGTCGGCCTTCAGGTCGGCCCATTCGCGCTCCAGGGTGGTGGCGCTGTCCTGGGCGGCATGGCTCACCCCACGGGCCACGCGGCGGGCAGCCTGCCCGGTGCGTTCGGCGGCAGCAGCAGCGGCTTCGGTGGTGGAATTGACAGACATGGCGTTCTCCTGTGGTCAGCAATAGAGGCGACCACCCATTCTAGGCAGGGGTCGTCCAGAGCAGGGAAGGGTCGCAGTGACTCATGGGGTCTTCTGCGGCCCGTCCGGTCGGCGCAGGCCATCGAGGGCCAGCGCGACACGGTCGAACTCGTAGGATTTGTCGAAGAAGTGCTGCACGCCCAGCGCGGCGCAGCGCTGGCGTGCGGCGCGCGTGGCCGTGTTGGTCAGCACCATCGTCAATGGTCGAGGCTCCAGGCCCTGCAGGGCCTCGAGCACACCGAAGCCGCTGCCCTCGCGCAGCTGCAGGTCGACCACCACCGCATCGAAAGGGTGGGCGCGCAACGCTGCCAGCGCATCGGCTTCGGTGTCGGCCTGGGCCGTGACGAGAAAGCCCTCGCAACTGTGCACCAGCTCGACCAGGCGTTCGCGTATCAGGGCCGAGTCCTCGATCACCAGCACCGGGCGCATGCGGGGGGGGATGCGCGTTTCGGTGAAGGTGGACGGGCTGGCATTCATGATGATGAAAGCCTACCTGGGCGGCCTGCCGCCGTCTGTAGGCGCGGACCTACGTGGCCACCCCAGTTGGGGGCGGGTGCTACTGGATCAGCCCGTTCTTGACGGCGTAGTACGTGAGGTCGGCATTGCTGCTGAGCTGCAGCTTGCTCAGGAGCCGGGCCCGGTAGGTGCTCACCGTCTTGACGCTGATGAAGAGCTCGTCGGCGATCTGAGTGACCGACATGCCCGAGGCCAGCTTGCACAGGACCTGGAACTCGCGCTCGGACAGATCCTGGTGGGCGGGCCCGGCGCCGGGCTGGTCGAGCCGGTCGGCCATGAGATCGGCCACCACCGGGCTGAGGTAGCGCCGGCCCTGCAGCACGACCCGGATGGCGCGCAGGATCTCGTCGCTGTCGGCGTCCTTCTTCAGGTAGCCGTTGGCGCCGGCGCGCAGCAGGTTGATTGCGTACTGCTCTTCCGGAAAGGCGCTGACGATGAGCACCGGCACTTCGCCCAGGTGGCTGCGGATCAGGCGCAGTGTGTCCACGCCGGTGCGGTCGGGTAGCGAGATGTCGAGCAACACCAGGTCCCAGTGGCCTTCGCGCAACTGGGCGAGCGCCTCGGCGCTGGTCGCGGCTTCGCCGCCGACGATGAGGTCGGGCTCGGTGTCGATCAGTTGCTTCAGGCCGGCTCGCACGATCTGGTGATCGTCGGCCAGCAGGATGCGTTTGCGTTCCATGCGCAGGGATGGGAGCGGCGGGCGCCCAGTCTGGCACAGGCCGGGCGGATTCGCCAAGTCGGACTCCAGCATGCACACCTCTTGATGGATCGGAAGAAAGGGAGGGGCTGCCGGAGCAGCCCCTCCAAACACCACGGACATGAGCGGGGGGAGGAGGAGGGATCCGTGGCGACACGACAGGCTGGGGTCCAGCCGATGTCGATGGCGCCATGGTAGAAACGGCCCGGACCGCGCCGTGTCATCCACCCGGGTGGCCGGCCTGTCGGAATCCGCTGACACCCATGAACCCTGCCCCCAAGTCCTCTGCGTCCTGGTCGTTGCGCCGCCTCTGGCGTGAAGGCCTGCACCGCCTGCGCCAGGCCCACGAAGAAGTGGAAGCTGCGGCCGCCCGCTCCGGCCAGGTGCCCGCACGCCTGCTGCGCCGCCTGGCCCTGCTCAAGCTCGCGCTGCCGATGGCCCTGGCGCTGGGGGCGGGCATGCTGTGGGTCACGGAAACCGGCTACGAGCGACTGGAGCGCACCTATGCCGAGCTGAAGGGCTCGCGGGTGTTCTCGGCCAACCTCAACAGCCTGTCCTTCCTCGCGGCCCGGGCCGACGCGACCCAGGCCGAGTACCTGCTCACGAGGTCGCCCGAAAGCCTGTCGCGCCACCGTTCCTCGCTGCAGCAGATCGCCGCGATGCACCAGCCGCTGGCCGAGGTGGGCGCGCAGCGGGCCGACCCCGGCGACCTGGCCGTGGCCCTGCGCTACATCGAGGGCGAACGCGAGGAACTGGCCCGGCTCGATGCCTTGGGCACGCTGGCCTTGCCGGCCGAGATCGAGGCCGCACTCAAGCCCAACCCTGTACCCGATGGCAGCCTGCGCGAAGCCATCGGGCACATGGTGGCCGGCGAGCGTGCGCTGCTCGAGCGCGCCGAGGCCGAGGCCGCCAGCGAGATGCAGCGCCAGCGCTGGGTGTCGCTGGCCACCATCACCGCGGGCATGCTGCTGCTCATCCTGCTCTTCCAGGCCTATCGCAGCGAGTTCGAGGACGAACAGCGCATGGCCCAGCGACTGCAGGAAGAGCGCGACCGCCTGGAGCGTGCGGTGCGCAGCCGCACCCGCGAATTGTCCGAACTCGCCACCCACCTGCAGGAAGTGGCCGAGCAGGAGAAGGCGCGCCTGGCGCGCGAACTGCATGACGAGCTTGGCGCCATCCTCACGGCCAGCAAGATGGATGTGTCGATGGTCATGCGCAAGGGCCTCCAGCCCCCCGAAGCCACCCTGGACGCCCTGCAGCGCGTGCAGGCCAACCTCGAACAGGGTGTGCAGCTCAAGCGCCGGGTCATCGAGGGACTGATGCCTTCGACCCTGAGTCACCTGGGGGTGGTGGCCGCGGTCGATGCGCTGGCCGAGGAGGTCGAGGCCCAGTCGGGGCTGCGCATCGAGCGTGACTTGCCCGACGCCCTCTCGCTCGATCGCGAGCGCAGCATCGCGGTCTTCCGCCTGGTGCAGGAAGCCCTGACCAATGTGCAGAAGCATGCGCGGGCCACGCAGGTCGATCTGGTGCTCGAAACCCGCGACGACCGGCTGTGCCTGCGCCTGCGCGACAACGGCATCGGCCTGGACCCGTCCAAGACCCGCAAGCTCAAGAGCCATGGCCTGCGCGGCATGAAGCATCGGGTGGACGCCTTTGGCGGTCGCTTCGACATCGGCGCCGCGCCGGGGGGCGGCACGGTGATGACGGTGGAGATCCCGCTGACCGACCTGCCGGCCCCGGACGACGAAGGGGACGCGGCCTAGCGTCGGCCGAACATCATCTGGCGGGCGAGCAGCGATTTGGCCGGCGACAGGCGCTGCAGCGCGGCCAGCCCCAGCGCCCGGGCCGTGCCCAGGCCGGGCACTTGCCAGGTGAAGCTGCGGGCCAGGAAATCGGTGACGGCGATCGTGCCCCAGCGGTCGGGCGCGCGGTGCCATTCCACGCGTCGCAAGGCCATGTCCACATCGGCTTCGCGGCGCAGGCGGTCCACCAGCTCGAAGGCATCGCGCAGGCCAAGGTTCAGGCCCTGGCCGGCCACCGGGTGCAGGGTCTGGGCCGCGTTGCCGATGCGCACCGTGCGCCCGTCTGCCAGGCTGCGTTCGGCATTGAGCCCCAGCGCGAAGGCCTTGAGCGGGCTGAGTGCCTCGATGCGGCCGGTGTCCGGATGGATCAGGTGGTTGAGCACGGCGATGCGCTGCGCCTCGCTCAGTTCACGCACCGGGTCGTCGGCGGTGGGTACGCACCACACCAGCGCGGCCTCCTCGCCGCCCAGCGGCAGCAGGGCCACGGGGCCGTGGGCGGTGAAGCGTTCGTAGGCGGTGCCCGCCGGCAGGCCGCGCACGGTGGCCTGGCCCACCCAGGCCGTCTGGGCGTAGTCGTGGCTCAGGGCCTTGCGCGCCTGATCGGCGAACACGCCGCCTTCGGCCACCACGGCCAGGTCGAAAGCCTCGGCGATGTCGGCATCCAGTTCCACCCCGCCGGGCACGTTCTTCAGGGACCGCACCGGCGTGCCCAGCCGTAGCGCCAGGCGCTGTGGCTCGGCCTCGCAGGCCCCCTGCCAGGCCTGCTGCAGCGGAGCCACCAGGCGGCCGTAGCGCAGCACGGCGCCCAGCAGCGGCACACCTTCATCGACGGCGTGGATCATCACCTGCGGCTGCTGCCGCACGAACAGCAGCGGCTGCGCCTGCGAGACATGCACGTGGAGGATGGGCTGGGCGGCCGATGCCGGCCAGGCCTTCAGCCGCTGCAGCAGCTGCACGCTGCCCAGCGACAGTGCCAGCGTGCGCGGATCCCCGGACACGTCGCGCTCGGGCGGCCGGGCGTCGAAGACAGTGATGCGGGCGCGGGGCAGCTCGCGCGCGGCCAGCAGGGCCAGCGCCAGCCCGCAGGGGCCGGCGCCGACCACGGCGATGTGCAGATCAGCGGACATGGTGCAGCGTTTCACGACGGGCGCAGCCCGGTGCGTCGATGATAGGGGCGCGAGCGTCGATATCATCGGGAGCCCCGCCCGCCGACCGGCCTTCATGGCCTTGCCCATGGCCCGACTGCCCCGCCTCGTCCTGCCCGGCCTGCCCCACCATGTGATCCTGCGCGCCCACGCCGGCCAGCCGGTGTTCGGCGACGACGCCGACCACCGGGCCTACCTCGAGGCGCTGCGCGAGGCCGCGCACACCCACCGCGTGGCTGTGCACGCCTATGTGCAGGTGCCGCGCGAGGTGCAGCTGCTGGTGGTGCCCGAACAGGCCGAGGGGCTGGGCCGCATGATGCAGTCGATCGGGCGCCGGCACGGGGCCTGGTTCAACCGGCGTCACCAGCGCAGCGGCAGCCTCTGGGAAGGGCGCTACCGGGCCGCGGTGGTCGAGCCCGAAACTTGCTTCGTGGACCTGTGCCTTTACATCGAGGCGCTGCCGGTGCGCCTGGGCCTGTGTGCCCGCCCGACCGACTGGGCCTGGTCCAGCCTGGCGCACCACCTGGGCCGCGTGCGCGACCCGCTGCTGAGCGAACACGCCGAACTCTGGCGCCTGGGCAACACGCCCTTCGACCGGGAGGCGGTGTATGCCCGGCGCACCGACGAGGGGCTGCCGGCCTCCCGGACGCACGAGATCGATGCCGCCTCGGGCCGCGGCTGGGCCCTGGGCAGTCCGGCCTTCCTGGCCCAGATCGCGGCTGACACCGAGCGGCCCGTCCAGCCCCGCCCCCGGGGACGTCCGCGGCGCGACAGCTCCACCCCAAAAGATTGACCCCATTTATTTTGATAGCTCATCACAATCTCATATAAATAGAGTCTGACCCCATTTAATTGCGCTTGAAGTCCCTGGATGGCTGCAGTACCCTCGCGTTATCCCTAACGATGACCCGGAGTGCGCCATGCAACAGGCCGCCCACGGGGGAGCCTCCCCCGAAGAAATCCGCGCCCTGGCCGAACAAGGCCTGTACGACCCGACGAACGAGCACGACGCCTGCGGTGTCGGTTTCGTGGCCCACATCAAGGGGCACAAGGCCCACAGCATCGTCGAGCAGGGCCTGAAGATCCTCGAGAACCTCGACCACCGCGGCGCGGTGGGCGCCGACAAGCTGATGGGCGACGGTGCGGGCATCCTGATCCAGATTCCCGACGAATACTTCCGCGCCGAGATGGCGCAGCAGGGCGTGGAGCTGCCGCCGCCCGGCGAGTACGGCGTGGGCATGATCTTCCTGCCCAAGGAACACGCCTCTCGCCTGGCCTGTGAGCAGGAACTCGAGCGCGCCGTGAAGGCCGAGGGCCAGGTGCTGCTCGGCTGGCGCGACGTGCCGGTGGACCGCGACATGCCGATGTCGCCGCTGGTGCGCGAGAAGGAGCCGGTGATCCGCCAGATCTTCATCGGTCGTGGCCCGGACATCATCGTGCCCGACGCGCTGGAGCGAAAGCTCTACGTCATCCGCAAGACGGCGTCGAGCGCCATCCAGCGCCTGAAGCTCACGCACTCGCGCGAGTACTACGTGCCCAGCATGAGCTGCCGCACCATCATCTACAAGGGCCTGCTACTGGCCGACCAGGTCGGCACCTACTACAAGGACCTGCAGGACGCGCGCACCGTGTCGGCCCTGGCCCTGGTGCACCAGCGCTTCTCGACCAACACCTTCCCCGAGTGGCCGCTGGCCCACCCCTACCGCATGGTGGCCCACAACGGCGAGATCAACACCGTCAAGGGCAACTTCAACTGGATGCGGGCCCGCGAAGGCGTGATGGGTTCGCCCGTGCTCGGCGACGATCTGAAGAAGCTCTACCCGATCAGCTTCGAGGGGCAGTCCGACACGGCCACCTTCGACAACGCGCTGGAGCTGCTCACCATGGCCGGCTACCCGCTGGCCCATGCGGCGATGATGATGATCCCCGAGGCCTGGGAGCAGCACACGCTGATGGACCAGCGCCGCCGCGCCTTCTATGAATACCACGCCGCGATGCTCGAGCCCTGGGATGGCCCGGCCGCGATGGTCTTCACCGACGGCCGCCAGATCGGCGCCACGCTCGACCGCAACGGCCTGCGCCCGGCGCGCTACATCGTCACCGACGACGACCTCGTGGTGATGGCCTCGGAGTCGGGCGTGCTGCCCATTCCCGAGAACAAGATCGTCAAGAAGTGGCGCCTGCAGCCGGGCAAGATGTTCCTGATCGACTTCGAGCAGGGCCGCATCGTCGACGACGAGGAACTGAAGAACCTCTACGCCTCGGCCAAGCCCTATCGCCAGTGGATCGAGAACGTGCGTGTGAAGCTCGACACGCTCGACGTGGTGGGCCAGCCGCCGCAGTTCACCGAATCGCTGCTCGACCGCCAGCAGGCCTTCGGCTACACCCAGGAAGACCTCAAGTTCCTGATGAGCCCCATGGCCCAGGCCGGCGAGGAGGGCATCGGCTCCATGGGCAACGACTCGCCCCTGGCGGTGCTGTCGGACAAGAACAAGCCGCTGTACAACTACTTCAAGCAGCTCTTCGCCCAGGTCACGAACCCGCCGATCGACCCGATCCGCGAGGCCATCGTGATGTCGCTGGTGTCCTTCATCGGGCCGAAGCCCAACCTGCTGGACATCAACGCCATCAACCCGCCGATGCGGCTGGAGGTGTCGCAGCCCATCCTCGATTTCGACGACATGGCGCGCCTGCGCCAGATCGAGCGCCACACGGGCGGCAAGTTCAAGAGCTACGAACTCAACATCACCTACCCGCTCGACTGGGGCCGTGAAGGGGTCGAGGCCAAGCTCGCCTCGCTGTGCGCCGAGGCCGTGGATGCCATCAAGACGGGCCACAACATCCTCATCATCACCGACCGCTACATGACCCGCGGCCAGGTGGCGATCCCCGCGCTGCTGGCACTGTCGGCCGTGCACCACCACCTGGTGCGCGAAGGCCTGCGCACGACCGCCGGCCTGGTGGTCGAGACCGGCTCGGCGCGCGAGGTGCACCACTTCGCCGTGCTGGCCGGTTATGGTGCCGAGGCGGTTCATCCCTACCTGGCGATGGAAACCCTCGCGTCCATGCATGCCGAGCTGCCGGGCGAGCTGTCGGCCGAGAAGGCCATCTACAACTACGTCAAGGCGATCGGCAAGGGCCTGTCGAAGATCATGTCCAAGATGGGCGTGTCGACCTACATGTCCTATTGCGGCGCCCAGCTCTTCGAGGCCATCGGTCTGAAGAAGGAGATGGTCGAGAAGTACTTCCGCGGCACGGCCTCGCAGGTGGGTGGCATCGGCGTGTTCGAGGTGGCCGAGGAAGCCATCCGCATGCACGTGGCGGCCTTCGGCGACGACCCGGTGCTCAAGACCATGCTCGACGCCGGCGGCGAATACGCCTGGCGCACCCGAGGCGAAGAGCACATGTGGACGCCCGACGCCATCGCCAAGCTGCAGCACAGCACCCGCGCGGGCAAGTTCGACACCTACAAGGAATACGCCCAGATCATCAACGACCAGTCGCGCCGCCACATGACGCTGCGCGGCCTGTTCGAGTTCAAGCTCGATCCGAGCAAGGCCATTCCCATCGAGGAAGTCGAGCCCGCGTCCGAGATCGTCAAGCGTTTCGCCACTGGCGCGATGTCGCTGGGCTCCATCTCCACCGAGGCCCACTCGACGCTGGCCATTGCGATGAACCGCATCGGCGGCAAGTCCAACACCGGCGAGGGCGGTGAGGACCCGGCGCGCTACCGCAACGAACTCAAGGGCATCCCCATCCAGCAGGGCACCAAGGTGTCCGACGTGGTGGGCGCCAAGGTCATCGAGGCCGACTACGAGCTGAAGGCCGGCGACTCCCTGCGCTCGAAGATCAAGCAGGTGGCCTCGGGCCGCTTCGGCGTGACCACCGAGTACCTGGTGAGCGCCGACCAGATCCAGATCAAGATGGCCCAGGGCGCCAAGCCCGGCGAGGGCGGCCAGCTGCCCGGCGGCAAGGTGTCCGACTACATCGGCTTCCTGCGCTACTCGGTGCCCGGTGTGGGCCTCATCAGCCCGCCGCCCCACCACGACATCTACTCGATCGAGGACCTGGCCCAGCTCATCCACGACCTCAAGAACGTCAACCCGCGGGCCGACGTGTCGGTGAAGCTGGTGTCGGAAGTGGGCGTGGGCACGATCGCAGCCGGCGTGGCCAAGGCCAAGGCCGACCATGTCGTGATCGCCGGCCATGACGGCGGCACGGGCGCCTCGCCCTGGTCGTCCATCAAGCATGCCGGCACGCCCTGGGAACTGGGCCTGGCCGAGACGCAGCAGACGCTGGTGCTCAACCGCCTGCGCAGCCGCATCCGCGTGCAGGCCGACGGCCAGATGAAGACCGGCCGCGACGTCGTGATCGGCGCGCTGCTCGGCGCCGACGAGTTCGGCTTCGCCACCGCGCCGCTGGTGGTCGAGGGCTGCATCATGATGCGCAAGTGCCACCTGAACACCTGCCCGGTGGGCGTGGCCACGCAGGACCCGGTGCTGCGCCGCAAGTTCCAGGGCAAGCCCGAGCACGTGGTGAACTACTTCTTCTTCGTCGCCGAAGAAGCGCGGTCCATCATGGCCCAGCTGGGCATCCGCACCTTCGACGAGCTGATCGGCCGTGCCGACCTGCTCGACATGAAGAAGGGCATCGAGCACTGGAAGGCCCGCGGCCTGGACTTCAGCCGCATCTTCCACCAGCCGACCGTGCCGGCCGAGATCGCCCGCTTCCACGTCGAGACCCAGGACCATGGCCTGGAGCGTGCGCTGGACGTGCGCCTGATCGAGCGTTCGCGTGCGGCGATCGACAAGGGCGAGAAGGTCCAGTTCATCGAGACGGCACGCAACGTCAACCGCACCGTGGGCGCGATGCTCTCGGGCGAGGTGATCCGCCGCCATCCCGAAGGCCTGCCCGACGACACCATCCACATCCAGATGGAAGGCACCGGCGGCCAGAGCTTCGGCGCCTTCCTGGCCAAGGGTGTCACGCTCTACCTGATCGGCGATGCCAACGACTACACCGGCAAGGGCCTGTCCGGTGGCCGGGTGGTGGTGCGCCCGAGCATCGACTTCCGCGGGGACGCCACCAAGAACATCATCGTGGGCAACACGGTGCTGTATGGCGCCACCAGCGGCGAGGCCTTCTTCCGCGGCGTGGCGGGCGAGCGCTTTGCCGTGCGCCTGTCGGGTGCCACCGCCGTGGTGGAAGGCACCGGCGACCACGGCTGCGAATACATGACCGGCGGCACGGTGGTGGTGCTGGGCCAGACCGGCCGCAACTTTGCGGCCGGCATGAGCGGCGGCATCGCCTACGTCTATGACGAGGACGGCCAGTTCGCCAAGCGCTGCAACACCGCGATGGTGGGCCTGGAGAAGGTGCTGCCCGCCGCCGAGCAGCGTGCGAGCGTGGATGCCGCGATCTGGCACAAGGGGCAGACCGACGAGGAACTGCTCAAGAAGCTGGTGCAGGACCACAACCGCTGGACCGGCTCGCAGCGCGCCCGCGACATCCTCGACCGCTGGGAGGAGGCCCGCACGAAGTTCGTGAAGGTCTTCCCGCACGAGTACAAGCGTGCGCTGGGCGAGATCCATGCCCGCGACGAGGCCGCCCAGACCATCGAGCGGGCCAAGTCGAGCGACAAGCCCAAGTCCACCAAGGCCAAGGCCTGAGCCGCATCAGGAGTTCAAGAACATGGGAAAAGTCACTGGCTTTCTGGAATACGAGCGTCTCGAAGAGGGCTATGAGCCGGTCGAGAAGCGGCTGAAGACCTACAAGGAATTCGTCATCGGCCTCAAGGAGGACGAAGCGAAGGTCCAGGGTGCGCGCTGCATGGACTGCGGCACGCCGTTCTGCAACAGCGGCTGTCCGGTCAACAACATCATCCCGGACTTCAACGACCTCGTGTATCGCGGCGACTGGCGCAATGCCATCGAGGTGCTGCACTCGACCAACAATTTCCCGGAGTTCACCGGCCGCATCTGCCCCGCACCCTGCGAGGCGGCCTGCACGCTGAACGTGAACGACGACCCGGTGGGCATCAAGTCCATCGAGCACGCCATCATCGACCGCGCCTGGATGGAAGGCTGGGTGCTGCCCCAGCCGCCGGCCCGCAAGACCGGCAAGAAGGTGGCCGTGGTCGGCTCCGGCCCGGCCGGGCTGGCCGCGGCCCAGCAGCTCGCGCGTGCCGGCCACGACGTGACGGTGTTCGAGAAGAACGACCGCATCGGCGGCCTGCTGCGCTACGGCATCCCCGACTTCAAGATGGAGAAGTCGCACATCGACCGCCGCGTCAAGCAGATGGAGGCCGAAGGCGTCACCTTCCGCACCGGCGTGCTGGTGGGCAAGATGCCCGAGGGCTCCAAGGTCACCAACTGGGCCAAGGAAACCCTCAGCGCCGAGCAATTGCGCAAGGACTTCGACGCGGTGCTGCTGGCCGGCGGCGCCGAGCAGTCGCGCGATCTGCCGGTGCCCGGCCGTGACCTGGCCGGCGTGCACTTCGCGATGGAATTCCTGCCCCAGCAGAACAAGGTGGTGGCCGGCGACAAGCTCAAGGATCAGCTCCGCGCCGATGGCAAGCATGTCATCGTGATCGGCGGTGGCGACACCGGCTCCGACTGCGTGGGCACATCCAACCGCCATGGTGCCAAGAGCGTCACCCAGTTCGAGCTGATGCCCATGCCGCCCGAGCACGAGGACAAGCCGCTGACCTGGCCGTATTGGCCCTACAAGCTGCGCACCTCCTCCAGCCACGAGGAAGGTTGCGTGCGCGAGTTCGCCATCGCCACCAAGGAGTTCATCGGCGAGAAGGGCCACGTCACCGGCCTGAAGACCGTGCGCGTCGAGTGGAAGGACGGCAAGATGGTCGAGGTGCCGGGCTCCGAGCAGGTCATGAAGGCCGATCTCGTGCTGCTGGCCATGGGCTTCGTGAGCCCGGTCGGTTCCGTGATCGAGGCCTTTGGCGTGGACAAGGACAACCGGGGCAACGCCAAGGCCGGCACCGACTTCATCGGTGGCTACCGCACCAACGTCGACAAGGTCTTTGCTGCCGGCGACATGCGCCGCGGCCAATCGCTGGTGGTCTGGGCCATCCGCGAAGGCCGCCAGGCGGCCCGCGCCGTGGACGAGTTCCTGATGGGGCACAGCGACCTCCCCCGCTGACGGCCCGGGCCGCCCCCGCGCGGCCTTTTTCATGAGAATCCGTGGCGCGCGCGCCACAAAGGCCCCCCTCGTGCGGAGGCCTGTCCTGGGCCTCCTGCGGGGAGGCTTCCGTGTTTTCCCCTATCATCCGCAAGCCGGTGCCTTGTCCCCACCGGCTTTTTTGTCCCGGATGCTGAACCACACCTTGGCCCCCACCCCCCACGCCCCGCCGCTGGTCGAGCTGCGCGGGGTGACCTTCGGCTATGGCGATCGCGTCATCCTGGAGGACGTGAGCCTGACCGTGCCCCGGGGCAAGGTGGTGGCCCTGATGGGGACCTCCGGGGGCGGCAAGACCACCGTGCTGCGCCTCATTGGCGGCCAGGTCAAGCCGCAGAAGGGCCAGGTGCTCTTTGATGGCGTGGACATCGCCGCGATGGACCGTGATGCGCTGTATGCCATCCGCCGGCGCATGGGCATGCTTTTCCAGTTCGGCGCCCTGTTCACCGACCTGTCCGTCTTCGACAACGTGGCCTTCCCGCTGCGCGAACACACGCGCCTGGGCGAGGAGATGATCCGCGACCTCGTGCTGATGAAACTCGACGCCGTGGGCCTGCGTGGTGCGCGCGACCTGATGCCCTCGCAGGTCTCGGGCGGCATGGCGCGGCGCGTGGCGCTGGCGCGTGCAATCGCGCTGGACCCCGACCTCATCATGTATGACGAGCCCTTCGCAGGGCTCGACCCGATCTCGATGGGCGTGGCGGCACGCCTGATCCGCCAGCTCAACCAGGCGCTGGGCGTGACCAGCTTGGTCGTGTCGCACGACGTGGACGAGACCTTCCTGATCGCCGACCACGTGGTCTTTCTGGCCAACGGCCGCATTGCGGCCCAGGGCACGCCGGCCGAGATGCGCTCGACCGACGACCCGCTGGTGCGCCAGTTCGTCGACGCCGAGGGCGATGGCCCGGTGCGCTTCCACTACCCGGCCACCGACGTGGCCGAGGACTTCCGCCTGCCCGGAGGCCGCCCATGATCGGCTGGCTGCACCCTGAGCGCGTGGGCCGTGCCGCGCGGGGCTTCCTGGCCGACCTGGGCCGCGCCGCACGCATGCTGGCCTACCTGTTCGCGCTGGGCGGGAAGGCCTTCGCGCGGCCGCGCCTGGTGACTGACCAGCTGCATTTCCTGGGCAACTACTCGCTGGCCATCATCGCGGTGTCCGGCCTCTTCGTGGGTTTCGTGCTGGGCCTGCAGGGCTACTACATCCTGCAGCGCTACGGCTCGTCCGAGGCGCTGGGGCTGATGGTGGCGCTGTCGCTGGTGCGCGAGCTGGGGCCGGTGGTAACGGCGCTGCTGTTTGCCGGCCGCGCCGGCACCTCGCTCACGGCCGAGATCGGCCTGATGAAGGCCGGCGAGCAGCTCACCGCGATGGAGATGATGGCCGTCGATCCGGTGCAGCGCGTGCTGGCGCCGCGCTTCTGGGCCGGCATCATCGCGATGCCCCTGCTGGCCGCGGTGTTCAGCAGCGTGGGCATCATCGGCGGCTGGATCGTCGGCGTGGTGATGATCGGCGTCGATGGCGGTGCCTTCTGGTCGCAGATGCAGGCCGGGGTGGACGTGTGGTCCGACGTCGGCAACGGCGTGATCAAGAGTTTCGTGTTTGGCGTGACGGTGAGCTTCATCGCCCTGTGGCAGGGCTTCGAGGCCAAGCCCACGCCCGAGGGCGTGTCGCGGGCCACCACCCGCACCGTGGTGGTGGCATCCCTGGCCGTGCTGGCCCTGGACTTCATGCTGACCGCCTGGATGTTCTCGATCTGATGTGATGCTTGTTGAGCCGCGGCCTCGGGTTCGTCGGCAGGAGTGGTGTGATGCCTCAGTCTCGACATGATGTGTGGGTGGGCCTGTTCGTGCTGCTGGGCGGCGCGGCCCTGCTCTTCCTGGCTCTGCAGGCCGGCAACCTGCTGTCGCTGTCCTTCGAGGACACCTACCGCGTGCAGGCGCGCTTCGACAACATCGGCGGCCTCAAGCCCCGCTCGGCGGTGCGCAGCGCCGGGGTGGTGGTGGGTCGCGTCGAGTCGATCACCTTCGACGACCAGACCTACCAGGCCAGCGTGACGCTCAGCCTGGAGCGGCGCTTTGCCTTCCCGAAGGACAGCTCGGCCAAGATCCTGACGGCCGGGCTGCTGGGTGAGCAGTACATCGGCCTGGAGCCGGGTGCCGAGGAGCAGACCCTCGTGGCCGGTGACGTCATCACCCAGACCCAGTCGGCCGTGGTGCTGGAGAATCTGATCAGCCAGTTCCTCTTCAACCGTGCGGCGGAAGCGGGTGACGGCGCTTCGCGCCCCTGAGCTTTTCCGGGAGTCTTCCCATGCGACACGTGTTGATCCGACTGGTGCTGCTGGCCTCGCTGGGCGGTCTGGGCGCCTGCGCCACCACCCACCCGGGCGATCCGCTCGAACCCTTGAACCGCAAGGTCTTTGCCTTCAATGACGCGGTGGACCGTGCGGTGCTGGAGCCCACGGCCAAGGCCTACCGGGCCGTCGTGCCCAGCCCCGTGCGCACGGGGGTGAGCAATTTCTTCGGCAACATCGGGGACCTCTGGTCGGCCGTGAACAGCTTCCTGCAGTTCAAGGTGGCCGATGGCCTGCACAGCACGATGCGCGTGGGGATCAATACGTTCTTCGGCTTCGGTGGCCTGCTCGACATCGCCAGCGAGGCCGGCCTGTATGCCGTGCCCGAAGACTTCGGCCAGACCCTGGGCCACTGGGGCCTGGGCTCCGGGCCCTATCTGGTGCTGCCTCTTCTCGGCCCCTCGACGCTGCGTGACACCGCGGCGCTGCCCGTGGACATGCAGGCCAGCCCAAGCAGCCTGCTCACGAACGACGCGGCCGCCGGCTACGGCCTCACCGGCTTGCGGGTGATCGACACCCGCACCCGCCTGCTGGATGCCACGCGCATGCTCGACGACGCAGCGCTCGACAAGTACCTCTTCACCCGCGACGCCTGGCTGCAGCGGCGGCGCAACCTGGTCTACGACGGCGCGCCGCCCCCGTCCGAGGACGAGGAGGACTGGGACAGCGACGAGCCCGCTACGGCACCCGCGCCGGCCGCCTCGGCGCCTTGAAGCTGGCGTCACCCGCAGGTAAAGATTTGCTTCTGGCCCGCCGGTTTGGAAAGCTTTGCTCACAATGCGGGCGTCGAGCCGAACCATTCGCGGCCTGACCGGGTCATAACCGTGTCGCCGACAGGCTGAACAAGGAAGGAAAACATTGCATGAACCGTCGACTCTTCGCCTCGCTGAGCCTGGCCCTGTCTGCCGTGCTCGTGGTCCCCGCGGCCCTGGCGACCCCGCCCGCGCCCGATGTCTTCATCCGCGACATTTCGAACGACATCCTGGACACCGCCAAGAAGGACGCCGCCCTCCAGAACGCCGATCTGAACAAGGTGATTGCGCTGGTGGACAGCAAGATCATCCCGCACACCAACTTCCGCCGCATGACGGCTTCGGCCGTGGGGCGTCACTGGCGCCAGGCCACACCCGAGCAGCAGCGGCGGCTGCAGGAGGAATTCAAGCTGCTGCTGGTGCGCACCTATGCCGGCGCGCTCAGCCAGGTCAAGGACATGTCGGTGCATATGCTGCCCCTGCGCGCACGGCCTGAGGACACCGATGTCATCGTGCGCACGCAGGTGCGTGGCGCGGGAGAGCCCATCCAGATGGACTACCGCCTGGAGAAGGCCGGCGACACGTGGAAGATCTACGACGTCAACGTGCTGGGCATCTGGCTGGTGGAGAACTACCGCTCCACCTTCGCTCAGGAGATCAGCAAGGGCGGCATCGACGGCCTGATCAACAGCCTGGCCGAACGCAACAAGGTGGCCGCTGCGGCCCGCAGCTGAGGGCACCCTATGCTGCTGCTGCCCGACACCCTGACGATGGCCGAGGCGCCGGACACGCTGCGCATGCTCAACCAGGGCCTGCGCGACCAAGCTGGCGACACCCTGGTGGTCGATGCGAGCGGGCTCAAGCGCTTCGATTCGGCCGCCCTGGCCGTGCTGATCGAGTGCCATCGTCTGGCCGTCGCCTGGGGCAAGCGCTTCGAGGTGCGCCATCTGCCACCCAAGCTGGCCGATCTGGCCGGCCTCTATGGCGTGGCGGGCCTGCTGCCCGACGGGGTGGCCGCGGCCTGAGCCCGGCCGGCTCCGCACTCACTCCGGTTGCGCGTAGCGCTTGGCGCGCAGGTTGCGCTTGATCTCCTGCAGCATCGGGCGCAACTGCTCGCCCAGGCGCAGGGCCACACCGGTGGTGAGGATGTCGATCACCGTCAGGTGCAGCAGCCGCGACACCATGGGGCTGTAGCGGTCGTAGTCCTCGGGATGGTCCACGGCCAGCAGCACCTGCGCATGGTGCGTGAGCGGCGAGCCACTGGCCGTGATGATGATGGTGGTGGCGCCCTTGCGGCGCGCGATCTCGGCGGCATCCAGCAGGTCGCGGCTGCGGCCCGAGTTGGAGATGATCACCGCGCAGTCGCCCGGCTGCAGCATGGTCGCGCTCATCACCTGCACGTGGCCATCGCTGTAGGCCACCGCGTTCACGCCCAGGCGAAAGAACTTGTGCTGCGCGTCCTGCGCCACGATGCCCGAGTTGCCCACGCCGTAGAACTCGATGCGCCGCCCGCTCTTGCCGGCCGCCGTCAGGGCCTCGATCGCGCGATCGAAGGCGTGGCTGGCCGCGTCGTTGCGGAACTTCAGCAGGGCCGATACTGCGTTGTCGATCACCTTGACGATGAGGTCGCCGGGCTTGTCGTCCTCGTCCACCGAGCGGTGCACGAAGGGCACGCCTTCGTTGACCGTGCCGGCGAGCTTGAGCTTGAAGTCGGCGAGGCCGTCATAGCCCACGCTGCGGCAAAAGCGCACCACGGTGGGCTTGCTCACGTGGGCCCGCTCGGCCAGCTCGGCCACCGGCAGGCTGGCAAAGCTGCGCGGGTCGGCCAGCACCAGCTTGGCCACCCGCTGTTCGGCCGGGGGCAGGGCGGGGATCGAGGCCTTGATGCGGTCGAGCATGGTGTCTCCTACTGTTCCTCGACCCAGGCCACCCCATCGCGGGCCACCAAGGCGCTGGCGGCGGCCGGACCCCAGCTGCCGGCCGCATAGGGCCGCGGGCCGGTGCCGTCGCGTGCCCAGGCGTCCAGGATGGGCTCGACCCAGCGCCAGGCCTGCTCCTGCTCGTCGCTGCGCACGAAGAGGTTGAGCCGGCCGGCGATCGCATCGAGCAGCAGGCGCTCGTAGGCGCCCACGCGCTCGGCGGGGAAGGCCTTGTCGAAGTCGAGGTCGAGGAACACCGGCGCAAGCGCTTCCTGCTGGCCCGTGCCCTTGGCCGCGAGCAGGTGCAGCTCCAGGCCGTCCTCGGGCTGCAGCTTGATCACCAGCTTGTTGGGCTGGCTCACCCCGGGAAAGATGGGGTGGGGCACCGGGCGGAAGTTCACGACGATCTGCGCATCGCGCGCTGCCAGGCGCTTGCCGGTGCGCAGGTAGAAGGGCACCCCCGCCCAGCGCCAGTTCTGCACCTCGGTGCGCAGCGCAACGAAGGTCTCGCAGTGGCTGCCCGCCGGGACCTTCACCTCGTCGAGGTAGCCGGGCACGCCCTGGCCGTCCACCGTGCCGGCGCGGTACTGGCCGCGCACCACGTCGCGTGCCACCGACTCGGGCGTGAAGGGCTTGAGCGAGCGCAGCACCTTGAGCTTCTCGTCGCGGATGGCGTCGGCGTCGTTGGTGGCCGGCGGCTCCATCGCGATCATCGTGAGCAGCTGCAGCGCATGGTTCTGGATCATGTCGCGCAGGGCGCCGGTGCGGTCGTAGAAGTCGCCGCGCGTGCCCACGCCGATGCTCTCGGCCAGTGTGATCTGGATGTTGGCGATGCTCTCGCGCCGCCACAGCGGCTCGAACAGGGCATTGCCGAAGCGCAGCGCCGAGAGGTTCTGCACCGAAGGCTTGCCCAGGTAGTGGTCGATGCGGAAGGCCTGGTTCTCGTCGAAGACCGAACGCACGACACGGTTGATCTCCTGGGCGCTCTTCAGGTCGTGGCCGAGCGGCTTTTCCAGCACCACTCGGATGTGCGGTGCGTTCAGGCCGGCCGCGCCGAGCTGTTCGCAGATCACCGGGAAGAGGTGCGGGCTGGTGGCGAGATACAGCACCACGGTGTCGGCCGAGCGTTCGTCGAGCCAGGCCTTCAGGTGGGCGTAGTGCTCGGGCTGGGAGAGGTCCATGCGCCGGTAGAAGATGAGTTCGGCAAAGCGCGCGAACTCCTCGTCGGTGGGGCGTTTGGGGCTCTCGACGTTCTGGAAATGGGCCTTCAGCCAGGCGCGGTAGTCGTCGTCGCTGCGTTCGTCGCGGGCCACCGCGAGGATGCGCCCGCCCGGCGGCAGCTTGCCGTGGCGGAAGGCCTGGAACAGGGCCGGCATGAGCTTGCGCCAGGTGAGGTCGCCGGTGCCGCCGAAGAAGACGAGATCGAAGGACATGATGAAGGGGAAGATGTAAGCGGCTGTCACGACGCTGGGTTGCGAGCAGGCCATCGAGAATGTAATTTGATTACATCGCAATCATGCGTCGAAGCCGCCATTTCGTCAACAGTGCGCGCCCCTGCTCCATGGAAAGGGAGCAGCCAGCGCTGGCGTTTCAGTCTGGTTACGGAGTAATCTTGTTACTCCTCGTTGATCGATGGGCAGGGCGACAATGCAAGCTGACCCGTGCCCCGTCCTGGACCTTTCCATGAACTCACTCGACGCGCTCAAGCAATACACCACCGTGGTGGCCGACACCGGCAACTTCAAGCAGTTGGCTCAGTTCGCCCCGCGCGATGCCACCACCAACCCGTCGCTCATCCTCAAGGCGGTGCAGCAACCCGAGTACCGCCCGCTGCTGGAAGCCACGGTGCGGGCCCATCCGGGCCGTGCCCTGGACGAGGTGGTCGATCGGGTGCTGGTGGCTTTCGGGCAGGAGATCCTGAAGGTGGTGCCCGGGCGGGTGTCCACCGAGGTCGATGCCCGGCTGAGCTTCGACACCGCCGCCACCATTGCCCGCGCCCAGCGTCTCATCGCGATGTACGAGGCGGCCGGCATCGCACGCGAGCGTGTGCTGATCAAGGTGGCGGCCACCTGGGAGGGCATCCAGGCCGCGCGCGCGCTGGAGCACGAAGGCATCCGCTGCAACCTCACGCTGCTCTTCGCCTTCTGCCAGGCCGTGGCCTGCGGCGAGGCGGGTGTGCGCCTGATCTCGCCCTTCGTGGGCCGCATCTACGACTGGTACAAGAAGTCAGCCGGCTCCCAGTGGGACGAGGCGGCGAACGCGGGCCTGAACGACCCGGGCGTGAAGTCGGTGACGCAGATCTACACCTACTACAAGCACTATGGCATCCCTACCGAGGTGATGGGTGCAAGCTTCCGCAACGTGGGCCAGATCCTCGCGCTCGCCGGCTGCGACCTGCTGACCATCAGCCCCGAATTGCTGGCCCAGCTGCAGGCGAGCGACACACCCGTCACGCGCCACCTCGACCCCGAGGCCGCGCAGCGCGCGACGCTCAAGGCCGTGAGCTACAACGAAGCCAGCTTCCGTTACGCGCTCAACGAGGATGCGATGGCCACCGAAAAACTCGCCGAAGGCATCCGCGCCTTTGCGGCCGACGCGGCCAAGCTGGACGCCCTGATCCAGGAGCTGGCCGCATGATCCGCTGCGACCGCACGACCGCCTGGGCGGCACTGAAAGGCCACTACGAGGCGCATGGCCGCGACCTCGACCTGCGCGAGGCCTTCGGCCGCGATCCGGCCCGCTTCGAGCGCTTTGCCGTGGAGGCGCCCGAGGTTTTCGCCGACCTCTCGAAGAACCTGTGGGACGAGGCCACGCACCGGCTCCTGGCCGAACTGGCCCGCGAATGCCGCCTGGAAGCACGGCGCGACGCGATGCTGGCGGGCGAGGCGGTGAACCTCACCGAAGGCCGCGCCGTGCTGCACACGGCCTTGCGCGCGCCGCGCGGACACGGCCCGTTCAGCGACGAGGTGCATGACGTGCTCGACCGATTGCTGGCCTACGCCGAAGGCGTGCGCGACACGGCGAGCAGCGGCTTCACCGACGTGGTGAACATCGGCATCGGCGGCTCCGACCTGGGCCCGCAGATGGCGGTGCCGGCCCTCGATGCCTTTGTGCACCGGGGCCTGCGCTTCCACTTTGTCTCGAACGTGGACGGGCACGACATCGCGCCGGTGCTGCGTGGCCTGAAGCCGGACACCACACTGTTCATCATCGCCTCGAAGACCTTCACCACGCAGGAGACCATGGCCAACGCGCGCGTGGCGCGCGAGTGGTTCGTCCAGCAAGGCGGCACCGACACGGCGAAGCACTTCGTGGCCACCACGACCAACGTGCAGGCGGCCGCCGAGTTCGGCATCAACACGACCTTCGGCTTCTGGGACTGGGTGGGGGGGCGCTATTCGCTGTGGTCGGCCATCGGCCTGCCCATTGCGATCGCGCTGGGCCGCGAGCACTTCCGCGCCCTGCTCGAGGGCGCGCATGCGATGGACCGCCATTTCGCCACCGCCCCGCTGGAGCAGAACCTGCCCGTGCAATTGGGCCTGCTCGACGTGTGGTACCGCAACTTCCACGGCTTCACCAGCCGCAGCGTGGCGCCCTACCACCAGGGCCTGAAGCGCCTGCCGGCCTACCTGCAGCAGCTGGAGATGGAATCCAACGGCAAGCGCGTGGACCTGGAGGGTCAGCCGCTGCCTCATGGCACGTCACCGGTGGTCTGGGGCGAGCCTGGCACGAACGGCCAGCACGCCTACTTCCAGATGCTGCACCAGGGCACCGACGTGATCCCCGTGGAATTCATCCTGGTGAAGACCCCCACGCATGGTCGTGCCGACCTGCACACCAAGCTGCTGGCCAACGGCCTCGCACAGGCGCAGGCGCTGATGCTGGGCAAGTCCACGGAACAGGCCCTGGGCGAGAAGGCGCCGACCGCGTCGAAGTCCCTGGACGCGACGACGGTCGCGCGCCATCGCACCTTCCCCGGCAACCGCCCCAGCACCACGCTGCTGCTGGAGCAGCTCACGCCCCGCGCCCTGGGCGCCCTGGTCGCGATGTACGAGCACCGCGTCTTCACGAGCGGTGCGCTGTGGGGCCTCAACTCCTACGACCAGTGGGGCGTGGAACTGGGCAAGGCGCTGTGCAACGACCTGCTGCCGCGACTGGCTTCAGGTGATGCGGCGGGACTGGATGCTTCCACCGCGGGGCTGCTCAGGCGACTGCGGGGCTGAGGCCCTGACCTGCCTCGCCCGGTGACGGGGCCGCGGGGCCTTCGAGCTGGAAGGTTCCCACGATGCGGACAAGCTGCTCGGCCTGCTCCTTGAGCTGCGCCGACACGGCGGCCGATTCCTCGACCAGCGCGGCGTTGCGCTGGGTCATGTCTTCGAGCTCGGTCACGGTGCGATGCACCTGACCGATGTCGCCGGCCTGTTCGGCGGCTGCCCGGCTGAGAGTCGCGATGCGCTCGGCCACCTGCTGGGTGGCTTGCACGATTTCGGCCATGGTGGTGCCTGCATCCTGGACCTGCACAGCGCCGGTCTCGACCTCGGAGACCGAGCGTGCGATCAGGTCCTTGATCTGTCGCGCCGCCTCTGCACTGCGTGCGGCCAGGGTACGCACTTCATCGGCCACCACGGCGAAGCCGCGACCTTGCTCGCCGGCGCGCGCGGCTTCCACCGAGGCGTTGAGAGCGAGCAGGTTGGTCTGGAAGGCGATCGCATCGATCACGCCAACGATCTCGGCGACCTGGTGGGAAGACGCCGAGATGGCCTGCATGCGCTCAACCACCTGACCGACTGCCGCGCCACCACGACGGGCCACTTCGCGGGCCTGGTCGGCCAGGCCCAGAGCCTCCTGCGCCACGCGGCTGGAATCGCCTGTGCGTGCGGTGAGCTGGTGCATCGACTGGGTGGCCGCTTCCAGGCCGCTGGCGGCCTGCTCCGTGCGTTCACTGAGGGTGAGGTTGCCTTGAGCGATCTCGTTCGCCGCGGTGGTCACGCCGTCGGTGATGGCCTGGATGCGGCCCACCATGCGGCGCAGCCCGTCGCGCATGTGCTGGACCCCTCCCAGCAGGCTCGTGGGCGGCGCTTCGGCGTCGTCGCCTTCGCGCAGGTCGCCCTCGGCCACACGCATCAGACGCTGGCGGGCCTGGGCAGGGTCGCCGCCCAGCTCCCTGCGCAGCGAACGTTGCAGCACGAGGCACAGGCCGCCGGCCACGAGCGCGGCGGCCAGCACGAGGGCCGCGGACACGCCCACCGCCTGGCGGCTTGTGGCGGCGGCGCGTGTGCGAGCCCCCTGGGCCTGGTCGGTTGCCCGCTCCAGCAGGTCTTGCAGTTGCGCCTGCAGGGCCTGCCACGACGGTGTTTCGCGCTCGACGATGGCGTCGATGACCTCTCCGGGCCGATCCCGGATCATCTGAACGACATCGCGCTGCAGGCTGGCATGGGACTGCTGATGCTCGGCGATGCGCTGCAACGGGGCGTGGAAGTCGGTGCCCGCGGCGCGCTCGATGGCCTGGGCCAGACGCTCCTGGGCCTGCTGGTGGCTGGCGGGAATGCCTTCGCGCGCGGCGCGGTTGGATGGATCCAGCGCCAGGTCGCGCACCCCTTGCCCGGCCGACAGGCCCAGGGCCAGCACCTCGTGCAGCTGGGCGCCGATGGCCTGCTCTCGTGAAAGGTAGCTTTCGTACTCGGACTGGGTGCGCCACAGTCCCCAGAGCGAGGCCGCCAATGCGGCGGCGAACAGCACCGAGGGCAGGATGATGAAAGCGATCAGGCGCGTGGCGAATGGCAGGGAGCGGATCATGGGCGAGGTCAGTGGGCCGGCCCGGGCTCGGGCTTGGCATGGCGTACCAGGTGGTAGGCGGCCATCTTGCGATAGAGCGTGGCCCGGCCCATGCCCAGGCGCCTGGCCGCTGCCGCCACGCTGCGGCATTCCGACAGTGCCTGCTCGATGAGGCGACGTTCGTACTGGCTCATCGCCTGAGCGTGGCCGGCATCGGCGGTGGCGCTGTCGGGGGAGGGCGGCGGGTCGGTCGTGAACGCTGCGGCCGGGGGAGCGGCGGGTGCGGAAGACGTCAGGGCTGAGCGCACGCTGGACGCCGTGAGCACCGGGGAGTCCGACAGCACGAGGGCGCGCTCGAGCACGTTGCGCAACTCCCGGATGTTGCCGGGCCAGTGATGTCGCGACAGGACGACCAGGGCTTCGGGGTCGAGCTCGAAGGCCTGGCCGGGGCGGGCGTCGGCGAAGCCCTCAAGGAGGGCCTCGCAGATGGGCTCCAGGTCGTCCAGGCGCTGGCGCAGGGGCGGTACGGCCAGCGAGAGCACGTCGAGCCGGTAGTACAGATCGGCGCGGAACAGACCGTCGCGCACCAGCTCAGGCAAGCGACGGGAGGTGGCGGCGATGATGCGCACGTCCGCGCGCACCACCTCGTTGGAGCCCAGCGCCTCGAACTCCTTCTCCTGCAGCACGCGCAGCAGCTTGGACTGCACGGCCAGCGGCATGTCGCCGATCTCGTCGAGGAAGAGCGTGCCGCCTTGCGCGATGTGCAGCTTGCCCTGGCGCTCGCGCTTGTCGGCGCCGGTGTAGGCGCCCGCTGCGACGCCGAAGAGTTCGGCTTCGAGCAGGGCGTCGGGGATGGCCGCCATGCTCAGCGACACGAAGGGCTTGTGCGCGCGCGGCGAAGCAGCATGGATGGCATGCGCGAGCAGTTCCTTGCCGGTGCCGGTCTCGCCCAGCAGCAGCACGGGCGAGTGCGTGGCGGCGGCGCGGCGCGCCATGCGCTTGAGTTCCAGGGTGGCGCCGGAGCGGCCGACAAAGTCGGAGAAGCTGTACTTGGCCTGGCGCCCCTGGCTGCGGCCCTTGCGGGCAGCCGCCAGCTCTTCCTGCATGGCCAGGAAGCGCGAGACGATGGGCGAGAGCGAGGCCCATTCGTCAAAGAGGGCAAAGCCCACGGCGCCCAGCACCTCCCCGTCTTCGCGTTGCAGTGGCAGGCGGATCACGATCAAGGGCTTGCCCGGGCTGCCGGGCAAGCCCGGCACATCGAGGATGTCGAGCAGGATGGGCTGGCCGCTGCGCACGACCTCGCGCATGCGGCTGTGCGGAATCACTTCCTCGCAGGGTCGGCCAAGGGCCTGGCGCGGGTCGTCCAGGCCGAAGCGCTTGGCATAGCGTTCGCTGATCCACACGATGCGTGCCTCGCGATCGACCACGAGCGTGCCTTCGATGACGCGCTCGAAGGGCTTGAATACCGCATGCATGGCCGACGGCCGCAGCGAGGTGAAGTCCTCGATGCCGGCCAGGTCGGCCAGGGCGCGGATGCCGTGGCGGTCGATGTCCAGGTGAACCTCCAGATCCCACGAAGAAACAGAGGCGTCATTCATACATACATCGACCGGTGCGGCAATCCGTAGGGCTGCGTAATGCGCTCAGCTGGCATTCAGCGTCTTGGTGGCGGCAGCACGAGGGCCGCGCCAGGCCGGCAGGCGATGGATCAGCTCACCCATGATGCCGCGACGGAAAGCGAGCACGCACACCACGAAGATTGCGCCAGTCACGGTGGTCACCGATTCGCCGAGGGCGCCGAAGGCTTCGATGCCCGTCCAGGAGGCCAGGGTGTGACCGATTTCACCCAGCTTGTTCTCCAGCGTGATGATGACCAGGGCGCCGATCGCGGGCCCGATGAGGGTGCCCAGTCCGCCGACCAGCGTCATCAGGATCACGAGGCCCGACATCGTCCAGTGCACGTCGGTGAGCGTCTCGAAGCCCATCACCAGCACCTTGAGCGAGCCCGCCAGGCCGGCCAGCGCGGCCGACAGCACGAAGGCCAGCAGCTTGAAGCGCTTGGTGTCGTAGCCCAGCGAGATGGCACGCGGCTCGTTCTCGCGGATGGCGCGCAGGATCTGGCCGAAGGGCGAATGCACGATGCGCGCGATGAAGGCATAGGCGAGCACCACGATCACCAGGGCCACGTAGTACAGCACCGTGTCGTCGGCCAGGCTGAGCACACCGAACAGCTCGCCGCGCGGCACGCCTTGCAGGCCGTCCTCGCCGCCGGTGAAGGGCGCCTGCAGGAAGAAGAAGAAGAGCATCTGCGCCAGGGCCAGCGTGATCATCGAGAAGTAGATGCCCTCGCGACGGATGGCCAGCATGCCCATGCCCAGGCCGAGCAGGGCGCCCGCCCCCATGCCCAGCAGCAGACCGATCTCGGGGGTCACGCCCCACACCTTCAGGGCATGGCCGGTGACGTAGCCCGCGCCACCGAAGAAGGCCGCGTGGCCGAAGGACAGCAGGCCGGTGAAGCCGATCAGCAGGTTGAAGGCGCAGGCGAACAGCGCGAAGCACATCACCTTGAGCACAAAGACGGGGTAGGCGCCGGCCAGCGGGGCCAGGACCAGGGCGGCGAGCAGCGCGCCGTACAGCAGTCGGGTCGGTTGCATTGCAGGTTTCCTTCAGCGCTGCTTGCCGAACAGCCCGGCGGGGCGCAGCAGCAGGACGATCACCATGATCACGAACACCACCGTGGTGGAGGCTTCGGGGTAGAACACCTTCGTCAGGCCCTCGATCACACCCAGGCCCAGGCCGGTGACGATGGAACCCATGATCGAGCCCATGCCACCAATCACCACGACGGCGAAGACGACGATGATCAGGTTCTGCCCCATCAGCGGTGTGACCTGCATCACCGGCGCGGCCAGCACGCCGGCGAAGGCGGCGAGCGCCACGCCGAAGCCGTAGGTGAGCGTGACCATCAGCGGCACGTTGATGCCGAAGGCCTCGACGAGCTTGGGGTTCTCGGTGCCGGCGCGCAGGTAGGCGCCCAGCTTGGTCTTCTCGATCATGTACCAGGTGCCGAAGCACGCGGCGAGGGCAGCCACCACGACCCAGGCGCGGTAGATGGGCAGCATCATGAAGCCGGTGTCGATCGCGCCGGTGAGCAGTTCGGGCGCTGAATAGGACTGGCCCGAGACGCCGTAGATGGAACGGAAGACACCTTCGATGACGAGCGTGATGCCCAGGGTGAGCAGCAGTCCGTAGAGGTGGTCGAGCTTGTAGATCCACCGCAGCAGGCCGCGCTCGATGGCCACGCCCAGCGCACCCACCACCAGCGGTGCGGCGATGAGCATGACCCAGTAGTTCAGGCCCAGGTAATGAGCGCCCATCCAGGCGGTCAGTGCGCCCAGCATGAACAGCGCCCCGTGGGCGAAGTTGATGACGTTGAGCAGCCCGAAGATCACCGCCAGGCCCAGGCTGAGCACGGCATAGAAGGAGCCGTTGACCAGGCCCAGCAGCAACTGGCTCAGCATGGCCGGCAGGGGAATACCAAAGATGTCCATCTCGAAACCTTAGTGGGCCGCCCCTGGATCAGGGGCGGCCGCAGTCCACAGGGGAATTACTTCATCAGGGAGCACTTGGACTCGGCGGGTGTCGTGAAGGCCTGGTCGCCGGGGATGGTGGCCACGACCTTCAGCAGATCCCACGGGCCCTTGGACTCGCTGGGGGCTTTGGCCTGCAGGAGGTACATGTCATGCACGTAGCGGCCGTCCTTGCGGATGGTGCCCTTGGCATAGAAGTCGTTGAGCGGCGTGCTCTTGAGCTTGGCCATGACCTTGTCGGCGTCGTCGCTGCCGGCGGCCTTGACGGCGTTGAGGTAGGCCATCGTGGCCGAGTAGTCGGCGGCCTGCAGGCTGCTGGGCATGCGCTTGGTACGCTCGAAGAAGCGCTGGGCGAACTTGCGCGTCTCGTCGTTCTGGTCCCAGTACCAGCTGTCGGTCATCAGCAGGCCCTGGGTGTTCTGCAGCCCTAGGCTGTGCACGTCGTTCAGGAACACCAGCAGGCCGGCCATCTTCATGGTCTTGCCGATGCCGAACTCGCGCGCGGCCTTGATGGCGTTCACGAAGTCGCCGCCGGCGTTGGCCAGGCCGAGGATCTGGGCCTTGGAGGCCTGGGCCTGCAGCAGGAAGGACGAGAAGTCCGAGGCGTTGAGCGGGTGGCGCACCGTGCCCACCACCGTGCCGCCCTTGGACTTCACGACGTTGGCGGTGTCGCCCTCGAGCGAGTGGCCGAAGGCGTAGTCGGCGGTCAGGAAGAACCAGGACTTGCCGCCCTGGTCGAGGATGGCCGAGCCCGTGCCGCGCGACAGGGCCACGGTGTCGTAGGCGTAGTGAACGGTGTACGGGTTGCAGGCTTCGTTGGTCAGGCGGGACGTGCCGGCGCCCACGTTGATGTACACGCGCTTCTTCTCGGCGGCCAGTCCCGAGACGGCCAGCGCCGTGCCCGAGTTGGTGCCGCCCAGGATCATGTCGACGTCGTTCTGGTCGAACCATTCGCGCGCCTTGGACGCCGCGATGTCGGCCTTGTTCTGGTGGTCGGCGAAGACCAGATCGATCTTCTTGCCCAGCACCGTGCCGCCGAAGTCCTCGATGGCCATGCGGATGGCTTCCACACCGTTGCGGCCGTCGATATCGGCATACAGGCTGGACATGTCCGTGACGAAGCCGATGCGCACGACATCGCCCGAGACCTGGGACAGGGCCGGGGTGGCACTCAGGCCCAGGGTCAGTGCGGCCGCAGCGGCCAGCAGGGTTTGTCTCATGCTTGTTTCTCCTCTGGAATGGGGCGGCTCGTTGCCGCCGGTTGGGTAAAGGCGGGTCAGACCCCGAGCAGCTCGTGCAGGACGGGCAGCTTGTCCTGCAGCTGACCGGCATCGAAGGCCTCGACGATGGAACCGTGTTCCATCACATAGAGTCGGTCGGCCAGGGGGGCGGCAAAGCGGAAGTTCTGCTCCACCATGACCACCGTGTAGCCCTTGGCCTTGAGGGTGCGGATCATGCGGGCCAGGGCCTGCACGATCACGGGCGCGAGGCCCTCGGAGATCTCGTCGAGCAGCAGCAGCTTCGCGCCGGTGCGCAGGATGCGCGCGACGGCCAGCATCTGCTGCTCACCGCCCGACAGGCGTGTGCCCTGGCTGTGGCGACGCTCGAGCAGGTTGGGGAACATCTCGTAGATCTCGTCGAGCGACATGCCCGGCCCCTGGCCGCTCAGGCGCGGGGGCAGCAGCAGGTTCTCCTCGCACGAGAGGCTGGCAAAGATGCCGCGCTCCTCGGGACAGTAGCCGATGCCGTGGTGGGCGATGCGGTGGGTGGGGGCGGCAATGGTCTCGGCACCGTTCACACGGATGGATCCCGTGCGCGCGCCCGTCAGGCCCATGATGGCGCGCAGCGTGGTGGTGCGCCCCGCGCCGTTGCGGCCCAGCAGCGTCACCACCTCGCCCGGGTTCACCGTGAGGTTCACGCCGTGCAGGATGTGCGACTCGCCGTACCAGGCGTGCAGATCACGGATTTCGAGTGCCGGCGTGGCGGTGGTGGCGCGTGCCGCTGCGGGGCGCTCGGTGGTCGTCGTCGCGCTCATCAATGGGCCCCCTGGAGTTCAACCTCGGCGCTGCCCATGTAGGCCTCGATCACGAGGGGGTTGGCCGAGACCTCGGCATAGGGCCCTTCGGCCAGGATGCTGCCGCGCTGCAGCACGGTGATGGTGTCGGCGATGGACGACACCACATTCATGTTGTGCTCCACCATGAGGATGGTGCGGCCAGCGCTCACCTTCTTGATGAGCTGGGTGACGCGGTCCACGTCCTCGTGGCCCATGCCCTGCGTGGGCTCGTCCAGCAGCATCAGCTCGGGCTCCATCGCCAGCGTGGTGGCGATCTCCAGGGCGCGCTTGCGGCCGTAGGGCAGGTTCACCGTCTGCTCTTGGGCGAAGTCGGCCAGGCCCACTTCGTCGAGCAAGGCCATGGCGCGCGGGTCGAGCGGTGCAAGCGTGTCCACGCTCTTCCAGAAGTGCATCGCGGTGCCCAGCTTGCGTTGCAGCGCGATGCGCACGTTCTCCAGCACCGTGAGGTGGGGAAAGACGGCCGAGATCTGGAACGAACGGATGATGCCGCGGCGCGCGATGTGGGCGGGCGACTCACGGGTGATGTCGTGGCCGTTGTAGACGATGCTGCCCGAGGTCGGCTCCAGGAACTTCGTGAGCAGGTTGAAGCAGGTGGTCTTGCCGGCACCGTTGGGGCCGATGAGGGCGTGGATGCTGCCGCGGCGCACCGTGAGGTTCACGTCGCTGACGGCGGCGAAGCCCTTGAATTCCTTGGTCAGGCCTCGCACGACGAGGATGGGGGAGGTAGGGTCCTTCATGGTTCCTGCGGGTCGGTGGGAAAGGGGCAGCGGCGCGCTCATTTCAGGAGCTTTCCGCTGCTGCTGATCACGGTCACTTCGACGTAGCGCGAGCCGATGCGGTTGTCGGGCGCAAAGCCCACGGTGATGCCGCCGAGGTCGAAGGACTTCATCGACTCGAGCGCACGGATCACGCCGGCGCGTGTGGGCCGAGGGCCGGCGCGGCGCAGGGCCTCCACCAGCACCTTGGCGCCAAGGTATTCCTCGAAGTTGGTGTAGTTGACTTCGGCGCCGGGCGCGAACTGGCGCAGCCGCTGGTGGAACTCGCGCACCACCGGCAGCAGGGGTTGGTAGGGGAAGGGAACGACCTGGCTGATGCCCAGGCCGCGCACGTGTTGCAGGCCGGCCAGGCGCACCAGCTCGGCCGGATCCACCACCGAGATGTTGAAGAGCTGGCCGCCGCCGCCGGCTTCGCGGTACTGCTTCACGAAGGCCGCTGCCGGGCGGTTCACCGCGATCATGATGACGGCCTGGGCCTGTGCCGCGAGCACCTGCTTCACGGCCGCGGCCACGTTGTCGGTGTTGCGCTCGTAGGGGGCTGCGGTGGCGACCTTGAGCTGCCGGCGTTCCAGGGCCGCTTCCACACCGGCGAGGCCAGCCTTGCCGAAGGCATCGTCCTGGTAGAGCACGGCCACGCGATGGATGCCCTGGGTGACGAGCTGCTTGACCATGTGCTCGGCCTCGTCGGCATAGCCGGCGCGCACATGGAAGATCCACGGGTTGAAGGGGGTGCGCAGCGGCTCGCCGCCCGTGTAGGGCGCCACCAGCGCAATGCCGGCGTCTTCCAGCACCTTGTCCTGCAGCAGCTTGCCGATGTTGGCGGTGCCGGCAAAGCCGAAGAGCGCGACGATCTTCGGGTCGGCCACGAGCTCCCGGGTCAGGCGAACGGTCTCGTCCACCTTGTAGCCGTCATCGACCACCACCGTGCGGATGGGGGCACCGTGGATGCCGCCGTTCGCATTGACCCAGTCGAAATAGACCTTGCCACCCAGCACCATCTGCGCGCCCGTGGAGGCCAGCACGCCCGACAGGGGCGCCACTTGTCCGATCAAGACCTCGGCACGCACCGGGGCCGATAGCAGCAGGGCGGCCAGCAGGGGGGGGCCAGCCCAATGAAAGAATCTGCTCAGCAGCGTGACCATGGATGTCTCCTCGTTGTGTACTGCGCCGTCCGGCATCGAGGCCAGCGGTGCAACAAGGAGCGCAAGGCCTGTGCCACGCTGCGGCACACAGACCAAGTGCTTGTCAGGACAGGAGAAAAATCCCAGGCGCGGGTTGTCCCGCATGTCTCGCAAGCGGGAAACTGTCCACTTCAGAGTCAGCGTTTCCCCGGGCTGGTTGTCTCGCAGGCGAACACGGCCGCGCCGCCGTGCTCAAGGCGGGTCACGCAGACGCTGAAAACACGCTGGGCGCGTGCTGAAAACGGGCTGAAGACAGCCTGAGCCGGAACTGAAGACCGGGGGGCTCAGCGAGCGCCTTGCAGCCCCTGCAGGGCCTGGAGGCCGGCATCCAGGGCCTGCGCCACCAGCTGCTCCTTCCAGACGTCGGTATCGACGTAGAAGGCATCCCGCAGCTGTTGCTTGATGGCGGCGCGGCGGGCGTCGTCCACCTCGGGATGGTTTTCGAGCCAGTGCTCGGCCCGCAGGGCGTTGAGCACGTCCAGCACCGGTAGCGTGCCGTACTCCAGCGCGATGCCGGTGTAGCGGGCCTGCGGGCACTCGTCGAAGATGGACAGCCACATCATGCCGGTGAGCTCGGCCGAACTGGACGAGCCGTCGTAGATGGAGGTGACATCGGGCCCCCACCACTGGCGCGCGCGTTCGAGTTCGACCGCATCGTTGCGCGAGGCGAAGATGCGCTCGCCGTGGCCGCAGGGACCCAGGCCGGTGTGCAGATCGATCCAGGCGATGTCCGTGGCGCTGCGGCCCTGCTCGCGCAGTACCCGGCGCAGCGTGAGGTTGCTCCAGGTGGGGTTGCGCCCGCCATAGTAGAGACCGTCCTCGTGCGTGTGCTGGCCCTGTGAGACGGCGGCCTGAAAGGCCATCGGGCCGTGGCGCTCGATGTAGGCCTGGATGGCGGCCTCCACCTCGGGCGAGGGCGGCCAGACCTGCGGCAGCACCCAGGCGTGGATCTCGTCGTAGGCGTCGTTGCGGGGCAGGGGCCTGGAGAAGTCGTGGAAATTGCGGTTGAGGTCCACGTTCTCCTGCGTCACGCGCCGCCACCACGAGAAGCCGTAGGGGTTGAGCGCGTGGATGTAGAGCACGGCCACCTCCGACGCTTCCACGGCGTCCCGCCAGCGCGCATCGTTCAGCAGCGCGATCTGGATGCCCGAGCCGGCAAAGCCCTCCACGCCATGGCAGGCGCTGGACAGGATGAGCAGCCGCTTGGCGTCACGCGGACCCTGGCGCACCACGTCCATGGAGAGCGTCTCCCCGTCGCGGCCCAGCAGCGGATGGATGTGGTGCTCCACGTCCAGGCCCAGGGCCTCGCAGGTGCCGAGGAACTTGGCGCGGGCCTCGGCGTAGCTCTGGGAAAAGGCGTCGGGGATGAGGCTCATGCGTGCCCTCCTCAGGCAGCCGGCTTGAGCCAGGCCTCGGCCAGGCGCACCCACAGCGTGGCCCCTAGCGGGATGAGGTCGTCGTTGAAGTCGTAGGTGGGGTTGTGCAGCACGCAGGGACCCAGGCCATGGCCGCCTTCGCGATGCGTGCCGTCACCATTGCCGATGAGGAAGTAGGCGCCGGGTTTGTGCTGCAGGAAGTAGCTGAAGTCCTCGGCACCCATCGTGGGCTCGAAGTCGAGCACGTTCTCGGGGCCCACCACCTCGCCCATCACGCGGCGCACGAAGGCCGTTTCCTCGGGGTGGTTGATGGTGGGCGGGTAGTTGCGGTGGAACTCGAACTCGACCTCGCAGCCGTAGGCCGCGGCGGTATGACGGGCGATCTCGGCCATGCGCTGCTCGATCAGGTCGAGCACCTCCAGCGTGAAGGTGCGCACGGTGCCCTGGATCTCGCAGGCATCAGGCACCACATTCGTGGCCTCGCCGGTGTGGATCATCGTCACCGAGATCACGCCGGCGTCGATGGGCCGCTTGTTGCGGGTGATGATGGTCTGGAAACCCTGCACCATCTGGCAGGCCACGGGCACCGGGTCCACGGTGTTGTGCGGCAGCGCGGCGTGCCCACCCTTGCCGCGGATGACGATGCGGAACTCGTTGCTCGACGCGAAGATGGGCCCGCTCTTCACCGCGAACTGGCCCACCTGCATGCCGGGCCAGTTGTGCATGCCGAAGAGGGCTTCCATCGGGAAGCGCTCGAACAGGCCGTCTTTGATCATCTCGCGCGCGCCGCCGCCCCCTTCCTCGGCCGGCTGGAAGACGAGATAGACCGTGCCGTCGAAGTTGCGGTGCTGCGCGAAGTGCTTGGCCGCAGCCAGCAGCATCGCGGTGTGGCCGTCGTGGCCGCAGGCGTGCATCTTGCCCGGGTGGCGGCTGGCATGCGCGAACTGGTTCTTCTCGGTCATGGGCAGCGCATCGATGTCGGCGCGCAATCCCAGGGCGCGTGGGCTGCTGCCGTTCTTCACGATGCCCACCACGCCGGTGGTGCCCAGGCCGCGGTGCACCGGGATGCCCCAGTCGGTCAGCGTCTGCGCGATCACGTCGGCGGTGCGCACTTCCTCGAAGCACAGTTCGGGATGGGCATGGATGTCGCGCCGGATGGCGGTGACGGCCGCGGCATCGGCCAGGATGGAATCGATGAGCTTCATGGCGGGGAAGGGCCCGAGGGGGCCGCGTGAAGATCGGATGATTCAGTGTAGCCCTGGGGCGCAGACGGTGTCAGCCCCAATGAAAAGCCCCGCTCGGGGCGGGGCTGGCGGGGGGGCGGACTGCGTCAGCGCCGCACGCGTCCGTCACCGGTGAGCATCGACAGGTCGACGAAGGTGGAGGCCGTGTGCTTGCGAGCGCCAAAGCTCACGTTGAAGCCGCCGAAGGACTGGTTGATGCTTTCCAGCCCGGAGATGAGCCCATCCTGTGTGAGGCGTGCCGCGCGGCGCAGGCCTTCGACCATCACCTTGGCGGCGATGTAGCCCTCCATGCTGGAGTAGTTCGGCTGCGCCTTGCCGCCGGCTTGCTTGATGGCCTCGTTGTATTCGCGTGCGATGGGCGTGGCCGTGGAATAGGGGTAGGGCACGACCTGGCTGATCATCACGCCCTGGCCGTCCTTGCCGAGTTCATCGGCCAGCGCCTGCGTGCCCACGAAGGACACGTTGAAGAAGGTGCCGCCGAAGCCGGCCTTGCGCGCCTCGCGGATGAAGGCCGCGCAGCTCTTGTAGGCGCTGATCTGGACGATGGCCTGGGGCTGGGCCGGCAGGATGGACTTCACCGCGCCGGCCACGTCCACCGTGTTGCGCTGCACCGTGCCCAGCGACACCGGCTTCAGGCTGATCGCCGCCAGCGCGCGCTGCACGCCCGTGAGGCCCGCCATCCCGTAGCTGTCGTCCTGGTAGAACACGGCGATGCGGTTCAGACCCAGGGAGGTCAGGTTCTTCACGATCAGCGCGGTCTCGTCGTAGTACGACGCCCGCACGTGGAAGACGTAGCGGCTGAAGGGTTCACGCAGCACCTCGGCCCCCGTGAAAGGGCCCAGGAAGGGGGTGCGCGACTCATTGATCACGGGCAGGGCGGCCACGCAGGTGGGCGTGCCGACATAGCCGAACAGCGCGAACACACCGTCGTTGATGAACTTCTCGGTGTTGGCCTTGCAGCGGTCGGGCTCGTAGCCGTCGTCCAGCGTGCGCAGCTCGATCTGGCGTCCGCCGATGCCGCCACTGGCGTTGACCTGGTCGAAGACCAGGCGGGCGCCCTGGTTCATCTGCAGGCCCAGTTCCGCTGCCGGGCCGGAGAAGGCCGCCGACTGACCGAGCACGATGCGTTCGGACTGGGCCCAGGCGGGCAGGCTCAGCGCCACGCCAGTGGCTGCGGCGCGCCGGATCAGGCTGCGCCGGGTGAGTGGAGAATGGGGGAACATCGGGTACTGCCTTGCTGCTTGTTGTGATGGACGGTTTTTGGGGCAGGCGCCACCTGGAGAATAGTTTCAATTATGAACAATTCGGCCTCGATCAGCAGTGCAATCGATCACACGGCCCCCCAAATCGTGCAAGGGGCCTGCCCGCACGACTGCCCCGACACCTGCGCCATGCGAGTGGTGGTCGAGGCGGGGCGGGCCGTGCGGGTGCAAGGTCACCCCGAACACCCGTCCACCCATGGCGCGCTGTGCCGCAAGGTGTCGCGCTATGTGGAACGCAGCTACCACCCGGAACGGGTGCTGCACCCCCTCAGGCGCGTCGGGCCGAAGGGGGCCGGGCAGTTCGAGCGCGTGAGCTGGGACGAAGCGCTCGATGCCATCGCACGGCGGCTGGCCGCCATCGCGGCGCGTGACCCTCAGGCCATCGTGCCCTACAGCTACGCCGGCACCATGGGCCTGGTGCAAAGCGAGAGCATGGCCGCCCGCTTCTTCCATCGCCTGGGCGCCTCGCTGCTGGACCGCACCATCTGCGCCAGCGCCGGGGCCGAGGCGCTGACAGCCACCTACGGTGGCAAGGTGGGCATGCACGTCGAGCACTTCGCCGAGAGCCGCATCATCCTCATCTGGGGCAGCAACTCCATCGCTTCGAACCTGCACTTCTGGAGCGTGGCCCAGGAGGCCAAGCGGCGCGGCGCCCGGCTGGTGTGCATCGACCCGCGCCGCACCGAAACGGCCGACAAGTGCCACCAGCACATCGCCCTGCGGCCGGGCACCGACGGCGCGCTGGCGCTGGGACTGATGCACGAGTTGATCGTGAACGGCTGGCTGGATGACGACTACATCGAGCACCACACCCTGGGCTGGCCGGCCCTGCGCGAGCGGGCCCTGCAATGGCCGCCCGAGCGCGTGGCGGCCGAATGCGGCCTGGATGTCCAGGTGGTGCGCGACCTGGCGCGCGACTACGCGACGATGACGCCCGCCGCCATCCGTCTGAACTACGGCATGCAGCGTGCTCGCGGTGGCGGCAATGCGGTGCGGCTGATCGCCATCCTGCCCTGCCTGACCGGCGCCTGGCGCCACCGGGGTGGCGGGATGCTGCTGTCCAGCTCGGGCTGGTTCCCGGTGGACCGCGCCGCCCTGCAGCGTCCCGACCTGCTGGGGGATCGCCGCCCGCGTACGATCAACATGAGCACCATCGGCGACGACCTGCTGCGCGAGGCCTCGCCCGGCTTCGGTCCGAAGATCGAGGCCTTGGTGGTCTACAACAGCAACCCGGTGGCGGTGGCCCCCGAGTCGCCGAAGGTGGTGCAGGGCTTTGCCCGCGAGGACCTTTTCACCGTCGTGCTGGAGCACTTCCTCACCGACACCGCCGACCACGCCGACTATGTGCTGCCGGCCACCACCCAGCTGGAGCACCTGGATGTGCACACCAGCTACGGCCACACCGACGTGCTGATCAACGAGCCGGCCATCGACCCCGTGGGCGAGGCCCGGCCCAACACGCAGATCTTTCGCGACCTCGCCGCGCGCATGGGCTACACCGAGCCTTGCTTTGCCGAGACGGATGAAGAGATCGCCGCCCAGGCCTTTGGCGGGCGCATCACGCTGGCGCAACTGCGCGAGCGCGGCTGGGTGACGCTGCCGTTGCCCGAGGCGCCCTTTGCCCGGGGCGGTTTCCCCACGGCCAGCGGTCGCTGCGAGATCGACTCGCCTCGCCACGGGGTGCCCGACTACCTGCCCAACCACGAATCCGCCACCTCCACCCCCGGGCTGGCGGCGCGCTACCCGCTCGCGATGATCTCGCCGCCGGCGCGCAACTTCCTGAATTCCAGTTTCGTGAACGTGAAGAGCCTGCGCGACATCGAGGGCGAGCCGCTGCTGGAAATCCATCCCGAGGATGCCGCCTCGCGCAGCATTGTCGACGGAGGCGTGGTGCGCGTGTTCAACGACCGCGGCGAATACTGGTGCACGGCCCGTGTCAGCGACCGGGCCCGCCCGGGCGTGGTCAACGGCCTGGGCATCTGGTGGCGCAAGCTGGGCCTGCGGGGCAGCAACGTGAACGAGGTCACGCACCAGCACCTGACCGATCTCGGACGTGCGCCCTGCTTCTACGACGTGCTGGTCGAGGTGGCTGCAGCGTAGACTGCGCGGCGGAGGTCACGGTGGCGACGATGCGCAGGCGAGGTCTGTGGACGGTGGTGGGCGTGGGCGCCCTGGCCCTGGGTGGGGGCCTGCTCGTGGCCGGCTGCGGCACGGTGGGCTATCTGGCGCAGTCGGTGCAGGGGCACCTCAGCCTGGTGCACCAGGCCCGGCCGGTGGACCAGTGGCTCGCGGACGACACCACACCCGAGCCGCTGCGTGAACGCCTGGCGCTGAGCCAGCGCATCCGCGATTTCGCGGTGGCCGAACTGGCCCTGCCCGACAACCGCAGCTACCGGGGCTATGCCGACCTGGGCCGCCCGGCGGCGGTGTGGAATGTGGTGGCCGTGCCCGAGTTGAGCCTCACGCTCAAGACCTGGTGCTTCCCGGTGGTGGGCTGCGTGGGCTACCGCGGATACTACGACCGTGCCCAGGCCGAGGCCTTTGCCGAAGGCTTGCGCCAGGAGGGCTACGAGGTGCGCGTCTATGGTGTGCCGGCGTACTCCACCCTGGGACGGCTCGACTGGCTGGGCGGCGACCCCCTGCTCAACACCTTCATCCGCTACCCCGAGGGCGAGCTGGCGCGGCTGGTCTTCCACGAGCTGGCGCACCAGATCGTCTATGTGAAGGACGACACCACCTTCAACGAATCCTTCGCCACCGCGGTGGAGCGCCTGGGCGTGCAGCGCTGGCTGCAGCAGCAGGCCACGCCTGCAGTGCGCGAGGAATACGAACGCTTCGACACCCGCCGGCGCGATTTCCAGGCTCTGACCCTGCGCTACCGGGCCCGTCTGGCCGAGGTGTATGCCGGCCCCGGCAGCGACGACGACAAGCGCCGCGGCAAGGCCGAGGTGCTGGCCGCGATGCGCGCCGAACACGCGCGTCTCAAGGCCGGGCCCTGGGAAGGCTTTGCCGGCTACGACCGCTGGTTCGAGGAAGCCAACGGGGCCTCGCTGGCCGTGCTGGCCGCCTACACCGAGCTGGTGCCGGGCTTCGAGCAGCTCTTCGTTGCCCGCGGCCAGAGCTTCCCGCGGTTTTATGATGCCGTGCGCGACCTGGCGCGCCAGCCGCGCGACGAGCGCCGCCAGGCCCTCACTTCCCCCACGATTGCCGACAAGGACCCTGCTCGATGAGCGAGATTGCCATCCACCGTGAACACGACCTGGGCCTGGCGCGGGCCCGCGAGATCGCCTGGCAGTGGGCCGAGGACGCCGAGGAGAAGTTCGGCATGGACTGCACGGTGGAGGAGGGCGAGGACGGCGACGTCGTGCACTTCACCCGCGCCGGCGTGAACGGCACGCTGACCGTGGCGCCCGATCACTTCGACCTGCAGGCCAAGCTCGGCTTCCTGCTGGGCGCCTTTGCCAAGACCATCGAGGCCGAGATCCAGAAGAACCTCGACACCCTGCTGGCGCTGGAGACACGCAAGGCGGCGCCCGCGAAAAAAGCCAAGGCGGCCGCCCCCGCGAAGAAGGCCGCCGCCCGGAAGAAGTGATGTGCTCCGGAAGCGAGCTGGAGGCGGCCGCACGGGCCGCAGCCGCTCACTTCAGGGATTCGATCAGGTCGATGTAGGACTGCTTGGCCTCGTCGGCGCTCTGGCCCTTCAGGGCGTTCCAGGCATCCCACTTGGCGCGGCCCACCATGTCGGTGAAGCCCGGGCGCGAGCCCTCCACGTCGCCGGCCGTGGCCTGCTTGTACAGCGCGTAGATCTTCAGCAGGGTCATGTTGTCCGGCTTCTCGGGCAGGGACTTGGACTCGGCGACAGCCTTCTCGAAGGCGGCTTGCAGGTCGGCCATGGGGTGCTCCTCAAGGGTTGGTGGAAACGTCGATTGACGCGCAATGCTGCGATGCAGATGCTAGTGCGCATCTTGCCGCAAGAATAGAGCAGGCTCCTCAAGGAAAGAACAACGCATGCCCGCAACGACGGAGCGCATGGCCCGGGTCGACACCGCCTGGCTGCGCATGGACACCGAAGCCAACCTGATGCTCATCGTGGGCATGTGGCGGCTCTCTCCCGGCATCACCCTCCAGGCCCTGCGCGATCGCATTGAGCAGCGCCTGCTGAAGTACCGGCGCTTCCGCCAGAAGGTGGTCGAGGACGCCATGGGTGCGAACTGGGTGATCGACCCCGACTTCGACATCGCCCGCCATGTGCGCGCCGAGACCCTCAAGCCCCGGCGCGGCCAGTCGCCGATGCAGGCCCTGCAGGCGCGCATTGCCGATCTGGCCACCACCCCGCTGGACCCCGCCCACCCGCTGTGGGAGATGCGCCTGGTCGAACACTTCGACGGCGGCAGCGTCCTGATCGCTCGCATCCACCACTGCATCGCCGACGGCATCGCGCTTATCACCGTCATGCTCTCGCTCACCGACGGCGGCACCCTGCCCAGGCTGCGCGAGCCGCGGCCCGATGACGAACGCGACTGGCTCACCGATGCCGTGCTCAAGCCCTTGACCGACGTCACGGTGAAGGCCATCGGCCTGACCGGCCAGGGCATGGCCAAGTCGATGGAGATGATGGCCCACCCCGGCATGCCGCTGCAGGGCTCGATCGACCTCGCGCGCATGGGCGTGCAGGTGGTGAGCGACGCCGCTGCGATTGCGCTGATGAGCGACGACTCGCCCACGCGCCTGAAAGGCACCCCCGGTCCGTCCAAGCGCGTGGCCTGGGGCGAGCCCGTGCCGCTGGACGAAGTGAAGGCCATCGGCAAGGCCCTGGGCTGCTCGGTGAACGACGTGGTGCTGGCCTGCGCGGCCGGCGCCATCGGCGACTACCTGCAGGCGCACGGTGAAGACCCGACCGGCAAGGAGATCCGCGCCATGGTGCCGGTGAACCTGCGGCCCCTGGCCGAAGCGCATCAACTCGGCAACCGTTTCGGCCTGGTGCCCCTGGTGCTGCCCATCGGCATCGCCAACCCCATCGAACGGGTGTTTGCCGTGCGCGCGCGCATGGCCGAACTCAAGGGCAGCTACCAGCCCCTGCTGGCCTTTGCCGTGCTGGCCATGGCGGGCCTTTTGATCAAGCCCGTACAGCACACCCTGCTGAACTACTTCGCCCGCAAGGCCACGGCCGTGATGACCAACGTGCCCGGCCCGCGCGAACCGCTGAAGTTCTGCGGCTCCACGCTGGAGCAGGTGATGTTCTGGGTGCCCCAGTCCGGCGACATCGGCATGGGCCTGAGCATCCTCTCCTATGGCGGCGGCGTGCAGTTCGGCCTCATTACCGACCGCAAGCTTTGCCCCGACCCTGAAGCCATCACCGCCAAGTTCCGGCAGGAGTTCGAGTCGCTGTTGATGGTGACCTTGATGCTGCCGTGGGGGGAAGAGTAGGGCGGCACGTGTCCGAAAAGACGTCGGCCCCCATATGGGGGCCGACTGGTGTTGGCGGGCAAGATCGACTGCTGGCGTACTGCGTTGCAACCGGATGAGCGGGTGGTTTAGGGCCACCGGCTTTCCACACTCGGGTGGACTTGCCCGATGCCAGTATCGGGCTTCCAGCGCGGATGTGGAGCCCCGAAGTGCGGGGTGATGCGGCAGGAAGTCACGGCAACGCCTCCCTTGTTTGGGGGGCGTCCGCCTTGCTGCGATGCATCAGCCCAACCCAAGCAGGCGCTGCGCGTTGGCCTTCAGGATGAGGGGCTTGACCTCGTCGCGAAAGCCGGCTTCCTCGAAGTCCTTCATCCAGCGGTCGGGCGTGATCAGCGGGTAGTCGCTGCCGAAGAGCACGCGGTCCTTCAGCAGGGTGTTGGCGTACTGCACCAGCTGGGCCGGGAAGTACTTGGGGCTCCAGCCCGAGAGGTCGATCCAGACGTTGGGCTTGTGCATGGCCACGCTCAGGGCCTCGTCCTGCCAGGGCCAGGACGGGTGGGCGATGACGATCTGCATGTCAGGGAAGTTGATCGCCACGTCGTCCAGGTGCATGGGGTTGGAATACTCCAGCCGCAGCCCGCCGCCGCAACGCATGCCCGAACCGATGCCCGAGTGGCCGCTGTGGAAGATGGCCGGCATCTTGTACTCGGCGATCACTTCATAGAGGGGCCAGGCCATGCGGTCGTAGGGGTGGAAGCCCTGCACCGTGGGGTGGAACTTGAAGCCCTTGACGCCGTGGTCTTCGATCAGCTTGCGCGCCTCGCGCGCCCCCATCTTGCCCTTGTGCGGGTCCACGGAGGCGAAGGCGATCATGATGTCGCTGTTCTTCTGGGCGGCCTCGGCAATCTCCTCATTGGGGATGCGCCGGCGGCCGAGTTGGGCCTCCGCATCGACCATGAACATCACCAGGCCGATGTTGCGCTCGCGGTAGTAGGCGATGCTTTCGTCGATGGTCGGCCGTCGGCTGGAGCGGAAGTACTTGTCGGCGGCGCGGTCGTACTCCTCGCCGTAGCTGTCATAGGGGTTCCAGCAGGACACCTCGGCGTGGGTGTGGATGTCGATGGCGATCAGGTTCTCGGTCTTCACAGGGCGCTCCAAACAGACTTCATTAATTATATTAATTAATTGTCTTGGGCCTTCGCTTGATCGTAAACCCGAGCCTTCTGCAGCGCCGAGGCCTCATGAGTGGCCTGAATTCATCGTCAAGAAGCCGTATTCATGGGGTGAATGGGCCAAGCCGACCGGGCATTTCCACGGGTAAACCCTGGATCTGTGATCAGGTCAGTTGGTTATTCTTTTTAATCAATTGACCGACATCATGCCCATGCCTTCCGAGACCTCCTCCAATGCCGTGCTGGCCGCCCTCGATCTGCTCAAGATCGAGCACGACGGCCCGGTGACCCATGTGCGCCTGAACCGCCCGGCCAAGCGCAATGCCATCAGCGACACCCTGGTGGCCCAGCTCCACACCTGCTTCATCCACCTGCCCGACAGCACGCGCGCCGTGGTGCTCAGCGGAGAGGGCGAGCACTTCTGCGCCGGGCTGGATCTGTCCGAACTGGCCGAGCGCAGCGTGGCCGAAGGCATCGAGCATTCGCGTGGCTGGCACGCGGCCTTCGAGCAGATCCAGTTCGGCCGGGTGCCCGTGGTGGCTGTCCTGCACGGTGCGGTGGTGGGCGGTGGCCTGGAGCTGGCCAGCGCGGCCCACATCCGTGTGGCCGAGGACTCCACCTTCTATGGCCTGCCCGAAGGCCAGCGGGGCCTCTTCGTGGGCGGCGGTGGTTCGGCGCGTGTGCCGCGGCTGATCGGCTTCTCCCGCATGACCGACATGATGCTGACGGGCCGTGTGCTCGATGCCGAGGAAGGCCAGGAGGTCGGCCTGTCGCATTACCGCGTGGGCGAAGGCCAGGGCGTGGCCAAGGCGATGGAGCTGGCGCGCAAGATCGCCGGCAATGCGCCGCTGTCGAATTTCGCCGTGATGCATGCCCTGCCGCGCATTGCCGAGATGTCGCAGGCCCAGGGGCTTTTTGTGGAGTCGCTCACCGCCGCCATCGCCCAGGGCGACCCCGCCGCCAAGGACCGCATGCGTGCCTTCCTGGAGGGCAAGGCAGGGAAGGTAGGCAAATCGTCATGACGCGCTATCGCGCCACGCCGGTGGGAGGCTGCGTGTCTGCCGCCCTGGAGCAACGGCCTGACGGGAGCGCCGTGCTGCGCTCGACCGAGGCTTTGCAGCCCTATCCGGCCCGACTGACCGACCGTCTGGAGCATTGGGCCCGCGTGGCACCCGACCGCACCCTGGTGGCCCGGCGCGAGCGGCTGGCCGATGGTGCCCGAGGCGCGTGGCGCCGCATCAGCTATGACCAGATGCTGGCGCGTGTGCAGTCGGTGGGCCAGGCCCTGGTGGCACGGGGGCTCTCGCCCGAGCGGCCCGTGGCCATCCTGTCCGACAACGACCTGGAACACCTCACCCTCGCGCTCGGAGCGATGTGGGTGGGCGTTCCCTACACGCCGATCTCGCCGGCCTACTCGCTGGTGTCCCAGGACTTTGGCAAGCTGCGTCACATCTTCCAGACCACCACCCCCGGGCTGGTGTTCGCCTCCGATGCGCGCTACGGCCGTGCCATCGAGGCCGTGGCCGGCCCGGACGTCGAGGTGATCCTCACCGAGGGAGAACTCGATGGCCGGCGTGTCACGCCCTTTGCCGCGCTCGTCGACACCGCACCCGGCGCCGAGGCCGAGGCGGCACATGCCAAGGTCGGCTCCGACACGATCGTGAAGTTCCTCTTCACCTCGGGCTCGACCAAGGCCCCCAAGGGGGTGGTCAACACCCAGCGCATGATCTGCGCCAACCAGCAGATGAAGCGCCAGGCCTTTCCGTTCCTGGCCGACGAGCCGCCGGTCTTCGTGGACTGGCTGCCCTGGAACCACACCTTCGGCGGCAACCACAACACGGGGCTCACGATCTACAACGGCGGCACGCTCTACATCGACGAGGGCAAGCCCACGGCGGCCGGCATCGCAGAGACGCTGCGCAACCTGCGCGAGATCTCGCCGACGATGTACTTCAACGTGCCCAAGGGCTTCGAGGAGATCGCCGCGGCGATGGAGGACGACGCGGTGCTGCGCGAGTCGCTGTTCCGCAAGGTCAAGGCCTTCATGTTCGCCGGCGCCGGCCTCAGCCAGGCGGTGTGGGACCAGCTCGACCGTCTGGGCGAGCGCACCGTGGGCGAACGCATCCCGATGTTCACCGGCCTGGGCATGACCGAGACCGCGCCCTCCTGCACCTTTGCGCTCAAGGCGGGCGAGGTGCGCTCGGGCCACATCGGGCTGCCCTGCCCCGGGGTGGAGGTGAAGCTGGTGCCCGATGGCGATGCCCGCTATGGCAAGACCGAGATCCGTTTCCGTGGGCCCAATGTGATGCCCGGGTACTGGCGCCAACCGGGACTGAGCGCCGAGGCCTTCGATGAGGAAGGCTACTACCGCACCGGCGATGCCGTGAAGTGGGTCGACCCGCTTGACCCGCAGAAGGGGCTGCTCTTCGACGGACGCATCGCCGAGGACTTCAAGCTCTCCACCGGCACCTTCGTGAGCGTGGGTCCGCTGCGCGCGAAGATCATCGCGCTGGGCGCGCCTTGTGTGCAGGACGCGGTGATCACCGGCCTGAACCGCGACGAGGTCGGCATGCTGGTGTTCCCTCGCGTGGACGAGTGCCGCAAGCTGGCCGGACTGGGCGCACACGTGCCGGCACCCGAGGTGCTGCACCACCCGGCGGTGCGCGGGTTCTTCCAGGCGCTGGCCGATCGCCTCTGGCGGGAAGGCACCGGCAGCGCGAACCGGGTGGCGCGAGCGCACGTGCTGGTCGAGCCGCCATCCATCGACAAGGGCGAGATCACCGACAAGGGGTCGATCAACCAGCGCGCGGTGCTCGGTGGCCGCGAGGCGCTGGTCGAGGCGCTGTACCGCGGAGAAGGTGCCGACCCCTACGTGATCCTTCCCCGCAAGGACTGACGATGAAGATTTCGCTGCTGCGCGAGCTGCCAGCTGGAGTGCGACTGTCGCTGGCCGCCTCCATCCCGTTCCAGAAGCGCCTGGACCAGCCCGAGGATTTCGCCCAGCTCGCTGCGCACAGCGTGACCAACGCCTCGCTCAATGGCGAGGTCATCCGTCTGGACGGCGCCTTGCGCCTGCCACCGCGTTGAGGGCAGCGGCCCTTTCCTGATCGACCCCAGCCACAGAGGAGACACATCATGATCGATCGCAGACAGTTCCTGACCTATGGCGGCGCTGCCGCAGCCGCAGGCTTCGGATTGGCGCCGGGCCTGAGCCTGGCCCAGTCCCTCGACACCGCACGCGTGCTGTGCGGCTTCCCCGCCGGCGGTACCACCGACGCGGTGTCGCGTCGTGTGGCCGACAAGCTGCGTGGCAGCTACGCCCGCGTGGCCGTGGTCGAGAACAAGCCCGGCGCGGGGGGGCGCCTTGCGGTGGAGGAGCTGCGCCGCAGCCCCAACGACGGAGCCCACCTGCTGCTCACGCCGGCGGCCATGATCACGCTCTATCCGCACATCTATCGTTCGCTGCCCTACAAGCCCGAGGACGTGACCCCGGTGTGCACCGCGGGCACCATCGTCTTCGGCTTCGGCGTGGGCCCGGCCGTGCCCGAGTCCGTGAAGGACATCAAGAGCTACCTGGAATGGGCCAAGGCCAACCCGACGGGTGCGAACTATGGCTCGCCGGGTGCGGGCTCTCCGCCGCACTTCCTGGGCGCCCTGTTGTCCAAGGAAAGCGGCGTGGCGCTCAACCATGTGCCCTACCGCGGCTCGGCGCCCGGCATCCAGGACCTGCTGGGCGGCCAGGTGGCCTCCTTCTCGTCTCCCGTGGGCGACTACCTGCCCCACCTGGCCACGGGCCGCCTGCGCCTGCTGGCCACGTCGGGCGCCACGCGTTCGCGCTTCGCGCCCAACGTGCCCACCTACACCGAGCAGGGCTTCAAGGCGCTCGAGATGAACGAGTGGTACGGCTTCTTCCTGCCCGGACAGGCCTCGGCCGAAGTGACGCAGCGTGCGGCACAGGCCATCAAGGCCGCTGTCGGCGCGCCCGACGTGATCGAAGCCTTCGCCCAGCTGGGCGTCGAGGCCGGTGCGAACACCCCGGCCGAACTGGCCGCCGCCGTCAAGCGCGAAAACGCTGCCTGGGGTCCGATCGTCACCCGCGTGGGCTTCACGCCGGAGGCCTGAGGGCTCACGACCACCCCCTACGCGCTTCGCGCGCCCCCTTCGAGGGGGCGACACCAGCGGACCGGCGGAGCCGGATCCGCGGTGTCTGCTGGCAAGAAGCGCCCAAGCATTTCGAGAGTCCTGTTACCGATGTGGTCATATATTCCACCGCTGCGTGAGCTTCAGTTCGTCCTGGAGGATCTGCTGGATGCCCCCGCGCGGTGGGCGAGCTTGCCATCCTATGCCGAGGCCGACGCCGCCACCGCGAGGCAGGTACTGGAAGAGGCGGGCCGCTTTGCGGCCGGTGTGCTGGCGCCGCTGAACGCCATCGGCGATCGTGAGGGGTGCACCTGGGACGGTGGCGAGGTGGCCACACCGCCCGGCTTCCGCGAGGCCTACCGGGCCTACGTGGAGGCCGGCTGGCCGGCCTTGGCCTGCAGCCCCGAGTGGGGCGGGCAGGGCCTGCCCATGGGCCTGCAGCTGGCGCTGAACGAGATGCTGCACAGCGCCAACCATGCCTGGGCGATGTATCCGGGGCTGGCGCACGGGGCCTACGAGTGTCTGCTGGCCCATGGCACCCCGGAGCTGCAGCAACGCTACCTGCCTCGCATCGTCAGTGGCGAGTGGCTGGCCACGATGTGCCTGACCGAAGCCCAGGCCGGCTCTGACCTCGCCCTGGTGCGCACACGGGCTGAACCCGTGGGGGTGGCGGCCGACGCCCTCGAGTCGGGTGGCGAGGTGAGGGTGAGCGGCAGCAAGATCTTCATCTCCGGTGGTGAACACGACCTGGCCGACAACATCGTTCACCTGGTGCTGGTGCGCCTGCCCGACGCACCGCCGGGCAGCCGCGGCCTGTCGCTGGCCCTCGTGCCGAAGATCCTGCCCGATGGCGCTCGCAATGCCGTTCACTGCGACGGCATCGAGCACAAGATGGGCATTCGCGGCAGTGCCACCTGTGTGCTGCGCTTCGATGGTGCGAAGGGCTGGCTGGTGGGGGAGCCGCACCGCGGCCTGGTCGCGATGTTCGTGATGATGAATGCCGCCCGCCTGCTGGTGGGGGTGCAGGGGCTGGGCCACCTGGAGATGGCGCGCCAGAACGCCTGGCGCTACGCCCGGGAGCGCCACCAGTCGCGGGCGCCCGGCCATCGCGAGGGCCCCAGCCCGCTCGCCGAACACCCCGCCATGCGTCGCACCCTGTGGCGCCTGGAGGCGCTGGCGCAGGGACAGCGCCTGCTGGCCATGGCCACGGCCCTCTGGCTGGACGAGGCCGAGCACCATGTCGAGCCGGCGCTGCGTGGACGGGCCCGGCGCCTGCTGGAGTTGCTCACCCCGGTGGTCAAGGCCTTCCTCACCGACACCGCGCACCACGCCGTCAACGCGGCGCTGCAGGTCTGGGGTGGCCACGGCTACCTGCGCGACCATGGCATCGAGCAGGCCGTGCGTGACAGCCGCATCGCAATGATCTACGAGGGCAGCAACGAGATCCAGGCCATCGACCTGTTGCAGCGCAAGCTCTTCGAGGACGGCTGCCATCGCTTTGCCGAGGCGATGGGCGTGGTCGACCAGGAGCTGGAGGCGGCCCGTGCCGAACCGGTGCTGACCGACTGCCCCGAACTGAAACCGCTGGTGCATGGCTTGCAGCTGCAGGTCGATGCCTTGCGCGAAGCCACGGCCCGTCTCTACGTGGGCCGGCAGGACGACCCGACCTGGGCCTACCGTGTGGCCGATGACTACCTGCAGGCCTTCGGCTGGGTGCTGATGGGCTGGGCCTGGTTGCGCACGGCGCGCTTTGCGGCCCCGCGCAGGACCGACCCGTGGTATGCCACGCAGTTCGACGCGGCACGCTACGGCCTGGAGTGGCTGCTGCCCGAAGCCGGATGGCGGCTGCAGCAGGTGGCGCGCCGCGAAGCCTGGGTGCCCGCCCCCCGGCATGGTTGAAGATCATGGTCTGGGACGGGCGCGGCGCCCAGTACACTGGCGCGGCCATGACCAGCCCGCCCCCCAGCGACCCCATTCACCACGGCCTCGACGCCGGCTGCCTGCGCCACGTGCTGGGCTACCAGCTCGCCCAGGCCGAGGTGCCCACGCGCAAGATCTTCTTCAAGCACATCGGCGAACCCCTGCAGCTGCGCCCGGTGGAGTTCACCATCCTGATGCTGGTGCTGCACAACGCCGACGTCACGCAAAAGCAGCTCGCCCAGGCGCTGGCCGTGTCGGCGCCCAACACCACCATCCTGCTCGACCGGCTCGAGGAACGCGAGCTCATCACCCGCGTGCGCAGCGAGGCCGATCGTCGCGCGCAGCACGTGCGCCTCACCCGCAAGGGCCAGACCCTGGCCAAGAAGGCCCACGAGGTGTCGCTCACGATGGAGCAGGACCTGCTGCGCCACCTCAGTGAGGCCGAACGTGCCATCCTGATCGAGCTGCTGCAGAAGGTCGCCCGGCACCGACGTGTCTGAGCCGCTGTCGGCGGATTCCGACAGAGGTGTCGGTGGGTCGAGAGTGGTGCCGCCGCGGCCGCATCCCTAGCATGGGTCTCATCGCGCCATGAGACCCAGATCATGCACAACCAGGACCCATCGGCTGCGCCTCTGCGGGTGTTGACGATCCACGACCCCCTGGACGTGGAGGTGACGCCATGAAGACCCGCTGGACCCAGGGCAACGCCCTCACCTTGCTGGAGAACGGCGAAGCCTTCTACCCGGCCGTTTTCGAGGCCATCAGCCAGGCGCGCCGCGAGGTGCTGCTGGAGACCTTCATCTGGTTCGACGACAAGGTGGGACGCGAGCTGCGTGCCGTGCTGATCGCCGCGGCCCGTCGTGGCGTGCAGGTGGACGTCACCATCGACGGCTACGGCTCGCCCGACCTGTCGGACGAGTTCGTCGCAGGCCTTGCCGAGGCCGGCGTGCGACTGCACGTCTTCGATCCCTGCGTGCGCGTGATGGGTGTGCGCCTGCAGGTGCTGCGCCGCATGCACCGCAAGATTGTCGTGATCGACGGCGAACGCGCCTTCGTGGGCGGCATCAACTACTCGGCCGACCACCTCGCCGACTTCGGGCCCGAGGCCAAGCAGGACTATGCCGTCGAAGTGCGCGGGCCGGTCGTGGAGGACATCCATCGCTTCGCGCACCAGGCCTTGCAGCAGCCGGCCCGCTGGCGTCCACGCTGGTGGCCTCGACGCCGGGCGCCGGCCGCGCAGGGCGAGCTTGCCGATGCCGGGTCGGCCGAAGCGCTCTTCGTCGTGCGCGACAACGATGAGCACCCGCAGGACATCGAGCGCCACTACCGCGCCGCCCTGCGCACCGCGCAGCGCGAAGTCATCATCGCCAACGCCTATTTCTTCCCCGGCTATCGCCTGCTGCGCGAGTTGCGCCGGGCCGCGAAGCGCGGCGTGCGCGTGAGCCTCATCCTGCAGGGCGAGCCCGACATGGCCATCGTGAAGCTGGCCGCGCGACTGCTCTACCCGCCGCTGCTGAAGGCCGGCGTCGAGATCTACGAATACTGCGAGCGTCCCCTGCACGGCAAGGTGGCCCTGGTCGACGAGCGCTGGGCCACGGTGGGCTCCAGCAACCTCGACCCGCTGAGCCTGGCGCTCAACCTCGAGGCCAACCTCGTCATCCGCGACACGGCCTTCAATGCCACCCTGCGCGGGCGCCTGGACGAGTTGCGTCAGCGCCGGTGCCAGCGCATCGCCAGCGATCCCGTGGGGGCGCGCACCTGGTGGCGCCCGCTGGTGAGCGGCCTCGTCTACCACCTGGTGCGCCACTTTCCAGGCTGGGCCCGCTGGCTGCCGGCTCACAAGCCGCTGCTGGTGCCGACGAAGGAGCTGTCATGAGTGCGGGCCTGGCACCAGCGGCGCCGGCTCCCGAGGACGGCGAGCCCACGGGTCGCCTGGCTCGTCTGTGGGCCTTCGCACGTCGGCCGCTCATCGTGCTGTTCTTCCTGGGGGTTGCTGCGCTGCTGGTGTCGCAGGCGCGCCAGATCGACTGGGCCCAGGTGAGTCAGGCCCTGCGCCGCTTGCCCACCCTCACGCTTGCGGCGGCCGTTGCCCTGGCGGCGGTCAGCTACCTCACCTACACCAGCTACGACCTCCTGGGCCGTGCGTGGACACGTCACACGCTGCCGCGACGTCAAACCCTGGGCGTCGCCTTCATCAGCTATGCCTTCAACCTCAACCTCGGCGCACTGGTGGGCGGCATGGCCTTCCGCCTGCGGCTCTACACCCGGCTGGGCCTGTCGCAGGCACGCACCCTGAAGGTCCTGGCCTTGAGCATGACCACCAACTGGCTGGGCTATGCCGCCCTGGCGGGGGCGCTGCTGCTGGCCGACGTGGTGCGCCTGCCGGCGCGATGGTCGATGGGGCCGCTGGCCCTGCAGCTGCTGGGGGCCGTCTTGATCAGCGTGGTGCTCGCCTACGGACTGGCCTGCGCCTTCTCGCGCCGTCGCAACTTCACCGTGCGCGGCCATACGCTGGAGCTGCCGTCGGCGCGGCTGGCGGGGCTGCAGTTGCTGCTGTCGATGGGCAACTGGTTGCTGATGGGCCTGCTCGTCTACGCGCTGCTGCAGCAGCGCCTGCCCTGGGCCGAGGTGCAGGGCGCTCTGCTGATGGCTGCCGTGGCCGGTGTCGTCACGCACGTGCCAGCAGGCCTGGGCGTGCTCGAAGCCGTCTTCATCGCGCTGCTGGGGCGGCAGTTGCCGCATGGCGAGATCCTGGCGGCCCTGCTGGCCTACCGGGTGATCTACTACCTCGTACCCTTGGGCCTGGCCACCGCGTGGCACCTGCGCCTGGAGGCCCAGGCGCGCCGCTAGCGGGGGCCCGGCCAGCGTCGCTGTCGCCGCTGTGCCTGCTCGTGCACCGCCGCGCGCACCGCCTGCAGGGCCGGCGAGGGTTGCGCGTCGCTGCGCATCAGCCAGCCCACCGGCTCCTCGGTGCCGGACAGGGCCATTGGCAAGGCCACCAGCACACCGCGCTCGAGGTCGGCTTCGGCCGCGCCCAATGGCGTGAACCACAGCGCATCGCCCGTGGCGGCGAGTTCCCGGCCCAGCGACACCGACAGGGTCTCGATCACCGCTCCCTGGGGCAGCACACCGTGGCGCTGCAGCCAGCTGTCGGCGTTGTGGCGGATCATCGTGTCGGCCAGCGGCAGGATCCAGTCGTGAGGCGCCAGTTGCGCCGGGCTCGGCCTGCGCTTGTCCAGCAGCGGATGGCCGGGCCGCACCGCCACGATCAGCGGCTCGGCATACAGGTGCTCGAAGGTCAGGCCCTGCAGCCGCTCGGGGTCTGACAGCCGGCCCACCACCGCATCGAGGTCGCCCCGCTGGAGGCGCTCCAGCAGCTCCCGGTTCGCCCCGGTCTCGACGCGCACCGTGGTGCCGCCGGGCAGGCCCAGTGAGCGCACGCCGGCCGCCACGATGGCGTTCACGACGGTGGGCAGCGCCCCCAGGCGCAGCACCGTGGGCGCCTGGCCGGGCGCCACGCTCTCCAGTGCCTGGTCCAGCGCGGCCATCACCTGGCTGGCGTGGCGCAGGAAGCCCTGGCCGGCCGGCGTGAGCCGCGCCCCCCGCCGGCCGCGCTCGAACAAGCGCAGGCCCAGCAGGTCTTCCAGGTCGGCCAGGGTCTTGGTCACCGCCGGCTGGCTGATGGCCAGCGCCTCGGCCGCGCGCCCCAGGTGGCCCAGCCGCGCCACGGCGAGGAAGCAGTGCAGGTGGCGCAACTGCAGCCGGTGAATTTGCGAGGCCCTTATTTCATAACCCATGGGAATGAATTATCGAACAATACGTCAATTTACATAACTGAAAGTGATGCTTAGAGTCTGGGCATCCGTCACCCTGGCGGCCCCACGAGGAGACTTCCCCCATGAGCGACACCGTGACGCTGCGCCCCCGAGACTGGGACAGCCACCCCGCCTACATCCACCCCGCGTACAAGTCCACCGTCCTGCGCGGCCCCACGAAGCCGCTGCTGCCGATGAAGGACAAGCTGCGCCAGCTGCGTGCCCCGGTGTACGGCCACGATGCCACCGGCGCGCTCGACCACGACCTCACGCGCAATGCGGCGAAGAACGGCGCGCCGCTGGGCGAGCGCATCGTCGTCACCGGCCGTGTCGTCGATGAGCGCGGCCGCCCGGTGCGCCACACCCTGGTCGAGATCTGGCAGGCCAACGCCGCCGGCCGCTACGTGCACAAGGTCGACCAGCACGACGCGCCTCTCGACCCCAACTTCCTGGGTGCCGGCCGCACGCTCACCGACAGCGAGGGCCGCTACAAGTTCTACACCGTCAAGCCCGGGGCCTACCCCTGGGGCAACCATCCCAACGCCTGGCGGCCCAACCACATCCACTTCTCGCTCTTCGGCGAGTACTTCGCCAGCCGCCTGGTCACGCAGATGTACTTCCCCGGCGACCCGCTGCTCGCACTCGACCCCATCTTCCAGGGCACGCCCGAGCGCGCACGCGATCGCCTGATCTCGCAGTTCACGCTCGACGTGACCGAACCCGACTTTGCGCTGGGCTATGTCTTCGACATCGTCCTGCGCGGCCCGAACGAAACGCCGATGGAGACGCCGCGATGAGCCGCCTGCTTGGACAGACCCCTTCCCAGACCGTCGGCCCCTACTTCGCCTACGGCCTGACGCCGCGCCAGTATGTCTACGACCACGGCAGCGCCTACACCCCCGTGCTGGCCCAGCCGCAGGCCGCGGGCGAGCACATCACCGTGACGGGCCGCGTGTTCGACGGAGCGGGCCAGCCGGTGAACGACGCGATGATCGAGATCGCCCAGCTCGATGCGCAGGGCCGCGAGGTCACCAGCGCCGAACAGGCGAAGGAGCGCGGCTTCACCGGCTTCGGCCGTTGCGGCACCGGCACCGACGCGCAACTGCGCTTTGCCTTCACCACCGTGAAGCCCGGCGCCGCCGCCGGCGAAGCGCCGCACATCGACGTCATCGTCTTCATGCGCGGCCTGCTCAGTCACGCCTTCACGCGCCTCTACTTTGACGACGAGGCCGCAGCCAATGCCCAGGATGCCGTGCTGCAATCGGTGCCCGCCGATCGACGTGCCACGCTGGTCGCGCGGCGCGACGTGCAGCCCGGCGGGGTGGTCTATCACTTCGACATCCACATGCAGGGCGAGCGGGAGACGGTGTTCTTCGACCTGTGATCGCAGGGCACGGGCTAGACTTGGCCCATGCCCGGTGCTTTTTCTCCCCCGTGGGCTTTGGTGGTCTGGTGTTTCCTCTGCGGGACCCTGGCCCACGCCCAAACGATCGATCGCCCCGACCCCGCCTCGATGGCCGCCCGCGTGCAGGCCTGTGTGGCCTGCCACGGAGCACAAGGGCGGGCCACGCGCGAGGGCTACTTCCCGCGCATTGCGGGCAAGCCGGCGCTCTACCAGTACCACCAGCTGCTTCACTTCCGTGATGGGCGTCGGCGCTATGGTGCGATGAGCGAGTTGCTGCAGCACCTCACCGACGACTACCTGCGCGAGATCGCCGGTCACTTCGCCGCGCTGGATCTGCCGCACCCCCCCACACCTTCCATCACCTTGACGCCTGCGCAGCGCGAGCGGGGTGAGCAGCTGGTGCGTGTGGGTGACGCTGCCCGCGGCATCCCCGCGTGCGCCAGTTGCCATGGGCAGGCCTTGGTGGGCATTGCGCCGGCCTTGCCCGGCCTGCTGGGTCTGCCACGCGACTACCTCAACGCGCAGCTCGGCGCCTGGCGCGTGGGCACGCGCCGCGCTTTCGAACCCGACTGCATGGCGCGCATCGCCAAGGCCCTGGATGAAGAGGACATCAGCGCCGTCTCGGGCTGGCTGGCCAACCAGCCCATGCCTGCATCGACCCTGCCCGAGCCGGCCCTGACGCAGGCTCTGCCGATGGACTGCGGCGGCGTGCCGGCAGCGGAGGCCCGCCGATGAAGCGCCTGCTGGTGTCGCTGGGCAGCCTGCTCACCGTGGGGTTGTTGCTGCTGGCGCTGGTGATCGGCCTGAACCTGCGCGGCGAAGAACCGATCCGGCAGACCGAGCCCCCCGCCGTGGTCGATGCGGCCCTGGTCGAACGAGGCCGCTACCTCGCCCTGGCCGGCAACTGCGCGAGCTGTCACACCGAGCGTGGCGGCGCCCCCTTGGCCGGCGGGCATGGCATCCCCACACCGTTCGGCACCGTCTTTGCCGGCAACCTCACCCCCGATGAGGCCACCGGCCTCGGGCGCTGGAGCGCCGACCATTTCTGGCGGGCGATGCGCAACGGCCGCTCGCGCGACGGCCGCCTGCTCTATCCGGCCTTCCCGTACGCACACTACACGCTGCTCACGCGCGAAGACAGCGATGCGCTCTATGCCTGGCTGCGCAGCCTGCCGCCGGTGGCGCAGGACAACAAACCGCACGAGCTGCGCTTCCCGGTCAACACCCAGGCGGCGCTGGCCGTGTGGCGTGCGCTCTTCTTCAGCCCGGAGCGCTTCGAGCCCGACCCTTCACGCGATGCGGCCTGGAACCGTGGCGCCTACCTCGTGCGCGGACTTGGCCATTGCGCAGCCTGCCATGCCGAGCGCAACGTGCTGGGCGCACCGACGGGGCGCTTCGAGTTCGGAGGCGGGCTCATGCCGGTCCAGAACTGGTACGCGCCCTCGCTGTCGCAAGCCGATGAAGCCAGTGTGGCCGACTGGCCGGTGGAGGACATCGTGGCCCTGCTGCGCGATGGCGTCTCGCCGAGAGGTTCGGTGCTGGGCCCCATGGCGGAGGTGGTCTTCCGCAGCACCCAGCATCTGAGCGAGCCTGACCTGGCGGCGATGGCCGCCTATCTGCGCAGCCTGCCCCAGCAGCCTCCACCCCCGGCGCCGCCGGCCTCCGAGGAGGGCGAGGAGCCGCCTCCGCCGCCGCCTTCGCGTGCCATCGGCCAACGCCTGTACGAGCAGCACTGCGTGCAGTGCCATGGCGAACACGGCGAAGGAGTGCCCGGGGCCTATCCTGCGCTCGCCGGCAACCGTACGGTGACGATGACCTCGCCCGCCAACCTCGTGCGCATCCTGCGCCATGGTGGTTACCCGCCCGCCACGGCCGGCAACCCCCGCCCGCATGGCATGCCGCCCTACGGCCACGTGTTCACCGACGAGGAGATGGCCGCCGTGGCCACCTACCTGCGCAGCGCCTGGGGCCACCAAGCCGCGCCGGTGAGCGCGCTGGAGGTGTTCCGCCACCGCTAGGCATCCTCCAGCGGCAGGAAGCCGCTCGACGGCGCCGCCTGGGGCGGCTGGCCGTCGTACACGCACACCCGGTTGCGTCCCTCCGCCTTGGCTCGGTAGAGCGCCTCGTCGGCCGCATTCAGTGCTTCTTCCATGGTCGAGAAGTACTGTGCCGGCGACACCACGCCGAAGCTCATCGTGACCCGCACCGGTCCGTCCAGGGCCTGCACGCGTTCGCGCAGCTTCTCGCAGGCCACGCGCGCGCCGGCCAGATCGGTCTCGGGCATCAGCAACAGGAACTCCTCGCCGCCGAATCGACCCACGAGGTCGGTGATGCGGCAGCCGCCCACCAGGGTCCGGGCCACGGCGCGCAGCACGGCATCGCCGGCGGCATGCCCGTGGGTGTCGTTGACCTTCTTGAAATGGTCCACGTCGGCCAGGATCAGCGTCAGGGCCTGGCCGCTGCGGCGGTGGCGGCGCACCTCGGCATGGAGCGTCTCGGTCAGGCTGCGCCGGTTGGGCAGGCCTGTGAGCGTGTCGCGGCGGGCCAAGTGCTCCAGCTTGGCATTGGCCGCGCGCAGCGATTCGGTGGCCTGGGTCAGCTCGGCCGTGCGCTCGGCCACGCGTCGCTCGAGTTCGCGGTTGGCTGTTTCGAGTTCCCGTTCGTGGTTGATCAGGCTCGCGGTCATCTCGGTCAGGGCTTGCGACAGCTCGTGCATCTCCCGGGGGCTGTCGATGACCGGCATACGGGTTTCGAGCCGCCCCGCGCGCAACTCCCGGGCGGCGGCCACGATGCGGCGCAGCGGACGCATGAGACGGCCGGCCGCACCCCATGCAAGCAGCGCCACCATCACGGCGGTGAGCAGGCCGGCCACCACGGCGGCCCGCTGGGCCTCGCGGGCGTCGGCCAAGGCCTGGCTGAGGGGCTGGCGCGTCACCACCGTCCACCCCAGGTCGGTGGCGGGGTTGAGTGCCGATACCGGCACGGCGGCCGTGAGGTAGAGCTTGCCATCCGTCCAGGCCTGCACCACGGGCGCAGCCAGAGCCTGCATCAGGTCCGTCGGCAGCACATGGGTCGCGGCGTCGGCTGGCCGATGGATCGGCTGACCGGCGCGGTCGAGGAGGAAGACGCGCACGCCCTGGTCCCTGGCCAGCGGGCTGCGAAGGTCGTCGATGATGTGCTGAGGCCATTCCCAGTTCACATGGACGCCCAAGACCGAGACCACGTCGCCCTGGGCGTTGCGCAGGGGGGCTGCGAAGTCGATGAAGCGCAGGGGCTCGCCTGAGGGCATTGGTGGCAGGAGGGCCGCCAACAACTGGGCCGTGTGCACGTCCCCGGTGTGAGGGCCCTTCAAGGCAGCCTGGAACCAGGGGCGCGCGGCCACGTTCTTGCCCACCAGCATGTCTGCGGTGGCGGCGAGCACCTGGCCCTGCGTGTCGACCAAGCCGACCCAGCTGACATGGCTGCGCATGCGACGCAGCGTGTCCAGCAATTCCTGCGTCTGGCCGGTGTCCCAGCGCATGGACTGGGCCATGAGTTCCACTTCGTGCAAGCGATCGGCCAGGCCATTGGCCAGCATCACGCTGGTGCTGCGGGCCAGGGTGAGCAGGGCGTCGGAACGATCTCTTTCAGCCCGGCTCGCGGCCGTGTGGCCCTGGACCCAGGCCAACACGGCCACCAGCATCACCAGGCCCAGCACATTGGCCATGGTGAGTTGGAACCGGAACGTCTGACGCATGGAAAGCGATGGGGCGAGCTCTTCGGAAGTGAGCGTATCTCAACATCACCTCCCCGGCCACCTCGCGATCTGTATCGACGTGTGAGAGGGCCAGGGCGATCACCACCGCAGCACACGGGGCCCGAGCAGTGCCCCCAGGCCCGTCGTCAGCGCCATGCCCAGCGTGTACCACACCGCCACGAAGGCCGCCGATTCCTCGGTGCAGGACAGGGCATAGCCCGCTGCCCCCAGCGCCCCGGCGAACAGCCCGGCGGCGGCACCGGCCCCGTGCAACCGGGTGGGGGCCCGCTGCCGCAGCAGGGCCAGCGTGGCGGCCAGGGCAGGCAGCGACAGCAGGAGGACGCTCCAGGGGCAGGTGGGCCAGGAATGCCCAAGCACGGCGGCCAGACGCTGCCCGGGTGGTGTGGCGGCCAGCACGACCAGGCCCAGGGCCAGCATCAGCCCCACCACCGTCAGCGCCGTGCGCGCCGGCGCCGCCGTCGCGGCCACGGGTCGGGCGAGCCGTGCGGTGAGCCAGCCGCCGGCCGCCGCCAGGGCGCCGGCATAGGCCAGTTTCATCCACGGAGCCGGGGTGGCATACATCTCGGCCGGGATGGCCCCCAGGATGGAGAGCGCCAGCAGGGCGCTCAGCAGCACGCCGCCCAGCGCCAGCGGGACCAGCCGGGAGGCCATGGCCAGCCGAGGGGCCGGGCCGGCCCCTTGGGAGAGCATCGCGATCAGATCGTCGGTCTTCATGGCGTTCTATCCATTGGACACCGTCCGCACCAGCGTCGCCAGCCGCTTCAGGCCGCGGTGCACCTGGACCTTGATGGCCGATTCGGAGGCCCCGGTGCGCGCGGCCGCCTCGGCCACGGACAGGCCCTCGACCTTGGTCAGCACGATGGCCTCGCGTTGGGCGGGCGGGAGTTCGTCCAGCAGGGCGCCCAGATCGCGCCGGGCGTGTCCGTCAACGAGCGGGCTGGCAAGGGCCTCCTCGTCCACCTCGTCCAGGCGGTCGAGCCAGGCCTCGTGGCGCCCGCGCCGGCGCCACAGGTCGACCAGCTTGTGCCGGGCGATCGCCAGCATCCAGGCGCTCACCGGCCACTGGGGGTCGTAGGTGGCACGCTGCAGGTGCAGGGCCAGCAGGGTTTCCTGCACGAGGTCCTCCACCTCGTCGGGTAGGCCCTGCAGGCGCCGGCGCAGGAAGGCCCGCACGCGGGCGGCCATGTGCTCCAGCGCCTGACGGTAGGCGTTCTCGTCGCCGGCTTGCGCGCGCAGCCACAGCGGCTTGAGCGTGGCTTCGAATTCGTCCTGGGCGGTGTGTGCGACCATGGTGTGCGGCGCATTATGGGCCGTCCAGTCCAGGGTCATCATGACGGCGCCCATGCTCAACTCCCCAGGCGGCGACCGATCAGGTGGTCCAGCGAAACGACACCGGGCCCACGGGCCATGAGCCACAGCAGCACCGCCGCCCACACGCCATGGGTGGGCCAGGCGTCGGGGTAGACGAGGAACTGGATCACCGCGGTCATGACCAGCAGCCCGAGTGCAGCGAAACGGGTGCCCAGGCCGATGAGCAACAGCAGCGGCAGCAGGTGCTCGGCCCAGGCGGCCAGCAGCGCACCCCACTCGGGCGGAATCAGCGGCAGCCGGTACTCCTCGCGGAACAGGAAGACGGCCGAGTCCGACAGGCGCGGCCAGCCGAGTTCGAACTGCCCCGAGAAGAGGTCGATGGCCAGGCCCTCGATCTTGGTCTGGCCCGAGCGCCAGAACACGCCGGCCAGGGCGACGCGGCCCAGCAGGGCGATGGCGGAGTCGGGCAGGCGGGCCAAGGCCGCATGCAGGGACGGTAACCAGGGGGTCATGTGTCGGGGTCTCCGGTGGTGGCTGTGGCGCCGGTGAGCGCTCCCAGGCGCAGCAGCAGGCCCAGGCTGGCTCCCAGGTCGAGGGTGTCGCCGGCCTCGACGAGGTCCGTGACGACCGGGCCCAGCGGCCGGCCCTGGCGCAGCCGCGCCACCCAGCGCGCCATGGCGGGCGGCACTGGCACCACCACGGCATCGTCCCCGGCGCGCATCACCAGGGCTGCTTCGGGCTCGGCCATGGATGGCGGCGTGGCCGGGCCGGGCCCCTGGTGGGCGGCCCACAGCGACACCACCGCCCAGGCCGAGGCCAGCACCTGCACGCTCGGGTGCAGGTGCAGCACCAGCCCGGGAAGAGCATCGGGCCGGGCGAGCCAGGAGGCCAGCGCGCCAGCCTCCAGGGCCTGCGCCTCGGGAGCATGGAAGGCCTGCACGCGGGCGAACTCCAGGCGGGCCAGGTCGGGCAGCCAGGGCTGTGCGGCCAGCCCTTCGGCATCGGCCAGCCAGGTGGCAAAGCCGCTGCCGTAGTGCGCCAGCACGGGGGAGCGAGGCGGATGGGCCCGCACGTGGCCGGCGGCGAGGGCGCGGAAGGGGGCGTCGCCCACCACCGCGCGCACGACGGGAAAGGTGTCGGCGAGCGCCTCGACGAGCGAACTCACGACGTTGTTGCGGTACACGTCCAGGCGCACCGACGGGTCCGAGCCGTTCCAGGCGCGCAGGCCCGGCACGCTGGCCCAGGGGTCGAGCAGGGCGCGAGCGAACGAGGCGTTCATGACCTCAAACCTTGCATCGCTGCGCGAGCCTGGAGGGCCTCGGCTTCCAGCACCGCCAGCGGCGGCACGTCATGGTCGCGCTCGATCAGCGTGGGCCGGGGCCCGAGGAGATTCAGGGCATGGGCGTACAGCGCCCAGACCGCCGCGGCCACCGGGGCGCCGTGGCTGTCGATCAGCAGCCGGTCGCCCGCCGCGTCGAGGTCCTCGGCAAAGCCCGCCAGATGGATCTCGCCAATGGCAGCAGACGGCAGCGCGTCGATGAAGGCGCGGGCATCGCCCCCATGGTTCACCGCACTGACATAGGCGTTGCTCACGTCCAGCAGCAACCCGCAACCAGTGCGCCTCACGACCTCGCGCAGGAAGAAGGCCTCGTCCATCGTCGAGGCCTCGAACTGCACATAGGTGCTCGGGTTCTCCAGCAAGAGGCGGCGGCCCAGATGCGACTGGGCCTCGTCGATGTGGCGGCACACGCGTGCCAAGGTAGCGTCCGTGTAAGGCAGGGGCAGCAGGTCGTTGAACCAGCGCCCGCCATGGCTGGACCACGCCAGGTGCTCGGAGAACCAGGCCGGTTCGAAGCGATCGAGGAGTCGCTTGAGCCGGTCCAGATGGGCCGCATCCAGCGGGGCCTCGCCGCCCAGCGACAGGCCCACACCATGCAGCGACAGCGGCCAGCGCGCCCGCACCTCATCGAGCTGGCGCAGGGCCGGGCCGCCGTCGACCATGAAGTTCTCGGCATGCACCTCGAAGAAGTCCACCACCGCCCCGCGTGCCAGGGCGTCGCGGGCATGGACAGGCTTCAGGCCCAGCCCCACCAGGGGGGCTGCAGCGGTGGCGTCGCGCATGACGGGTCAGCCCGGGCTCAGGTCTTTTCCTTGAATTCCTTGAGCTGGCCGTGGCCGGTGGGGGACGTGGGCGAGGCCATCTTCTCGCAGCTGCCCTTGGCCACGGCCTTCCAGGCATTGCCCTGGAAGTCGCGCTTGGCCGTGCCGGCACAGGTGGTGCCCGCGCCGGCGGCGCAGTCGTTCTTGCCCTTCATCGCCACGCCGTAGCACTTCTCCTGGTCGGCACCGATGGCGTGGGCGGGGGCATGGGCCAGGCTCAGGGCGGCGCCGAGCGCCAGCGCGAGGGCGGCCGCACCGGCCTGGGGGGAAAGCGTGTGGGACATCATCATCTCCTTGCAGGGGGAACAGGGATCCGTTCGTGCGACAACCGACGGTTGTCCCTTGCAAGTACGGTGTGCACCTTGTGCGGGTTACGCACCCGGACGGTTTCTTTTTTTCCAAGCCGCAGTAACCTGCGGCGCAGCTGCAACGAAGGCGGGCACTCACACCGCGATCTGGTCATAATTCACACATGACCATCTTCTACTGGGTGATGGGCGTGCTCATCATCGGCACGCTCGTTCCGTCGGCCCTGTTCATGCTGCTCTATGCCGTCACCGGCAACGACGTGCTGGCCCGCCGCGCGAGCACGCTGTGGGGCTTCACCCGCACCTTCGCGCTCTTCGGCTTCAACATCCTCGTCTGGGGCCACGTGCTCGTGGGCCTGTGGGGAATCTGGTTCCCCTCCTGACCGACGTCAGCCGCGCCGGCGGTCGCGTCCGCTGGCGGCGTAGTAGGCTTTCTTCGCCTCGTACATGCGTTGGTCGGCCTGGTGCACGGCCGACTCCAGCCGTTCGCCTGCCTGGCAGGTGGCCAGGCCGATCGCAAACGTGAGCGCCGCGCCAGGATAGAACTGGTTGTTCAGGTCCAACAGCGAGTGGATGCGCTCGATGACCTGTTCGCCGCCGCGCTCGTCGGTGCCGGGCAGCAGCACCGCGAACTCGTCGCCGCCGATGCGCGCGGCGCTGGCAGGCTTGTCCACCGCCTTGGCCAGGACCTCGCCGGCGCGGCGCAGCAGGCTGTCGCCACCGGCATGACCTTCCTGGTCGTTGATCACCTTCAACCCGTTGAGATCGGCCACGATCACCGTCACGGGCCAGGGACCCTTGCGCTCCAGGCGATGGAGTTCGTCCACGAAGTAGGACCGGTTGCGCAGCTTGGTCAGCACGTCGTGCTTGCCCAGGTACTCCAGGTAAGCCTCGGCCTTCTTGCGCGCCGTGATGTCGGTGAGCGAGACCAGCACCAGGCCCCAGTCGGCTTCATGACCGGGCAGCACCGAAAACTGCATGTACACGTGCACCGGCTCGCCGTCGAGGCCGTAGTTGATGGTCTCGCGCTGCTGGAAGAGCTTGCCGTCCCACAGCTCGATCAGCTGCTCGGCGAAATGCTCGCGCATGTCGTCGCGGAAGACCTCGTGCAGGCGGCGCATCAGCGCACCCTTGTCGGTGGCCCCGAACATCGTCAAGGTTTGCCGGTTGACGTCGATGACGCGGATCTCCTGCATGCAGCGTTCGATGAATTCGGGGTGCACGTCGAGGAAGGTGCGCAGGTCGCGGATGCCCTGGGCGCGCACGCCGTCGATCAGGAACTTCACGTTGCTGAAGTCCTCTACCCACAGCGACACGGGCGAATGCTCGAACAGCCCGAGCGCGTACTGCTCGCTGCGCTTCAGGGCCCGTTCGGCCCGCGTGCGCTCGGTGGTGTCCTCGATGGCGACGAGCACGCGGTCCCAGGTGTCTTCATGCCCGGGCAGCACGGTGGCGCGCAAGGAGATGTCGAGCCGGCGTCCGGTGAGGCTGTAGTTCACCGTGGGGCCGCCGAAGCCCCCTTGTCCTTCCCACAGGGCGTTCAGCTCTTCGACATGCTGCTCGAACATGTCGTCGCGAAACACATGGCCAAGGTTGGCGGCCAGGTGTTCCTGGCTGTGGGCCTCGAAGAGTTCGAGCGTGCGCCGGTTCACGCTCAGCAGCCGGATGCGCTGCGAGCACTCGGCCACCCGGCTGCGATCGGCCCGCAGGTGGGCGCGCAGGTCACGCACGCCTTCGCCACGCCAGGCCTCGAACAGGGCGCGCACGCCGCTGTAGTCCTCGAGCCAGAGCGACACCGGCGCCAGTTCGAACATGTCGGCGTAGGCCTGGGCCTCCAGGTGTGTGGATGGGGTCATGTGCTTCGTCCTCCCATCAGCGCCTCGATCTCGTCCGGATCGACAGGTGCATCGCGCGTGAGCAGTTCGCAGCCGAAGGGCGTGATCACCGCATCGTCCTCGATGCGGATCCCGATGTGCCAGTAGCGTTCGGGCACCCCCTCGCCGGGCCGCACGTACAGGCCGGGCTCCACCGTGGCCACCATGCCGGGCTGCAGGATGCGCGAGGGCTTCTTCACCACGCGCCCGCCCAGCCCGTCGGCTTGCTCGATGGGCGCTTCGTCCTCCTGTAGGTAGCCGCCCACGTCGTGCACGTCGCGGCCCAGCCAGTGGCCGGTGCCGTGCATGTAGAAGGGCCGGTATGCGGCCGTGCCGATCACCTCGTCGAGATCGCCGTGGCGGTCGCGGCTGAGCAGGCCGGTGTCGAGCAGTCCCTGGCACAGCACGCGCAGGGCGGCGTCGTGGGCATCGCGCAAGCGCGCACCGGGGCGCATCGCCTCGATCGCTGCGGCCTGGGCGGCCAGCACGATCTCGTAGAGCTCGCGCTGCGCGGCGCTGAAGCGACCGTTCACGGGAAAGGTGCGGGTGATGTCGCCCGCGTAGCCGAGGTATTCGCAGCCGGCGTCGATGAGGCAGAGCTCCCCCGCCCGCAGCGGCGCGTTGCCGGCCGGGTAATGCAGCACGCAGGCATTCGCCCCGGCGGCCACGATGCTGGGGTAGGCCGGGCCGGTGGCGCCATGGCGGCGAAACTCGTGCAGCAGCTCGGCCTCCAGGTGGTACTCGCGCCGGGGCTCCCCGCCCTCGCGGGCCCAGCGCGCGCTCTGTTCCATGGCCCGCACATGCGCCAGGGCCGAGATCGTGCCGGCGCGGCGCATCAGCTGCAGCTCGTGCGTGTCCTTCACCAGGCGCATCTCATCCAGCACGCCGCACAGGTCGTGCAGGCGCGCGGGGCACTGCACCCCCTGGCGTTCGCGGGCTCGCACGGTCGCCAGCCAGCGCTCCACCTGCGCGGCCAGGCCCTCGTGCACGCCAAAGGGGAACCACAGCGCGCCGTGCCCGCCGATCAGCTCGGGCATCACGCGCTCGAGGTCCTCCACGCTGTGGGCGGCGTCCATCCCCAACGCACCCGGTGCCGCTTCGGGACCCAGCCGGTAGCCGTCCCAGATCTCGCGCTCGGCGTGGCGCGGCCGGCACAGCAGGGTGGACCGCCCGTTGCTGCTCAGCACCAACCAGGCCTCGGGCTCGTCGAAGCCGGTGAGGTAGTGGAAGTGGCTGTCGGGCCGGTAGGGATGATGGGTGTCGCGGTTGCGCAGGCGCTCGGGCGCGGTGGGCAGCAGGGCCACGCCGCCGCCGGCGGCGCGCAGGGCCTCGATCAGCCGCGCTCGGCGCTGGCGGGGGGCCTCCGGGTCGGCGGCCAGGGGAGGGAGCAGGCTCATCGGCACAGTCTAGCCCGGTCGCAAGGCCGATGGTGACGTCATCACCCTGTCACGACGCCGGCCAACACTGCCGGGTTTTGCCAGCCGTTGCAGGAGACACCGTGAAGCAGATGAACAAGCCGTGGGTGATGGGCAGCATCGCAGCCGCCGTGATGGCGCTCATCGTCGGTTGCGGGGGCGGCAGCGACAGCCCCGCACCGAACGAGCCGGTGGTGCTCACGCCTTCCAGCCTGAGCATGGCCCGCATCGGCGGCTACGTGCACGAGAACCCCACCGGCCAATCCGGTGCCGCCGAAGTCCCGGCTTATGACCCTCTGAGCCGCCGACTGTTCGTGGTGAACGCGATCCTCGGCTCGGTGGACGTGCTCGACCTGAACAACCCGTCTGCGCCGGTCCTGGTGCAGACTCTGGATGTGAGCGACCTGGGCGCCAGCGTCAACAGTGTGGCCATCCACAACGGCGTGGTCGCCCTGGCCATCGAGGCCGACCCCAAGACCGACCCTGGCCTGGTGGCCTTCTATCGCGCGGCCGACCTTCAGCGCATCGGCCAGGTCACGGTGGGGGCCCTGCCCGACATGCTGGTCTTCACCCCTGACGGCCGCCGCCTGCTGGTGGCCAATGAAGGCGAGCCCAACAGCTACGGCCAGCCCGACTCGGTGGACCCGGAAGGCTCCATCAGCATCATCGACCTGCCGGTCCTCACGCCGGCGCAGGCCACGCTCGCCGTCACGGCCCGTACGGCGGGCTTTGCGGCCTTCAACAACCAGGCCGCCTCGCTGCGTGCGGCTGGCGTGCGCATCTACGGCCCCAACGCCACCGTGGCGCAGGACCTGGAGCCCGAGTACATCACCGTGTCGGACGATGGCCGCACCGCCTACGTCGCGCTGCAGGAAAACAACGCGATCGCCATCGTGGACGTCGAGGCGGCCACGGTCACGTCCATCCGCCCGCTGGGCTTCAAGGACCACAGCCTGCCGGGCATGGGCATGGACGCCAGCGACGAAGACGGCGGCACCAACACCAACAGCGGCACGCCGGTGGTGCGCATCGCGCCGGTGCCGGTGCGCGGGCTCTACCTGCCCGATGCCATCGCCAGCTACACGGTGGGCGGCCAGACCTACCTCATCACCGCCAACGAAGGCGATGCGCGCGCCGACTGGCCGGGCTTCAACGAGGAAACACGCGTGCGGGCCCATTGCACCAACGGCCTGGAGCCGGCGATCTTCGGCCCGGACGCCGCCAATCTCCTGTTCGACTCCAACCTGGGCCGTCTGCGCATCACCAACACCCCCAACGGCGGCCTGGACGGCAAGAACAGCGCCGGCCGCTGCACCGAGCTCTACGCCTTCGGTGCGCGCTCCTTCTCGATCTGGACCTCGGATGTGACGCGCGTCTACGATTCCGGTGACGACTTCGAGCAGCGCACCGCAGCGCTGGCCGGCACGCCAGGCCACGACTTCGCCTTCAATGCCAGCAACGATGGCAATGCGCTCGACGCCCGCAGCGCCAGCAAGGGCCCCGAGCCCGAGGGCGTGGTGGTGGGCCGCTTTGGTGCGAAGAGCTTCGCCTTCATCGGCCTGGAGCGCGTGGGTGGCGTGATGGTCTACGACGTGAGCAATCCGGTCGCACCGACCTTCGTCACCTACCTGAACACGCGGGAGGGGGCGGGCGGCGACCGTGGCCCCGAAGGCCTGGCCTTGATTCCGGCAGCCGACTCCCCCAACGGCCAGCCGCTGCTGATCGTGGGACACGAGACCAGCGGCACCACCGCCGTCTACCAGATCAACCTGAGCTACTGAGCCTTTTCACCCTGGGTGCGGCGCAACTCCACCAGCTTGCGCCGCAACTCGCGCTCCACCGGGTCCTTGGGTTCCTTGCGGGCGCGCTCACGCCGCTTCTCGTTGGCGCGGCGTTCACGCATCTCCTGCACCTGCTGCATCTGCAGGCGGATGAAGTTGGCCACGTCCTCCAAGCGGCCGAGGCTGCCCAGTGCGGCGGTGCGCGGCAGCTTCACGGCCTTGCCGTCGGCCAGGGTCAGGGCGATGTAGCACACCCCCAGCGGACCCAGCCCCGGCTTTTCCACCACATGGACTTCGTTGACCAGGGAGACGGGCACCTGGCGTGTGGAATGCTTCCAGCCGCGCCGCCAGCTCACATGCTTGACGCTGGCTGCCGCGCGCTCCCAGGTCCACAGGTCCCAGCCCAGTGCGGCCAGCCAGGCCAGCAGGGCCAGGGCGTAGAGCCAGCCCAGGGCGAAGGACCAGGCCAGGCCGCCCAGCAGGCCGGCGCCGATCAGCCCGGCCCACACGATGTAGAGATCGCGCTCGGGGGTGAGCAGCGAGCGCTCATAGAGGAAGGAATCCATCGCCTCGCCCGACAGCGGCGAGGCCGACAGCTGCACGGCGCGCACGGCTTTGGCAGCACCCACCTCCAGCATCGCGGCAACCGCCACCGCCACCAGCGTTGCGACCAGCACTTCCATCATCGTGTGCCCTCCTCGGCCGACAAGGCTTCCCATTGTGCGGGGGTGCCCACGTTTTCCCATGCACCGGTATACATCTGGACACTGATTTGGCGCCGAAGCATCGCGGCATGCAAGAGGGGCCCCAGGGCCGCCCGTTCCCCCACCGGCAGATGGCGGCACAGGTCGCCGCGCACCAGCGCCAAGTTGGCATAGGTGAAGCGTGGGCCGGGTGCCGGCTCGCTCTGGCCCAGGCCGTCCGGGCCGATGCCGAAGTCGCCCTGCGGGTGGTAGGGCGGGTTGGGCACCAGCCAGAGGTGGGCCAGCCGGTCGCTCGCGGCAAAAGCCCGGGCCTGGGCGGCGTCGAAGCGGAAGCCGGGCGCGAAGATGTCGCCCGAGACCACCCAGAAGCATTCGCCCAGCCAGGGCAGGGCCTTGGCGATCCCGCCCGCGGTTTCCAGGGCACCGCCGTGATCGCGGCCTTCCATCGAGTACCGGATGCGCAGCCCGAAGCGCGAGCCATCGCCCAGCGTGGCCGGGAATTGCTCCTCCAGCCAGGCGGTGTTGATGACCACCTCGCGCACGCCGTCACGCGCGAGCGCTTCGAGGTGCCACTCGATCAGCGGCTTGCCCCGCACGGGCAGCAGGGGCTTGGGGGTACGGTCGGTCAGCGGGCGCATGCGTTCGCCGCGGCCGGCCGCCAGGATCAGGGCTTTCAGGGTGTCCATGCAGGGTGGAGGAGGCCTCCAGACCGTCGATCCGGCCGATTATCGGCCCCGATTTACAATCCGGGGTTCTCCGATCCTTCCCACCCATCCCCTTTCGGCCGCCGTCCAGGCGCCGGAATGCAGCCGAAGCGGCAGGTTTCCTCATGGACATGAGCGCCCCCTCCACCCCCGTCGACACCTCCCTGATGGCCAATGCCATCCGTGCCCTGGCCATGGACGCCGTCCAGGCCGCCAATTCCGGCCATCCCGGCGCCCCGATGGGCATGGCCGAGATCTCGGTCGCGCTGTGGGGCCGCCACCTGCGCCACAACCCGGCCGACCCGCACTGGGCCGACCGCGATCGCTTCGTGCTGTCCAACGGCCACGGCTCGATGCTGATCTACGCGCTGCTGCACCTCACCGGCTATGACCTGCCGATCGGTGAACTCAAGGCCTTCCGCCAGCTGCACAGCAAGACCCCCGGCCACCCCGAGGTGGGCATCACCCCGGGCGTGGAAACCACCACCGGCCCGCTGGGCCAGGGCATCACCAACGCCGTGGGTCTGGCCCTGGCCGAGAAACTGCTGGCCACCGAGTTCAACCGCGATGGCCACACCATCGTTGACCACCACACCTACGCTTTCCTGGGCGACGGCTGCCTGATGGAAGGCATCAGCCACGAGGCCTGCGCCCTGGCCGGCGCCTGGAAGCTCAACAAGCTGATCGCGCTGTACGACGACAACGGCATCTCCATCGACGGCCAGGTCACGCCCTGGTTCATCGACAACACCGCGCTGCGTTTCGTGGCCTATGGCTGGAACGTGATCGGGCCGGTCGATGGGCATGACGTGGCTGCTGTCGATGAAGCCATTGCCAAGGCCAAGCAGTCGGCCGACAAGCCCTCGCTCATCATCTGCAAGACCACCATCGGCAAGGGCTCGCCCAACCGCGCCGGCACGGCCAAGGCCCACGGTGAGGCCCTGGGCGCCGACGAGATCAAGCTCACCCGCGAGGCGCTGGGCTGGTCGCATGAACCCTTCGTGATCCCGGCCGAGGCTTATGCCGCCTGGAATGCCAAGGCTGCCGGCGCCGCCGCCCAGGCCGAATGGCAGCAGCGCTTTGCCGCCTACGAGGCCGCCCACCCCGCACTGGCCGCCGAGTTCAAGCGCCGCATGGCCGGTGCGTTGCCCAAGAACTTCGCCGAAGTGGCCGTGCAGGCCATCGTGGCCGCCCACGAGAAGGCCGAAACCGTGGCCAGCCGCAAGGCCAGCCAGCTCGCCCTGGAAGCCTTCACCGCTGCGCTGCCCGAGCTGCTGGGCGGCAGCGCCGACCTTACCGGCTCCAACCTCACCAACACCAAGAGCACGCCGGCCCTGCGCTTCGGCCGTGAGGGCCAGGTGGTGACCACCGAGGACGGCAAGATCGGCCGCCACATCAACTACGGCGTGCGCGAGTTCGGCATGGCCGCCATCATGAACGGCGTGGCGCTGCACGGCGGCTTCATTCCCTACGGCGGCACCTTCCTCACCTTCAGCGACTACAGCCGCAACGCCATCCGCATGGCCGCGCTGATGAAGCAGCGCGTGATCCACGTCTTCACGCACGACTCCATCGGTCTCGGCGAAGACGGCCCCACCCACCAGTCGGTCGAGCACGCCGCGTCGCTGCGCCTGATCCCCAACCTCGACGTCTGGCGCCCGGCCGACACCGCCGAAACCGTGGTGGCCTGGACCATGGCCATCGGCAACACCACGCGCCCCAGCGCGCTGCTGCTGAGCCGCCAGAACCTGCCTTACGCCCCGAAGACCACCTTCGACGACATCACCAAGGGCGCCTACGTGCTGGCCGACCCGGCCGAAGTGGGCCTGAAGAAGAAGCCCCAGGCGGTGATCATCGCCACCGGCTCCGAGGTGCAACTCGCCCTGCACGCCCAGGCGGCGCTGGCCAAGGACGGCATCGCGGTGCGTGTGGTGTCCATGCCCTCGACGACGACCTTCGACCGCCAGGACGTGGCCTACAAGGCCGAGGTGCTGCCCGCCGGTCTGCCGCGCATTGCGGTGGAAGCCGGTGTGACCGACGGCTGGTGGAAGTACGGCTGCGCCGCCGTGGTGGGCATCGACACCTACGGCGAATCGGCCCCGGCCGGCGTGCTGTTCAAGCACTTCGGCTTCACGCCCGAGAACGTCGCCGACACGGTGCGCGCCGTGCTCGGCCGCTGAGTTCCAGTTTCTTCCCGACTTTTCTTCCAGGAGAGAGCAGACATGACCATCAAGATCGGCATCAACGGCTTCGGGCGCATCGGGCGCATGGTGTTCCGCGCAGCGGTGAAGAACTTCAAGGACATCGAGGTGGTCGCGATCAACGACCTGCTCGAGCCCGACTACCTGGCCTACATGCTGCAGTACGACTCGGTGCACGGCCGCTTCGACGGCGAGGTGGCCGTCGAGGGCTACACCCTCATCGTCAACGGCAAGAAGATCCGCCTGACCGCCGTGAAGGACCCCGCCGAGCTGAAGTGGGGCGAGGTCGGTGCCGACATCGTGGTGGAATCGACCGGCCTGTTCCTCACCAAGGAAACCGCCGAGAAGCACCTGGCCGCCGGCGCCAAGAAGGTCATCATGTCGGCCCCGTCGAAGGACGACACCCCGATGTTCGTCTATGGCGTGAACGACAAGACCTACAAGGGTGAGGCCATCATCTCCAACGCCTCGTGCACCACCAACTGCCTGGCCCCGCTGGCCAAGGTGCTGAATGACAAGTGGGGCATCAAGCGCGGCCTGATGACCACCGTGCACGCTGCCACCGCCACGCAGAAGACCGTGGACGGCCCGTCGAACAAGGACTGGCGCGGCGGCCGCGGCATCCTCGAGAACATCATCCCCTCCAGCACGGGCGCGGCCAAGGCCGTGGGCGTGGTGATCCCCGAGCTGAACAAGAAGCTCACCGGCATGTCCTTCCGTGTGCCCACCTCCGACGTGTCGGTGGTCGACCTGACCGTGGAGCTGGTCAAGGAAGCCAGCTACAAGGACATCTGCGCCGAGATGAAGGCCCAGAGCGAAGGCGCCCTGAAGGGTGTGCTGGGCTACACCGAGGACAAGGTCGTGGCCACCGACTTCCGTGGCGATGCCCGCACCTCCATCTTCGACGCCGAAGCCGGCATCGCGCTGGACAGCACCTTCGTCAAGCTGGTGGCCTGGTACGACAACGAGTGGGGCTACTCCAACAAGGTGCTGGAGATGGCCCGCGTGGTGGCGGCGAAGTAAGGCTTGCTGCTAGATGCGGGGGACTTGCGCTTGCTATGAAGGCAACATCTCCAACGGAAATTGAGGCGATCGACTTGTTTTGCGGCGCCGGCGGTCTAAGCCACGGGCTGAAGGGGCAAGGCATTCGGATCAAGGCAGGTATCGACATCGATCCTGCTTGCGCCTATCCCTTCAAGGCCAATCACGCCGGCGCGAAATTCCTCTTGCAGGACGTCAGATCGCTGAAGGGTAAGGACCTCAATACATATTGGTCAAAAGGTGTTTACCGCCTGCTCGCAGGCTGCGCGCCGTGCCAACCGTTCTCAAGTTATGCCAACACGAAGGCCGCTTCGGACAATACCAAGTGGGGGCTGCTTTTTGAGTTCGAGCGTCTCGTGCGCGAGTGCAAGCCTGAGCTGGTAACCATGGAGAATGTGCCAGGATTGGCGAAGGAAGAGCCGTTCCAAGCCTTTCTGGCCACCCTTCAGAACTTGAACTATCACGTTACGTATGGAGTGCTGAACGCAGCGGACTACGGGGCTCCGCAGCTCCGTCGCCGGCTCGTTTTGATCGCTTCCAAGCTGGGGCCCGTCAGTCTCCCCAAGCCGTCTCATCCGGGGCCTGAGAAGTGGCGAACGGTTCGGAAGGCTATTGGCACACTGCCCGCTCTCAGAGACGGAGAGGTCTGCGACAGCGATGCACTCCATATCGCTGCGGCTCTTTCACCCATCAATCGCAAAAGGATTCGAGCGTCGAAGCCAGGCGGGACTTGGCGTGACTGGCCCCAGGACCTCGTCGCGAAGTGCCATCGGAAGGAAAGCGGCCGGCACTCCGCCGGTGTGTACGGCCGTATGGAGTGGGACAAGCCTGCACCCACGATGACGACCCTCTGCAACGGCTACGGCAATGGGCGATTCGGTCACCCGGAACAGCACCGGGGGATCAGCCTGCGCGAGGCGGCAATCTTCCAATCGTTTCCCCCAAAGTACAAGTTCGTGAAACCGGGGGAGCCGGTGTTTGTGAAGCCGCTGGCGCGCCTCATTGGCAACGCTGTCCCACCGAAGTTGGGTGAAGCCGTTGCGAAGGCGCTCAAGGCGTCGCTGGCGCAACCAGGAACCGCTTCTGGCCCAGGTAGTCGTTCACGGTCCGGATGAACGCCCGGAGGCAGCGCAGCAAGCTCACGGCATCGCTTTCGATCTGACTTTGAGCGAGATCGCGTCCGCAATCACGGAAACTGAGTTCGCCATGTGCGAGCTGATTGCGCTTATTCTTGGCGACGAACAAACTGCCGTGACGCAAGTGCGAGTCCGCGACCTCGTCCCCGCTTGCGAAGCCGTAGTCCACCCCAATCTCGCAGATCTTCCTGCCGTCAATGTTGCCGGAGAACAGATAGTTTCTGTTCGCCTTCTCCTGCTTCTCGTAGTCGTCAAGCCAGAATTTGATCAACGAGCGGCCTGAGGGGATGGATGTGTTCGCGGTGGTGGCGTCCGTCTTGCTGCGCTGAAAGCGCCGAAGTACCTGCAGGAAGAGCTTGGGGTGGAGTTGGTCTAGGTCAGCGCCCGAGTTCAGGATGGCGCGATGGATCTCGTCCATCGCTTGGGTGAGCGTCGCCTCCACGACGTTGTACAGCAGGAGATATGTGTTCGCCTTCAGCGTGTGTGTGAGTTCCTTGTTCATTGAGAACTCGAATCGGCGCTGGTGGTCAGGAAAGCAGATGGCCGAGTCCCGTGCGAGCGCAGCGCGCAAGAAGCGGAGGTAGGCAAAAACCTCTTCGCGGCGCTCGACGAGCAGTTTGTGAGTGACGGGCAGATGCTTCACAGCAAAGAAAACTGCTGCTCGTCAACGTCGGGGGCGTCGGCGTTTGCACTTACATCCACCCGCTGGGTGTCGGCGTCATATTGCACGGGACGACCAAGAAGGTTGTCCCTGACGTAGTGGATGCGGTTCACGACACGCGGCCGGGAATTGCTGGCATCAGATCGCGTCAGCTTCTGGAACTCCGGTCCGTCCAGCCAGGGTGCGACCGGCGCAGGTTCGAGATTCGATTGTTCACGCAAGGCCAATGTAACGCCCACGGAGATTGCTTCAAACCGGATGCGGGGGACAGTTGTGTGCTTTGCACTCCGACGAAAGCCGTTGGGAAAATGCCTTTCCACGAAGGAGAGCATGCTCTGGAAATCAGCGGTGAATCGCTCTTCGTGAACAGCATCCCACCCCGCGTTCCTGGCCTTCAAATAGTCGGTGAGAAACCCGTCGACGTTCTTCCGAAAGCTGGCATAAGCGTTGGCATAGGCGAAATATCGAAGGACGAACTCTTCGTATTCCTTCCTGCTTACGGCAACTGTGCCGAGCGGACAGAGCCGCCTGAATCGCTGGTCCTCAGCCAGGGAGGTGATGAACCGCATGAACTGTCCGTCGTACACGCCGCGCCTGGTTTCGCTCGGCTCCAGTTTCGTGCCTCCAGTGTTGAGTCGGTCGAAAAGCTCGCGTCGCGCTTCCTCGTCGGCTTGCTTGTTGAGTTCGATCATGCGCAAGGTCTTGCGCTTCAATCGCAGTTGCCTCGCTAGGGGGAGGTCGAGAAACCGAAAGCCGTTTGCCGCCGTCAGCTTCTTTAAGCCTTCGAGCGTCAAACGGTTGCTTAGAAAGTTTTCTAGCGTCCTGATCCGCTGCGACCCGTCGATGATCTCCATCTGACCAGCTCTCTCGCCGTGTGCAACGTCTGCAGCAAAGATGTAGGGGATTGGCAGATTCATCAGCAGCGACTCGATGAAACGGGACTGCTGCTTGGCGGACCAGACGAACTCGCGCTGATAGTCAGGGATGAACAACACGGCGGTGTCGCTTTCCAGGCCGTCGGTGTACATGTCGACGAGCACCTGCAATGGCCACTCTCGGATCTCGTAGTCCGTAATCTTCTGCAGCGCCTCAATCTGCTCTTCGAGGGCCTTTTTCTCTTTTTCGGTCGGGGAGATCATAGTCACGGCAAGACTCGGTTGGGCGGTTCAATGATTTACGCCGTTGGCGCCGATAGGTGGCAGGATACACGCTCCAGTTTTGCTCATTGCGCAGGCAATAGGCGCCCGTTTGTCAGGACGAGAGCTGCAGCGCTCGGTTCACGATGGGCCCCTGAGCAATGATGAGCAGGACAGAAACCGCAACCGCTGCGAGAAGCAGCAGTGCTGCTCGATGTGCGTGTGGTCGGCGACGGAGGTACAGCCAGGCGACGATGCACAAGTTCGCCAAGATCACCAGTGCCGAAGCGGCAAGACTGATGGCAGCCCAGGCGAGCAGCGGGCCCATGTATACGTTCTGCTTGGTGATGGGGATCCAGAAGAGAGCGGCAAAGTCCGCGACCCACACGAGGACGAGCAAGACGTCCAGCCCGCGGCTGGTGGATTCCAAACGATCAGCGGACGCCGGCAGCATGGATCATCCTTGCCAAGGAGGCCCAGCGGGTGGGACTGTCGGGCACGACGTGGCCATAGAAGAAGTGCCCTTCACCTTTGCCAGCTTGCATGGTGCGCGCCAACTCAGGAACGCAGGCCAGCAACTCGGCCTGCGTCATTCCTGCATAGATGGGGTCGCCAACGGAAGTCAGATCGATCACGATGACTTTTCGGATGTTGGGGTGTTGACGCAAGCGGGCAAGGAAGCCAGCATCAATTGGGGAACCGATCAGGATCAGGTGATCCACGACATGGCCTTGGCGTGCGTAGCTGTTCGCGGTCTGAGCTGCGAGCAACGAGCCATACGAGTATCCGAGGAGGTTGAACTGCGGTGACATGCGGTCCATGCCGGAGGAAATGATCCAATCGTCGTTGTCTTCATAGCGGATCAACAGGCCCGCGCGTATGGCGTCGATCAATGTGCCAACGGTCGGTTTGACAAGCCGTGATGCAGTATTGGTCAACCCGACATGCACATGATCAATGCCCGCTTCCCGCAGGGCGTTCAGCGTGCCGGGAATGTAGGGCCCATCCAGCCCGGCGCCTCCCCAGTACAGCGTGCCGCGCGGCTTGGCAACCCTCACAACGACAGGACGTGTCTCGCTGCGCGGGGTCGTGGTCGCTCGCGCCAGGGCCACTGGAAGGGTGCTCATGCGGGGTCTCCTTCGGGAAACACCTCGATCTGAAGTTCTTCAGCGGAGGGGGTCTCGACCCGCCGGGTCATTCCGTCGTCGTCCGTGAGCCCCTCCACGGCGCCACCGGACCAGACGATGCGATAGCGCCGCCTGGTCAGCGGCTGACCAGACAGCTCGTCCACGAGTTGGAAGCCTTGGTCGTACTCCGGCGTTCGCGCAGCACCTTGGAGGCCTGTTGACGCCAGCGGCGACATGGGTGGTGTGTCGGCAGACGTGGAAGCGTCGTCAGACACGCTTGACACGCCCTGGGATCCGGCAATGAGGCGGGCTCCGCAACTCGTCAGATCGCCGTGGCGTGCCACGGGCGCGCCATCGACCACCATGGTTGCATCACCCGTCACGATGGTGGTGACCTTCTTGCAGCGCTTGCAGACGACTTGGTCACCCACGCGAGCCCAGGGTTTGCCGCTCGTATCGGTGAATTGCGAGGCGGAGACGACGGTCCCGCCGTGGGTGGTTCTATCCCCCAGTGTCACGATGAGCCTTTTCGGCATCTTCTCTTCCTCCCGCTTGCAGCGCTGGCTGTGAGGGCAGCGACGTTGCCTGGGGATTATGGAGATCCCCGATGCGGGTTGAGAAGGGCGAGGCGGGCGTGTTTTACACCGCGTTGCAAACGCCGAGCACGCGTGGTTTCAGGTGCGTGCGCTGGCCTCGGCACCGCAAGCCGCCGCCCGCCGCCCCTGCAGCCGCGGCGCCAGGGCCTCCAGGCGGCTGCGCAGTTCGGTGCTGGCCGCGGGGATGCGCACCTGCATGCGCACGGCGGCCGGCGTGATGGTGATCACCCGCGCGGCCCGCACGCCGCGGTCGGCCAGTGCCAGCGCCCGCCGTTCGGCCTCCTCGCGTGCCGTGAAGCGGCCGAGCGAGAGGCCCGGCTCCAGTTCAGGCGAGCTGCGGATCTCCTCGCTGCGGATGCCGGCGCCGCGCAGTTCCTCCTGGCGGCGCAGCAGGGCCTCGCGGTTGGGGTACTTGCCCAGGTAGATCAGGAAGACGCCGCCCCGCTCTTCGCGGCGTGCGCTCCAGTAGGTGCCCTTCAGCGCCTCGGTGAACACGGCTTGCACCCCCGTGTATTCGGCCTCGGTGTAGGGGCCGATCTCCAGGCAGGTGGTGGCCGACCCGGCCAGCGCGGCGCTGGCGGGGGTGGCGCTGGGGTTGAGGGCCGGCGTGGGGGGGGGACGGCTGCGCGGGGGGCTGAGGAGCCGTCGCAGGGGCCGCAGGCGACCCGCCGTTGAGCTGCAGGATCTCGGGGCGCACCTGGCGCTCCAGCCGCTCGGGCTCGCGCTGGGTGGGCGAGGCCGACACCAGCCCGCTCAGGTGGCCGGCGGTCCAGGCGTAGTAGCCCAGGTTGGCCAGCAGCAGCACGAGCACGGCCAATCTCAGCATGGGCGCACACTCACTTCGCCGCTGTCCAGGCGATGCAGGCCGCGCGCATCGCGCAGCAGCAGGGCGCCGTCCTCATCGACGCCCTGGGCGCGGGCCTCGGCCAGGTCGGGCCGGGTGGTGACGACGGCCCGGTCGCGCAACAGGTCGCGCGCCTCGAAGCGCCGCGCGAAGGCCGCAAAGCCGCGCAGCTCGAAGAGCTTGAGGGCGCCCACCAGGGCGGTGGCGGCCAGGGTCAGTGTCGCAGGTGCGGTGGCTGCGTCGTCGAGCTGGCGCATCCAGGCCACCGGGTTGCGCGGGTCGGGCAGGGTGGGGGGCGCCTCGATGTTCAACCCCACCCCCACCACCACCTGGCGGCTGAGGCCCGCATGGCCCTGGGTCTCGATCAGGATGCCGCCCAGCTTGCCGGCCGGCGCGCCATGGGCATCGACCGTCCAGAGGTCGTTGGGCCATTTGATGCGAAGCTGCGGGTGCAGCGCCTCGGCCAGGGCCACGCCCACGGCCAGCGACAGCCCGCCCCAGCGCTGCGGCGCCATCGGCAGGCCCAGCGAGAAGGTGAGCGAGGCGCCGGGCGCCGACTGCCAGGGGCGTCCCTGGCGGCCCCGGCCGGCGTTCTGCCGCTCGGCGACCAGCAGGCAGGGGGCGGTGTCACCCTGGCGGGCCCGCTCCAGCAGCCGGGTGTTGGTGGAATCGACCTCGGCCAGCACCTCCACGCTCAAGCCCGGCAGCTGGGGCTCGAGCCGTTCCCAGAGGTCTTCGGCGGGCCAGGCGAGGGGGGTCATCGTTTCGGCGCGAGCATCGTGCGGCGGCAGTTCGGCGCGCCGCAGCGGCACTCGTATTCCTTCTTGAGCTTCGGGGTGTAGCGCTCGTCGATGATGAGGCCGTAGTCGTAGAAGAGCTCTTCGCCCGGCGCGATGTCGCGCAGCGCCTTGATGAAGACCCGGCCGTCCACCTCGTCGGCCTCGCAGTTGGGGTCGCAAGCGTGGTTGATCCAGCGCGCCGCATTGCCACCGTACTTCGCATCGATCACATGGCCGTCATCGATGTGGAAGTAGAAGGTGTGGTGCGGGTCGGTGGGGTCGTGCGGGTGCCGGCGCAGGGCTTCGGGCCAGGTGATGACCTCGCCCTTGTACTCGATCACGCGCTCGCCGGCCCGGATGGGGGCCACCGCGAACACCCCCTTGCCGTGCACCCCGGAGCGGCGCACCTGGATGCGCCGGCCGCCGGCCGACTCGGCAGCAGGGCCCCTGGCGGCGCCGGGGGAACGGGAGGCACGTGCTTGCGTCATGGTCGAGTTTGGGTACATTGAAATTGAGCGCGCGCGTGTGCGTGCGCGCACGCGCGTGAGAGAGCGGCATTGTAGGGGCCGCCGCGAGCGTGCCCATGACACCCCGGTGAAGCCGAGCTTCACCCCGACCCTGGATCCATCGAGCCCATGAGCAAAGCCCTGGTCATCGCCGAGAAGCCGTCTGTCGCGCAGGACATCGTGCGCGCCCTGACGCCGTCGAGCGGCAAATTCGACAAGCATGATGAGTATTTCGAGAACGAGCACTACGTCGTCAGTTCGGCCGTGGGCCACCTGGTCGAGATCAAGGCGCCCGAGGAGTACGACGTCAAGCGCGGCAAGTGGAGCTTCGCCCACCTGCCGGTGATCCCGCCGCACTTCGACCTCAACCCCATCGACAAGAGCAAGGGCCGCCTCAATGCCCTGGTCAAGCTCATCCGCCGCAAGGACGTCACGGAACTCATCAACGCCTGCGACGCGGGGCGCGAGGGTGAACTGATCTTCCGCCTCATCGTGCAGTACGCCGGCACGGCCAAGGCGGCCATCCACAAGCCGGTGAAGCGACTGTGGCTGCAGAGCATGACGCCCCAGGCGATCCGCGAGGGCTTCGAGCGCCTGCGCGGCGATGACGAGATGCGCGGCCTTTCGGAGGCCGCGCGCAGCCGCAGCGAGGCCGACTGGCTGGTGGGCATCAACGGCACGCGGGCCATGACGGCCTTCAACTCGCGCGACGGCGGCTTCTTCCTCACCACCGTGGGCCGGGTGCAGACCCCCACGCTGTCCATCGTCGTCGAGCGCGAGGAGAAGATCCGCAAGCACGTGGCGCGCGACTACTGGGAGGTGCGCGCCACCTTCGGCGCCCAGGCTGGCGAGTACGACGGCAAATGGTTCGACCCGGCCTGGAAGAAGAACGAGGCCGACCCCGAACTGCGTGCCGACCGCCTGTGGACGGCTGCCGAAGCCGAGGCCATTGCCGATGCGGTGCGCGGCCAGGCCGGCACCGTCACCGAAGAAGCCAAGCCCAGCACCCAGAGCAGCCCGCTGCTCTATGACCTCACCACCTTGCAGCGTGAGGCCAACTCGCGCTTCGGCTTCTCGGCCAAGACCACGCTGGGCCTGGCCCAGGCGCTGTACGAGAAGCACAAGGTGCTGACCTACCCGCGAACCGACTCGCGCGCCCTGCCCGAGGACTACCTCGGCGTGGTCAAGCAGACCATGCAGATGATCGCCAGCGAGGACCTGCCGGGCCCCTTGCGCGAGCTGGCGCCGCACGCAGCCAAGGCGATGAAGGAGGGTTACGTCAAGCCCAACAAGCGCGTCTTCGACAACGCCAAGGTGTCGGACCACTTCGCCATCATCCCCACGCTGCAAGCGCCCAAGAGCCTCACCGAGGCCGAGGCGAAGCTGTACGACATGGTGGTCAAGCGCTTCCTGGCAGTGTTCTACCCTGCTGCCGAGTACCTGGTCACCACGCGCATCACCACCGTGAAGGCGAAGGACAAGGCCCACAGCTTCCAGACCAACGGCAAGGTGCTGGTGAAGCCGGGCTGGCTGGCGGTGTATGGCAAGGAGGCCCAGGAGGATGACGCCAACCTCGTGGCGGTCACGCCGGGCGAGACCGTGCGCACCGAGGACGTGGCGATCAACGCCACCAAGACCCGCCCGCCGGCGCGCTACACCGAAGCCACGCTGCTGTCGGCGATGGAGGGCGCGGGCAAGCTCGTGGATGACGAGGAACTCAAGGCCGCGATGCAGGAGAAGGGCCTGGGCACGCCGGCCACGCGTGCGGCCATCATCGAAGGGCTGATCCTCGAGAAGTACATGGTGCGCGAGGGCCGTGAACTGATCCCCACCGCCAAGGCCTTCCAGCTCATGACCCTGTTGCGCGGCCTGGACGTGGAAGACCTCACCAAGCCCGAACTCACCGGCAACTGGGAGTTCCAGCTCGCGCAGATGGAAAAGGGCAAGCTCTCGCGCGATGCCTTCATGGCCGAGATCGCCGCGATGACGCAGCGCATCGTGCAAAAGGCCAAGGAATACGACCGCGACACCATTCCCGGCGACTACGCTACGCTCAAGACCCCGTGCCCCCACTGCGGCGGGGTGGTCAAGGAGAACTACCGCCGCTTCACCTGCACCGGCAAGACCGGGGACGAGGAAGGCTGCGGCTTTTCGATCAGCAAGATCCCCGGCGGGCGCAGCTTCGAGCTGCACGAGGTCGAGGACTTCATCGCCCACCGCAGGATCGGCCCGCTGGAAGGCTTCCGCTCGAAAGCCGGCTGGCCTTTCACGGCCGAACTCAAGCTCGCCTTCGACGACGAGATCAAGAACTACAAGCTCGAGTTCGACTTCGGCGACGATGCCAAGAAGGCCGAGGACGGCGAGCCGGTGGACTTCAGCGGCCAGGAATCCCTGGGCGCCTGCCCCAAGTGCAAGGGCCACGTCTACGAGCACGGCACCAGCTATGTCTGTGAACACGCGGTGGGCTCGCACATCACCTGCGACTTCAAGAGCGGCAAGATCATCCTGCAGCAGCCCGTGGCGCGAGAGCAGATGAGCAAGCTGCTGGCCACCGGCAAGACCGACCTGCTGGAGAACTTCGTCTCCAACAAGACCCGCCGCAAGTTCAAGGCCTTCCTGGCCTGGGACAAGAAGGAAGGCAAGGTCGGCTTCGAGTTCGAGCCGCGCGCGCCCAAGGCCGCCGCCAAGAAGGCGCCGGCGAAGAAGGCGGCCGCCAAGGAATGACCCCCGCCGTCTTCCTCAAGCTCCTCGCCATCTTCACCGTCGTCACCCTCGGCTGGCTGGCCGGGCGGGCGAAGTTCTTCGGGGGCGGCGAGACGGCGCGGGCGCTCTCGAACGCCGCCTTCTACCTGTTCGCGCCGGCGCTGCTGTTCCGCACCACCGCGCGCATCGACTTCGCCACCCTGCCCTGGGCGGTGATCGTGGCCTACTTCGTGCCGGTGGTGGGCTTGCTGCTGGGCATCTATGTGTGGCGGCGCCGGCAGGGGCGTCTGGCTGAGGGCTCGCCGGCCGAACCCAGCGTGAGGGCCATCACCGCCACCTTCAGCAACACGGTGCAGCTGGGCATCCCGATCGCGCTGGCGCTGTTCGGCGAAGCGGGCCTGTCCATCCACCTGGCCATCGTCAGCCTGCACGCGCTGATCCTGCTGAGCCTGCTCACGGTGCTGGTGGAGCTCGACCTGGCGCGCGCCGCCTCGCGCACCGAGGCCGGCCGGCCCCGCCTGGCGGCTACGCTCAGGCTCACGGTGCGCAACACCCTGATCCACCCGGTGGTGCTGCCGGTGCTGGTCGGCATGGGCTGGAACGTGGCCGGCCTGCCGATCCCGCCCGCGGCCGACGAGATCCTGTCCATGCTGGGCCAGGCCGTGGTGCCGGTGTGCCTGGTGGCCATCGGCATGTCGCTGGCCCACTACGGCCTGCAGGGCTCGCTGCGCGGGGCCGGCTGGCTCACGGCGGCCAAGCTCGTGGCCCAGCCGGCCCTGGTCCTGGCCGTGGGGTACTTCGTGTTCGGGCTGTCCGGCCTGCCACTCACGGTGATCGTGATGTGCGCGGCGCTGCCCTCGGGCACCAATGCGCTGATGTTCTCGCAACGGTATCGCAGCCAGGAGGCCGAGACCACGGCCACGCTGGTGCTGTCCACGCTGGTCTTCGTGCTCACGGCGCCGCTGTGGCTGGCCCTGGTGTCACGGCTCTGACCGGAGCGGCTGACGCCCGGATTTGAGACAATCCGCGGCATGACCGCCACTGACCTCCAGGCTTACATGGACCACGTGGGCGCCGCCGCCCGCGCGGCCGCCACGCGCATGGCCGCGGCCTCCACGGCTGCCAAGAACGACGCGCTGCGCCGCCTGGCCGCGCTGATCCGCGCCGAAGGCCCGCGCCTGCAGGCCGAGAACGCCAAGGACCTGGCGGCTGCCGAAGCCCGCGGCCTGGCCGCGCCGATGGTCGATCGCCTGCGCATCACCGACAAGGTCGTGGCCCAGATGGCCGAGAACTGCGAGCAGGTGGCCGCGCTTCCCGACCCGGTGGGCGAGATGAGCAACCTGCGCCGCCGCCCCACCGGCATCACCGTGGGCCAGATGCGCGTGCCCATCGGCGTGTTCGGCATGATCTACGAGAGCCGTCCCAACGTCACCATCGAGGCCGGCTCGCTGGGCATCAAGAGCGGCAACGCCTGCGTGCTGCGCGGCGGCTCCGAGGCCATCCATTCCAACCTGGCGCTGTGGAAGCTCGTGCAGCAGGCCCTGCAGGCTGCCGGCCTGCCCCCCGAGGGCGTGCAGCTCATCGAGACCACCGACCGCGAGGCCGTGGGCCGGCTGATCGCCATGCCCGAGTATGTGGACGTCATCATCCCGCGCGGCGGCAAGTCGCTGATCGAGCGCATCAGCCGCGAGGCCACGGTGCCGGTGATCAAGCACCTGGATGGCAATTGCCATGTGTACGTCGATGCCACGGTCGATCTCGACCTGGCCGTCACCGTGACCGACAACGCCAAGACCCAGAAATACAGCCCCTGCAACGCGGCCGAATCGCTGCTGGTGCACGCGGCCATCGCCCCGGCCTTCCTGCCCCGCATCGGTGCCGTCTTCGCTGCCAAGGGCGTCGAGATGCGTTGCGATGCCGGTGCGAAGGCACTGCTCGCGGACGTACCGGGCGCGAAGCTGGCCGATGCCACCGAACAGGACTGGGCCGAGGAATACCTGGCGCCCATCATCAGCATCAAGCTGGTGAAGGACATCGACGAGGCCATCGCCCACATCAACCGCCACGGTTCGCACCACACCGACGCCATCCTCACCGAGCACCACCCCAACGCGATGCGCTTCCTGCGCGAGGTCGATTCGGCCAGCGTGATGGTCAATGCCAGCACACGCTTTGCCGACGGCTTCGAGTACGGCCTGGGCGCCGAGATCGGCATCTCCACCGACAAGTTCCACGCCCGCGGGCCCGTGGGGCTGGAGGGGCTGACGTCCCTCAAGTACATCGTCCTGGGGCAGGGCGAGGTTCGTGGCTGATCCTCGCACGGCCCTCGTCCTTTTCAGCGGCGGCCAGGACTCCACCGTCTGCCTCGCTTGGGCGCTGTCGCGCCACGACCGCGTCGAGACGATCGGCTTCGACTACGGTCAGCGCCACCGCGTCGAGCTGGACTGCCGGCTCACCGTGCGCGACGAGTTGTGCCGGGCCTTCCCGGCCTGGGCCGCCCGCCTGGGCGACGACCATGTGCTCGACCTGGCGCTGCTGGGCCAGCTCAGCGACACGGCACTCACCGAGGCGCGGGCCATCGAGATGCAGGCCAACGGCCTGCCCAACACCTTCGTGCCCGGTCGCAACCTGCTCTTCCTGACCTTCGCCGCGACGCTGGCCTACCGCCGTGGCGCCAGCGTGCTGGTGGGGGGCATGTGCGAAACCGACTACTCCGGCTACCCCGACTGCCGCGACAACACGCTCAAGGCCCTGCAGGTGGCGCTCAGCCTCGGCATGGACACGCCGATGACGGTGGAGACGCCGCTGATGTGGCTGAACAAGGCGCAGACCTGGGCCCTGGCCCAGGCCCTGGGCGGGGCCGCCCTGGTGGACCTCATCGTCGAGCACACCCACACCTGCTACCTGGGAGACCGTTCCACGCGGCATGCCTGGGGCTGGGGCTGCGGGCACTGCCCGGCCTGCGAGTTGCGTGCGAGGGGGCATGCCGACTTCCTGGCCGAGGGCTGAGCCGCACGACGCCCCTCGCCGGAAAGCGACATCCCTCGCCCGGGCGGCTTGGTGGGCAGCGGCGGCTGTCGTAGAGTCGCAGTGCGAGAAATTCAACAGGGGATTCCGGGGATGAACACGACTTCCATCGTCAGTTGGGCGATCCTTGCGGTGCTGGTCTTCTGGGCCGTGGGCGCCTACAACCGCCTGGTGCGCCTGCGCAACACCATCGGCAATGCCTTTGCCCAGATCGACGTGCAGCTCAAGCGGCGCTACGACCTCATCCCCAACCTGGTCGAGGCGGCCAAGAAATACATCGCCCACGAGCGTGAAACCCTGGAAGCCGTGATCGCCGCGCGCAACCAGGCCCGCACGGCGGCCGATCACGTGCGCGCCAAGCCCACCAACGCCGGTTCGGTGGGCGCGCTGGCGATTGCCGAGCAGGCGCTGGAAGGCACGCTGGCGCGGCTGATGGCCGTGGTCGAGAACTACCCCGAGCTCAAGGCCGACCAGACCCTGCGCGAGCTGTCCGAGGAACTCACGAGCACCGAGAACAAGGTGGCCTTTGCGCGCCAGGCCTTCAACGACGCGGCACTGGACTACAACAACGCCGCCCAGCAGTTCCCCACCAACCTCATCGCCCGTCTCTTTGGCTTCAAGGAGGCCGGCATGTTGCAGTCCACCACCAGCGACGAGGAGCGCAAGACGCTGCGTGTCCAGTTCTGACCTCCCGCCTGCAGTGAGGCGCTGACCCCATGGCCATGCGCTTTCGGCAACACCAGGAAGCGGCGCAGACCGCCTCGCGCCGCCTGCTGCTGCTTTTCCTGGGTGTGCTTGTGCTGCTGGTGCTGGCGGTCAATGGTGCGCTGGCGCTGATCTACCGCCTCACCTTCCCCTGGGTCGAGGGCTACCCGCGCCTCTTCTTCGAAACCAATACCGCGCTGACACTGCTGTTCGTGCTGGGCGGATGCTGGTTCGAGATGCTGCGCCTGCGCCAGGGCGGAGCCCACGTGGCCCGGCTGGCCGGCGGCACGCCCATCGACCCACCCGACGGTCAGCCCCGCGACCTTTACGAGAAGCGCCTGCGCAACGTGGTGGATGAGGTGGCCATCGCGACCAACATGAAGCCGCCGCCGGTCTACGTGCTGCAGCGCGAGGAGGCGATCAACGCCTTTGCAGCAGGCTGGGACCGCGAGGATGCGGTGATTGCCGTCACCCGCGGCGCACTCGAACGTCTGACGCGCGACGAGCTGCAAGGTGTGGTGGCCCACGAATTCAGCCATCTGTTCCATGGCGACACCCGGCTGAACATGCGTCTCATCGGCCTGGTGTGGGGTCTGCAGATGATCTACAACTTCGGCCATTCCTTCGTCGAGCCCGACGAGCGGGGGCGGCGCGGGGCAGGCCTGTTCGTCGGTCTGGCGCTCATGGGGGTGGGGTCGCTGGGCTGGCTGGCCGGGCGCATGCTCAAGGCCGCGGTGTCGCGCCAGCGCGAATTCCTGGCCGATGCCTCGGCGGTGAAGTACACGCGCAGCGTCGACGGCATCGGCGGCGCCCTGCGCAAGGTGGCCGACCAGGCCTGGCGAGGGCACGACCACATCCACAACGCCCAGGCCGAAAGCCTTTCCCACCTGTTCTTCGTCTCGCGGCTGCGCTGGAACCTCTTTGCCACCCACCCGCCGCTGGCCGAGCGCATCCGGCGCATCTATGGCTTCGAGGTGGTGCCCCTGGCGGCCCGGGTGCTGCCGCCGGAGGACGACGATGCACCGGCCACCCGGCCGATGATGGGCCTGGCCGCGGCCGCTCCGGTACCCGCGGATGCAACCTCTCCACCGGCGCAGCGGGGAGCAGCCCCCCAGCCCGCTGCGCCTCCCGAGGCGGCGCTGCACGACGCCACGCAGCGCGAGAGCCTGCACAGCCCGGTGCAGCGCGAGCGCGAGGCGCTCGGGCGCATCGCCCGCTGGCAGGGTCCGGGCGAGCGGCGCGCCGCGGTGCTGGGCCTGCTCGTCAAACCGGATGACGTGCGCGAGTGGCTGGCCTGGGAGGCCGAGGTGTCCGACCTCTCCGTGGCCCCCGCGGTGAGGGCGGAGCTGGAACACCTCACCCACGCCACGCGGTTGCCGGTGTGGGAGACCATGCTGCGCCGCAGTGCGACTGCCGCACTGCCCGAGCGCCGGGCCCTGGTAGAGGCTGCACGGCGCATCATGAAGGCCGATGGGCAGGTGAGCCCGCTGGATCGCCTGCGCTGGCTCGCCATGCGCCACCTGCTGAGTGGTGCCCGCCCGCGTGCGCCCGCGCCGGCCGCGGATAACGATATTGCACATCTGGCTAAGGATGTGACCACGGCCAGCGCCTTTCTGGCGAGAATCATCGATGCGCCGGCTTGCGCCAGCGGCGCACAGCCCGCGTGGTACCTGGAGGTGATGCAGGGGCTGTGGCCCCCGCAGCCATTGCCCCCCTGGGCCGCACCGGATGCCGACGCGGTGGTGCATGCCTGGTCGAGGCTGTCCCAGCTGTCGGGCATGCAGCGGCCGGTGCTGGTGAAGGCGTGGGTGGATGCCGCCGTGAAATGTGCGGGGGCACCGCGCCTGGCCGATGACGCGGCCGACGCCCTCAGGCTGGCGGCGTTGCTGCTGGACTCGCCCCTGCCTCGGGCTCTGGCCGACCAGTATCTGGAGCTGGACTGACGCGGGTGTGGCCGCGTGCGTTGAGAATGTGAACGAGAAGGAGTCAACACGATGAGCCTGAAACCCATGATCGCCGCCGTGCTGGCCTGCGTGGCCGCCAGCGGTGCAGCCGCGCAGGATGCGCAAGCCCTGTATATCCGCAGCCTGGCCGCCACGTGCGCCAACTGTCACGGCACCGATGGCCGTGCGGTGCAGGGCTCGCAGGTGCCTACCCTGGCGGGCATGCCGCAGGTGTACATCGTCGAGCAGATGAAAGCCTTCAAGAACGGCACGCGCACCGCCACGGTGATGCACCAGCTTGCCAAGGGCTACAGCGACGAACAGATCAACCAGATCGCGGCCTATTTCGCCGCGCAGAAGAAGTGAGGAGGCCTGCGATGCTGCAACGACGTTCCTTCCTGCAAGGGGCCGCCGCCGCGGGCGTGCTGGGGCTGAGCGCCTGCGCCACCACCGGCGTGCCGTCCAAGGCTCGCGTCCTGGTCGTGGGGGGCGGCTACGGCGGCGCCACGGCGGCTAAGTACGTGCGCCTGCTGTCCGACTACCAGATCGAGGTCGTGCTGGTCGAACCCAACAGCGCCTTCGTCTCCTGCCCGATCTCCAACCTGGTGCTGGGCGGCCATCGCACGATGGCCGACATCACCACGCCGTACGACAACCTCGTGCGCCGTCATGGCGTGCGCCTCGTGCGCGACATGGTGGCGAGCATCGATCCGGCCAAGAAGGTCGCGGTGCTGGCCTCGGGCCCCACGATCGCCTACGACAAGCTCATCCTCTCGCCGGGCATCGACCTGGTCTTCGACAGCATCCAGGGCCTGAAGGCCGCGCACGATGCCGGCCAGATCCTGCAGGCCTGGAAGGCCGGCCCCGAGACCGTCGCCTTGCGACGCCAGCTCGAGGCCATGCCTGACGGCGGCGTCTTCGCGATGACCGTGCCCGAGGCGCCCTACCGCTGCCCCCCCGGGCCCTACGAGCGGGTGTGCCAGGTGGCCGACTACGTCAAGCGCGCCAAGCCGCGCTCCAAGGTGCTGCTGCTCGACGCCAACCCCGACGTCACCTCCAAGGGCCCGCTGTTCAAGAAGGTCTGGGCCGAGCAGTACAAGGGCATCATCGAATACCGCCCGCAGCACAAGGCCATCGCCGTCGATGCACGAACCAAGACGATCAAGTTCGAGGTCAATGACGACGTGAAGGCCGACGTGCTCAACGTGCTGCCCACGATGCGCGCCGGCAAGATCGCGGTGGACACCGGCCTGGCCAACGCCAACGCGCGCTGGTGCCATGTGAACTTCCTCAGCTTCGAGTCCACCGCGGCCAAGGATGTCCACGTGCTGGGCGACGCCATCCAGACTGCCCCGCTGATGCCCAAGAGCGGCCACATGGCCAACTCGCATGCGAAGGTGGCGGCAGCCGCCATCGTGGCCGAACTGCGCGGCTGGGCCGTCAACCCTGCGCCCATGCTCACCAACACCTGCTACAGCTTCGTGGACGGCAAGAACGTCGTGCACGTGGCCAGCGTGCACGAGTACGTGGCGGCCGAGAAGACCTTCAAGACCGTGGCGGGCTCCGGCGGCGTGTCCACCGGCCCGACCGAACTCGAGGGCATCTACGCCTGGAACTGGGCGCAGAACATCTGGGCCGACTCCCTGGCCTGAGGGCTTCGCCCGGATCCTGGGGCCGCTGCGGGGCAGCGGCCCTTTGCTTTTCTGCCAGCGCCTAGACTTCGCGTCGTGAATGCATCTTCCCTGCCCCTGTCCCGCCTGCTTGTGCACACGGCCGAAGCCGTGCTGGCCGTCGAACGCGGCCGCTCCCTCACCGAGGTGCTGGCCCGCGTGCCGGCGCCGGCCCGGGGCGGGACGCAGGCCTTGAGCTTTGCCGTGATGCGCGAGCTCGGTCGGGCCCGTGCCCTGCGCCGCCATCTGGTGCCTCGCGCGCCGGCGCCGGCCCTGGAAGCGCTGTTGTGCACGGCCCTGGCCCTGCTCGTGCGCGGCCCGGCATCGGGCTACGACGAGCACACCCTGGTCGATCAGGCCGTCGAGGCCGCCAAGCGCCAGGCGCGCGGCGCGTCCGGGCTGGTCAATGCGGTCCTGCGGCGCTTCCTGCGGGAGCGCACGGCCTGCCTGGTCGCCGTCGAGGCCGAGCCTGAAGCGCGCTGGAACCACCCGGCCTGGTGGGTCGATCGCCTGCGCGCCGACTGGCCGGCCCAGTGGGAAGCGGTGCTGGCCTCGTCCCAGCAGCACCCGCCCATGACCCTGAGGGTGAACCGCCGGCGCGTGGAGCGCGACGCCTATGCCCGGCGTCTGGCCGAGGCCGGCGTGGGCAGCCGCCCGGTGGGGGAGGTGGGCCTCATCCTGGACAGCCCCCGCCCGGTGGAGCAGATCCCGGGCTTTGCCGAGGGGCTGTGTTCGGTGCAGGACCTGGCAGCCCAGTGGGCCGCCCCGTTGCTGCTGGGGACCGGGCTGCCTCCCGGGGCGCGGGTGCTGGATGCCTGCGCGGCGCCGGGGGGCAAGACGGCCCACCTGCTCGAAGCCGCCGACCTGGACCTGCTCGCCCTGGACAGCGACGCGCAGCGCCTGCAGCGGGTGGGCCAGACCCTCGGCCGCCTGGGTCTGCAGGCGCAACTGAAGGCCGCCGACGCCCGCGAGACGACGGCCTGGTGGGACGGCCGGCCTTTTGACGCCATCCTGCTCGACGCCCCCTGCAGCGCCTCGGGCATCGTGCGCCGCCACCCGGACATCCGCTGGCTGCGCCGACCGGGCGACATCGACACGCTGGCCCGCATCCAGCACGAGCTGCTCGACGCCCTGTGGCCCCTGCTCAAGCCGGGCGGGCATGTGCTGTACTGCACATGTTCGGTCTTTCGCGCCGAAGGGGATGCCCAGATCGACGCGTTTTTGCAACGCCAGCCCCTGGCCCGGGCACGGCCAGCGCCCGGCCATGCCCTGCCCGTGCCCGACAATGGACCCCTGGCCGTCGCCGACCACGACGGCTTCTACTACGCCCTGATCCAACGATCACCCGACTGAGCCCTGGACCCGCCCGTGCTGCCCGCCAAGCCGCGTTCGACCGCCCCTGCCGGCCCCGTGGCGGCCGCGTGCGCGGTGCTGTGGGTGTGGGTGATGGGGCTGCTGCTGGCGCTCACCCCGGCCTGGGGGCAGGAGGGTCGCATCACCCTGTCCGAGGTCGAGATCGACCGCAACGAAGAAGGCCTGTGGCTGAGCTTCGGCACCCGCATCGAGCTGCCGCGTGCGGTGGAGGAGGCCCTGGTCAAGGGCGTGCCCCTGACCTTCGAGGCCGAGGTGCGCACCTTCCGCAGCCGCTGGTACTGGCGCGACCTGAACGTGGCCACAGCCGCCTTGTCCTGGCGCATCACCTACCAGCCGCTCACTCGTCGCTATCGCGTGCAGTCAGGTGCCTTCAGCCAGCAGTTCGAGTCCTTGCACGAGGCTTTGGGGGCGATGCAACGCACTGACGGGTGGAGGGTGGCCAGCCGCAACCGCCTGGCGGCCGGCGAGCGGCACTATGCCGAACTCGTGTTCCGGCTCGACACCTCGCAACTGCCGCGCCCCTTCCAGTTCGGTATCGGTGGGCAGGCGCAGTGGGACCTCTCGGCCCAAAGCATCCTGGTCATCCCGGACCAACCCTGAGCGGCCGCCGCCGAGGACTCCCGCCGTGACCAAAGCCACCCGTTGGGCCTGGATCCTGTCCATCGTCGCGATCTCCGGCGCCAGCCTGGTGGTGATGTTCCTGCTCGCGCTGGCCACCGACAACCGCCGCGTGTTCGAGCAGCACTATGGCTGGCTGCTTGCGCTCAACATCCTCATCGCCGCGGTGCTCGTGCTGGTCATTGCCGTGGCCGCCGTGCGTCTGGCCGTGCGCATGCGCCGTGGCAAGTTCGGATCGCGGCTGCTGGCCAAGCTGGCCGGCATCTTCGCCCTGGTGGGCGTGATCCCCGGCTTGCTGCTCTACACGGTGAGCTACCAGTTCGTGGCCAACAGCATCGACTCCTGGTTTGACGTCGAAGTGGAAGGCGCGCTCGACGCAGGACTCAGCCTCGGGCGCGTCACGCTCGACACCCTGGTCAACGACTTCGCCACCAAGACCCGCATTGCAGCCGACCGGCTGGCCGATGCCGGGTCGAACGTGAGCGGCCTGTCGCTGGAGCGCCTGCGCGACCAACTCGCCGCCGACGAAGCGGCCCTGCTCGATGCCTCTGGTCAGGTGCTCATCAGCGCAGGCCTCGCGCGCGATGCACTCGCTCCCGAGCGTCCTCCCGCCGCGTTGCTGCGACAGGCCCGCACCCAGCGCATCGCCACCCAGCTCGAGGGCCTGGACGAAGACGCCGGCGTCCCACGCATCCGGGCCGTGGCCTATGTTTCCACTTTCGGCTTTCGTCTCAACCCAGACGACCGCTACCTGCAGATGACGCAGCGATTACCGGCCACGCTGGCCGCCAACGCCCTCGCGGTGCAGAACGCCTACCGGGAGTACCAGCAGCGTGCCCTGGCCCGGGAGGGCCTCAAGCGCATGTACCTGGGCACGCTCACCCTGGCCCTGGTGCTCACCGTCTTCGGGGGTGTCCTGCTGGCCGTGGCTCTGGGCAACCAGCTCGCCCGCCCACTGCTGCTGCTGGCCGAGGGCGTGCGCCAGGTGGCCCGCGGCGACCTGACTCCCAAACCGGTCTTCACCTCCCGTGATGAACTGGGGGGGCTCACGCGCTCGTTTGCCGACATGACCCAGCAGCTCTCGGAGGCACGCGCACTCGCTCAGCACAGCCTGAGCGAGCTTGAGGGCGCCAAGACCCACCTCCAGACCATCCTCGACAACCTCACGGCCGGTGTCATCGTCTTCGCGGCGGATGGCCGCATCGATTCCGTCAACCCTGGTGCCACCCGCATCCTGCGCCTGCCCCTGGGGGCCTATCGCGATCGGCCCTTGTCCGAGGTGCCGGGCCTGGCCGATTTCGCCCAGGCCATCGAGCGCCAGTTCGACCTGCACGCCGCTGGCAACGAAGGAGGCGAACGCGATCACTGGCAGCAAGCCTTCGAGCTGCCCGTCGAACCCGATATGGCCGGCAGCGAACGCGAACCCATGACCCTGCTCGTGCGTGGCGCCTGGCTGCCCCAGCAGGCCCGTCTCATCGTCTTCGACGACATCACCGAGGTCATGTCGGCCCAGCGCTCCATCGCCTGGGGCGAGGTGGCCCGGCGCCTCGCCCACGAGATCAAGAACCCGCTCACGCCCATCCAGCTCTCGGCCGAGCGCCTGCAGCACAAGCTCGAATCCAAGCTCGATGAGGCCGACCGGCAACTCCTGGCCAAGTCGGTCGGCACCATCGTCAATCAGGTGGGCGGGATGAAGCAGCTCGTCAACGAGTTTCGCGACTACGCGCGGCTGCCCTCCGCGCAGCTGCGTCCCATCGACCTCAACGCCCTGGTGGCCGAGGTGCTGGCGCTCTACGGCAGCGTGCAGGAGGAAGGTCGGCTGCAGGTCGCTCTCGAACCCGACCTGCCCCTCATCGAGGGCGACCCCACCCAGCTGCGCCAGGTCATCCACAACCTGCTGCAGAACGCCCTCGACGCCGTGGCCGATCGGCCCGGCGGGCAGGTGCGCATCCACACCGAAGCGGCGCGCCATGATTCAGGCGAACTGCGCTCGGTCCGCCTGGTCGTGGCCGACAACGGCCCGGGCTTCCTCGACAAGGTGCTCAAGCGCGCCTTCGAGCCCTACGTCACCACCAAGACCAAGGGCACCGGCCTGGGCTTGGCGGTGGTGAAGAAGATCTGTGACGAACACGCCGCGCGCATCCGTCTGACCAACCTCACCAGCTCCGAAGGACTGGGCGGCGAGCAGCGCGGGAAGAACCCCGAGGTGAGGGGGGCGCAAGTTTCGATATCATTTTCGCGGTTTGCATCCGAGCAACACGATGGGCGAGACGACGCCGCAACCCGAGTCGCCCGCCCAGGGACCTGACGTACCGCATGGCCACCATACTTGTAGTTGACGACGAGCTCGGCATCCGCGCCCTCTTGTCGGAGATCCTCACGGACGAGGGGCACACCGTGGAGCTGGCGGAAAACGCCGCCCAGGCCCGCGCCCAGCGCGAGCGATTCCAGCCGGACCTCGTGCTGCTCGACATCTGGATGCCCGATGTCGACGGTATCACGCTGCTCAAGGAGTGGGGCGCGAGCGGCCAGCTCACCATGCCGGTGATCATGATGTCGGGCCACGGCACCATCGACACCGCGGTGGAGGCCACCAAGCACGGCGCCATGGCCTTCCTCGAAAAGCCCATCACCCTGCAGAAGCTCCTGCGCGCCGTTGAGCAGGGCCTGGCCCGCCAGTCTCCACGGCCTGCCAGCGCTGCTCTGGGTAGTGCGGTGGTGGTGCGTGAACTCCATGGTGAGCCGCTCATCCCTCATGGCGGCCTGCCTGGGGCGCATCCTGCGGCCCTGGGCCCCCAGGCCGAGCAGCTTTTCGTCCTCGACCGCCCCTTGCGCGAAGCGCGAGACGCCTTCGAAAAAGCCTACTTCGAATTCCACCTCGCCAAGGAACACGGCAGCATGACCCGCGTGGCCGAGAAGACCGGCCTGGAGCGCACCCACCTGTACCGCAAGCTCAAGCAGCTCGGTGTCGACCTCACCCGCAACAAGCGCGCCGGCGGCAACTGAGTGGCTGGACGCCTGCGGAATCCTGCTATAATTTTTGTCTTTCTGGCCAAGTAGCTCAGTTGGTAGAGCAGCGGATTGAAAATCCGCGTGTCGGTGGTTCGATTCCGCCCTTGGCCACCAAGAATAAGTCCCCGGCTGACAACCAGTTGGCCAAGGGGGCAGACAAGAGGGCCTCATCATGAGGCCCTTTTTTCTTGGGCGTCTGACGCAGTCCCTGACGGGACCACTTGCCGGGCAGGTCGCCGAGGAATAGCATGGTCTGGCTCCCCTCGCAACGAGGCAGAAGAGCAAACCATCCAGGAGACAAGCCATGAACCGAATGTTTCTCGTGGCGCTTCCCTGCGCCTTGGCTGCTTGCGCCACACCCTCCGGTGTCACGACGAGCGCAGCCCCCGCTGCCATCCCCTCGCTGTCTCACGCGGTCGTCCTGACCAAGCTCGACAGCCCCTGGGACATGGCCTTCCTTCCCAATGGCACGATGTTCTTCACCGAGAAATGCCTGGGCCTGTCCGTGCGGCAGACCAACGGCACGGTGGCGAAGCTGCTGGGCATGAAGGACAGCAAGGGTTATGCATCGACGGCCAATGACCTGTTCTGCGAAGGACAGGCCGGCATGGCCGGTGTGGCGGTGGACCCCAACTTCGCGAGCAACCGTTTCGTCTACGTCTACTCGTCCTCGAGCCTCACGGCACCCGGCACCAACCGCGTCATCCGCCTGCGGGTCAATGATGCGCTGAGCGCCGTGTCCGATCGCACGGACATCGTCACCGACATTCCCTACAAGCCTCGCGCCAGCGACCACCCCTTCGGCGGCCCCGGGGCGCACAACGGCGGGCGCATCCGCTTCAGCCCCGGCGACGGCTTCCTGTACGTGACGACGGGCGACACCCACAACGGTCAGGTGCCCCAGAGCCCCACCTTGATCGGCGGCAAGGTCCTGCGCATCGATCGCGACGGCAAGGCCGCCCCGGGCAACGGTGCGCCGGCGGGCTTCGATCCGCGCGTCTACACCTACGGCCATCGAAATCCACAGGGCATCACGTTCCGCCCGGGCACGAACCAGCCGTTCACGGCGGAGAATGGCCCCTGGCACAGCGACGAGGTCACGGCCCTGGTGCCCGGCGGCAATGCCGGCTGGGATCCGCGCCCGAACATGGCCGGGCGAGGGCCCTGCCCCGACAACTACTGTGGCTACAGCCCCAACCAGATGGGGGCCATGGACCCGAGGGAGCGTGCAGCCTTCATGCCCATGACCGACACCAGGACCTATCCCAATGCGATGAGACCGGCCTGGAACAACGACGGCCTGTCGCAGGGCATGTTCGGGGCGACCTTCGTGAGCGGCTCGCAGTGGAAGGCATGGAACGGCCGGATGCTCGTCGGCTTCGGGGGCATCGGCATCCATGGCACGCCGGTGGGCAACCGCATCGACGTCCTCGACATCGCGCCCAATGGCCTGTCGGCCACCCGGACCACGGTGAACCTGCCGATGCCTGCTGCGCGCTTCCGCTCGCTGGTGCAGGGCCCGGACGGCAACCTGTACGTGGCGACCGACGAGGGCATGATCTCGCGCCTCACCCCCAACTGAGGCCTCTTCGCGCAGCGTGGCATCACCCTTCAGTGAGCATGAACATGAAGCTTGTGCTGGTCTTGACCACGCTGGCGCTCGGCCTGAGCGGCGGCGTGGCGTTCGCGGATGAAGAGTTGTACAAGGCCAGGAACTGCATGGCCTGTCATCGGGTCGACCGGGCCACGCTGGGACCGTCGTTCAAGAGCATCGCCGCCAAGTACGCCGACGCGCAGGGTGCCGAGGCGATGCTCGCCACCAGGATCCGCGAAGGTGGCGTCGGGGTCTGGGGTCAGGTGCCGATGCCGGCCCAGCCCCAGGTCTCGGCCGAGGAGGCGGTCATCCTTGCTCGCTGGATCCTGGGGCTGAAATAGGCGGTGCGGGCCGGCTCAGGCATACAATCGACGGTTTGTATTGACCTTTCCCGGAGACTTCCCGTGTTCATCTCTGAAGCATTCGCCCAGGCGGCTCCCGCTGCGCAAGGCGGCACCGAATCGACCCTGTTGAGCCTGCTGCCGCTGGTGCTGATGTTCGTGGTGCTCTATTTCATCATGATCCGCCCCCAGATGAAGCGCCAGAAGGAGCACAAGGCCATGGTCGAAGCCCTGGCCAAGGGCGATGAAGTCGTCACCGCCGGCGGCCTGCTGGGCAAGATCGCCAAGCTGGGCGACAGCTATCTCCATGTGGAAGTGGCCGACGGCGTGGAGATCCAGGTCCAGCGCTCGGCCGTCGTGCAGGTGCTGCCCAAGGGAACGATCAAGTAATCCAGGCCTCTGATCCGGCTGGGTGCCAAAGACCCGGAAGGGCGCCGCTCGGGCGCCCTTCGTTCCGATGAGGCCTCGCCGCACGACTGCGGCATTGGGCATGAAAGAGCTGTCATGAACCGCTATCCCCTCTGGAAATACGCGATCCTCGTGGTCGCGGTGATCGTCGGCATCGTCTACACCCTGCCCAACTTCTTCGGCGAGGCGCCGGCGGTGCAGGTCTCCAGTGGCAAGGTCACGGTGCGTGTGGATGAGGCCATGACCGAACGGGTGCGCCAGGCCCTGGCCGACGCCAATGTGCCGGTGGACTTCGTTCAGTTCGATGGCAACTCGGTGCGCGCGCGCTTTGGCGACACCGACACGCAGATCCGCGCCCGCGACGTCATCGACCGCGCCCTGAACCCGGACCCGGCTGATCCCAGCTACGTCGTGGCGCTCAACCTGGTGTCGCGCTCGCCCCAGTGGTTGACCGCCGTGCGTGCGCTGCCGATGTACCTGGGCCTGGACCTGCGCGGGGGTGTGCATTTCCTGATGCAGGTCGACATGGGGGCGGCCCTGACGCGACGTGCCGAGGCCTATGTCGGAGACGCGCGTGCGCTGCTGCGCGACCGCAACATCCGTCATGCCGGCATCACCCGCGTGGGCAACGACGTCGAGGTGCGCTTCCGAGAGGCCGCCGTGCAGCAGCAGGCCCGTGACGTGCTGCGCGATCAGCTCACCGACATGGACTGGACCGAAACGGTCGACGGCCTGGACTTCAAGCTCACCGGCACCCTCAAGCCCGAGGCCGCGCGCCGTATTCAGGACCAGGCACTCAAGCAGAACATCACCACGCTGCATAACCGCATCAATGAGTTGGGCACCAGCGAACCGGTGATCCAGCAGCAGGGGCTGGATCGGGTGGTGGTGCAGTTGCCTGGTGTGCAGGACACCGCGCGCGCGAAGGACATCATCGGCCGCACGGCCACGCTGGAAGTGCGTCTCGTGGACGACAGCGCCGAAGCGCAGGCGGCTCTGGCGGGCAGCGGGCCGGTGCCCTTCGGCACCGAGCGCTATGTGGAGCGGGGCGGTGGCCCCCTCATCGTTCGCCGCCAGGTCATCCTGACAGGCGAGAACCTGACGGACGCCCAGGCCGGTTTCGATGACCAGCAGCAGCCGGCGGTGCACCTCACGCTCGACGCCAAGGGTGCGCGCATCTTCCGCGACATCACCCGCGAGAACGTGGGCCGGCGCATGGCCATCCTGCTGTTCGAGAAGGGGCGCGGCGAGGTGGTGACCGCCCCGGTCATCCGCACCGAGATCGGTGGCGGACGGGTGCAGATCTCCGGGCGCATGACCACGCAGGAGGCCAATGACGTGGCACTGCTGTTGCGTGCCGGCTCGCTGGCCGCGCCGATGGAGATCATCGAGGAGCGCACCATCGGGCCGGCGCTGGGCGCCGAGAACATCGCCAAGGGCTTCAACAGCGTGATCTGGGGGCTGGCGGCCATTGCCGTCTTCATGATCGCCTACTACATGCTGTTCGGCGTGTTCTCCACCCTGGCGCTCACGCTCAACCTGTTCCTGCTGATGGCCCTGTTGTCGATGCTGCAGGCCACGCTCACGCTGCCGGGCATCGCGGCGGTGGCGCTCACGCTGGGCATGGCCATCGACGCGAACGTGCTGATCAACGAGCGCGTGCGCGAGGAGCTGCGCAACGGCGCCTCGCCGCAGGCGGCCATCCATGCCGGCTACGAGCGTGCCTGGGCCACCATCCTCGACTCCAACGTCACCACGCTGATTGCCGGCGTGGCTCTGCTGGCCTTCGGTTCCGGCCCGGTGCGCGGATTTGCCGTGGTGCACTGCCTGGGTATCCTCACGTCGATGTTCTCGGCCGTGCTGTTCTCGCGCGGCCTGGTGAACCTGTGGTACGGACGCCAGAAGAAGCTCAAGTCCGTGTCCATCGGGCAGGTCTGGACGCCCGGCGGCGAGTCCGCCCCCAAGGCCTGAGGCCGCGAACGCACAGGAATCACGCACATGGAATTCTTTCGGATCAAGCGCGACATCCCGTTCATGCGGCACGCGCTGCTGCTCAATGCGATCTCGGCGGCGATGTTCATCGCAGCGGTCTTTTTCCTCGTGACCCGCGGGCTGCATCTGTCCATCGAGTTCACTGGTGGCACGGTGATGGAAGTGCAATACGCGCAAAGTGCCGATCTTCCGAAGGTGCGCAGCGAGGTGGAGGCCCTGGGCTTCGGCGAGGTGCAGGTCCAGAACTTCGGGACCTCGCGGGACGTGCTCATTCGCCTGCCAGTGAGGGGTGACGTTCAGCAGTCGGAAGTGGTCTCGCGCGTGATGGGTGCGCTGTGCAGCGCCGAAGGCGGACGCCTCGAGCAGCGCAACGAAGTCACCGACAAGGGAGAGGCTGTCAGTCGCCAGGTCTGCGACGCCAGTGGCAGCGAGCCGCTGCGCCTGCAGCGCAGCGAGTTCGTGGGGCCGCAGGTGGGGGCCGAGCTGGCGCGCGACGGTGCCATCGCCCTGGCGATGACGATCATCGGCATCATGATCTACCTGGCCTTCCGCTTCGAGTGGAAGTTCTCGGTGGCCGCCATCGTCGCCAACCTGCACGACGTCATCATCATCCTGGGCTTCTTCGCCTTCTTCCAGTGGGAGTTCTCGCTCGCGGTGCTCGCCGCTGTGCTGGCCGTGCTGGGCTATTCTGTGAACGAGTCGGTGGTGATCTTCGATCGTATCCGCGAGTCCTTCCGCAAGTACCGCAAGATGACCACGGCTGAGATCATGGACAACGCGATCACGCGCACCATGAGTCGCACGGCGATCACCCACGGCTCGACGCAGATCATGGTGTTGTCCATGCTGATCTTCGGCGGGCCCACGCTGTATTACTTCGCTCTGGCCCTCACGATCGGCATCTGCTTTGGCATCTATTCCTCCGTCTTCGTGGCGGCCGCGACGGCCATGTGGTTGGGGGTCAAGCGCGAGGACCTGATCACGCCTTCGCGCAAGGAGACGGATCCGGACGACCCGAATGCGGGTGCCGTGGTGTAGAGTTCGGCGGATCTCTCATCTGAACGCAGGCACCCGACCCTCACCATGGCCATTCCTGCCGACCCCAAGGCGCTTGCTGCCCAGGCCCGCAGGACCTTCCTGAATGTGGTGCTCTATGGGGCACCCCACGCGTTGCAGGCGGTCGAGGAAGGTGCCAAACTGATCGCCACCCAGGCGGCACCGCCGGAGTTGCTGCTGCGCCGCCGCGACGCCTGGGGCGACCTGCAGCGCTTGCGCGCGCCCTGGCAGCAGCATCTTGCCGAGCAGATCCAGTCCTGGCAGGGCTCGCTGTCGGCTGGCGCCAGCGCCACGATGCTGGCGGGCCTGGGGCGCACGGCCGAACTGTCCCTGGTCGACGACGACACGATCGAACACGAGATCCTGGGGTCTCGGCTCGCCTTGGCCGCCATGGACCAGGCCAGTTCCGAGTTCACCGACCTGCGCTCGCGCGTCATTGCGCTGGAGCGACGCGACGAGCTTCCTCCATCCGACATCCTGCGACCTCAGGTCATGGCTGCATTGATGCTGCAGACCTGGCGGTCGTCGGGCTTGAGCATCGAAGCCTGGCGTTGCGTGCAGCCCGTGCTGCACGACGAACTGGGCCATCTGCTCGTGCTGGCCTACCACGAAACCAACAAGTGGCTGATCGCCCATGGCGTGTTGCCCGAGATCGACCTGCGCCCGCTCATCCGGCGCGCGCGTGACACGGGCGTGGCTCCATCGGCGGGACGCCCCACTGAAATGGGCGGCGCCACGCGGGCAGCGTCGGTGCTGGCGGGCGGTGCTGCCCCCAGCGGACCGCAGCATGCGGTGGGCGAGGAGACCCGGCTGATGACCCGGGCCTCCAACCTGCTGCGCGCCTCCGAGCAGGCCCAGGCAGTCCTTGGTCGGCTCAACCGGCTGGTGGGCAAGCAGGTGCCCGAGTTCGAGGCCACCACGCAGGCCCAGCCGGCCTCCCCCCGTCTGGCCGAGGCCATGGCCCGGGCCGAGCGCGACGTGGTGCAGCAGTTCCAGGCCAGCGCACCGGGCGCCGTGGCCCATCCGGCCGCCCTGGTGCAGGGCCTGCAGGAGCGCAAGCAGGCGCTCAAGCAGGCGGCCGAATCTCCCATCGAGCGTGCCACCATCGAGATCGTGGCCCTGCTCTTCCAGAGCCTGCTGATGGAGGAGCGGCTGCCCGCCTCGGTGCGCGTGTGGTTCGCACGCCTGCAGATGCCGGTGCTGCGTGTGGCCATCAGCGAACCCGATTTCTTCGCCACCATCGATCACCCCGCGCGCAAGCTCATCGATCGCATGGGTGCTTGCGTGATGGGCTTCGACGAAGCCACGGCCGGCGCCAGCGAGACGCTGGAAAAGGAGATCAAGCGCGTGGTTCAGGTCGTGGAGGCCTACCCAGACACCGGACGCCGCGTCTTCCAGACCGTGCTGGTGGAGTTCGAGAAGTTCCTCGATCATTACTTCCGCAACGAACACGAGCAGTCGCGCAAAGGCGTCTCGTTGGCCCAGCAGGTCGAGCAGCGCGAGATCCTGGCCATCCAGTACACCATCGAGCTGCGCAAGATGCTCAACGAAGTGCCGGTGCAGGAGGGGGTGCGCGACTTCCTCTTCCAGATCTGGGCCGACGTGCTGGCGATGACCGCCGTCAAGCATGGCCCCAACGGCGAGTCCACCAAGGCGATGAAGCGTGCGGCCGCGGACCTGATCTGGTCGGCCAGCGCCAAGGTCTCGCGCGAGGAGCGCGCCGAGGTGATCCGCCGCCTGCCTCCATTGCTCAAGACCCTGCGTGACGGCATGGCCGGCGCCGGCGTGCCGTCCGACAAGCAGGACGAGCACATCCAGACGCTCAACAACTCGCTGGCAGCGGCCTTCACGGCCAAGACGGCGGCGATCCCGGCCGAGCGGCTGGACGAACTGATGCTGCGCCTCGAAACCCTGGAAGAGATGCTCCCCGATGCCGAGGTGGAGATCGACGAGTCCATGGTGCTGGACCTCTCCGGCCGCGAAACCACGGGTCTGGAGGTGGTGGCCGAGGGGGGCTCCATGCCCAGCCCGGCCATGGTCGCCTGGGCCCGCGCCATCCAGGTGGGCGCCTGGTTCAAGCTGGATTACCGGGGGCGCAACGAGCCGGTGCAACTGGCCTGGCAGGGCCTGCGCAAGCAGTTGAGCCTGTTCGTCTCGCCCAACGGGCGCTGCGTGCTCTTCCAGCAGCATCGCCTCGCCGCCTTCCTGCAGGCTGGATTGCTGGTGCCCGCCGAGGAAGAGGCTCTGACGGTGCGCGCCACGCGTGATGCGTTGGCCAAGCTGGACGCCGACCCGAGTCGCCTGCTGAATTGAGCCGCGCGCTGCGGCGCTCAGTGGATGAGTCGGTCCTGGACGTCGACGAAGAGTTCGTCGAGGATGAGGGCGTCGGGCTCTTCGCCCAGGCTCCAGAAGACCATCAGCACGATGATCTTGAGGTCCTCGAGGGATACCGGGCCGCCCGGGATGGCCATGGCGCGGTCGACGACGATCTCGCGCATGGGCGGCGGCAGCACGCCGGCCGATTCCAGGAAACTGACGAAGCCCAGGCAGTCGGCACCGAAATGGTCGTGCTCAGCCGAAGTGAACACCCGCATGCTGGCTGTGCCTTGCTGGCCGGCGTGGGTCTGGGCCGAGAGCGCCAGCCCGTCAAGCCAGTTCAGGGCTTCCTGGATTTCGTCGTTCTCGAAACCCACCGCCGAGAGTTTGCGGGTCAGCTGCTCGTGGTCCGGGCAGGCATCGGGCCGCCAGTAGTTTTCGTAGAGGTACACGAGCACATCGAACATGGTTTGACTATACCCGAGGCGCCTTGCCCGGCAAGTGTCGAATCCAACGGTGGGCAGCGTGGCTTTTCCGGGCTTTGGACGGCCGTGCCTCAGGCGGCGTGGCAGCGCTGGAAGAGCCCACCGGGCAGGCGTTCGACCTCGCCCGAGAGTTCCAGCTCCAGCAAGCGTGCGTTCAGCCGGTCGGTGGGCCAGCCGCAGCGGGCCTGCAGTGCATCGAGCGACACCGGGTCGTGCCCGAGCGCATCGAGGATTTCGTCGGGCGGGCCGCCGGCAGCAGCCGGTTCGAGATTGCCATCGGACGGTGGCGCTGCAAGGCGCACATCGGCCCAGCGCAGTTCCTCCAGGATGTCCTGGGCCGACTCGACCAGCTTGGCGCCCTGCTTGATGAGGGCGTGGCAGCCGCGCGACTGGGGCGCATGGATGGAGCCCGGGATGGCGAAGACCTCACGGCCCTGCTCGGCGGCCAGCCGCGCGGTGATGAGCGAGCCGGACTGCACGGCGGCTTCGATGACCAGCGTTCCGCGGCTCAGGCCGGAGAGGATGCGGTTGCGTTGCGGGAAGTGCGGGGGCAGCGGCGGGGTGCCCAGCGCATACTCGCTCAACAGCAGACCGTGCTCGCCGATGCGTGCCGCCAGCGCCTGATGGCGCTTGGGATAGACCTGGTCCAGCCCGGTGCCCACCACGGCGATGGTGCTGCCCGGCCCCTCCAGGCCGCCTTCGTGGGCCGCGCCGTCGATGCCAAGCGCAAGCCCCGACACCACGGTGAGCCCGACCTGGCTCAGGTGAGCGGCAAAGGCCCGGGCGTTCTCCAGCCCCTGCCGGCTGGGATGGCGGGTGCCGACCACGGCGATGGAGGGCGCCTGCAGCTTGGCCAGGTCGCCGATGGCATAGAGCAGCACGGGCGGGTCGGCCGTGGCCAGCAGCAAGGGTGGATAGGCCGGATCGCCGAGTGTGACGACATGGTGTCGGGGGCTGGCGGCCAGCCAGGCTTGTGTGCGCCCCACCAGGGTGGCCCAGCCGGCCGGCGGCTCGTCGAGGGCGCGAGCGAGGGCGTCGCCCACGACGCCACGCCGGGCCGCGAAGGGGGCCTGGCAGACAGCCTGGGGGGATCCGAAGGCGGCCAGCAGGCGGCGCGCGGTGTCGCGACCCAGGCCCGGGGTTTCAAGCAGCCGCAGCCACGCGGACAGCTCGTCGGCATCGATGCGGGAATCGGACATGGCGCACCAAAAAAGCAAGGGCGGGCCGTTGGGGCCCGCCCGACTGCCCGGGGCCTGTGCGACGCGCCGCAGGGAAGAGGCTCAGGACGACAAAGGTCAGGGCTGCGTGAAGCGATCGCCCACCACCACAGGGTCCTTCACGTTCAGGACCAGGGCGTACGACATGCGGTCGAAGACGCGGAAGACGAACAACAGGCCATGGCGCTCGTCGGGCAGGCGCAGTGTGGCCTTGTCGGCCGAGGTGGTGTCCGTGGTCACTCGACCGGCACGCCAGAGCGCCAACACGTGGCCGCGCTCCACACCGTCCTGGCTGCCCTTGTTCAGGGCGACGACCTGGTTCTGGCCGGCGGTGGTGTTGTCGCCGTAGATGGACGCGATGCGGCCGTCCATCGGCGACTGCGGTGCGCGCGGCACATAGTTGATGAACTCCCGCGGCGGCAGCGGGGCGAGTCGGTCGCCCACACCCATTTCCTGGCGCACGGCCTGCACTTCCACGGTGGCGGGAACGATCTCGCCCTGGGTGTTGGTGCTGCCTGCACGGACATAGGTGGCAGCGCCCACGTAGGCGGCCTCGTAACCGAGCACTTCCTTGGTGAGGGGGTCGAGCAGCGGCTTGGCGTTGCGGAACACGCGCCAGTCCCGCTGATCGCCCATCTCGCCGCGCACGTAGGCGCGGTCGCCGCGCGACATCATCACCCGTCCTTCCTGAGCCGCCACGACGCGGGGTGCGCCTTCGAGCTCGTCGCGGTTGAAGATGACCGCATCGTTCAGGAAAGGCTCGATCAGGTGCAGAGGGACCGAGGCGATGCCGTCGATCAGTTCGGAGCTGCGCACACGCGGCGACAGCCGGACGGTGCCGTTGCCCACGGGCTCGCCCACGCGCAGGCGGGCCACGCCATCGATCTTTTCCAGCACCAGGATCTGGCCCGGGAAGATCAGGTGGGGGTTGCGGATCTGTTCGAGGTTCATGCCCCACAGCTCGGGCCAGCGCCACGGGCTGCGCAGGAAGAGGCTGGAGATGTCCCAGAGGGTGTCACCGCGCTTGACCACGTAGGTGTCGGGCGCGTTGGGGGCGAGTTCGGACAGAGGCACGCCGGCCTGTGCCACCTGCTGGGCGGTGGCGCGCTGCTGCGGAGTGACCGGATAATTGACGGCCAGCGCGCTGGCGCAGGCGGTGGCGAGCGCCACGGTGGCCAGGGCCAGGATCCCCAGGCGTGCGAGCGCAGGCGACTGCGTCGGACGGGCTTGCGGCGTGAGCTTACGAATCATGCAGGGGTCTCCGCATTCCGGCACGGCCTGTTTTTCCGGGGCCATGACGCCATATGGTTAATGAGTTCTTATTCCGCCCGGGGACGACAGTTCGGCGAAAATCCTCACATAGTTTCACAGATTCTGCCCATAAACCCTTGATGCCGCAACGAATTTTGCTGGACGTTACCGGTGCTGCGGCACTGGTTCACGAAAAGCGGCGTTGCGGGAATTCCACACACGTCAGCCCTGAAGGGGGTCGAGACCTGCCATGGCCCTGCTGAACATCCTGCGTTATCCCGATCCGCGCCTGCACAAGGTCGCCAAGCCGGTGGCCGAGGTGGACGCGCGCATCCAGCGCCTGGTCGATGACATGCTGGAGACCATGTACGAGGCCCAGGGCGTGGGCCTGGCGGCCACCCAGGTCGACGTGCACGAGCGCGTGATCGTGATCGATGTGTCCGACGATCGCGATGATCCGCGGGTGCTGATCAATCCCGAGCTGATCGAGAGAAGCGAGGAGATGATCGTCTGGGAAGAGGGCTGCCTCTCCGTGCCGACCATCTACGACAAGGTGGACCGGCATGCCCGCGTGCGCGTGCGGGCCCTCGACCGCAGCGGCCAGGCCTATGAATTCGAGGCTGACGGGCTGCTCGCGGTGTGTGTCCAGCACGAGATGGATCATCTAATGGGCAAGGTCTTCGTCGAATACCTTTCGCCGCTCAAGCGCAACCGCATCAAGTCCAAGCTGCAAAAGCGCGCCAAGGACGAGGTGCGCTGAGGGCCGCCCGATGAAGGTGGTCTTCGCCGGCACGCCCGAGTTCGCCCAGGTGGCCCTGGCAGCCCTGCACGCGGCCGGTTTCCGGATTCCGCTGGTGCTGACCCAGCCCGACCGCCCGGCCGGCCGCGGGATGAAGCTCAGCCCCAGTCCGGTCAAGCAATGGGCGCTGGCGCACGGGCTCGAGGTGGCGCAGCCGCGCAGCCTGCGGCTGGACGGCAAGTATCCCGACGACGCCGGGGCGGCCCGTGAGCGCCTGCTGGCGCTGCAGCCCGACGTGATGGTGGTGGCGGCCTACGGCCTGATCCTGCCGCGCTGGGTGCTGGCGCTGCCTCGCCTGGGCTGCCTGAACATCCACGCGTCGCTGCTGCCGCGCTGGCGAGGTGCGGCGCCCATCCATCGCGCCATCGAGGCAGGGGATGCCGAAACCGGCATCACCATCATGCAGATGGATGAGGGCCTGGACACCGGCGACATGCTGCTGGTCGAACGCACCCCGATCCGCAGCGATGACACGACGGCCGCGCTGCACGATCGGCTGGCAGGGCTGGGTGGGCGGCTCATCGTCGAGGCGCTGGAGCTTGCCGCCTGCGGTGGCCTGAAGCCGGTGAAGCAGCCTGACGAGGGCGTGACCTACGCCCACAAGATCGACAAGTCCGAGGCGGCGATCGACTGGACCGAGCCGGCCGGGGTGATCGAGCGCCGCCTGCGCGCCTTCGACCCGTTCCCCGGCGGCGTGGCCCACCTGGGAGGGGTGGCCCTGAAGGTCTGGTCCGCGCGGGCCGAGCCGGGGCAGGGCGCCCCGGGCGAGGTGCTGTCCGTCGGCGACGACGGCGTGTGGGTGGGCAGCGGCGACGGGGTGCTGTGCCTGCTGGAGCTGCAAAAGCCCGGCGGGCGGCGCCTGAAGGTGAGGGAATTCCTGGCAGGCCATATGGTGAGGCCCGGCATGGTCTTTGCCCCGCGTGCGGACTGAGCCCATCGCTTGATATACAAATCGGGCGACCCCATCTGGGGTGAGGTTGGAGCAGAAAGGAAACCCACCATGTTCAACATGATGAAGACTGCCATCCTGATGGCGGCCATCACCGGGCTGTTCATGGCCATCGGCTCGCTGCTGGGCGGCCAGCAGGGCATGATGCTCGCGCTCATCGTGGCGCTGGGCATGAACTTCTTCAGCTACTGGTTCTCGGACAAGCTGGTGCTGAAGATGTACAACGCCCAGGAGGTCGACGAGACCACGGCGCCTCAGTTCTACGGCATGGTGCGCGAGCTGGCCCAGAAGGCCGAGCTGCCCATGCCCAAGGTGTATCTGATCAACGAGAACGCGCCCAACGCCTTCGCCACCGGCCGCAATCCGCAGAACGCCGCCGTGGCGGCCACCACCGGCATCATGCGCGTGCTCAACGAGCGCGAGCTGCGCGGCGTGATGGCGCACGAACTGGCGCACGTGAAGCACCGCGACATCCTGATCTCGACCATCAGCGCGACGATGGCCGGCGCAATCTCGATGCTGGCCAACTTCGCGATGTTCTTCGGCGGGCGCGACGGCGAAGGCCGCCCGGCCAATCCCGTCGTGGGCATCCTGGTGATGATCCTGGCGCCGCTGGCGGCCAGCCTGATCCAGATGGCCATCAGCCGGGCGCGTGAGTTCGAGGCCGACCGCGGCGGCGCCGAGATCTCGGGTGACCCGCAGGCCCTGGCCAGCGCGCTGCAGAAGATCCAGCGTTACGCCCAGGGCATCCCGCTGGAGGCCGCCGAGCGTCACCCGGAGACGGCGCAGATGATGATCATGAACCCGCTGTCGGGCGGGGGGCTGCGCGGGCTGTTCTCCACCCACCCGGCCACCGAAGACCGGGTGGCCCGGCTGATGGACATGGCCAGGACGGGCGCCTATCGCTGAGCTCGGGAATCAGGGCTCAAGTCCGGGCCCCGGCCGCCGATATCCCGGGGACGGACCTTTTGCCCACCCTTGTCATGCGTGCCCTGACCCTTTCACTGACGTTGCTGAGCCTGGTCGCCCTTGCGGGCTGCGACCAACTGGGCATCGAATCGGCGCAGGCGGTGGCCGAGCGCCGTGACGCGGAAGGGCGTGCCCTGGGTGGGGCCTGCCGGCATGCCGGCCGGGCGATCGAGGACTGCTACACCCTCAATCCCCGGGCTGACAAGGCGGCCATCTTCGCCGGCTGGCGCGAGATGAACGACTACATGTCCGAGAACAAGCTCAACGAAGTGCCGCCGCAGGTCGTGAACCCGCGGCATGCCCGTCTCCTGGGCGGGCCCGAGGGCGAATCCGCCGAGCGTTGAGGGTCAGCGCGCGCCTGCTGCCGGACAGGCCGTTCCTGGGCCGGTGCCGTGGGCCCGGGCCCAGTCGGCCAGGCGGCCCAGGACACCGGCTGCGGCCTCGGCGCCGCGCGCCAGCGCCTCCCAGAAACCGCGTGTGCCCAGGCCTTCAGCTTCGACTTGCCAGTGCAGTTCCGCCTGCCCATCGGCACGCCAGGTTTCGGCCACCACTTCGTCGCCGCGGTGCAGGCTCAGGCGTTCGCCCGGGGTGAGCACGAGATCGTCTCCACCGCCGGTGCGGGTGACCCACAGGGCGCTGCCGTGCACGATCAGGTTCCCGGCCTCGCTGGCGCGCCAGCGCAGCGTGCGACCGAACTCGGGGCCCAGGACGCCGAGGGGGCGGGATTGGTGCATTGCTTGCATGAGTGTCTGATCCATGATGAACTCTCGCTTCAGGTTGGACATAGCTTAGGTAGCGTGTCCGGTCTGGTCCAATGAGAAGCGTGTTGATCATTGATGCACTTATGTCATGAATAGGCCTCGCCATCGTCCTTTGCCCGTGGGCGCTCTGCGCGCCTTCGAAGCCGTGGCGCGCCATCTCAACTTCCGGGCAGCAGCCGAGGAGCTCTTCCTGACCCAGCCGGCCATCAGCCGGCAGATCCAGGGGCTGGAGGACGAGGTGGGGGCCCCGTTGTTCGTGCGCGGCACCCGGCATGTGGAGCTCACGGTGGCCGGTGCGGCCTTGCTGCGCGCGGTGGCACCCCTGCTGGACCGGCTCGATACGACCGTGCACCAGATCCGGCGATCCAGAGGGCGTCGTGTGGTGGGGGTCACCACCTTTGCCTCCTTCGCGTCGCTGTGGCTGATCCCCCGGCTGGAGGCCTTCCAGCGCGAGCATCCCGACATCGACATCCGGGTGAGCGCCACCGACCAGATCATCGAATCGGAAACCCAGGACATCGATGTGGCCCTGCGCTACTGCACACCGCAGCGCGCCGGGCCCGAGGCCACGCACCTCTTCGGCGAGGCGCTCACGCCGGTGGCGAGCCCCTGGCTGCTCGAGCGCGCCCGCAACGGCCAGGGGCCGGCGCTGGAGACGCCCGCCGATCTGGCCCACCACACCCTGCTCGAGGAGGACGATGGCCGTCCCTCGTCGGGCTTCCTCAGCTGGCATGGCTGGTTCGATCATTGCGGCCTGTCGGGCCTGCAGCCACGGCGCTGGCTTTACTTCAACTACACCTACCAGCAGGTGCAGTCGGCCCTGTCGGGCCAGGGCGTGGCGCTGGCCCGGCTGCCGCTGGTGGCCGATGCGCTGCGCACCGGGGAGCTGGTGGAGCCCTTTGCCGGCGCCCGCAGTGCCGTCACCACGCAGCATGCCTACTGGCTGCTGGCCTCGCCTCCGGCACGGGGGCGCCCCGAAGTGGCGCAGTTCTGCGCCTGGATCGAACAGCAGGCCGCACTCACCCGAGAGGCCCTGGGCGGCGCCTGAAGCGCGCTTTCAAGGCGCCATCACCTCGTCTTCGGTGACGATGAGGGTCAGGGGCTGGTCGTGGGCTTCGGGTGCCAGGCGCACCTCGCTGCCTTGCCAGGCCACGCCCACGGACGTGACCCCCGGATGTGCGGCCAGCCAGCGATCGAAGTAGCCACCGCCATAGCCCAGGCGATAGCCCTCGCGGGTGTAGCCCACGCAGGGCACGAGCACGACATCCGGCACCACCTGCCCGCCCTCGGTGCTGGGGATCCCGCACTCATCGCGCACGGCGGGGTCGCTGTGGCCATCCCAGCGCCGGTAGCTCATCGTGGGGGGGTGGCGGCGCGCAAAAGGCAAGGCCAGCCCGTCTGCCAGCACGGACATGTCGTCGCCCCATGCAACCCGTGCGTTAAATTCGGATCGAACCGGCCAATAAAGCCCCAGCACCTGTGGTTCCAGCGCTTCGAGCACGCTCTTCAAGCGTTGACCCAGGGCCCGATGGGCCGCCGGACCTGAAGGGGAGGCCACGAAGCGCTCGCGCGCTTCGAGCAGTTGCTGGCGCAACGTGGCCCGGTCGAGGGACCCTGACTCCGTGATCCAAGGCATCTGCTTGATGAGATTCTTTCTGAAGACGTTCGATTATCGGCGCGCCCTGTGCGCCGTGGCGGCGGTGGTGCTGGTGGGCTGCGCCCCGCTGCGGGTGGACGCCCAGGCCGGTGGGGACCTGGTCCAGCAGGCCCGCGAGGCCTACACCCGCAAGGACGGCCCCCGGCTGAGGACCTTGCTGCAGACGGCCCGGGGCCAGCAGCACGCGCTGACCTCCTGGGTGGACTACTGGGAGCTCAACCTGCGTCTGCCCCAGGCCACCGCGCAGGACCTGGCGGCTTTCTATGCGCGCTGGCCGGACACCTACGTGGAAGACCGGCTGCGCAACGACTGGTTGCTCGAACTGGGCCGTCGCGGCGACTGGGCGCAGATGACCGCCGAGCTGCCGCGTTTTCGCATGCGCGACGACCGCGAGCTGCACTGCTACGAGCAGTTGTTGCGGCAGCAAGGCGGGGAGGCGGCCGAGTCGGTCCGCGAAGCGGCCCGCCAGGCCTGGTTTGCCCAGCGCGATGCCGACGTGGGCTGCGCGGCGATGGCGACCCAGCTCTACGCGGCGGGCGTGCTGCGCGCGGAGGACGTGTGGCGCAAGGCCCGGCTGGCCACGGATCAGAACCGGCCCCGCGCCGTGCGCCAGGCGCTGGAGCTGCTGGGGGCTTCGGCCGTCATCAACTTCAACGAGCTGTACGAGAACCCGGCCCGCTACGTGGCGCGCGCCGGCCGCACTGACCGGCGCGACCTCGCCGAGCTGACGGCCCTGGCCTTGATCCGCCTGGGGGCCAGCGACCCGGCCCTGGCGGCCACGCAGATGCAGGACCGCTGGGCTGCCTGGTTGCCCGATGATCTGGCGTCCTGGGTCTGGGCCAGTCTCGGCCGCCAGGCCGCGATCCGCCTGCTGCCCGAGGCGGCCGACCACTACCAGCGTGCGGCGCGCAAGGCCGACGAGCGCTCCTGGTCGGACGACACCCTGGTGTGGAAGGCCCGCGCGGCCTTGCGTGCCGGGCGCTGGCCGCAAGTGCTGCAGGCCATCGAGGCGCTCTCCCCGGCCGAGCAGCGAGATCCCACCTGGATGTACTGGAAAGCGCGGGCCCTGCGCGAGCTGGCACCGACCGCCGGGGATGCGGAGCGTCTGCGCGCCGATGCCTTCCAGCTGCTGGACGAACTGTCCGGCCAGTACCACTTCTACGGCAAGCTGGCGGCCGAAGCCCTGGAGCGGCCCCATGCCCTGCCGCCCTCGGCTGCGCCGCTGACCGATGCCGAGCGCGAGCGTGCAGCGACCAACCCCGGGTTACAGCGCGCCTTGCGCCTGATCGAGCTGGGCCTGCGCAGCGAGGGCGTGCGCGAGTGGAACTGGACGTTGAACTTCACGTCTGCCGGTCGCATGGGCGATCGCGAGCTGCTGGCCGCCGCGCAGCTGGCGTGCGACCGCCAGGTGTGGGACCGCTGCATCAACACCAGCGAACGCACCCAGGCCGAGTTCAACTTCGAGCAGCGCTTCCCCATGCCCTTCCGTCGCGAGGTGGTGCTCAAGGCGCGTGAGCTCGGTGTCGACCCGGCGGTGGTGTACGGCCTGATCCGCCAGGAGTCGCGCTTCATCCTCGACGCCCGCTCGCATGTGGGAGCTTCCGGCCTGATGCAGCTCATGCCGGCCACCGCGCGCTGGACGGCGCGCCAGATCGGGCTGAACTACCAGCCGTCCATGATCAACGATCGCGATGTGAACCTCACGCTGGGCATGAGCTACCTGAAGCTGGTGGTGGATGACCAGGGCTCGCTGGCCCTGGGTGCGGCCGCCTACAACGCCGGCCCAGGGCGCCCGCGGCGCTGGCGCGAAGGTCCGGTGCTGGAGGCGCCGATCTGGATCGAGAACATCCCGTTCAACGAAACCCGCGACTACGTCAAGAAAGTCCTGTCGAACGCCACCTACTATGACGCACTGATGAACAACCGGGTGCCGCGCCTGCGCGACCGCCTGGAGCCCACCATCGGCCCGCGCGCGCCCAATGCGCCGGTGTCGCGTGCCGATCTGCCCTGAGTCCTTCCAGCCCGACCCACCTCATGAACAAGATCCTCGTCCTCGGCGGCACCGGCTTTGTGGGCCGCCACGTGTGTGAACAGCTGGTCGAACGCAACGGCGGCGGGGGCGGGCGCATCCTGGTGCCCAGCCGTCGCCCGGCGCGGGCCCAGCACATCCGCATGCTGCCCACGGTCGAGCTGGTGCAGGCCAACGTGCACGACGCGGCCCAGTTGCGTCGCCTGGTGGCGGGCTGCGACGCAGTGATCAACCTCGTGGCCATCCTGCACGGCCGCCCGGCCGACTTCGACAAGGTGCACGTGGCCCTGCCGCGCCAGCTGGCCCAGGCCTGTGCCGAGGCCGGCGTGAAACGCCTGGTGCACGTGAGTGCCCTGGGCGTGGGCGAGGGGGCACCCTCGAACTACCTGCGCTCCAAGACGGCCGGCGAGGCGGCGCTCAAGGCCCAGCGCGGCCTGGAACTCACGATCCTGCGCCCGTCGGTGATCTTCGGCGCCGAAGACCGCTTCCTCAACCTCTTTGCCAGCCTGCAGAAGGTCTTCCCGCTGATGCCTCTGGCGGGCGCCTCGGCGCGCTTCCAGCCGGTGTGGGTGGGCGATGTGGCGCGTGCCCTGGTGCACTGCCTGGACGACCGCCGCACCATCGGCCAGACCTATGAATGCGCCGGTCCGCAGGTCTACACCCTGGCCGAACTGGTGCGCCTGGCCGGTCGCCTGTCGGGCCATCCGCGCCTGGTGCTGCCTCTGCCTGAGGCCCTGGGCCGCCTGCAGGCCCTGGCGATGGAATGCTTGCCCGGCCAGCCGCTGATGAGCCGCGACAACATCGCCTCGATGCGCGTGCCCAACGTGGCCAGCGGCCAGCTGCCCGGCCTGCAGGCCCTCGGCATCACGCCGGTGGACCTGCCCTCGGTGGCGGCGGCCTATCTGGGCGGCCAGGAGCCCCGCCGGCGCTACGACCGCTTCCGCGCCTTTGCACGGCGCGGTTGAGTGCGGCACGCATCAATCCGATGCAAGGAAGGCATTGGCGCGCCTGACCGGCGCCACCTAGCATGGAGGCCTCATCTGGAGGACCCATGCTGCAACTCGTCATTGGCAACAAGAACTACTCGTCCTGGTCCCTGCGCGGCTGGCTCCTGCTCGCGCATTTCGGCATCCCCTTCGAGGAAACGAAGCTGCGCCTGAGCTTCACCGAAGGCTCCGAGTTCAAGCAGCGGCTCGCCGCGCTCACCCCCACCGGCCAGGTGCCGGTGCTGGTCGATGGCGACCTGGCGATCTGGGACACCCTGGCCATCGCCGAAACCCTGGCCGAGGCCCATCCCGACAAGCGCATGTGGCCCACCGACCGCCGCCAGCGCGCCCGGGCGCGCAGCCTGTGCGCCGAGATGCACGCCGGGTTCTCGGCGCTGCGTGGCCACTGCCCGATGAACCTCGAGGCCGACCTCTCGGCCGTGGGCGCCGAGCTGATGCGCAGCCGCCCCGAGGTCGTGCGCGACCTGCAGCGCATCGTGCAGATGTGGACGGGCCAGCTCGACGCCCACGGCGGCCCCTGGCTCTTTGGTGCCGAGGTCACGATCCCCGATCTTTACTACGCGCCGGTATGCACCCGCATCCGCAGCTACGGCCTGCCGGTGCCACCAGCGGTGCAAGCCTACATCGAGCGCATCCATGCCCTGCCGGCCATGCAGGCCTGGGTGGCCGAGGCCCTGGCCGAGCAGGATTTCCTCGACTTTGACGAGCCGTACCGCAAGAGCCGCGCCGGCTGAACCCACGCCGCTACACTTGCCGGCCATGAAGGTCTACATGGTCGGCGGTGCCGTGCGCGACCGGCTGCTCGGCTTGCCGGTCAGCGATCGCGACTGGGTGGTGGTGGGGGCCACCCCCGAAGCCATGATCGCTGCCGGCTACACGCCCGTGGGCCGCGACTTCCCCGTCTTCCTGCATCCCCAGACCCACGAGGAATACGCGCTGGCGCGCACCGAGCGCAAGACCGGCCGCGGCTATCACGGCTTCACCTTCCACACCGCGACCGACGTGACGCTGGAGCAGGACCTGCAGCGCCGCGACCTCACGATCAACGCCATCGCCGAGGACGAGGACGGCCGCCTCATCGACCCCTTCGGTGGTGTGCGCGACCTGCAGGACCAGGTGCTGCGCCACACCTCGCCGGCCTTTGCCGAAGACCCGGTGCGCATCCTGCGCGTGGCCCGCTTTGCGGCCCGCTTCACCGAGTTCAGCGTGGCCGCCGAGACCCTGATGCTGATGCGCCAGATGGTGGCCCATGGCGAGGCCGACCACCTGGTGCCCGAGCGCGTGTGGCAGGAACTCTCGCGCGGGCTGATGGAAAAGAAGCCCTCCCGCATGTTCGAGGTGCTGCGCGAATGCGGCGCGCTTGCGCGCATCCTGCCCGAGGTCGATCGCCTGTGGGGCGTGCCCCAGCGCGCCGAATACCACCCGGAGGTGGACACCGGCATGCACCTCATGCTGGTGATGGACATGGCCGCGCGGCTGAAAGCCTCGCTGCCGGTGCGCTTCGCCTGCCTGATGCACGACCTGGGCAAGGGCACCACGCCGGCCGACATGCTGCCGCGCCACATCGGCCACGAGCAGCGCAGCGTGGGCCTGCTGCGCGAGGTCTGCCAGCGCCTGCGCGTGCCCACCGAATGCCGCGAACTGGCCGAGGTGGTGGCGCGTGAACACGGCAACATCCACCGCAGCGGCGAGCTGGGGTCGGCCGCGCTGGTGCGCCTGCTGGAGCGCTGCGATGCCTTTCGCAAGCCCGAGCGCTTCGCCGAGATCGTGCAGGCCTGTGAATGCGATGCCCGCGGCCGCCTGGGCCTGGGCGAGCAGGACTACCCCCAGGGTGAGCTGCTGCTGCACGTGCTGCGCGCGGCCCAGCAGGTGGTCACGGCCGACATCGCGCGCGATGCCCAGGAACGCGGCCAGCAGGGCCCGCAGATCGCCAAACTCATTCACGAGGCCCGGGTGCGGGCCGTGGCCGACGCCCTCTGACCCGGCGCATTCCCGACTCAGCGCAGGGGTCGCCTGCTGGTGGGATGATGGGCTCTTCGGCTGGCGCGTGCGAGCCGACCCCAGGGGGTGTGCGATGAAGGTGGCGCAGACGATCCAGCGGCTCGGCTTTCGCAAGTGGTACGAGCGCGAGCTCATCCAGAGCCACCTCCACCTCGTGCTGCTGCTCTTCTCGGCCCTGGGCCTGCTGGGCAGCGCCGAAGCCTATGAGCGCAGCGCGCCGGTGCCCGAACAGCTCTGGATCGCGCTGTGCGCGGCGGTGAGTGCGCTCATCGGCGTGTGGGCGCTGCGCCGCTACCTCTATCTGCTGATGCACGCCGAACAGGTGGCCAACCAGGCCAACTGTCCTGACTGCCAGACCTACGCCCGCTGGAACCTCGAGGAGCACGACGAAGCCCAGCAGCGCCTGCAGGTGCGATGCCGCCAGTGCGGGCACCGGTGGCCGATCGACTATTGAGCCCCTCTTCTGGGGGATGTCGGCGCGCCCTTTGTCACGGCACAGTCCCCACCGCACAAACACCCAGACACAGGGGAGGGGAAGCCATGTCGGTTGGCGGAATGCTGCTGCGCTTCACGGGGCTCTATATCGCCTTGCTGATGGCCATCGTTGTCATCTTTGCCTTGCTGGAGCTGAAGTCCAACTCGGGCGCGAACTCCGGCGCGCTGATCGGATCCGCGTTTGCGGCATGCTCGTGGTTCTGCACCAAGAACAGGCGCGTGATGACCGCGGTGGAGCGGCGCAGCGCCTTCCTCGGTCTGTGGGGCATCGACATCGCAATTCAGATTCTCGGTGCGCAAGCGGTGTCTGCGGCGGCGGGAGCCTCGTTGCCCCTCGGTGCGCTGCTCATCGCGGTAGCCTTCGTTGGCGTGCTGCATGCTGTGGTCCTGTACTTCGTGACGGGCTGGGCCGGCAAGCAGTACCTCAAGCAAGCGGCGAAGGCAAAGGCTGCCTAGCGCTCGGCGGGCATCAAGCGCAATTCACGTTGGGGTATCGATGGATACGGCCGTCGCAATCCTCGTCAAGGCCAGCGCCGTCCTTGCCGCGGCGGGTTTGGTTTGGCTGGCCGTGGGTGCTTTGAAACGATGGCTTCCGCCGAACCACCGTCTGCAACATCGTCTGGCGCGTTTGTCCGGCGAGGGCCCACTACTCAATGCGGGGAGGCTGCTGCTCCTGGTTGTGCTCTTCGCCGTCGGCTTGGCGGTGACTGTGCTTTACTCGTAGCTACAACGGCTTTGCCCTAAGTCACACAAACTTCCCGATCGCCATCGCGATGAAGCTCAGCAGCACGGCGGTGGCGATGGGCAGGTGCCATTCGCGGCCGCCGAGCTTGAAGTGGAAGTCGCCGGGCAGGCGGCCCAGGCCGATCTTGCGCAGCCAGTGGCTCAGGCCGTTGAAGACGATCAGGGCCAGGAGGATGACGAGCAGCCAGCGCAGCATGGGGGGTCTCAGAGCCGGTGGGTGCGGTCGCCGTGGGCAAAGCCCAGCGGTTCGAAGTGGCGGGTGTCCACGCCGCGCGAGAAGGCGATGACCTTGAAGAGCTCGCCCATCTCGTGTTCGTTGACCAGCTTCTGCACCGCTGCGGTAGCCCTCAGGTCGCCGTCGGGGATGAGCTCCAGCAGCCCGCAGTTGAGCAGGAAGTGCCCCTGCGAGGTGTAGCCCAGCACGTCCAGCCCGGCGTCCTGCGCGGCCAGGGCGATGCCGGTGAAGTTCACATGGGCGGTGATGTCTTTCTCGCCCACGTCCACCAGCGGGTCGGGGTCGGCGCGGTGGGCGCGGTGGCACATCAGCGTGCCGCCGTGGCGCTGGGGCAGGTAGTACTCGTCCTCGGGGAAGCCGTAGTCGAGGAGGAAGATCACGCCGCGCGTCAGGTGCGCGGCCAGGGTGCGCACGAAGGCCTCGGCCTGGGGGTGGATCTCGGTGACGGTGCCGGGCACGAAGGCCGCCTCGACGGGCGGGCGCAGCTCGGTGGGCCGGTCGGCCCAGGCGAGGCGTTCGCCATCGATCGCCACGCCACGCTCCAGCCATTGGCGGCCATCGAAGTGCAGCAGCTGCACGGGCATCGCATCGAGCACCTCGTTGCCGATGACCACGCCGCGCATCGTGTCGGGCAAACGGTCGTGCCAGTGCACGCGCGCCAGGTGCTCGGGCCGCTCGACGGCCAGGCGTTCATGCTGGCGCTCGCGCAGGCTGCCCGACAGATCGACGATGTGATAGGCGCTCACGGCTGGCCCCAGGGCGCCCAGGATCTGGCTGGCCAGGGCGCCGGAGCCCGCGCCGAACTCCCAGATTTCGGCCGTGCCGCTGGCCACCAGGGCCTGGCGCAGCTGACGGGCCAGGGCCTGGCCAAACAGCGGCGTCAGCTCGGGGGCGGTGACGAAGTCGCTCCCGCTGTGCGGCATGGTGCCGAACTTGCGGCGGTCGTTGGCGTAGTAGCCCAGACCCGGCGTGTAGAGCGCTGCGGCCATGAAGCGGTCGAAGCCCCACCAGCCCCCGTCGGCGGCAATGGCCTCGCGCAGGCGCGCCGACAGGGCGGCCGCTACACTGGCGGATTCCTTGGTCTGCATCGCGGCATTGTAGGTAGCCGTCCATGTCCGCTTCTCCAAAGCCCTCCGATCCGTCCGGCCGACCCGCGCGCCCCGTGGCCCTCGTGACAGGCGCGGCACGCCGCCTGGGCCGGGCCATCGCGGCCGACCTGGCGGCCCATGGCTGGGACATCGCGCTGCACCACCGTGCCTCGGCTGAGGAGGCGGAGGAAGCGGCAGCGTCCTGGCGCGACGCCGGCGCGCGTGTGGCCGTGCTGGCGGCCGACCTCGCCGACGAAGCCGCCTGCCGCGCCCTGGTGCCGCAGGCGGTGGCCGCGCTCGGGCGGCTCGATGCCGTGGTCAACAACGCTTCGCGCTTCGACTATGACGACGCCCTGAGCGTGGACATGGCCTCGATGGAACGCCACTGGCGTGTCAACACCGCGGCCCCGGTGCTGCTGGCGCAGGCCCTGGCCCAGCACCTGGCGGGCGGCGGCCGGCGCGGCTGTGTGGTCAACCTGCTCGACCAGAAGCTGTGGAACCCCAACCCCGACTATTTCGCCTACACCCTGTCGAAGGCCGCGCTGGAGTCGGCCACCACCCTGCTGGCCCAGGCGCTGGCGCCCACGGTGCGGGTGGTCGGGGTGGCCCCGGGCGTCACCTTGTTGTCGGGCACCATGAACGAGGCAGAGTTCACGGCCTCGCACCGCATGACCCCGCTGCAGCGCTCGTCCACCCCCGAAGACATCGCCCAGGCGGTGCGTTTCGTGCTGGACGCACCCGCCATCACGGGCACCACCTTGCTGGTCGATGGCGGCCAGCACCTGAGCGCCCAGCCGCGCGACGTGATGTTCATCGCGCGTCACGGCGACGCTTCCTTGAAAGACTGACATGCAATCCCTGCTGAACCACCCGAGCCTGATGGACTGCCGCCGGCTCTTCCTGCGCAACTACGAGGTGTGGATCAACATCGGCGTGCACGACTTCGAGAAGCGCGGAGAGCAGCGGGTGCTGATCAACGTGGAACTCTACGTGCCGCTGGCCACCAGCACGCCCAAGGCCGATCAGCTCGAGGAAGTGCTGGACTACGATTTCATCCGCCGCACCATTGCGCAGCGCGTGTCGCAAGGCCACATCCATCTGCAGGAAACCTTGTGCGACGATGTGGTCGGCCTGATGATGGCCCACCCGCAGGTGAAGGCTGCGCGGGTGTCCACCGAGAAGCCCGACGTCTATCCTGACTGCGATGCGGTCGGGGTGGAGGTGTTCCGCGTCAAGGAGATGGCATGAGCACCGTGCTGGACGAGCGCCAGAGTGGCAAGACCGCCGAGAAGCTGGCCTTCGAGGCCAACAAGCTCAGCAAGCGCCTGCACCGACTGGTGGGCCAGGCGATCGCCGACTTCAACATGATCGAGCCGGGCGACAAGGTCATGGTGTGCATGTCTGGCGGCAAGGACAGCCATGCCCTGCTCGACATCCTGATCAACCTCAAGCAACGCGCGCCGGTGCATTTCGACCTGGTGGCCGTCAACCTCGACCAGAAGCAGCCGGGTTTTCCGGCCCATGTGCTGCCTGAATACCTCAAGAGCCGCGGCGTGGACTTCCACATCGAGGAGCAGGACACCTATTCCATCGTCAAGCGCCTCATCCCCGAGGGCAAGACCACCTGCAGCCTGTGCTCGCGCCTGCGCCGCGGCATCCTCTACCGCGTGGCGGGCGAACTGGGGGCCACCAAGATCGCGCTCGGCCACCACCGCGACGACATGCTGCAGACCTTCTTCCTCAACATGTTCTTCGGCGGCAAGCTCAAGGGCATGCCGCCCAAGCTGGTGAGCGACGACGGCAAGCACATCGTGATCCGCCCGCTGGCCTACGTGCCCGAACACGACCTGGCCGCCTGGGCCGAGCACCGCCAGTTCCCCATCATCCCCTGCGACCTGTGCGGCAGCCAGGAAAACCTGCAGCGCAAGCAGGTGGGTGCGATGCTGCGCGAGTGGCAGAAGAAGCACCCTGGCCGCATCGAGAACATGTTCTCGGCCTTGCAGACGGTGGTGCCCTCGCACCTGATGGACCGGAACCTCTATCCCTTCGCCGGCCTCCAACCCACGGGGGTGGCCGATGCCGGAGGCGACAAGGCCTTCGACGAGGACGAGGACTGCGGCACACCGTCCACCGCGGTGGTGCAGTGGCCCGCCGACCGCTGAGTGTCCGTTGACTGGGAGATCGACGATGCGCTGGAAGATGCTGTGGGCCCTGGGTGCGCTGCTGGTGCTCGGCGGCTGCGCGAGTGTGCGACTCGTCGAAAGCGACGTGAACAGCTATTCGCAGTGGCCCACCACGCGGGTCCCTGGCAGCTTCCGCTTCGAGCGCCTGCCCTCGCAGCAGGCCCAGGCGGCCGAGCAGGAGGCCGTGGAGGCTGCGGCCTTGCCGGCCCTGCAGCAGGCGGGCTTCACGCTCGCGGCCAACGCCGGCTCGGCCGACTTCCTCGTGCAGGTGGCCAGTTCGCTCACCCGCTATGACCGAGCGCCATGGGACGATCCCTCCCCCTGGGGCTGGAACACCGGGCTCTTCTATGGGGGGCGCTATCACCGCGGCGCGAGTCTTGGCTTGAGCTTCAGCGTGCCCCAGCCTTACTACGTGCGCGATGTGTCGGTGCTGATCCGCGATGCGCGCAGCCAGCAGGTGCTGTATGAAACCCGCGCCCGCCACGATGGCCGCTGGGCCGATGAGGCCGTGCGGGCCACGCTGTTCCAGGCGGCCCTGAAGGATTTCCCCCAGCCCGCGATCAGTCCTCGCCGGGTGCGGATCGAGATTCCTCGTTGAGCGGGGTCTTGGCCGGTGCGGCGCCTGCCAGCTGGCGCCGGGCCAGGTCGCGGAAGCGACGCGGCGACAGGCCGGTGTGGCGTGTGAAGAAGCGCGTGAAGTAGGCAGCGTCGGCAAAGCCCAGGGTCAGGGCAATCTCCTTCACGCTCAGCTGGGCATAGGCCAGGTCGCGCTTGGCTTCCAGCAGCAGGCGCTCATGCACGGCACCCAGCGCCGAGGTGCGCAGCACCTCGCGGCACACGCGGTTGAGCTGGGTGGTGGTGATGCCCAGCTGGTCGGCGTAGAAAGCCAGCGGATGCTGCTCGCGGTAGTGCTGCTCCACCAGCGCGCGCAAGCGCTGCACGTGCAGGAGGCTGCGCGGCGGGTGTTCGGCACCATGGGCACCGGCGGCATCCAGGGCCCGACCCAGGTGCACCAGCACCATGCTCAGGGCGGCCGTCAAGGCCGTCATGCGCCAGGCGGCATGGCCCTGGGCCTCGGCCGTCAGGGCTCGCACGGCCTCGTCCAGGGCCTTGAAGGCCGGCGCATGCGGCGCAAAGGTGAGGCAGTGCGCCTGCGCCAGCCGCGCTTCGAGCTCGGGTTCGGCCGCCAGCAGGGCCTGCAGCCGCTGCGCCACCACCGTGACGATCACGCCGTCGGTGTCGCTGGAGAAGCGGAAGCCGTGCACCGACAAGGCCGGCACGAAGATCGCGCAGGGCGCGGTGTAGGCCCGCCGTTCGTCGTCGAACACCACCTCGCCGCTGCCGGTGCGCAGGCACAGCAGCTGTGCGAAAAGGTCATGGCGATGCGGGCGGATCTCCCAGTCGTACAGGCGGCTGCGCTGGGCGATCGATTCGACGTGCAGGCTTTCCGGTATCAGCGGCTGGTCCCGCTCGCCATAGAGCGCATAGGTAGGAACCCGGGTGACCATGTTCGGATTGTGCAAGTGTTTGTCGGGGGTGTCCATTTCGTCGTCGGCATGCCCTCACTAAGCTTGAGGCAACTCAAGACGCCTTTCCGACAGGAGACCTCCTCATGCGTGTCCAAGTCGCCATCATCGGCGCCGGCCCCTCGGGCCTGCTGCTGGGCCAGTTGCTGCACAAGGCCGGCATCGATGCCGTGATCGTGGAACAGCGCAGCCCCGACTACGTGCTGGGCCGCATCCGGGCCGGGATCATCGAACAGATCACCCAAGACCTGCTGGACGAAGCCGGCGTGGGCGCACGCATGCACAAGGAAGGCCTGGTGCACCACGGCATCGAGCTGTGCTTCAAGGGGGCCCGTCACCGCATCGACATGACCGACTTGACCGGCGGCAAGACAGTGCGCGTGTACGGCCAGACCGAGATCACCCGCGACCTGATGGACGCCCGCGCCACGGCCGGGCTGAAGACGGTGTACGAGGCGGCCCACGTGAGCCTGCACGATTTCGACGGGCACCGCCCGCGGGTGCGCTACGAAAAGGACGGTGCCACGCACGAGATCGAATGCGACTTCATCGCCGGCTGCGACGGCTACCACGGCGTGAGCCGCGCCAGCGTGCCGGCCAGTGCCCTCCAGACCTTCGAGCGCGTCTACCCCTTCGGCTGGCTGGGCATCCTCTCCGACACCCCGCCGGTGAGCGATGAACTGATCTACACGCACCACGAGCGCGGCTTCGCGTTGTGCAGCATGCGCAGCCCCACGCGCAGCCGCCACTACGTGCAGGTGTCGCTGGACGAGAAGGTGGAGGACTGGAGCGACGACCGCTTCTGGGATGAACTGCGCCGTCGTCTCGACCCCGAGGCCGCCGAATCGCTGGTGACCGGCCCCTCCATCGAAAAGAGCATCGCCCCGCTGCGCAGCTTCGTGGCCGAACCCATGCGTTTCGGCCGTCTCTTCCTGGCCGGCGACGCGGCCCACATCGTGCCGCCCACGGGGGCCAAGGGGTTGAACCTGGCCGCTTCGGACGTGCGCTATCTCTCGCGTGCGCTGATCGAGTTCTACCAGGACAAGACCGCGGCCGGCATCGACCACTACTCCGAAAAGTGCCTGCGCCGCATCTGGAAGGCGGAGCGCTTTTCCTGGCACATGACGAGCCTGCTCCACCATTTCCCCGATAACGGCAGCTTCGGCCGCAAGATCCAGGAGGCCGAGCTCGACTACCTGGTGGGCTCGCGCGCGGCCTCCACCTCGCTGGCCGAGAACTACGTGGGCTTGCCGTTCGAGGATTGAGTGCCGGCGCAACTTGAGTGAGCTTCATCAAGTGGCCGCCGGGAAGGCCGGAACAGAATGGGTCTTCCCAATGGCAACCTGATGAGGAGTACCGCCATGTTGAGCATTGAACGCTGGGGCCTTGCCACTGTTCTGGCCCTGGGCCTGGCCGCCTGTGGTGGCGGAGGCGGTGGCAGCAGCCGGGTCACGGGCGTGTTCACCACCGACAACTTTGCGGCGGTTTCGACGGCCGTGGCCTCCAGCGTGATGGACAGCGGCAGCCTGGGCGATGCGCCCGAGGTCATTGGCGCGGGACCGCTGAGCCAGGCGGTGAGCCTTGCGCGGTCCACCGCTCAAAGCCTCCATCGCGTCGGTCCGCAGGCCGTCGAGACCCGGGAGGAGGCCTGTGCAGCAGGGGGGCGGCTGGTGGTCACGGTCACCTACGCAAACGCCAGCACGCTCACACCCGGCGACACCGTCGACGTCGTGGCCGACAACTGCATTCCAGAGGTGGGGGATCCGGTGATCACGGGGTCGTTCCGGCTGACGGTGCGGTCGTATTCCGAGTCCTCGAGTCGCGCTGCCATCTCGCTGGAGATGACGTTCAGTGACTACGGCACCGTCGAGCAGCGGGTCAATGGACGGGCGGACTTCAGCGACGAGCTGACGATGACCAGCGAGCGCATCGTCGTCACCTTCCGCGGGATGACGGTCAGCACCCCCAGCGAGACGCTGACCTGGGACCACCGCTTGAGCTACCTCTACACCAGCAGCGTCAACGAGGTCAGCGTGTCGGGGCGTGCCACGGTGGACGAGGAGACCTACGCGTTGTCGCAGGAGCAGCCCTATGCGCTCGACGCGATGCTCGGCCACCCTGTGGGCGGTGTGATGCGCATCACCGATGCCAACGGCGCCCGTGTGGACGTGACGGCCACGACGACGCGCTTCACCTACACCTACTACGCCGCGGGGGCGACAACGCCCACGGCGGGGCCTGTCGATGGCCCCTTGTACGAGGATCTCTGAGTCCGCGCACGCAGGCTCAATGCACGAAGCCGATCGCCGACCTGCGCGGGCCCGTGTCCGGCAGGTCGCGCACCTCGATGCGCACGCGGCGCTCGAGCTTGGCATTGCCGAAGGCGGTCATCCAGGCGCGGCGCATCTCGCGTGGCGCCATGTCGGCAAAGCGCTCGAGCACGGCTTCAGTGGGTTCGGGGTCGAAGCGCGAGCCCCAGTCATGCTCGCCGCGGATCGCCACATACAGCCGCAGGGCGATCTTGCGCGCCGCCTCGCGGTCGGGAGCGGGCACGCTGTAGACGTTCATGCGGTTGAGGATGGGCTCGGGGATGGCGCGCTCGTCGTTGGCCGTGGCCACCCAGATGACCTGGCTGGCATCGATGGGCACCTCGGCAAACTCGTCAGTGAACGCGCCAGCGGTGTCGTGTTCGAGCAGGCTGTAGAGCGATCCGAGCGGATCGTAGGCCGATTCGGCCGTGGCCTTGTCGATCTCGTCCACCACCATCACCGGGTTGGCGTACTGACCGTCCACCAGGGTCTCGAAGACCTTGCCCGCGCGCGCGCCCTTCCATTGCGAGGAAGCGCCCGAGAGCACCCAGCCGGCCGTGAGCGAACTCATCGCCACGAAGCCCAGGCCCGTGCCCAGCAACTGTGAGAGTCGCCGCGCGAAGTGGGTCTTGCCCACCCCGGGCGGGCCCAGCAAGAGCATGGGCGTGATCTCCAGGGCATCGCGGCTGTCCTCGCACAGCGCGAGCTGGCGCTTCACGTCGTCGAGCACCTCGGTGAAGTTGGGCAGCTCGTCGTAGAGCGAAGCCATCACCGGCAAGCCCGAGGGCTTCACCTGGAAGCGTTCCGGGCCCCGTTCGAGCATGCGCTCGTAGGTGGCGCGCAGGTGTTCGTGTTCCTTCTGCGGCAGCTTGTCCAGCCGGCGCTCCACGTCGCTGACGCGGTAGACACTGCGCATGTGCGCAATCGGGATGGTGGTGTCCCGCACAGGGACCAGTTCATGCGAGCTCATCGGCAACCTCCACAGCTGCAGCCGGTCGACTCATTCCAGCAAAGACTACCGTGAGCCAACCGCCGAACAAACGGGGAAACCCCCGCCTGTTGCCAGCACGAACCGTGCCCGGCCTGGCGGCCGTGAACCTTTGCACAGGTTCAGTTGACCCAGGTGTTGAGCTGAATGATGGGTAGCAATACCGCAAGCACGATCAGCATCACGATCACACCCATGGCCACGATGAGCAGCGGCTCCAGGATGGTGGCCAGCTGCATCGCCCGGCGCTGCACTTCCTGGCCGAGCTGGTTCGCCGCGCGGGCCAGCATGGTGTGCAGGGTGCCGGTCTGTTCGCCCAGACGGGCGAACATGGCCAAAAGGCCCGGGAAACGCTTCTTGGCCGCCAGCGCCGAGGCCAGCGGCGCGCCTTCGCGCACCTGCACCAGGGCCTCCAGCGCATCAGCTCGCATTGCGCGGTTGCTCAGCGTCTCGGCCGCGGCCTGCAGGGCCTTCAGGATGGGCACACCTGCACCGGCCAGCATGGCCAGCGTGCCGGCAAAACGGGCCGCGTTGTAGCCGCGTGAGAGCCGGCCCAGCAGCGGCAGGCCCAGCCAGGCCGCGTCGAAGCTTTCGCGGAAGGTCTCGTTGCGCAGGCTGAAGGCCAGCAGCATGCCGCCACCCGCCGCACCCAGCGCGGCCAGCCAGCCCCAGTTCCGCACGAAGTCGCTGATGGCGAGCATGGCCACCGTGAGCCAGGGCAGGGCGCGCTTGCTGCTGGTGAACACCGAGGCCACCTGCGGCACCACATAGGTGACGAGGAAGATCACGATGACCACCGCCACCAGCGAGACGATGGCCGGGTAGAGGGCGGCCGCGACCAGCTTGGCCTTCAGGGCCTGGCGTTCCTCCAGGTCGTCGGCGAGCTTTTCCAGTACCAGCCCCAGGCCACCGCTCTGCTCGCCGGCGGCCACCACGGCGCGGTAGATGTCGTCGAACTCGCGCGGCGCGGTGCCCAGGGCCTTGGCGAAGGACGAGCCGGCATTCACCTCGCTGCGCAGGTGGGCCACCAGCTCGCGCTGGCGGGGGTCTTCGGCTTCATCAGCCAGCGCGGTGAGCGCGCGTTCCAGCGGCAGGCCCGAGCCGACCAGGCCGGCCAGCTGGCGGGTCCAGATGGCCAGGGCGGTCGAGCTGAAGACCTTGCCGCGCAGACGGATGGTGCCAGCATCGTTGGCGGCGGCGCTGACGGTGCTCACTGACAGAGGCACCAGCTTCTGCGCGCGCAACTGGGCGCGCGCGGCTTTGGCGTTGTCGGCCTCGATCAGTCCGGTGCTGGTGCGCCCAGCGGCGTCGAGGGCTTCGAACTTGTAGGCGGGCATGGCTCAGTCCCGCGTCACGCGCAGCACTTCTTCCAGCGAGGTGACGCCGGCCTGCACGAGGCGCTCGCCGTCCTCGCGCATGGTGCGCAGGCCGCCTTGCTCGGCGGCCACGAAGAGCTGCGATTCGGCGGCGCGGCTGTGGATGAGCGCACGCACCTTGTCGTCGGCCACCATCAGCTCGTACACGCCCGTGCGGCCCTTGTAGCCCGTCATGCCGCATTCCTTGCAGCCCACGGGATGCCAGCGACCGGCCTCGTCCTGGCGCTTGCAGTGCGGGCAGAGCTTGCGCACCAGGCGCTGGGCCAGCACGCCCAGCAGGCTGGAACTCAGCAGGAAGGGCTCGATGCCCATGTCGATCAGGCGGGTGACGGCCGAGGGCGCATCGTTGGTGTGCAGCGTGGCCAGCACCAGGTGGCCGGTGAGCGAGGCCTGGATGGCGATCTGCGCGGTCTCGAAATCGCGGATCTCGCCGATCATGATCACGTCCGGATCCTGGCGCAGGATGGCGCGCAGGGCCTTGGCGAAGGTGAGGTCGATGCGGGCGTTGACCTGGGTCTGGCCGATGCCGGGCAGCTCGTATTCGACCGGGTCTTCCACCGTGAGCACGTTGGTGGTGGAGGTGTCCACGCGGCCGAGTGCCGCGTACAGCGTGGTGGTCTTGCCCGAGCCGGTGGGGCCGGTGACCAGCACGATGCCGTGAGGCTGCTCGATCAGGCGCGAGAAGCGCTGCAGCGTGTCGCCGCCCATGCCCAGGCTTTCCAGGCTGAAGCGGGTGTCGCCTTTGTCGAGCAGGCGCAGCACGGCGCGCTCACCATGGGCCGAGGGCAGGGTGGACACCCGCACGTCCACGCCACGCCCGCCGATGCGCAGCGAGATGCGGCCGTCCTGCGGCAGGCGCTTCTCGGCGATGTCGAGCTCGGCCATGATCTTCAGGCGCGAGATCAGCGCGGCATGCAGGGCCTTGTTGGGCTGCACCACCTCGCGCAACGAGCCGTCCACGCGAAAGCGCACCGACGAGCTGCGCTCATAGGGTTCGATGTGGATGTCGCTCGCGCCGTCCTTGGCGGCCTGCGTGAGCAGGGCGTTGAGCATGCGGATGATGGGGGCGTCGTTGGCGGCCTCCAGCAGGTCTTCCACTGCCGGCAGGTCCTGCATCATGCGCGAAAGGTCCACGGCACTCTCGACCTCGCCCACCACGGCGGCGGCGCTCGACTCGCCGCCGGCATAGGCCGCCGCGATGCGCTGGGCGAGGCTGGCCTGGGCCTCGTGCTCGAAGCTGTCGATCTGGAAATGGCGCAGCACTTCCGACAGCACCGAGGCACTGGCGTTGGCGTCGGCCCAGAGGGTCAGGCGCTCGCCGTCGTCCTCCAGCAGCAGACTGTGGGCCTTGGCGAAGGCATAGGGCAGGGGATGGCGGGCACCCATGGCGGCGTGTCCTCAATTCACCGGCTGCGGCGTGGCCGCGGGCGCCACCGCGGGCGGCGTGGCGGCATCAGCCGGCGGGGGCAGTTCGCGTGCGGGCAGCACGGGGGCTTCGTTCACCGGGAGCAGGACGCGCGCGGGTGGCTGGCTGGCGATCTGTTGTGCGCGGATCTGGTCATAGCGGTCCAGCGACAGGCGGTTCGACGCATCCTGGTCGCGCATCACCACCGGGCGCAGGAAGACCATCAGGTTGGTCTTCACGCGCGAGCGGTTCTCGCTGCGGAACAGGCCGCCGAGCACCGGCACGTCGCCCAGCAGCGGCACCTTGTCACGGTTGTCGGTGAACTGGTCCTGCATCAGGCCGCCCAGCACGATGATCTGCCCGTCGTCGACCACCACGCTCGACTCGATGGAACGCTTGTTGGTGACCAGGCCCGCCGTGGCATCGGCCACCCCGCGGGAGACGTTCTGGTTCACCACGCTGGAGACTTCCTGGTAGATGGCCAGGCGCACCGTCCCGTTCTCGCCGATCTGCGGCTTCACGCGCAGCGTGATGCCCACGTCCTTGCGTTCGATGGTCTGGAAGGGGTTGACCGCGCCGCCCGTGCCGCCGGTGTTGGTGAACTGGCCGGTGACGAAGGGGACGTTCTGGCCGATGGTGATCTTGGCTTCCTCGTTGTCCAGGGTGACCAGGTTGGGCGTGGACAGGATGTTGCCGTCCACGTTCTGCTCCAGGAAGCGCGCGAGGCCTGCCAGGGAATAGGTGCCCAGGAAGTTGCGCACGATGCCCACGTTGAGGCCGGCCGAGGGGAGTGCGCCAGCTTGTCCACCGGTGGCAGCCGCCAGGGACAGCTGGATGATGTTGTTGCCGCCGGTGCCGAAGTTCGTACCCCCCACGAGGCCCCAGCGGTCACCTTCGCGGCCCACCAGCCCCTGCCACTGGAAGCCCACGTCGGCGGCCTTGGTGGCATTCACCTCGACGATCATCGTTTCCACATAGACCTGGGCGCGGCGCGAATCGAGCTGGTCGATCACGGCGCGCAACTGGCGGTACAGCGGGTCAGGGGCCGTGATGATGAGCGAGTTGGTGGCCGGATCGGCCTGGATGAATCCTCCGGTGGAAGGCTGGGCCGCCGTGCTGACGGGGGCCGTGGCCTGGGGCGAGGCGCCGGTGGTGCTGGACATGCCGCCGAGCGAGGCGCCGGTGGCCGAGGTCGTTGTGCCCGTCAAGGCCGACGACCCGCCGCTCGCGCTCCCCCCGCGGCCGTCCGTGGGGAAGGCTGCGCGCAGTACCTGCGCCAAGCGCACGGCATCGGCGTTGCGCAGGTAGACCACATGGATGTTGCTGCCGCCCACGCCGCCGGCCCCGGGCACGTCCAGCCGTGCCACGATGGAGCGGATCAGCGCCAGTCGCGCCGGGTTGGCAGCCCGCACGAGCAGGGCATTGGTGCGCGAGTCGGCCAGGATGGTGCCGGCCGAGGAACTGCCGCCCGCCACCGCGCCGGGGGCCCCGGGAGCACCCGGTGGGGGCGCGACGTTGCCTGGCCCGCCGGACTGCTGGTCGAGCAGGCGCTGCACCAGCACGGCCACGTCGCTGGCCACGGCATGCTGCAGCGGGATCACCTCCACGTCGGTGGCGCTCGGGATGTCCAGCGCCGCCACGATGCGCGCCAGCCGGCGCAGGTTGTCGGCGTAATCGGTGATCACCAGCGAGTTGTTGCCCGGGTTCACGTTGATCGTGTTGTTCGGGCTGATCAACGGGCGCAGGATGGTGACGAGGTTGTTCGCGTTCTCGTGCTGGATGCGGAAGATCTGCGTGAGGATGGTGTCGCCGCGCGCGGCCACGCCGGGGCCGGCGGACACCACGCCCGTCTGCAGCTTGGCGTCGGCTTCCGGCACGATCTTGTACAGGCCTTCCACCTCCACCACGGCAAAGCCCAGCCCGCGCAGTGCGGCGAGGAAGTTGATGTAGGCCTCCGAGCGGCTCATGGGCTGCTCGCTGTAGAGCGTCATCTGCCCGCGCACGCGCGGATCGATGACGAACTGGCGGCGCAGGATGAGGCCCATGGCGCGGGCCACGCCATCGATCTCGGCGTTGACGAAGTTCAGCGTGACCTGGCCGGCCGAGGCGTCGGCGGTTTGCGACCACGCAGCCGGAGGCGTGCCCAGCGCCAGGAAGCTTGCGGCCAGTGCCGTGCACAGGGCCTGGGCGCCACGTCGGGCCAGAGGGGTGCGTTTCATGCTCATCCGATCGAGATGACCGAGCGCGCGCCATCGCGCCGCCCGATGATGTTCAGGAGGTTGTCCAGGGCGTCCTCGAAGCCTTCGCCCGAGCGGGCCTCCCCCCGGAAGCGTACGCCGCTTGGGCCCCAAAGGCCATCGCCGCTGAGCTGCAGCGCGCCTTCGCGGGTGGACAGGACGATCTGCACCTGGCCCTGCTCGTTGCTGAACAGGCTCAGGCGGTAGCTGCCCAGCTGGCTCAGGGTGACCAGGGGCGAGGAGGCGTTGAGGATGTCGAGGTCGGCTCGGCCTTGCACCAGCCAGCGCCCGGCCGTGCCTTCCAGTGTGAGGCCCGGGCTGCCCAGGCGCAGCACGCCCCCGAGCTGCAGGGTGTTCCAGGGCGTGCCCAGGCCGCCCAGCAGCGCGCTGGGCCACTGGGCCGTCCAGCCGGGTTGCGGCAGCAATTGCACCGACACGCGCGACCAGCCCGCCTGCACCCGCAGGCCCACCTGGCCATTCAGGCAACAATCCTGGCGCAGTCGCACCATGGCGCCCAGGCCCGATGGGCGCAGCGTCCAGTGCAGGCGCCCCGGCAAGGCCGTGGCATCCCGGCTGCCGGGGCCGCCGGAGAGCACCAGCACGGCCTGGCCGTTCCACACCGTGCCCTGCGCCTGCGCCAGCAGCACACGCTGGCCGCTGGCAGCCGCAACGGCAGAAGCCAGCCAGGTGGCCGGCGCAAACACCACCAGGGCGACCAGGGTGCCGAGGATGGCGCCAGCCCAGCCCCAGCGACGCAGGCTGGCCTGGCGCGCGCGTGCTGCGGCGCTCGCGGCCGAATCGAGGCGCGAGTTCGGGAAGCGAGAGTTGCCGAAACGCGAAACGCCAAACTGAGAATTGCCAAAACGCGAGACGGTGTCCTTGCGACCGCTGCGCCAGCGGGACAGGCGTGCGATCAGTCCGCTCATGAGGCGCCTCCGCTGAGCACGAGCACGATGGTGCCGTTGTAGCCATTGCCGCTGCGAGTGAGCTGCACATCCACCGGACGGGCGCGCGCGGCATTGCGGGCCTCGCCCAGCCAGGCCCACAGCACATCCCCGGGCAGGCCCTGGACCGTGAGGGTGGCACGGTCGCCTTGCAGGTTCAGGCGGGCGGCCTCACCGAGACGTTCGGCCGAGGCCTGCAAGGCCCGGGTCGCCTGCGCTGCGGCCACGGGAGGGGCTGCGCGCAACTCCCGGGCTTCCTGCGCGAGGCGCTGCATGTGCTGGGTCTGGGTGCGGACATCGGCGAGCTGTTGCGGAGTGTCGCGCAGGGTGCGCAGGGCCGGTTGCAGCGCTACCCACCAGATCACCGCCAGGGCCACCACGGCCGCGGTGATCTGCACCAGGGTGCGCTCGCGTGCCTCCAGGGCGTTCCATCGCGCAAGCACCTTTTGCTGCCACTGCTGGCGCAGGTCCTGCAATGTCATGAGCGGCCTCCCGGGGCGCGTCGCAGGGTGAGCTGGGGGCCGGCGCGTTCGATGCGCCAGCCTTCGGGTTCGAGCTGCTGGCTCAGCTCCGAGATGTCCTCGTCGGGCCAGCCCCCCACCGACAGCGTGAGCTGGCCGGGTTCGAAGCGCAGGCCTTCCAGCGGCCGGCCCTGCGGCCAGGCGCCAGCCACCGCCTGCAGCATCGGTTCGAGGTCGGTGTCGCCCGGCCGTCCGGCCACGGCGCGCAGCTGCTCGGTCTCACGCTGCATCTGCACGGGAGCATCGAGCACCGCGCGGACATGGGGGAAGGTGGCCTGCAGCAGAGCCACCTGCTCGGCGCGTGCGGCGCGAAGTTCCTGACGCTGTTTCCAGGCCCAGGCATTCAGGCCCACGAGCTGCACCATCACCAGCACGGCCAGGCCCACGCGCAGCGGACGCCAGGCCGGTCCCGAGAGGGAGCGCCAGCCCTTGCGCAGGGCCCGCACGCCTCTGGGTCGGTTGGCCAGGTCGAACTGGCGCAGGTTCCAGGCAGACTGCGCAGCCTGCAGCGCCGCGTCGGCGCGTGACAGCACCTCCACCGGCTGGCCCAGGCCCTGCTCGGCGGCGGCCACGGCCGCCGGCTCGGCGCTCCATACCGTGGGGGCCTGATCGCCGCCCGGCGCGGCCAGCCAATGGCGCATCAAGGTGCCCGAAGGCCGAAGCACGAGCACCCCGTCGGGGCGAGCCCAGACCAGGCTCAAGGCCTGATCGTCCTCGGGGTCGTCGAGCTGAAAATGACCGCGCGCCGGTTCGCCCGGTTCGGCCTGGGGCACGACGCGGTCGACCACGATGCCCACCGCCTCGAGGGCGCCGAGCTGCAACACCAGCCAGGCCCGGTGGGTGGCGACGACCCAGGCGTCCTCGCCCCCACTGGCACCTGTCGCGACTGCGAGATGGGTGTCCTCGGTGTCTTCGAGCAAGGCTTCCTCGAGGACGCCGGCCAGCGCTGCACGCAGCCGGGCCGGCGGCGCCTTGGGCAGGGGAACCCGGTGCCAGGCGAGGTCGGCGGCCGGGGCCACGGCCACCACGGTATCTGCCTTGGGCATCAGGGCGGGGGCGCAGCGGCCGTGCCGGCTGGCCAGGATGCCGTCGCGGCTGAGCACGTAGTCGTACTCGGCTGGCGCGCGCAGTGGCGCAGCCGACTCCCCAGCTGCGCCACTGCGCGCGCCCAGGTGCGGCCTCGGGGCCAGCGAGATGACAAGCAGACTCATATAAGGCTTTTGAAATCAACGCATTATGCGCATGCCTTCACGTCAGGTGTGAAGAAATGTCGCGGGCTTTCCCTGTCTCCCCCGTGCTCGCAGGGGCTCACCGGGCGCTCGACAGGGCCAGCGCTGTGCGCTCCCGGGCCAGCGACACCACCTGCAGGCCACGGCGCTCCACGAGCGAGCGCTCCTCCACGGCGCGTTGGTCGATGCGCAACTGACCGACCACCTCGAAGAAATCCGAGCTCACGGTGACCAGGGTGTCCGATGGCGCACCTCCCGGCAGCAGCGGCGCCGCCTCGTTCAAGCCCCGAAACGGCGTGCGCTGCCGGTGCTGGACCAGCCGGTCGGCGCTCGCGAGATCCACGCCGATCACGGCAGCCAGCACTTCGCGCGAGGCGGTGTTCAGGTTCACTGGCGTGGGCCGGGGCAGGATGGTCACGTAGGGCGCGAGGGCCGCAACCGTCTTGGCGTCCAGGCCCAGCCAGCCGAGCTGGGCCGGACTGAAGGGCATGAGGGGGGCGTCTGCGGCAGTCTGCGCGTTGTTGGCGCCGGGCGGGGCGCCCGGGTTCGCGCGAGGCCCGAAGCCGGCCACCAGCATCGACACCGTGCTGGCGTCGACATTGACCAGTTCGCACAGCCGTTCCAGGGCTTCGCGGTGGGGCGAGGCAGCGTCTGGGGCCTGGGCCAGATTGGTGAGGTTGAAGCGGCCCTGCAGGTCGGTGATGCGTCCGGCCAGAAAGGCATCCGGTGCGGCATCCGAGTCGCTGAGGTCGGCCGCCAGGAAGGTCGAGAGTCGCGCCTCGGCCAGCGGTGTGGCCCAGGGTTCTGACAGGTGGTCGACCGAACCCGAACGCCGATCTTCGCGCAGGATCAGCCGCGCCCAGTCGAGCGCACCGGTGAGGATCCATGACGACTGCGCCCGGCTGCGTTCGGCGGCCTCGATCTGCACCGAGCGCCACTGGCGCCAGAGCATGCTGCTGGCCAGCGTGGCCACCAGGGTCACGATGATCATGGCCGTGAGCAGCGCGGCGCCGCGGGTGGGACGAGAGGGCGCGCGCATCATTCGGCCCTCAGGCGCAGCACGAGGTCGCGCGTGACGTCGCCGGCCAGGCCCGAGGCCGGCGTGAGCGTGAGCACCAGTCGCACGCCCTGCGGCAGGGCCTGGGCGCGCGGGTCCGCGGCGGACTGGTCGCCGGTGGACTGCGGGTTGGTCCAGGCGTTGTTGCGCCAGAAGTAGACCTGCCACTGCGACACACCCGGTAGCGCCGCCAGGTCGCCGGGTTCGCCGCCGAGCAATTGCAGCGACCGCATCCAGGTGTCCTGCAAATCGGAGCGTCGCGTCACCGGCGGGCTGGCCCAGCGATGCCACTGGTCGCCACGCAGGGACCACACCACCATCTGGACGCCTTGCTCGCTGCGGCGCGTCAGCCGGGTCGACCCACCATCGAAACTCAGCGCCGGCACCACCTGCGTGTCGTGCAGGGCCGCCAGGTCGGCCTCCCACTGGGCCAGCACGGTGTTCAGGCGCAGCACGTGGTCAAGCCGGGTCTCGGCGATCTCCTTGGTGCGCACGATGCCATCCACGCCGCGCCAGGCCAGCCCGGCCACGATGGCCAGGATGGTCACGGTGACCAGCACCTCGATGAGCGTGAAGCCGCGTGGCGTGCGCATCTCAGTACCGCGGCAGGATGGTCGACAGCGTCACCAAAGGTTCGCCCTCGGGCGTGGTGATGCGTGCGTCGACGCGGCGGAAATTGGGGTTCGGAGTGGGTCGGATCTGCAACTGGCCCGCGTACTGCCGCCCGGCCTGTTCGCAGGCGAAACCGGCATCGCCCACCGAGGGGAACTGGCGCGCCAGCATCAGGCCGGCCAGCTGGTTCTCGGCACACCACTGGGCGGCCATGTTGTCGCTCAGCCGCTGGGCGTTGCCCGTCAGGGCCCCCGCGGCCTTGATGCCGGCCGACAGCGCCAGCGCCACCACGGCCAGGGCCACCAGCACCTCGATGAGGGTGAATCCGCGGCGTTTCATCATGGCGCAATGGCAAAGGCCTGCAGCCCATCGGTGGCGATGGTGATGCGCCGGTCCTCCAGCGCGAGCGTCACGCGCTGCGGGCCGATCAGCGGGTCGGGGCCGAGCGTGAGGCCCCCCGTGCCATAGACCTCGGCCGACACCCCCCGGTTCATCCAGCCCGTGGGCAGCTGCAGGCTGTCGGGCAGGCCCACGAAACGGAAGCCGTCGGTGGCGGGCACCCAGCGCACGATCACCCCGGTGGCCCGCGACTCGACCCGGGCCGACTCCAGCAGCGCCGCCAGGCGCTCGGCCTCACGCTCCAGCGCCGTGGCCTGCGGGTCGCGGATCGCCAAGCTGATGGTGCTCACCACCACCGCCATCAGGGTCAGCACGATCAGCAATTCCAGCAGCGTGAAGCCCCGCTGTCTTGCACAAGAAGGGCGATGGTCGCCAAGCACTTCAGCACCCCGCACCACCCTGGCCCCTCAAGCAGACACCGCGGATCCGGCTCTGCCGGTCCGCCAGTGGCGCCCCCTCGAGGGGGCGCGCGAAGCGCGTAGGGGGGGGCTCATTACTGCCAGGAGCCGATGTCGGCGTTCGGTCCGTCGCCGCCCGCTTGCCCATCCGCGCCGAAGCTGAACACATCGATCTCGCCTCGCACACCCGGGTTCAGGTACTGATAGGGGCGCCCCCAGGGGTCGTTGGGCAGCTTGTCGAGGTAAGGCTTCCAGTTGGGCGGAATGGGCGCCGTCGCGGGCTTGGTCACCAGAGCCTGCAGGCCCTGCTCGGAAGTCGGGTAGCGCTGGTTGTCCAGGCGGTAGAGCTTGAGCGCCTGCATCAGGTTGTTCACGTCGGTGCGCGCCGCCGTCACGCGGGCGTCGTCGGCCCGGTCCAGCACGTTGGGCACGATCAGCGCGGCCAGGATGCCGATGATGACCAGCACCACCATCAGCTCGATCAGCGTGAAGCCGCGGTGGGCGGCACGGGCGGCGCGATGGCGCCAGGGGGTCAGGGTCGAAGTCATGGATCTCGCAGGTTCAGGTCCACCAGCAGGAGGCGGCACACGCCGTGCCCTGCGCACAGCATAGCGCGGGCACCACACCCCCAGGTGACAAGATGTCCTCTGGACGGGCCTTGAATCATAATGGGACGATGTTCGCCAAACTCGGTGCCTTCGTCATCTGGGCCCTGGCTGCGGCCAGTGCGACCTTCTGGGCCTTGCGCCTGGGCAGCTCGCCCCTGCCCGTGCCGGCCCATGCCGGCACGGTGGTGGCGGCCTCCGGCAGCGCGGCATCGGTCACCCGCCTGCTGGGGGGCAACAACCGGCCTTCCAGCGCCGCGGCGGCGCCGGCCCCATCGGCGTTGAGCAGCCGCTTCAAGCTGGTCGGCCTCATGGCGCCGGCCGGCGGCGCCGACGGGCCGGGTGTGGCCCTCATCGCGGTGGACGGCAAGACCCCGCGTGCCTACGCCGTGGGCAGCCCTGTGGACGGTGACCTGGTGCTGCAGACCCTGGGGCACCGCACCGCGGCGATCGGCCCGCGCGACGCCCCCGCCGCCTTCACGCTGGAGCTTCCGGTCCTGCCGCCGCCCCAGACCGGCACGCTTCAGCCCGCCCGCCCCGAGGGGCAGACCTCCTGAGCCGGGGTCGGTCCGGCGCGCGCGCGGATTCGACCCGGCCATGACGACCGCTCCCTCCCCCCGAACCCCCCGCCCGGACCGGGCCCAGTGGGGGGCCGTCTTCCAGCCGCACCCGCCGTTCTCGCAGATGCAGGCGGCCCACATCGAGCAGCTTTTCGATGCCGCCACCCTGCTGCGCTGTGCGCCCGGCCAGGTGCTGCGTCGCCCCGAGGACGGCCCGGTGCACACCCTCTTTGCCGTGCTGCAAGGGGCCGTCACCGGTCGCCGCGGCCTGGCCGATCTGGAGGCCACCGGCTTCCAGTACGAGGCGGGCGAGCTCTTTCCCGTGGGGGCGCTGATGGGCGCACGGCCGGTCACCGCCACCTACACCGCCACCGAAGCGGGCTGGTGCCTGCTCATTCCCCGCGAGGCCGTCGATTCGGTGGCGGCCGCCAGCCCGCCGTTTGCCGACTTCCTCAGCGGGCGCATCCTGCAGTACCTCACGCTGTCGCGCCGGGCCGTGCAGGCGGACGCGGCCTCGCGGACCCTGGCCGAGCAATCCTTCGAGACCGCCCTGGCCCACCTGGCGCGCAAGCAGCCCGTCACCTGCCGGCCCGACACCCCGCTGGCCGAGGCGCTGCGCACCATGCACGCGCAGCACATCGGCTCGCTGCTGGTCACCGACGAGGTCGGCCGCCTGCAAGGCATCCTCACGCGCCAGGACGTGCTCGGCCGCATCGTGCTGGCCGGCAAGCCCTTGAGCACTCCCATTGCCGAGGTCATGACGCATCCGGTGCACACGCTGGGGGTGGACGACACGGCCCAGGACGCGGCCCTGCTGATGTCCCGACATGGCATCCGTCACGTGCCGGTGCTGGACGGCGAGCGCCTCGTGAGCCTGGTCAGTGAGCGCGACCTCTTCGCCCTGCAGCGCCTGTCGCTCAAGCAGCTCAGTTCCGACCTGCGCCACGCGCGTGACGTGGCCGCGCTGCAGGCGGTGGCACCTGACATCCGCCGCTTTGCCCGCAGCCTGCTCGCCCAGGGGCTGCGCTCGCGCCAGCTCACCGAGCTGGTGAGCCATCTCAACGACGTGCTGGCCGAGCGCCTGGTCGAGCTGACGGCACGCTCCCACGGGCTCGACATGGAGCGCGCCTGCTGGATCGCCCTGGGCTCCGAAGGCCGCGCCGAGCAGACCGTGGCCACCGACCAGGACAACGGCCTGGTCTTCGAGAGCGACGATCCGGCCACCGACCGCCCCCGATGGCTGGCCTTCGCCAAGGAGGTGAACGAAGGCCTGGCGGCCTGCGGCTATCCCCTGTGCAAAGGGGGCGTGATGGCGATGAACCCGCAGTGGTGCCTCACCTCGCGCGAGTGGTGCGAGCGCTTCGACCACTGGATCGAGCACGGCGCCCCCGAGGACCTGCTGCACGCCAGCATCTTCTTTGACTTTCGCGCCCTGGCCGGCCGCGAGGCCCTGCTGGCGCCGATGCGCCAGCTCGTCACCCGCCGCGCCCGGGCGGTGCCGCGCTTCCTGCGCCAGATGAGCGAGCTGGCCCTGCGCCACCGCGTGCCGCTGAACTGGCTGGGGGGCCTGGACACCACGCGCGAGGGCGAGCACGAATGGGTGGACCTCAAGATGCAGGGGGCCGCCCTCTTCGTGGCCGCGGCGCGCATCTACGCGCTGGCCCATGGCGTGACCGCCACCGGCACACGCGCGCGCATCGAGCAGGCTGCGCCGGCCATGGGCGTGGAGCCCCAGGAAAGCCAGGCCTGGATCGCCGGCTTCGAGTTCCTGCAGACCCTGCGCCTGCGCGTGCAGATCGGTGCCGACGAGATGCCCGAGCAGCCCAACCGCATCGACGTGAACCAGCTGAACGACATCGACCGCCGCATGCTGAAGGAAACCTTCCGGCTGGCGCGGCGGCTGCAGCAGCGGCTGCAGCTCGACTACTTGCGCTGATGCGCTACAGGTCCGCCGGCCGGCTGGGCCCCGGGTCCTCGCCCTCGGCCACTTCGGTCAGCAAGGCCGCAGCCGCGTGGATCAGCGGCCAGGCCAGCGACGCGCCGCTGCCGTCGGTGCTTTCCAGCCCCAGTTCCAGCAGCGGGCCCTGCTTGAAGTACTCCATCGCCAGGCTCAGGCCCGGGCGGCTGTGGCTGCGCGAGAAGACGGCGTAGTCCACCACCGGGGGGGCGATGCGCGAGGCCACGGCCAGGGCCGCGCAGGCCGGCAGGCCGTCCACGATGATCAGGTGGCGCTTGCCGGCGGCCACCAGCATGGCGCCCACCATCATCGCGATCTCGAAGCCGCCCATCGCGGCCAGCATCTCCACCGGCTCCATCACGTTGCGATGGCGCTCCAGCACGGCCTGCAGCACGGCCACCTGGTGGCCCAGCAGTTCGGGCGGCGCCTGCACCGAAGGTTGCACCAGGTGCTGCAGGGGGATGAGCGTCAGGCGCGACAGCAGCGCGGCGGCGCTGGCCTCGCTGCCCACGCCCAGGCCGGCGCAAGCCAGCACGTTGCCCGGCAGGGCGTTGGCGATCTCCATGCCGGCGCGGATGGCGGCCTGGGCCTGGTCCACCGACATGGCCGGGCCCACGCGGGAATTGCGCGTGGCGTGGGCGATCTTGCGTGACAGCAGCAGCGGGTGGCGGCCCAGCGGCTCGGACAGCCCGGCATCCACCACCGTCAGCCCCAGGCCCTGGATGTGGGCAAAGACGGCCAGCGGCGTGCGCAGCGTGATGATGGCCTGCACCTGTTCGATACTGGGCGTGGTGTCGGGCGCGGTGATGCCGTCCACCGCCAGGCCGTGGTCGCCCGCGAACACCACCAGCTGCGGCGTGTGCAGCCGCGGCTTGAGGGTGTTCTGCACCAGCCCCAGGCGCACCGCCAGGGGCTCCAGTTCGCCCAGGCTGCCGGCGGCGGTGTTGCGCGCGGCCAGCTTGTCCAGCAGCGCCTGCTGCAGCGGCGGGTGGTAAGTGGGGGCGATCAGCGAGCGGTTGAGGCTCATGGCAGGGGCGACCCGTCAGCGCAGGAAGAGCCGGTACACCGGGTTCTCGGTTTCCTCAACATAAGGATACGCGAGGGTGTCCAGGAACTCCCGGAAGGCCTGCTTGTCGCCCTTGGGCACCTGGATGCCCACGAGGATGCGGCCGTAGTCGGCGCCCTGGTTGCGGTAGTGGAAGAGGCTGATGTTCCAGCTCGGGTGCATGGTCGAGAGGAACTTCATCAGCGCGCCCGGCCGTTCGGGGAAGATGAAACGGTACAGCCGCTCGTCGCGGGCCAGCTCGGAGTGCCCGCCCACCATGTGGCGCACGTGCTGCTTGGCCAGTTCGTCGTGCGTCAGGTCCACCGTGGGGAAGCCCTGCTTCTGGAAGAGCGCCGCGATCTTGGCCGATTCGCCGCGGTTGCGGGTGCTCAGGCCCACGAAGATGTGGGCCTGGTCGGCGCCGGAGATGCGGTAGTTGAACTCGGTCACGCTGCGCTCTCCCAGGAGTGCGCAGAAGCGCTTGAAGCTGCCGCGCTCCTCGGGGATGGTCACGGCGAAGAGGGCCTCGCGTTCCTCGCCCACCTCGGCACGTTCGGCCACGAAGCGCAGCCGGTCGAAGTTCATGTTGGCACCGCAGGTGATGGCCACGAAGGTCTTGCCCTTGCAGCGATGCGTCTCGACGTATTGCTTGACGGCCGCCACGCTCATGGCCCCGGACGGTTCGAGGATGCTGCGCGTGTCCTGGAACACGTCCTTGATGGCCGCACACACCGCGTCGGTGTCCACCACCACGTAGTCGTCCACCAGCTTGCGCGTCAGGCGAAAGGTTTCCTCGCCCACCAGCTTCACCGCCGTCCCATCGGCAAAGAGGCCCACATCGGCCAGCTGCACCCGCTTGCCCTGTCGCACCGAGCGCACCATGGCGTCGGAGTCTTCCATCTGCACGCCGATCACCTGGATGTCCGGGCGCACGGCCTTCACGTAGCTGGCGATGCCCGAGATCAACCCGCCGCCGCCGATGGCCACGAAGATCGCATCGATGGGGCCCTGGTGCTGGCGCAGGACCTCCATGGCAATGGTGCCCTGGCCGGCGATCACGTCCGGGTCGTCGAAGGGGTGCACGAAGGTCAGGCCCTTCTTGGCCTCCAGTTCGCGGGCGTGCCCGTAGGCGTCCGAGAAGCTCTCGCCGAACAGCACCACGTCGCCGCCCAGCGCGCGCACGGCATCCACTTTCACCTGGGGCGTCGTCACCGGCATCACGATCACGGCGCGGCAACCCAGCTGCCGCGCGCTCAGCGCCACGCCCTGGGCGTGGTTGCCGGCCGAGGCGCAGATCACGCCCTTCTTGAGCTGCGCTGCGCTCAGGTGGGCCATCTTGTTGTAGGCCCCGCGCAGCTTGAAGCTGAACACGGGCTGGTTGTCCTCGCGCTTGAGCAGCACGGTGTTGCCCAACCGGGCCGAGAGCTGGGTGGCATCCTCCAGCTCGGTTTCCACCGCCACGTCGTAGACACGGGCGGTCAGGATCTTCTGCAGGTAATCCGCCTGTGACAGCGGTTTGGCGCTCTTGCTCGGCGCTGGCGTGTTCGGGGGTGTGGCGCGTGCCATGCGGCTCCTCCTGGGAAGCCGCAGACTATACGCCAGCGCGCTGCGACTCTTGCAGTGCAGCAACGGGCCCAAGAAAAAGGCCCAAGGCGGTGAAGCCTTGGGCCAAATCCACCAAAGGAGGAGGGTGGAGGAGACAAACGTTGCAATGCCGCGATCAGCGAACATCACATGTATGAAAGTTTAACGCCGATCGATGGTGCGCCGCAATAACAAATTCACGCTTTCGCCTAGGGATGTCTCTCCACATCGGCCTGCAGCGTCTGTGCGCAGCGCACAAAATGAGCACCGTTTCACACTTGGGATGCAATGACATGGAATGCACGATCAACTGGATGCCAGCCAGCGGCATGGCCTTCTCGGCCGAGACGGGCAGCGGCCACCTGCTGAGCATGGACGGCGCCCCGGACGGCGGCGGCCGCAACCTGGCGCCGCGCCCGATGGAAACCCTGCTGGCCGGTGCGGGCGGCTGCACGGCCTATGACGTGGTGCTCATCCTCAAGCGGGGCCGCCATGACGTGCGCGGCTGCCAGGTCAAGCTCAGCGCCGACCGTGCCGAGACCGACCCCAAGGTCTTCACCCGCATCCAGATGCACTTCGTGGTGACCGGCAAGGGCTTGCCCGAGACGGCCGTGCAGCGCGCCATCCAGATGTCGCACGACAAGTACTGCTCGGCCACCATCATGCTGGCCAAGACGGCCGAGATCACCACCAGCTACGAGATCGTCGAGGGCTGAGCTCAGACGTGATGGGCGGTCGTGGTCATCACCTTGGCCGCGCCGCGCATCAGCCATTGCACCGGCGCCGGCAGTGGCACGGCCCCGGCGGCTTCGGCATCCAGCGCATGGCGGGCCTCGTCTTCCTTCATCTGCTGCACGATGGCCCGTGAGGCCGCATCCTGCGCCGGCAGGCGGTCGAGGTGGCTTTCCAGGTGCTGCTCCACCTGGCGTTCCGTCTCCACCACGAAGCCCAGGCTCGCCCGGTCGCCCGCCAGGCGACCGGCCAGCAGCCCGATGCCAAAGGCCCCGGCGTACCACAGCGGGTTGAGCAGGCTGGTGCGATCGCCCAGCTCGGCCAGGCGCTGCTCGGTCCAGGCCAGATGGTCCACCTCCTCGCGGGCGGCGGCCTCGAAGTGGGCCCGCAGCGCCGGATCGCGGGTGGCCAGCGCCTGGGCGGTGTACAGCGCCTGGGCGCAGACCTCGCCCACATGGTTCACGCGCATCAAGGCGCCAGACAGGCGGCGTTCGTTTTCTTCCAGGGCCTGTAGGGCCTGGGGTGCAGAGAGGCCGGGCTGCGGGCAGGGCCGGTTGGCCCGATGCGCGCCAAACACGGTGCGCAAGGCGCCGTCGGCCGTCTGCAACAGGGCGTCGAGGGGGGAGAGGGCGGGTCGTGAGGTCATGGTCGCGCTCGAAGAATCCTGTCCCGAAGCATAGTGCGGCGCATCCCTCCGGGAAAGTACGGGGGTGAACGGCCTTCAGGCCTGCACGGGCGCCTTGGTCGATCCCGTGGAGCCGGTGTCATGTTGCACACAGGCAACAGACACCCCTGTTTTCTGACCTCCGTGCTGGCGGTCGCCACGGGCGTCTGGTGGAATACCGTCAACTTCCGATGAGGAGGTTGGCTCGGAATGCCTGTCCACTGACGACAAAAGGGTGGCCGAGACCTCTTGTTCAACCTAGGAGATAGTTGCAATGAAAAAATCTCTTCTCGCTCTCGCCGTCCTGGGCACCTTGGCTGGCGCCGCTGCGGCCCAGTCTTCTGTGACCCTGTATGGCCGCGTGGATCTGAGCATCGCTCGCGCTCTGGGTACCGACTATCTGGTCATGCAGAACGGTTCTGGCAGCCGTCTGGGCGTGCGTGGTGTCGAGGACCTGGGTGGTGGTCTGAAGGCCACCTTCAACATCGAGCACCGCTTCGCTGCTGACGTGGGCAATACCGGCACCAACAACAACGCCGCCAACGCTGCCACCACCCCGATGTGGAACGGCCGTTCCATCGTCGGCCTGCAGGGCGGTTTCGGTGAAGTGCGCTTCGGCCGCGAGTACACCACGAACTTCCTGTACGTCCAGCTGGCTGCCGACCCCTGGGGCTATGACACCGTGGCCGCCAACGGCAGCCTGGGTGGTGCCATCGACACCGTTCGTTCGAACAACTCGATCACCTACTCCTCGCCCACCGTCGGTGGCTTCCGCGGCCACTTCCAGTGGGTGATGGACGAGACCCCGGGCAACGACAGCAACGGCAGCTACAACCTGGCTCTGACGTACGGCGCCGGCCCGCTGAACGTGGGTTTCGGTCGCATCGATCGTGACGACGTCGCCGAGTGGAACATCCTGACCGCCGCCTACAACTTCGGCGCGTTCAAGCTGATCGGCGGCTACGGCTTCGGCAAGATCGATGCCACGGACGTCAAGCACCGCGACTACCACATCGCCGCGACCGCCCCGATCGGCGGTGGTGAGCTCCGCGCCAGCTACAACAAGCTCGAGACCCGCAACCCGAGCTCGGACGTGTCGTCCAAGATCGGCCTGGGCTACCACTACAACATGTCCAAGCGCACCACCGTGTACGCCGACTACGCCCGCGACGGCGAGCTGACGGACAACAAGTGGGGCTTCGACTTCGGTGTCAAGCACAACTTCTGATCCCCGCTCGCCTCTGGCGAGTTGAATCAGCAAGTTCGGAAAGCCGCCTTCGGGCGGCTTTTCTTTTGCGCGGATCGTTCGGGCGAAAGTCAAGCGCCGCAAGCGCGCCTTCTGATCAGGACTTCCCCCTTTGACGACCGGCATGGGTTTTGCTGATCATTCACACTTTCAATATTTCACGTGAGTGAACCGATGTTCAAACGCACCACCTCCCTCACGGCCGTCGCTGCCGCGGCCTTCGTCTGCGCGGGGCTGCTGGCCACCCCGGTCGTCCACGCCAAGACCTTCAAATGGGCCAGCCAGGGCGAAATCGCCACCTGGGACATCCACTCCCAGAACAATGCCCTGCAGAACGGCCTGCACGCCAACGTCTACGAGTCGCTGGTCTACTACAACAGCCGCACCTTCGAGGTCGAGCCGGTGCTGGCCACAGCCTGGCGTGAGATCAGCCCCACCCAGGTGCGCTTCACCCTGCGCCAGGGCGTGAAGTTCCATGATGGGTCGACGATGACGGCCGACGACGTGGTGTTCTCGCTCACCCGCGCGATGGCGCCGACGTCCAACTTCACCATCTACACCCAGGGCATCGACAAGGTGGTCAAGGTCGACAACAACACCGTCGACGTGATGCTCAAGAGCCCCAACCCGGTCCTGCTGCGCCAGATGACCGAGTTGCGCATCATGAACAAGGCCTGGGCCGAGAAGAACAACTCCGTGGCGCCGAAGGACATCAAGACGCAGGACGAGAACTTTGCTCACCGCAATGCCAACGGCACTGGCCCATACATTCTGGACTCGTGGCAAGCCGATGTGCGCATGGTCTTCAAGCGCAACCCCAACTGGTGGGGCAAGATGGAGGGCAACGTCACCGAGATCGTCTACACGCCGATCCGTTCGGCGGCCACGCGCATCGCCGCCCTGCTGTCGGGTGAGGTGGACCTGGTGCTCGACCCCACGCCGCAGGACTTGGCCCGTCTGCGTGCGGCGCCCAACCTGAAGGTGGTCGATGGCGTCGAGAACCGCACGATCTTCCTGGGCATGGACCAGTTCCGCGACGAACTGCCCGGCTCCGACGTGAAGGGCAAGAACCCGCTGAAGGACGTGCGGGTGCGCAAGGCGCTCTACCAGGCCATCGACATCAACACCATCTCGCGCAACATCATGCGTGGCCTGGGCAAGCCCACCGGCGCCCTGGTGGCCCCGCAGGTGGCGGGCTGGACGGAAGGGGTGGCCAAGCGCTTCCCGTACGACGTCGAGGCGGCCAGGAAGCTGTTGGCCGAAGCTGGCTACCCCAACGGCTTCGAAGTGGACTTCGCTTGCCCGAACAACCGCTACATCAACGATGAGGCCGTGTGCCAGGCCGTGACCGCCATGTGGGCTCGCATCGGCGTGAAGGCCAAGCTGCGCACCCTGCCGCTGGTGACCTACTTCCCGATGATCCAGCGCTACGAGGCCAGCATCTACATGCTCGGCTGGGGCGTGCCCACTTTCGATGCGCTGTATTCGCTGCAGTCGCTGACCCGTTCGGTGGGCACCGGCGGGGACGGCAACTACAACGTGGGCCGCTTCTCGAACGAGCGCATGGACTACCTGGTGGATCGCGTCAAGGTGGAGACTGACGCCCCGGTGCGTCGTCGCATGCTGACCGAGGCCCTGCAGCTGCAGAACGATCTCGTTGCCCACATCCCGCTGCATGATCAGGTGATTCCCTGGGCGATGAAGAGCAACATCGACCTGGTGCACCGCGCCGACAATCGCATCGATATGCGTCTGGTGAAGGTGAACTGATCGACGGACCCCTTGCCCGCGCGTATCATGGCGGGCTTTGACCGGCCCGCCGTCCCCGGAAGACCCCGGGGCGTGTGGGCTCGTGTCGATTGCCAACAAGTCTCGGGCTGCCGGCATCACGAGTGACGGCGGCCTCAACCGGCCGGAACAGGCTTCATGCTCGCATTCATTCTTCGCCGACTGGCGCAGGCCGTGATCGTCATGCTCACGGTGGCTTTCATCGCCTTCATGCTGTTCCAGTACGTGGGCGACCCCGTCACCAACATCCTCGGTCAGGACGCCACACCCGAGCAGCGCGATCAGATGCGCGCCGACCTGGGACTCGACCAACCCTTCGTGGTGCAATTCGGCCGGTTCGTGGGCAACGCGGTGCAGGGCGAATTCGGATTGAGCCTGCGTCAGGGGCAGAAAGTCTCGACCCTGTTGCTGGAGCGCTTTCCGGCCACGCTGGAGCTGGTCATCGTGGCGGCGGTCATCGCCCTGGCCGTGGGCATTCCCATGGGTGTCTACACCGCCCTGCGGCGCGGGACCTTCCTGTCGCAGGTGATGCTCACCTTCTCGCTGCTGGGCGTGTCGCTGCCCACCTTCCTGATCGGCATCCTGCTGATCATGCTGTTTTCGGTGACACTGGGCTGGCTGCCCAGCTTCGGGCGCGGTCCGGTCGTGGATCTTGGCGGCTGGACGACGGGCTGGCTCTCGCCCACTGGCTGGAAGCACCTCATCCTGCCCGCGGTGACTTTGGCCATCTTCCAGCTCACGCTGATCCTGCGCCTGGTGCGCGCCGAGATGCTGGAAGTGCTGCGCACCGATTACATCAAGTTCGCCCGCGCGCGCGGCCTGAGCAACCGGGCGGTGCATTTCGGCCATGCCCTGAAGAACACCCTGGTGCCGGTGATCACCATCACGGGCTTGCAACTGGGCGGCCTGATCGCCTTTGCCATCATCACGGAAACAGTGTTCCAGTGGCCCGGCATGGGCCTGCTCTTCATCCAGGCGGTGACGTTTGCCGACATTCCGGTGATGGCGGCCTATCTCTGCCTGATCGCGCTGATCTTCGTGGTCATCAACCTCGCGGTTGACTTGCTGTACTTTGCGGTCGACCCGCGGCTGCGCGTCGAGCGTCCGGGCGGCGGCCACTGATCCTCGGGAGATGGTCATGCTGATGCAGGCCTCCCACCACGGCATCTTCCGCCACATTGCGCAGTTCCATCCGGAACTCACGGCCTTCCGGCGCGACCTCCACGCCCATCCCGAGCTGGGCTTCGAGGAAGTGCGCACGGCGGCGCGTGTGGTGGAGGCGCTCAAGCTCACACGTGTCGACGAGATCCACACCGGTATTGCAAAAACCGGGGTGGTGGCCGTCATCCGTGGGCAGCGCAGCGACAGTGGCCGCACCATCGCCCTGCGGGCCGACATGGATGCGCTGCCGATGCGCGAGGAGAACGACTTCGCCTGGCGCTCGGGCAAGTCGGGCCTGATGCATGGCTGCGGCCATGACGGCCACACGGCGATGCTGGTGGGCGCCGCTCGCTACCTGGCCGAAACCCGGCGCTTCAACGGCACCGCCTATCTGATCTTCCAGCCCGGCGAAGAGGGTTTCGCTGGCGCCAAGGCCATGATCGATGACGGGCTCTTCGAGCGTTTCCCAGCCGAATCGGTCTATGCCATGCACAACTGGCCTCACCTGAGCGCCGGCCAGGTGGGCGTGAGCCCCGGCCCGATGATGGCGGCGGCCGACCGCATCGAGATCACCGTCAACGGCAAGGGCGGGCACGGCGCCCACCCCCATCTGGCCGTGGATCCGGTGCTCGTGGCGGCCCACATCATCACCGCAGCGCAAAGCCTCGTGTCGCGCAACGTCAGCGCCTTCGATCAGGCGGTGGTGAGCATCTGTGCGATGCAAGGGGGTGACGTGGGGGCGATGAGCGTCATTCCGCGCCAGGCCAAGCTCGTGGGCACGGTGCGCAGCTTCCGGCCGGCCGTCCAGGACATGATCGAGGAACGCCTGGCCCGGCTGGTGGAGTCGGTGGCTCTGGGCCTGGGCGCGTCGGCGACGCTCGACTACCAGCGCATCTACCCCGCCACCATCAACACCCCGCGCGAAGCGCAGTTCGCGGCCGATGTGGCGGCCTCCCTGGTGGGTGAAGACCGTGTGGTGCGCAACCTGCCGCCCAGCATGGGCGCGGAAGACTTCTCCTTCATGCTGCAGGTCAAGCCTGGCGCCTACCTGCGCATCGGCCAGGGGCAGGAGGGCGGCGATGCCGGCTGCTTCCTGCACAGCAGCCGCTACGACTTCAATGACGAGATCCTGCCGCTGGGTTCGGCACTCTTTGCATCCTTGGTCGAACAGGCGATGCCCCTTCCACTGACCGCTCAGGAGAATCGCTGATGAAGTTCAAGCCGACTTTGCTCGCCGTCGCGCTGGCCCTGGCCTGTGGGGTGGGCGCCGCCAAGACCTTGCGCGTGGCCAACCAGGGCGACGCCCAGTCCATGGATCCGCATTCGCTCAACGAGTCCATGCAGCTGAGCTTCACCGGCAACGTCTATGAACCGCTGGTGGCGCGCGACAAGACCCTGGGCCTCACGCCCGGCCTGGCCACGAGCTGGAAACAGACCTCGCCCACGGTGTGGCGCTTCGAACTGCGCCGTAACGTGAACTTCCACGACGGCACGCCCTTCACGGCCGATGACGTGGTCTTCAGCTTCAAGCGGGCGTCCGGCGACGGCTCGGACATGCGCGGCTACACCAACTCGATCAAGGAGGTGCGCAAGCTCGATGCCCACACCGTCGAGATCGAGACCACGTCGCCCTTCCCCATCCTGCCGGACGTCATCACGCTCGTCTACATGATGAGCAAGAAGTGGTGCGAGGAGAACAAGGCCGAGATGCCGGTGGATCGCCGCAAGGGCATCGAGAACACCGCCAGCTTCCGCGCCAACGGCACAGGCCCCTTCCGACTGCGCGAGCGCCAGCCCAACCAGCGCACCGTGCTCGTGCGCAACGGGAGCTACTGGGGCAAGGTCGACGGCAACGTCACCGAGGTCATCTTCACCCCCATCGGCAACGATGCGACCCGCGTGGCGGCGCTGCTGTCGGGCGAGGTGGACGTGATGGAACCCGTGCCCTTGCAGGATGTGGATCGCATCAAGGGCAATGCAGCGCTCAAGGTGATGCAGGGCCCCGAGCTGCGCACCATCTTCCTGGGCATGGACCAGCGGCGCGAGGAACTGCAGTTCTCGAACGTGAAGGGCAAGAATCCCTTCAAGGACGTTCGCGTGCGCCGCGCCTTCTACCAGGCCATCGACATCGAGACCATCAGGGCGCGCGTGATGCGCGGCGCGGCCACGCCGACCGCCCTGATGGTGGCGCCCGGCATCAAGGGTTTCACGCCCGACCTCAACAAGCGCCCCGCCTACGACCCCGAAGGCGCTCGCAAGCTGCTGGCCGAGGCGGGCTACCCCAATGGCTTCGAGGTGGGCATGAACTGCCCGAACGATCGCTATGTCAACGACGGGGCCATCTGCCAGGCGGTGGCTGCCAATCTGGCGCGTATCGGCGTGAAGGTGAACCTGCAGACCGAAACCAAGGGCACCTACTTCCCGAAGATCCTGCGCCGCGACACCAGCTTCTACCTGCTGGGCTGGACGCCGGGCACCTACGACTCCCACAACCCGCTCAGCGCGCTGATGGCCACGCCCAACGACAAGGGACAGGGCCAGTTCAACCTGGGCTGGTACAGCAACGCCCGTGTGGACGAACTGACCCAGCTCGTCCAGGCGGAAACCGACCCGGCCAAGCGCAACGCGATGATTGCCGAAGCCTTCAAGATCCACCAGGACGAGGTGGGCCACATCCCCTTGCACCAGCAGGCGCTGGCCTGGGCGATGAAGTCCAACATCGACGTGGTGCAACTCGCCGACAACTTCATGCCGTTCAAGTACATCACCGTCAAGTGATGACAGGCTTCCCATGACCACCACCACGACCCCCCCTCCACCTTCCGCGCTGCAACGCTTCTTCGACAGCGACGTCTGGTACAGCTTCCGCACTTCGCCGGTGGCTGTCACCGCGGCGATCATTGCGTTCATCTGCATCTTCTGCGCGCTCTTTGCCAACTGGGTGGCGCCGCACAACCCCTTCGACCTGGCGACGCTGGAGCTGTCCGATTCGCGACTGCCGCCGGCCTGGATGGAAGGGGGCAGCACGAAGTACCTGCTGGGCACCGACGACCAGGGCCGCGACATCCTCTCGGCCCTGATGTACGGCGCGCGCATCTCTCTCTTCGTGGGCCTGGCCTCGGTGGTGCTGTCGGTGGTCGTGGGGGTCTCCCTGGGGCTGCTCTCGGGCTTCGTGGGCGGCAAGGTCGATGCCTTCATCATGCGCGTGTGCGACGTGATGCTGTCTTTCCCGGCCATCCTGATCGCCCTGCTGATCGACGGCGTGGGCCGCGCGATGTTTCCCAACGCCCACGAGACCCTGGCCTTCGGCGTGCTGATCCTGGCCATCTCGCTCACCAAGTGGGTGGACTACGCGCGCACGGTGCGCGGCTCGACGATGATCGAGCGCAACAAGGACTACGTCCAGGCCGCCCGCGTGATCGGCGTGAGCTCGCTGCGCATCATGCGCAAGCATGTCTTGCCCAATGTGCTGGGTCCGGTGCTGGTGCTGGCCACCATCCAGGTGGGCCAGGCCATCATCATCGAAGCAACGTTGTCCTTCCTGGGGGTGGGCGTGCCGCCGACGTCCCCGTCGCTGGGCACGCTCATCCGCATCGGCAACGACTTCCTCTTCTCGGGCGAGTGGTGGATCACCATCTTCCCCGGCGCCATGCTGGTGCTCATCGCACTGAGCGTGAACCTCCTGGGCGACTGGCTGCGCGACGCCCTCAACCCGCGCCTGCGTTGAGCCTTCAGAACCCACGATGAACACGAACAAGACCCCTTTGCTGCAGGTGAAGAACCTGCGGGTGGAATTCCCGTCCCGGCGCGGCAACCTGCTGGCACTGGACGACATCAACTTCCACATCGACGCCGGCGAGATCCTGGGCGTGGTCGGCGAGTCGGGTGCGGGCAAGTCCCTCACCGGCGCGGCCATCATCGGCCTGCTCGAGCCGCCAGGCCGTGTGGCTGCAGGCGAGATCCTGCTGGAGGGCCGGCGCATCGACAACCTGCCGTATGAGGAGATGCGCAAGGTGCGTGGCCGGCAGATCGGTGCGATCTTCCAGGACCCGCTGACCTCGCTGAACCCGCTCTACACGGTCGGGCGGCAGCTCGTCGAGACCATCCAGACCCACCTGCCGGTGAGCCCCGCCGAGGCTCGCCAGCGTGCCATCCAGTTGCTCAAGGACACCGGCATTCCCGCGGCCGAGCAGCGCATCGACCACTACCCGCACCAGTTTTCGGGCGGCATGCGCCAGCGCGTGGTGATCGCCCTGGCCCTGGCCGCCGAGCCCAAGCTCATCGTGGCCGACGAACCCACGACGGCGCTGGACGTGTCCATCCAGGCGCAGATCATTGCCCTGCTCAAGCGCCTGTGCAAGGAGAAGGGCGCGGCGGTGATGCTGGTCACCCATGACATGGGCGTGATCGCCGAGACCTGTGATCGCGTGGCGGTGATGTACGCCGGCCGCGTCGCCGAGATCGGGCCGGTGCACGACGTGATCCACTCGCCGGCCCATCCTTACACCGAGGGCCTGATGGGCTCCATCCCGGCCATGGACGAGGACCGCGAGCGTCTGACCCAGATCGACGGCGCCATGCCGCGGCTGACGGCCATCCCGAAAGGCTGTGCCTTCAATCCCCGCTGCCCCAAGGCCTTCGACCGCTGCCGCCAGGAGCGGCCCGAACTGATGGACGCCGGCCGCACGCGTGCGGCGTGCTGGCTGCATGCTGAGCAAGAAAGACAAGTCGCATGACCGCGCTCGTGGAAGTGAAAGATCTGGCCAAGACCTTCGACGTCTCGGCACCCTGGCTCAACCGTGTGATCGAGCGTCGCCCGCGGGAGTTCGTCCACGCCGTCGATGGTGTGAGTTTCGAGATCGAACGTGGCCACACGCTGGCCCTGGTGGGGGAGTCGGGCTGCGGCAAGAGCACGGTGGCCCGCCTGCTGGTGGGCCTGTACAAGCCCAGCCGCGGCACGGTGCGCTTCGACGGCCAGGACACCGAGGCGGCCATGCGCACCGCGGAGGGCCGCGCGCTGCACCGGCGCATGCAGATGATCTTCCAGGATCCGTATGCGAGCCTGAACCCGCGCTGGAAGGTGCTGGACATCATCGCCGAGCCTTTGCGTGAGCATGGCATGGTGAGGAACGATGACGAGGCCAAGCAGCGCGTGGGTGAACTGCTGCAGTCGGTCGGGCTGTCCCCGGCCGACATCGAGAAGTTCCCGCACCAGTTCTCGGGCGGCCAGCGCCAGCGCATCTCGATCGCACGTGCCCTGGCCACGCAGCCGGAATTCCTGGTGTGCGACGAGCCCACCTCGGCACTCGACGTCTCCGTGCAGGCCCAGGTGCTCAACATCATGAAGGACCTGCAGCGCAAGCAAGGCCTGACCTATCTCTTCATTTCGCACAACCTCGCGGTGGTGCGCCATGTGGCCGATGAGGTGGGCGTGATGTACCTCGGCCGGCTGGTGGAACTGGCGCCGAAGGCCCGGCTCTTCGAGCAACCGCGCCATCCCTACACGCGCATGTTGCTCGATGCAATTCCCGACATCCACATGACGGGACGCTCGCGCACGCCGGTGCAGGGGGAGGTGCCCAATCCGCTGAACCCGCCCAGCGGTTGCGCCTTCCATCCACGTTGCCCGCACGCCAATGCCCGCTGTTCCAGCGAGCGCCCGGCCCTGAAGGAGTTCCAGGGCATCCGGGTGGCCTGCCACGCCGTCGAGGAAGGCCGGATCTAGCGACGGTAGGGATCGCTGAACCCCAGCGCCCGCATCAACGCCGATTCGCGCGTTTCCATCACGACGGCTTCCTCGTCGGCTTCGTGGTCGTAACCCTGGGCGTGCAGGGTGCCGTGCACGAGCATGTGGGCGTAATGCTCGACCACGGGCTTGCCCAGTTCGACCGCCTCGCGCTCCACCACCGGGGCGCAGACGATGAGGTCGGCGATCACCTCGGGGGCGTGCTGGTAGTCGAAGGTCAGCACGTTGGTGGCGTAGTCACGTTGGCGGTAGTCGCGGTTCAGCGCCTGTCCCTCGTCGGCATCGACGATGCGCACGGTGATCTGGGCTGGCGCTTCCAGGGCCGCACGGATCCAGCGCATCACCTTGTGGCGGGGCAGCAGCGCGCGGTGGCGCGGGTCGGCAAACTGCAGGGACAGTTGCAGCGCGGGGCGCATGGTCAATCGCCCCGGGGACGCTTGGCCGCGTCGTAGGCTTCCACGATGCGCGCGACGAGCGGGTGGCGCACCACGTCGGCGGAGGTGAAGCGGGTCATGGCAATGCCGCGCACGCGCTTGAGCACCCGCTCGGCATCGATCAGCCCGCTGGTGGTGCCGCGCGGCAGGTCGATCTGGCTCACGTCGCCGGTGACGACCGCCTTGGAGCCGAAGCCGATGCGCGTGAGGAACATCTTCATCTGCTCGGGCGTGGTGTTCTGCGCTTCGTCCAGGATCACGAAGGCATGGTTGAGCGTGCGCCCGCGCATGAAGGCCAGCGGGGCGATCTCCAACTGCCCCTTCTCGAACGCCTTGGTCACGCGATCGAAGCCCATCAGATCGTACAAGGCGTCATAGAGGGGGCGCAGGTAGGGGTCCACCTTCTGTGTGAGGTCGCCGGGCAGGAAGCCCAGGCGCTCGCCGGCTTCCACCGCCGGGCGGGTCAGCACGATGCGCTGCACGGCGGCGCGTTCCAGTGCGTCGATGGCACAGGCCACGGCCAGGAAGGTTTTGCCGGTGCCGGCCGGGCCGATGCCGAAGGTGATGTCGTGACCCAGGATGTTGCGCAGGTAGAGCTCCTGGTTGGGCGTGCGGCCGGCCAGATCGGCCCGGCGGGTGCGCAGGACGATCTCCTCGTGGTCAGCGTCGCCGAGGTCCTTGCCGCCCTCGCCCCGGGCTGCCTGGAGCACGGCCAGCTGGAACATCTCGGGCGGCAGCGGTCGGGCCGCGCGCTCATAGAGCGACTGCAGCAGCGCGGCTGCCCGCTCGGCCTGCTGCTTGGCCCCCTCGATGCGGAAGGACTCGTTGCGGCGGCTGATGCTCACGTCCAGCGCGGCCTCGATGCTGCGCAGGTGCTCGTCGAGCGTGCCGCACAGGTGGGACAGGCGGATGTTGTCCAGGGGGATGAAGGCGTGGCGAAGGATCACGGTGGTGAGGGGAGGGGGCGTCTAGACCCCAGATTGTCCCCCGACTGCGGGGAAAGTTGGGACCGGGCCTTGGGCCGGCCCCGCGCTTCCCGCAGAATGCGCGCCATGAGGACATCCGGGAATCGTTGGGGGATCGGGGCGGCCATGGCCTGGGGGCTGGTCGCGTTGCTGTGGAGCCTGGTGTTGCCGGCGCCGGCGGCGCGTGCCGACACCCTGGTCATTCGCGAGGCCATTGTCACCCAGGAGGCCCCCGACGGCCGCACCAGCCGGCCGGTGCTGCGCAGCGTGGCCCTGCCCGACGACTGGTCGCGCGAGCGGCCCGATTTCGGCGGGGCGCTCACCTATGCCGTCAGCTTCGACTTGGCACCCAGCGGCACCCAGGTTCCCGACGGCTTGTTGGCCCTGTACATCGAGCGCGCCTGCACCAATGTCGAGGTCAGCCTGAACGGCCATGTGATCGGCCGGGGCGGACGCATGAGCGAGCCCGTCACCCGCAACTGCTATCGCCCCCAGCTCTTCACCCTGCCCGCGGCGCTGCTCGATCCCTCCGGGCGCAACGCGCTGAACCTGCGTGTGGTGGGATTTCCCTCGGGCGAGGTTGCCGCCCGCCAGCGCGCCGCAGGGCTGTCAGCCCTGGAGGTGGGCCCGGAATCAGAACTGCGCCCACGCTACGAACGGCGCCTGTTCTGGAACGTGACGGTGCTCCAGGTGGGCAGTGCCACGCTCACGATGGTGGGGCTCTTCATGCTGGGGTTGGGCTGGGTGCGGCGCGCCCAGCCGGCTTATCTGTATTTCGGAGGGCTCCTGATCGGCTGGTCGCTCATCAGCGCCAGGGTCTGGGCCCACGACCTGCCGCTGACCCACTGGGCGTCAGAGGTGCTGATCAGCTGCACTGTCGCTCCGGTGGTGGCCTTTGCCATCCTCTTCCTCCAGCGCTACGGTGGCTTGCGCTACCGCTGGGTCGATCTGTTCCTGTGGGCGCAGTGCCTGTTGGTCCCCCTCACCATCGCCGCGGCCGGCCGCGAGCACCTGTTCACGCTGATGAATCTGTGGTTTCTCGTTTTCGTGGCGGAAGTTGGGGCGGCCACCGTCGACTACTTCGTCAAAGCGCAGCGTGGCGGTGCGCGCGACTGGCGGGGGATCGCGGTGGTGATGGGCCTGGGGGTTCTGGCTGCCATCGTTGAAGTGGCGGTGCAGCACGATTGGCTCGGGCTGCCGAATCAGCATCTGGTGCACTTCGCCATGCCGGTGCTCCTGCTGGCCGTGGGCCTGCGTGTGATCCGGGACTTTGCCCAGGCCCTGCATGCGGCCGAAACCACCCGCGACGAACTGGAGCGACGCGTTCAGGAGCGCGCTGGGGAGATCGAGCGCAGCTACGCGCACCTGGCCGAGATGCGCATTGAACAGGTCGCCGAGGCCGAGCGCAAGCGCATCGCCGGCGATCTTCATGACGATCTGGGCGCCAAGTTGCTGACCATCGTGCACACCAGCAACGACGAGCGCATAGCGACGCTCGCGCGCGAGGCTCTCGAGGAGATGCGCCTGTCGGTGCGCGGCCTGACTGGCAAGCCAGTGCGCATTGCCGATGCCCTGGCTGACTGGCGGGCCGAAACCGTCTCACGCCTGGGCCAGGCGGCCGTCCAGGTGGACTGGGTCAGTGCCAACGAAACCGACGAGCGCAACCTCTCGGCGCGCGCCTATGTGCAGACCACCCGTATCCTGCGCGAGGCGGTGAGCAACATCATCAAGCACAGCGGTGCAAACGCCTGCACCATCCGCTGCGTGATCGACGACACCGATTTCAACCTGGTCATCCAGGACAACGGTCGCGGCATCCCCATGGAGCTGGACGGACGCCTGGACCGTGGCCATGGCATGGCCAGCATGAAGCGGCGGGCCAAGCAATTGGCCGGGCAGTGCCTGGTGGAGTCCGGTCCGGGCTTTGGCACCCTGATTCGGCTCACGCTGCCCCTTTAGGCTGTTAACATCCACCGATGCCCCCGATTCGAGGGGGTGCTTCGGCCTTGCGCCCCCTCCAGCCATGCACATCCTGCTGCTTGAAGACCTGCCCGAGATCCGCCAGTGGCTCAAGGCACTGGTCACGCAGGTGTTTCCCACGGCACAGCTCGTTGAAAGCGCCCGGGTGCATGATGCGCTCCAGCAGATCACCGCCACGCGTTTCGACCTGGCCCTGATCGACCTCGGCCTGCCCGACGGCTCGGGTGTGGAGGTGGTCGCGGCCCTGCGCGAAACCCAGCCCGACGCCCAGTCGGTCGTCGTCACCATCCATGACGACGACGATCACCTCTTCCCCGCCTTGCAGGCCGGCGCCTTCGGCTACCTGCTCAAGGAACAGGCGCGTGACCTGCTGGCCGAGCAACTGCAGCGCATCACCCAGGGCGAGCCGCCGCTGTCGCCGTCCATCGCCCGCCGCGTGATCGCCTATTTCGCCTCGCAGGCCCGCCAGCAACAGGAAGAGGCCCCGCTGCTGCCCGACGTGTCGCTCACCGAGCGCGAGAACGAGGTGCTGTTGCGCGTCGCCAAGGGCTTCACCTTGCCCGAGATCGGCCAGCAGCTCAACCTGTCGCGCCACACCATCGCCGACTACGTCAAGCAGATCTACCGCAAGCTCAACGTGTCCTCGCGCGCCGAGGCTGCTCTTGAGGCGCAGCGACTGGGCCTGTTCAAGCGTTCGCCGCGATGAGTGAAGCCGGCGGCGCACGCTGCGCCGCCCCGCGATAATGCCGGGATGATCGGTCGTCTGACGGGCGTGATCGCGGAGAAGGCCCCTCCGCAGGTGCTGATCGATGTCGGTGGCGTCGGCTACGAGGTCGATGTCCCGATGAGCACCTTCTACAACCTGCCCAACCTGGGCGAGCGCACCACGCTGCTCACGCATTTCGTCGTTCGCGAGGACGCCCAGGTGCTCTATGGCTTCGGCTCGGCCGCCGAGCGCCAGGCCTTCCGCCAGCTCATCAAGGTGTCGGGCGTGGGCCCGCGCATGGCCCTGTCGCTGCTGTCGGGCCTGAGTGTGGCTGAGCTGGCCCAGGCCATCAGCGTCCAGGAGGCGGGCCGGCTGACCCGCCTCCCGGGCATCGGCAAGAAGACGGCCGAGCGTCTGCTGCTCGAACTCAAGGGCAAGCTGGGTGCGGAGCTGGGCGTCGCGCCAGTGTCGCTGAAGAGCGAGGCCCAGGCCGACGTGCTGCAGGCGCTGGTGGCCCTGGGCTACAGCGACAAGGAAGCCGCCGCGGCCCTCAAGGCCCTGCCCGAGGACGTGGGCGTGAGCGAAGGCATCAAGCTGGCGCTGAAGTCGCTGGCCAAGTGAAGCAGTCCTTCCCATGAGCATCCAGACCGACGACTTCGCCCCGCCGCCGCGCCCCCGCGTGGTGTCGGCCGCGCCCGCCTCGCCGAACGAGGAAGCCCTGGAGCGGGCCCTGCGCCCCAAGGGACTGGCCGAGTACGTGGGCCAGGCCAAGGCACGCGAGCAGCTCGAGATCTTCATCGGCGCGGCCAGGAAGCGCGGCGAGGCGCTCGACCACGTCCTGCTCTTTGGCCCACCGGGCCTGGGCAAGACGACGCTGTCGCACATCATCGCCCACGAGCTGGGCGTGAATCTGCGCCAGACCTCCGGCCCCGTGCTGGAAAAGCCCAAGGACCTCGCGGCGCTGCTCACCAACCTCGAGCGCAACGATGTGCTCTTCATCGACGAGATCCACCGCCTGAGCCCCGTGGTCGAGGAAATCCTCTACCCCGCGCTCGAGGACTACCAGATCGACATCATGATCGGCGAGGGCCCGGCGGCGCGCTCGATCAAGCTCGACCTGCAGCCCTTCACGCTGGTGGGCGCCACCACGCGCGCGGGCATGCTCACCAACCCGCTGCGCGACCGCTTCGGCATCGTGGCGCGCCTGGAGTTTTACACCGCCGAGGAGCTGATGCGCATCGTCACGCGTTCGGCCGGGCTGCTGAACGCACCGATCGACCCGGAAGGGGCCCTGGAAATCGCCCGCCGCTCGCGCGGTACGCCCCGCATCGCCAACCGCCTGCTGCGCCGCGTGCGTGACTATGCCGAGGTGAAAGGCAGTGGCCACATCGGCAAGCCCATCGCCGACAAGGCCCTGGCCATGCTCGACGTCGACCCCATGGGTTTCGACGTGATGGACCGCAAGCTGCTGGAAGCCGTGATCCACCGCTTCGATGGCGGCCCGGTGGGCCTGGACAATCTGGCCGCGGCCATCGGCGAGGAGCGCGACACCATCGAGGATGTGATCGAGCCCTACCTCATCCAGCAGGGCTACCTGCAGCGCACGCCGCGCGGGCGCATCGCCACGGCCACGGCCTATCGGCACCTGGGCCTGGTGGCGCCCAAGAGCGGCGAGGGGGGCCTTTTCGACGCGCCCTAGCGGCTCAGTCGGCCTGCCAGGCCTGGCGCAGCCAGTCGATGTTGCCGATGCGGCGGTACCAGCGGTGTCCACCGCCTTCGAGCACCTCCGACATCTTCGGCGATCCCGCGAACACGACGATCTTGGCGCCGGGCGGCACGGCCGGGTCGCGCCAGTAGCTCGCGAAGTGGCGCGGCACGCAATTATTCTTGAAACTCACGCACCAGCCCCGGGGCCAGTACTGCAGCAGGCCACGCTGCGCGAGTTGGGCGCTGAGGAACTGCTGCGAGATCTCGTAGGCGCGCGTGGCCGCCGCCGGGTCGGCCACGTAGGCGTCGAGGATGTCGGTGTGCGCGCCGATCTCGAAGCGAAAGACTGACGAGTTGCCCACGCTGGCGAGGAAGCGGTCGCGCGCCGGCAGGATCTTGCGCAGCGGCTTGGCCCGGAAGAGCTCGTCATCGCGGATGATCAGGAAGCGGCCGGGGGCAGCGAAGAAGGGGTCGAGCGAGTCGACGATGACCAGATCCAGATCCAGGAACAGGGTAGGGCCCGACAGATCGGCCAGTTCGCGGCGGAACACGGCCAGTTTCTGCCAGCGCGTGTCGCCATGGCCGGCGGGCAGGCCCAGTGCCGGCACCGTAAAGACCTCGATGTCCGGGTGCAACCCCGAGGCATCATCAGTGAAGCAGACGAAGCGATGGGGCAGCGACAGATGCCGCCGCACGCCGGCATGCAGGTGGTTGACGTACTCGGGGCCGTACATGCGGCCCCACTTCATGCAGATGACGTTGACGGGGGCGGTAAAGGAAGGCGTGGTCATCGCAGGCAAGGCGTGGGGCTGAGGCGGCACATGTTAGTGCACGCCGCCAGACCTCAGGCCGGCGCCTGCGCCGCAACGACGGTGCGGCGCCCCAGGCTGCTCAGCACCGACACCCCCCACAGCCCCAGCACGATCAGCGCCACGCCGCCGAGCTGCGCCCCCAGGCTCAGGGTGTGCGCCTGCCAGAGGAAGACCGAGGTGGCCCCCAGCAGAGCCAGGAAGAGGCCTGCGGCCGCCCACTGAGCCCACCCCACCATCGGTGGGTCGTAGCGCTGCACCTTGGACAGCTCGAAGGGCGCCTTGGGGAAGCGCTCGGCCACGTCGGCCGGCCGCCAGCCCGGTGGCTTGAACCACACGCGCAGCTTGTCGGACCAGCGCTGGGCGTGCCAGCTGTCGAAGGCCAGGTCACGATACACCTGCAGGTTGGCCCAGATCGGGTTCCAGCTGCGCAGCGGGCTGCGCGTGCCGTACACGCAGGGCTCGCGGTCGTCCTCTTCCTGGAAGGTGCCGAAGAGCCGGTCCCACAGGATCAGGATGCCGCCGTAGTTCCTGTCCAGGTACTTGTCGTTCACGGCATGGTGCACGCGATGGTTGCTGGGCGAGCAGAACACCCGGTCGAACCAGCCCAGCTTGCCGATCTGCTGGGTGTGCACCCAGTACTGGTAGAGCAGGTCGATCAGCGCTACCACGCCGAACACCAGTGGCGGGAAGCCCAGTACCGCCATCGGCAGGTAGAAGATCCAGCCGCCGATCCAGCCCGAGCTCGTCTGGCGCAGTGCCGTCGACAGGTTGTAGTCCTCGCTCTGGTGATGCACCACGTGGGCAGCCCAGAAGAGGGCACTCTCATGACCCAGGCGGTGGTGCCAGTAGTAGCACAGGTCGTAGAAGAGCAGACCCACGACCCAGACCCACAACGCATCGGCAGGCAGCTCCCACAGGGCAAGGTATTGGTAGGCCACTGTGTAGATCCCCACGGTCAGGGCCTTGGTCAGCACACCCACCACCTGGCTCATGATGCCCAGGCCGATGCTGCTCAGGGCGTCATTGAGCCGGTAGGTGTTGCGTCCACGCCGGCGTCCCACGAAGTATTCCACTGCAATCAGCAGCAGGAAGACCGGGGTGGCCAGGACGATGATCTGAGCGCCTTTCATGAGCGGACCATGAATGCAAAATCTTGATTGTGGGCATCAGCCGGCCGCCACGGGCCTCGGGGAGACCCGCATGGGCCTGGCGAGCGGAACTTCCACCCAGCGATGGACGGCAGCGCCCGCCGCCAGGCTTGCGGCCCAGGCTGTCAACAGGCCGGCGGGAACCGCGGCGGGATGATCCGGGATCCACCGCACCACGGCGGCGTTGATCACCAGCAGAACGGGGAAGTGCACCAGGAACACGGCGTAGGAAATCCGGCCCAGCCAGGCCGTCAGGGCTCCCGCACCCCAGCGGGCAAGCCCCCCCGTGCGGCGCGCCAGATACAGAAGCGTCGCACACATCAGGGCCACGGCCAAACGAGGTCGCGGGTCGAGTCCCCAGGCCAGCAGTGCAGCGCCCGCGACCAGTGCCCAGGCGATCCAGTGCGCGCGCGGCGCAGACGTCCACCAGGCCAGCGCGCCCAGGGCGTAGGCGCCGAAAAAGTACAGCGCCCAGTCGTCCCAGGCTGGGTCGCGGTTGATGCCGAACATCGAGACCAGGCCCAGGGCGGCCACGGCAGTCACCAGGCCGCGCAGGGTCCATGGACGCGGGAGCAGCCGCTGGCAAGCCCAGGCGAGCGCCACGAACAGCGCGAACAATTGGAAATCGATCGCCACGTACCACACGCCTGCCGACAGAGCCTCCTGGTCCAGCAGGTCGTGCAGCAGCAGCGCGTGGGCGGCGACCTGCAGCGCTGTCGGAACTCCCGGTGTGGCCTCGTCGTTCATCCAGTGCCGGGCCAGCGCGGCACTGGCCAGACACGCGGCCAGCACCACGAGGTAGGGCCCCACCAGCCGGCGGTAGCGCCCCGCGATCAGGGTCAACGGTTCACCGTGCAATGCCCCCTCGGGCGCCAGACCGCGCGCTGCGAGAAAGCCCGCGACCACCAGGAAGACCTGCACGACCATGCGCGCATCGCCGCCCAGCCAGCCCATCAGCGTGGGCAGCAGAGCGTGGCCGCCTTCCGCCAAGGGGCCATACAAGGCGAGGTGATGCCAGACGATGAGTTGAGAGGCGAAGGCCTTCAGGGCATCCACCAGAGCCAGGCGTTCAGAGGGCATGGAAGCAGCCGGGAGGGGCGACTCTCACACAACGGTCCGCCACCCCCCGGGGTTGACGGTGCTACCGCGCGCCGTCGGCGAACTCGTCCAGCGCGAGGTCCTGCAGATGCTGCGTGTCGGCCCAGCCGACCAGGGTGAAGCCCTCGGGCGTGTGCAGGAGCCGGTTTATGCTGGCGTTGGCCAGTTCCCAGGTGCGCGGCGCCTGCAGGTCCACGCGCGTGGCCACCCGATACAGGCAGTCGAGCACCCCTCCGTGGGCGACGAGCGCGATGGTCTCGCCCGGGTGGGCGGCCGCCAGCGCCTGAGCCTGGTCTATGACCCGGGCGTAAAAGCTGGTGAGGCTTTCGCCGCCGGCTGGGCAGAAGTCGGGGTCGCGCCGGCGCCACCGCAGGGCCTGGTCCGGCCACTGCGCTTCGATTTCGCGAAAGGTCCGGCCCTCGAAGTGTCCGAAAGCCCGCTCCCGCAGACCCGGAACTACATGGACCGGCAGCCCCACCGCGTCGGCAAGCGCCGTCGCCGTCTGGTGGGCCCGGCTGAGGTCGCTGCTGTAGATCGCCTGCAGGGGCTCGTCCGCCAAGGCCGCAGCCAGGCGGCGCGCCTGGTGCCGGCCTGTGTCATTCAGCGGGATGTCCAGGTGGCCCTGGATGCGGGTATCGACGTTCCAGGCGGTTTCGCCATGGCGGATTGCCAGGATGCGGGTGGGCTGAGGGAAGCTCATGCGTCCGGATTGTCGCTGCGTTCAGCCCTTGCGCAGCCTCGGATTCAGGGTATAGGTGCCCACGAAGGAGGCCGAGCCCAGCACGTGGCCCGTGATGGCTGCACGGACCTGCGCGCCGGTGAAGGCTCCCTCCACCCGGCAGCGTTCCAAGTCCAGTGCGAAAAGCGTGAACACATAGTGGTGCAGCAGCGCGTCGTTGAAGGGCGGAAAAGGGCCGTCGTAGCCGAAGTACTGCCCCGACATCTCGGCGTTGCCAGCAAACCATCCCGTGTAGTCGTTCAAGCCATGGCGTGCGCCATGCAAGCTCTGCGGGCCGGGCTTCCCGCGCGCCGTGAAGCCTTCAGAAAATTCCCCCTCGGCAATCTCGCTCAGGCCGGGGGGCAGGTCCACCATGACCCAGTGGAAGAAGTCCACCCTCGGCAGGTCGGCCGGCACCTCGCGGCCCGGCTGGTTCACGTCGTCGCCCCGGCTGGGCACGTCGGGGTCGTGGCAGATCAAGGCGAGCGAGCGGGTGCCCGCCGGCAGCCCGCTCCAGGCCAGATGCGGATTGACGTTGTCCGAGAAGGTCACGCCACCACCGCCGTCGGGCCGGCCGGCTGCATAGCGTGCGGGAATGGTCTGGCCATCAGACCAACTCTGGCTCCATAGTTTCATGCGGGTCTCCTGAGGGTGAGGAAGCAGGGGTCAGACGCCCCAGACGATGTCCTTGCCAGCAGCATGGCAGCGCCGCAGCATCTCGATGAGCGGCCACAGCCGCTGGCGCAGGGCCACGCCGTCATCAGGGGGCAGCGTCCGGCCTTCGGCCCGGGCCTCCTCCTCGGCCTGGCGGCGTGCAGCCTCTTCCTGTGCGATGGCACGCTCCAGGTTGGCGATGGCGGCGGGCATGTCCTGCGGCAGGACGATGCCCTGCGGCGAGGGTTCGCGGCCCATGGCGCGCAGTGCCTGGTCGCCGTGTGGACCGGTCATGATCACGTCACCCGCGGCGCGGGACTTGAACTTGTAGAGCATGGCGCGATGTCAGCGGTACATGTATTCACGATTGAACGGAAAGGCCGATTGCGCCCCGCGTACGGGCCCTGCGGTCACGTCACCGCTGGGGCGCGAGGCCAACAACTGGAACAGCGAGATCCAGCCGCGCTCGAAGCTCATCGCGCAACCGGCGAGGTAGAGCCGATAGGCGCGCACGGTTCTCTCGTTCGTCACGGCCCGGGCCTGATCGAGACGAGACTCCAGCCCGTCCGACCATGCCCATAGCGTACGCGCATAGTGCGGCCGCAGATTCTCGGCGTCCAGCAACTCCAGCCCTCCTTCGGTGAGGGCCTGTGCCACTTCGCTCACATGCTCGAGCTCACCGCCCGGGAAGATGTATTTCTCGATGAAGTCGCCCATCCCGCCACCCAGCTGTGCATTGTGCACACCGCCGGCCGTGATGCCATGGTTCATGGCCAGACCGCCGGGCACGAGCAGCCGGCGGATCTTGTCGAAATAGCTCACCAGGTTTGCACGCCCCACATGCTCGAACATCCCCACCGAGGCGATCCTGTCATAAGGTGCATCTTCAGGCATGTCCCGGTAGTCGCGCAGATGCATCTGCACCCTGCCACGCAGTCCCAGTTCCTCGATCAGCCGGTTCACATGGGCATGCTGGTTCCGTGACAGCGTGATGCCTTCGGCCCGCACGTCATAGTGCTGCGCGGCCCACAGCAGCAGGCCGCCCCATCCGGCGCCGATGTCCAGGAAGCGTTGACCCGGGGCTAACTGCAGCTTGCGGCAGATGTGATCGAGCTTGGCCTCCTGGGCCTGGGCCAGCGTCATGTCCGGCGTTCGAAAATAGGCGCAGGAGTAGACGCGCCGGGGGTCCAGCCACAGTGCATAAAAGTCGTCCGAGACGTCGTAGTGGAAAGCGACCTGCAGAGCATCGCGCTCCTTCGCATGTCGGCGGTGTGATTGCACGGTGCGCCACCACCGTTGCCACCACGACGGGCGTCCCTGCGACACCGGATCTCCCACGAGGCGGGCGGCCACGGCCATCAGGTCGCGCATCTCCCCGTCGATGTCGAGCTGGCCCATCACGTAGGCATCGGCCAGGGCACCGATCTGCCCGCGCGCCAGCGCGCCCAGCCAACGGGGCTCGTGGAGTTTCAAGCGCACGTCCGCGTCATGGGTACCCGCGCGCCCCCCTGGCCACTCCAGGGCCACCTTGCGGGGCAGCCCGTCCAGCTTCTGTTCGATCAGGCCTGAGAGTCCTGACATGGCGAGTCCTCCATTCACAGGCTGTATGCCACCAGAACAGCGTAGCGCCGAAGCCCGAGTCTCCCCCATCGAGGCGGCTGCTTGCAACCCATGGCGCAGTGCGCCGCGCGGGCACCGGTCCTACCTGAGGCACCCGCATGGTGTCTGTCGCCCGGCGCTGCTAGCATCCGGTCATGACCCTGCAAGTGTTCGGACTGCCCGTCGCCCGTGGCGTGGCCATCGGTAAAGCCGTGCTCGTGGCGTCCAGCCGCGTGGACGTGGCCCACTATTTCATCGGCCCGGATCAGGCCGAGTCCGAGATCGAGCGTTTGCGCAAGGCCCGGGACATCGTGGCCGAGGAATTGTCCGGCCTCAAGCGTGACATGCCTGCCGATGCGCCCTCCGAACTGGCGGCTCTGCTCGACGTTCACCTGATGCTGCTGCACGACGAGGCGCTCACCGGCGCAACCAAACAGTGGATCCTCGAGCGGCACTACAACGCCGAGTGGGCCCTGTCGGCGCAGCTGGAGGTGCTGGCGCGGCAGTTCGACGAGATGGAAGACGAATACCTGCGCGAGCGCAAGGCCGACATCGAGCAAGTTGTCGAGCGTCTCCTGCGGGCCCTTGGCCGCAATGGCTCCGTGCTGGCCTCGGCTCCGGCGTCCCAGACCGGCGATTGGGGCGGTGAGGACCCGCTGGTCCTCATCGCCAACGACATTGCCCCTGCCGACATGCTGCAGTTCAAGCGCAGCGTTTTCCAGGGTTTCGTCACCGATGTGGGTGGAAAGACCTCCCACACGGCCATCGTCGCTCGCAGCATGGGCATCCCCGCAGTGGTCGGGGCGCGCGAGGCGAGCCACCTCATCCGTCAGGATGACTGGGTGATCATTGACGGCGATGCCGGGGTCGTCATCGTTGACCCTTCCCCCATCATCCTCGAGGAATACAGATTCCGGCAGCGACAGAGCGAACTCGAGCGGGAGCGCCTGGCCCGCCTTCGCCACACCCCGGCCGTCACGCTCGATGGCGAGCGGGTGGAGCTGCTGGCCAATATCGAACTGCCTCAGGACGCCCCCGGGGCCCTGTCGGCAGGGGCGGTGGGAGTGGGCCTGTTCCGAACCGAGTTCCTCTTCATGAACCGGGACGGCGAGCTGCCGGACGAAGATGAGCAATTCGAGGCCTACCGTGCCGCTGTCGAGGCCATGCAAGGCTTGCCGGTGACCATCCGCACCATCGACATCGGCGCTGACAAGCCCTTCGAGCGCATGTCCCACAACGAGCTGCGCCATGAACACACCCTCAACCCGGCCATGGGCCTGAGGGCGATCCGCTGGAGCCTGTCCGAGCCCAGCATGTTTCGCATGCAGCTGCGCGCCATCTTGCGCGCCAGCGCCTACGGCAAGGTGAAGCTGCTCATCCCGATGCTCACGCACCTGGGCGAAGTGCGCCACACCCTTGAAGCTCTGGCGCGCGCAAAGCAGCAGCTCAGCGATGCCGGCCTTCCCTACACCGACATCGAAGTGGGCGCGATGATCGAGGTGCCTGGTGCGGCTTTGCTGGTGAACAGCTTCCTGAAGCACTTCGATTTTGTCTCGCTGGGCACCAACGATCTCATCCAGTACACCCTGGCCATCGACCGCGCCGACGAGGCCGTCGCGCATCTCTACGACCCCTGGCACCCGGCAGTCCTGCGGCTCATCGCCGACACCATCTCTGCCGCCCGTGCGGCGGGCAAAGGGGTCAGCGTATGCGGGGAGATGGCGGGCGACCCCGTCTTCACTTCGCTGCTGCTCAGCATGGGGCTGCGCAGCTTCTCCATGCATCCCTCCCAGATTGCCACCATCAAGCAGCGCATCCTGCGTGCCGACACCCGGCGCCTGGCGCAGCACGCGCGGGCCGTGATCGACAGCGACGACCCGCAAGAAGCCTGTCGCCAGCTGCTCCACGCCGACCCCGCGCGCGACCCGTCTTTGCACTGAGCCTTGCCCGCCGACATCCCCCCGGGGGGCTGGTGCTGCGGCTATGAACCGTGCTACAGTCGCTGTCTTCGCTGCTGATGTGTAGCTGGCGACGTGAAGGCGCGGTGCGCTGGGGCGTTGTGGGTGGAGCGGAAGCGGCGAGAAAACCGAGTGGTTGACA